>Ga0070669_100000664_pt1 | contig 25327 bp, 21 predicted proteins | sample KBSS53metaG_FD_64680 | JGI IMG/M metagenome (GOLD analysis project Ga0070669, IMG submission 64680) | Switchgrass rhizosphere microbial communities from Kellogg Biological Station, Michigan, USA - KBS S5-3 metaG | ecosystem: Host-associated > Plants > Roots > Rhizosphere > Soil ...
CAAACACATTCACCGCAGAGACGCAGAGCACGCCGAGTTATCGCAGAGAGTTGAAGGTTAGGTGCCACCCTTAAGGTGTAAGTACACCTCGCGTTGTCAATAATGGCGATCAAAGGCAATTCAAGACTACGACAATCTTTAGGTCAGCTTTTAGGGCCAATTCGCAAACACATTTCCACCGCTCGCCATGCCACACAGATCATTTCTCGCGATCCGCGGCATGGCCCAAAGCTCTGGTTGAATTCCCGGTCCGGACCTCGCAGCCAGTCGCAGCCTGATGTTTATCCGTTTGCTGCTTACCTCGGTGAACGGTTCGACTGTACTCACGTCATAGTGGTTGGCCGGCCCGCTGCTCGAGATTTAATTCAACTTTATCCCCAATTTGAGATCATCGGCATCGTCCCGGCCGCCGACCTGGAGGTATTCCGTCGCCAGTTTGGATTCGGGACCTGGCTTGAAGAAGACTTGAATCTCGCCGGTACGCTCCCAGTTCCCGAAGAGGTTCTGAAGCGAGCCGTCATCGTTTGTAGTGACCTGGAGCAATTTGTTAGTCCCAACTCTTTACTAAAGAACTTGAAGACCTGCCTTGATCACGCGCCGGTTTGCATTTTGACAAGCAGCGATAGGGATTCAGCCGATGCGATCGGTAATCCATCCTCGACCGCGGCTAGTCGTCCGGGCAGATGGAATCTGACAGAGCTCGAAGCTTTGCTCCGGGCTGAAGGTTTCAATCTTGAGTTTATTGGGCGAACTGCCAGCGATAATGTCAGTTACGAAAAGAAAACAATCCTGGCGGTGGTTACCAACAATGCTTTTGGAAAACAAATAACTCAGGGCGCGCCTGCCGATTTTCGCGTGGTCGCGTTCATGGCGGCTTACAATGAAGAGGACATCATAGTTCAATCCATTACCAAGTGGACCGATCAGGGAGTGAGGGTACACGTGCTCGAGAACTGGTCCACGGACCGCACCTATGATTTAGCTAAGGATTTGGAAAGCAGGCTTCCGGTCACCGTTGAGAGATTCCCCAAAGAAGGGCCATCACAATATTTCGATTGGGGAGCGATGCTCACACGGATGGAAGCACTCTCGACAGAGATCAAGGCCGATTGGTTTGTGCGACGCGGCGCTGACGAAGTGTTGGCGTCTCCCTGGCCGGGTGTCAGCTACAGAGATGGTCTTTACCTGGCGGATCAGTCGGGCTTCAATTGCATAGATCACACGATCGTTGAGTTTCATCCGGTAGACGACGAATTTAAGACGGGGATGGATCACGAAGACTATTTCAGGCATTTTGATTTAAAACATCTATCCCATCCCAACCAGAGAAAAGCCTGGAAGAATCTTGACCAGCCGATCTCGACGATTCAATCCGCGGGACATGATGTACTGTTCGATGGACGCCGGATTTACCCGTTCAAGTTCCTGTTGAAACACTACTCTTTTAGATCACAAAGCCATGGAGAGAAGAAAGTCTTTCGCGAGCGGAAAGCCAGGTGGAATCCAAAAGAGCGGTCGAGAGGCTGGCATATACACTATGATTCTATGCAGGCAGGCCACCGATTTGTGCAATCAGCTTCCCAGAAAGAAATTTTTGAAGAAGATAGTTTCAATAAGTCATACCTCGTAGAACGCTTGTCCGGCATCGGTACGCATCGTAAGAGTTTCTAACTTATGCTGCGGCATTCCGTATTGATCGCCAGGAAAGGAAATGGACGACCCTTTGGCAAACTTCCGGTTTACTTCTGAAGACGCACGCACCGCTCTGGTCATAGGTCATCCTGGTCACGAACTGCTGGTTCACGGTTGGCTCGAAGTAGCGCGTCCTATTGTCTTTGTATTTACTGACGGATCGGGGCGGTCAAACCAATCAAGGCTGGATTCAACCACAACAATACTTAGACAGACAGGCGCCAAACCTGGCCGCATTTACGGGCGACTCACGGACGCTGCCGGCTACGCAGCTATTCTTAATCACGACTTCGATCTTTTCGTCGGCATTGTCGATGAACTTTGCGAAGCCTTCATGGCGGAGGGTATTGATTTCGTTGCTGGTGACGCGCTTGAAGGTTACAACCCGATGCACGACGTCTGTCGCCTCGTAATCAATGCGGCTGCGACTGTTGCGGGGCAGGTGCGCGGACGTCGAGTTGCAAATTTTAAGTTCTCGCTTACCGGCGAGCCGGGCGCCTTACATGCATCGCCGGCTGCCGACGAGATTTGCCGCCGATTAGACGACGGTGCGTTTGCGCGAAAAATGGCGGCAGCGAAAGGATATGCTGAACTTGCAGGCGAGGTGCATGCGACGCTGGAGCGGACCTCAACTGACGCGCTTAGAGTTGAATGCCTGCATCCGGTTGATCATGGCCCGGGTCACTACAGTTGGGATCAGCCTCCGTTCTATGAGTTGTATGGTGAGCAACAGGTTGCGGCCGGTTACTACCATCAGGTACTTCGTTACAGCGAGCACATAGCGCCCCTGGCTGAAGCACTCGAGCGCTACGTTGAAAGTCGTATCTGCCGCTAATGGTCTGCGGAAGCAAGTCATGTTTCTTTTTGGTAGTGTCGTATTTTAAAAATCCTCTGAAGCACAGAGGAAAACCGAAAGCTACATGGGTTTGGGACTGTTAAGAATCGCGTTTGCAACGCCGGAATATGTAACCGAGAAATATTTTGATGGCGGCTTGGCAAATCATACTCACCGGGTTGCCAAAGCGCTGGCCGGCATGGGCCATGACATTCATGTTCTTACTTTATCGGAAATTGATGAGGCACGATTCGAGCACGAAGGAGTAACCGTCCATCGCATTTCGAGCGGTAAATGGTGGTCCCTCACTCCGCATCGCCTGCCAGGCACCGTTCGGCTTTTGGATTTTAGTATTCGAGTCTATCGCCGGCTGAAACAACTCAACGCCGAGCAGCCTCTCGATCTAGTGCAGTTCCCAAACTATTCTTGTTGTGGCTTAGCTTCGATTTTTTTCCTCAAGCTCCCGCAGGTTTTGCGAGCTTCGTCTTATCAGCCGGCGTGGAACGCCGCTCTTGGTATCAAACAAACCCTTGACTCCAGAATGGTGAACGGTTTGGAAGCCCTGCAATTCAGGTACAGTCGGAATATTTTTGCTCCCAGTATTACCTTGCAACAAATGCTTCGAAAGGAAGCCGGATTGCCTGACGTCCGAGTTATTCGCTCACCCTTTTATGTTGAGACTTCGAACTGGGACAGCTCAGCTTATGAACGATTTTTTAAGGGCAAGAAATATCTCCTGTTCTTTGGGCGCTTCCAATTGCATAAGGGCTTTCATACGCTCGCTCAAGCCTTACCTCGCGTTCTGGAACAGTGTCCCGACGCTTTTGCGGCCGCCGTCGGTCGCGATATGGAATCCACGCTCGCCCCATCGATGGCAGCTTATGCTCGCAGCCAATGCGGCAGTTTTTCCACACGGCTCATCGTGCTGGACAGGCTGCCGCATGCTCAGCTGTATCCGGTTATCGCCGGGGCGCATTTGGTGGTCCTACCTTCCTTAATCGAAAACTTTCCGAACGTCTGTTTGGAAGCAATGGGTCTGGGCAAAGTAGTGATTGGAACGGTGGGGACAAGCTTCGATGAGTTGATTAGCGACGGGACGACCGGGTTTCTCGTCGCTCCGAACGAGCCTGCGGCATTGGCGGAGAAGATTATCTCGGCATGGGATCATCCCCGGCTGGAAGAGATCGGAGCTTGCGCGCGTCAGGCGATGTCGAAATACTCACCGGAGACCACTATCGAAATGCTGCTGAGCTATTACCGCGAAGTCCTGAACTCGTGAAGGTTCGTTGGACGTGAATTGGTGAGTGGAGGTCGAGATACTGGAGGAGTTACGCTCGTCTTTGCCATTGGTATGGTCGTCCGTCTTTTATTCTCACGCCTGCGAGTAAGTCGCGCGCCCGAATTGATGAACGCATAAAGACTCTCAGAGTAGGCGGGCTGACGTGACCCCAAACTGCTGAAGCCAGAATCATCAGGGTCTTGGGATTCCACTTCAACGATTTATTCTTAAGCAGAGGCTGCAACAACATCGGAGGATTTCCTGCCCAAAGTCGCATTGCGCCCAGCATGTAAAACGCAGCGAGCGCCTCGCCGTTGTGAGAATGGTCCTGGCCGACGGCGCGATGGCCATTAAAAAGCGTCGCGTTGCTTGAATGATAACGGTAGCTATAAAGGACGTCGGGCAGGGTCAGTACTCTGCCGTGTGCGGCCATGCGCGAGAACAGATCCTGATCTTCGCCGCCCTGGGACCTTTCATCATAACCACCCACCCGATCAAACACTTCGCGGCGAAACATTGCCGAGCCATGTGGAAACGGAATGTAAGCGGAACGGCGCACCAGTCGCCAACGATCTCGAGGCCGCACTTCCCGGCCGCTCGCATCAATGCCATTGCAGAGCGTTCCCACCACCGAAACATCCGCGCAGCTTTGGATAATGTTCCATTGCCTTTTCAAGCGCTCGGGATGGGCAATGTCGTCAGCATCCATGCGCGCCACAATTGGAGCCTGCGCTTTGGCCACTACCGCATTCGAGCTGCCGGCAAGTCCGAGCCGCTGCCGGCTTTCGTGGACGCGTATGCGTTTATCCCGGCGAGACCATTCTCGTAATAGTTCTGTTGAGCCATCGGTCGAAGCATCGTCAAGAATGACAAACTCAAAGTCGCTCAGAGTTTGTCGAAGAATGCTCCGGATGCTCTGGTCAAGGAAAGGAAGCGCGTTATGTACCGGCATAACAACGCTAATAACAGGAGCTGCCTTCAGGTTCATACGTGGTGACCAGGTAGGGGCTCTCAGGAGTTTACCCGCTTGTAACGTGCTTGGCTAATTCCACGGAATCAAGAAAACCACTCGATAAGCCATCTTCTCAAATCAGCTCGAAGCAACAGCAGGATTACCGGGGGCACGATCGTTGAGAGTAGACCGCCTAATATCACTCGCGGCAGCGGTGAGGTAAGAAAGCTCAAGCTGACGCTGGCAAGCAGAAGTCCCGTTGCAGCCGCGGCCAGGGTAGCTAGTGAAATTCGAAAGAGCTTTGCTGAGATGCCCGGGATAATTCTATTCAAAGCCACGATCCGGTTTACGCAGGCGAACGCATAAGCAATCATGCCGGCCCAGGCCGCGCCGGTTAGTCCAAGCGTTCTTATCAACGGATAAAGTGCTGCTAGAAATACCACTGCTTCCAGAATCGAGCCCACCGTCACTTCTCTTGGCCTGTTCAACCCCCAGAAAAAATTGGAAATGATCAGACTTAGCGCGCGCAGTGGGATGACCAGCGCCAGAACGCGTAGCACTGTCCCCGCAGTGGTCCACCTGGCGCCGAATAGTAGTTCAACTACCTCGCCGGCAAGCAGGAACAAGGGCACTGCAATCGTGACCACAATCATCAGGGCAATACTAAATACCTTGATAAAGGTCAGCTCCAGACTCTTTGGGCGCTGGGTTGTGATTTCGGCATAGGCGGGAAAGAGCACCGCGCTGAGTGAAAAAACCAGCACGCTAATCGGCGCGCTGGAAATATTAAAAGCCAGAGAGTAATTGCCGAGTGCGGCGGTGCCGAGCAAACGTCCCACCATGACGTTGTCCGCCATGTTGGTCACATATGAAGCAACCGCAATCGCCAGCGTCAGCTTTCCCAGGCTCAAAGCGCGGCGAAGAGCTTGCGGTTCGAACCGGAGACGTGGGCGATACGAATGAAAAACATAAGAGAGAATCGTTCCCAGGGCAGCGGTTAGCAACAAGCCAATCACGAGGGCCCAAACATTTCGCATGACTACCGCGAGGGCAACAGTCAACGCTATTCCGATTGTGTTAGTGGTAACTTCGTACCAGAAGATTCTGGCAAAGCTAATCTGCTTGCGCAGGATTGAGAGCCCGATGTTTTGACATCCCTGAACGAGCGTTACCAGACCCAGGACCGGAATAATGACTTTCAGTTGCGCTTGTCCGTAAAACCGCGCAATCGGAAAGGCAGAAGCCGAGACAAGCAGGGCGATCACCAAACCTCTAATGAGTTCAACGGACCAGACCGTGTCGAGATGGGCTTTCAGGTCGTCGGTCGTATCGAACTTGTTTGCAACGATCGTTCGACTCAAGCCAAGCGTCGTCAGGGCGTTTGTTGCAGCCACGATGGTCAACGCCATCCCGAACAATCCGAAATCTTCCGGCACGAGCAGCCGCGCGAGGACGACGGAGCGGACGAAACGAATCAGTTCCGTGATCAGCGACGACGATACATTCCAGCTAACGCCGGCACGCACTCTTCTCGCCAACGGCAAGTTTGTCGTCGCTCTTCGGTCAGCTATTATTTCAGCAGCTGGAGTTTCGCTTAGGCCAAATGGTGTCATCGATCAGTCGATCAATCCGGCAGACATCTCCGTTCGATTATATGCGCCGCATTTTGATAAGCCATAATATTTACTTGGGGTAGTGTCCTCGTTTCAGATTTCCTCTGTGCTACCTTTGTGTCCTCTGTGTCTCTGTGGTGGATGTTGCCCCCGTAGATTCACCACAAAGACACAGAGAACACAAAGGGCAGCACAAAAGAAAATCGAAAAGGTAAACGAAGTGACTACAAAGACGACCAAACGAGCATTCTGGTGTTCGCGTATGACAACGATGGCGGTCGTTTCCGCCTTCTTCGTTCTTTCTCCGCTGCTTATTCACGCGCAGAAAATTTCCCCTGAAGAGCAGAAGATCGTCGAATACGTCGATGCGCACACCGCTCAAGCCATCGCGCTGCTCGAAAGAACCGTGAACATCGAAAGCCCGACAGAAAATCAAGCCGGCGTGAAGCAGGTTGGCGCGGTATTCAAAGCCGAGTTTGCCGCGCTGGGATTCGACGCGCGTTGGATCGACATGCCGCCGGCAATGAAACGCGCCGGTCATCTGCTGGCAGAAAAACCCGGGACGAAGGGCAAACGCATCCTGTTGCTCGGCCATCTCGATACGGTTCTGCACGGTGAGAAATTCCTCCGCCGGGGAAACAAAGGCTTCGGTACCGGTTCGTCAGACATGAAAGCCGGCGATGTAGTTCTGTTGTTCGCTTTGAAGGCGTTAAGGGAAACCGGCGCGCTCAAGGATGCACAGATCATCGTGATGCTTACCGGCGACGAGGAAGACTCCGGTGATCCGGTGGAGACCAGCCGCGGCGACATGCTGGCTGCGGCCAAACGCAGCGACCTCGTACTCAGTTTTGAAAACGGCGGCAGCAACATCGCCACGGTAGCGCGTCGCGGCAGCAGCGATTGGACGTTGGAAGTAACCGCCCGCACCGGACACTCGTCGCAGATTTTCAAGAGCATGGGCAGCGGCGCCATCTTTGAAGCCGCGCGCATTCTCGATCAGTTTTATCAGACACTCCGCAGTGAACAATACCTGACGTTCAACCCTTCGGTGATTTCCGGCGGCACCGAAGTCGAAGTGAAAGACCAATTTCTGACGACGAACGGCAAGACCAACGTGGTGCCGGCGCGAGTCGTCGTGCGCGGCGATTTGCGCTTTATCAGCGAGCAGCAGAAGGAAGCGGCCCGGGCAAAGATGAAAGAGATCGTGGCGAAGAGTTTGCCCGGCGCCTCAGCGAAGATCACTTTCGCGGACGGCATTCCGGCAATGTCGCCGAGCGAGGGAAATTTGAACCTGCTAAGACAACTCGATGCAGTCAGCCAGGACCTGGGCTTTGAAAAGATTGAACCCCTCGACGCCGGTGAAAGAGGCGCGGGCGATGTTTCGTACGTCACTCATTTGATTCCGGGACTGGATGGACTGGGCGCGACCGGTGGCGGCGCGCACGCGCGTGGTGAGTATGCCGATTTGGATACGCTGCCCAGACAGATCAAACGCGCCGCGGTTTTGATCTATCGCCTGACGCGATGAAATGTCGAAACGGAGATCGAACCACAATCAGGTCAAGATAGAAAATCTCAGGTTCGGTCAGCCCGAAGGACTGCAATAAAATAGCCGGGGGTTGAGCGCGCAGCGCGACACCCCCGGTTCGAGCGTTAGTTTTTTCTGACCCTGAAAGGGTCACAGAATTGCTCTGGCACCCTTTCAGGGGGCGAAGTCTACACCTGTCGTGATCCGGGGGTCTGCGCTGCGCTCCGACCCCCGGCTACTTTCTTGCAACCCTTCGGGTTGCGAAATAGGACTAGGGCTTCTTATTCCCCGACGTGTAGCTCGAAAACGTCCGCGGGATCCCGCCATCGTCTCTCACATCCTGAAACTTGATCGGTTTAGTTTTTCCCCCCTCTTTCACCATGAAGTGGATGTGGCCGGTCAAACTATTGCCGACGCTGCCAACCTTCGCCAGTTCGTCGCCGGCGTTAACCTTGTCGCCCTTTTTGAGTTTCGTGCTGTTCTGTTGGAAGTGCATGTAGATTCCGGTTGTCCCGTCGCCGTGGTCTACGTCGATTTCGTTGTTATCGCCTCCGATGCCATCGTTCTTTTTTATCGGATCAGAGGCGATGACGCCGCCGCGCGCGGCCAGTATCGGCGTGCCGCAGGGCCGGCGAAAGTCCCACGCGTATTTCTGATCGCTCTTCGTGCCGTCGGCTTTTGTTTTGATCTGATGGTTGAGCGATGAGTTGTTTCCCTGAATCACCCAACTGCTTTCGCCGCCGGGAAAGGGAAGTTTATAAACCGGCGCCGGCGTGACCGTCGCCTTGTACTCGTTCTCGTTGATGCTTCCCTTCAAAAGGAAATAAGGAATGAGCCAGGCCAGCAGCCAAATAATCGCGATGAGCAAGGGAAAGAAAATCTTCGTCCAAAGTTTGAAAGGCTCGCTGTGTTCGCCGCCGCCTTCGACAGTTGTCCTGATGGTCCAGGGAAAGAGGTAGTACATCAGGAACGCCAGAATCGCTGTGATCAAGCCCAGCCAGTGATACAAACTCGGCAGCCAGTAACATCCGCAACCAACAAAAGCGAGGAACGCCAGGCCGAGTCCGGTGACGACAGCGTGAATTGCTAGCAGCAGCACCACTCGGCTGGTCCAGGTCCATGTCTCCTCAAAATCGCCCCCCTGGTAGCCGAGCCAGCGCGCGAGGCTAAGCGTGCGAAACAGCAAGCCGATCAGCAATCCCCAAGTGACGATTACGATCACGGCGCTGATGATCATGTATTTGTCGCCCCAGAAACCGGCGATTGAAGCGAGGACAAAGATGGACGCGAGGACCACGAGCAGCAACAAGGCTAACTGGATAACACGACCGAGGGTGATCATGGCGAAACCTCCACAAAGGAGCAAAGTCGTAAGGACGTGAAAACCGGCGGGACTTTATGCGTGGGGTGCGGGACTGTCAAGGCTTTTTGCGGTGGCGCGTTTAGAGGCGGGCGCCGCCCGCCGGTTCAATCTCCGATTAGAAAGTCATTTAGATTCGCGCGTTGCGACGGCGGGCGGTGCCCGCCTCTAAAACGGGTCGGAAGCGACGTGCCCACTCCTGTCAAGGATTCTCCTACGGTCGCAATTCTCAGTTATCCTTTGTGCATCCTTTGTGTTCTTTGTGTCTTTGTGGTGAATTACCGGACAAACATCCACCACAGAGACACACAGAGAACACGAAGGACGCACAGAGTTTTCAACCTAATGCTTATCGATATCTCGCCGCTACGCATTTCTCGCGACTACCGCCTGCTCTTTTTCGGCCAACTCATTTCCGCTTTCGGCACCGCGATGAGTTTTGTCGTACTGCCGGTCCAGGTTTACCAGTTGACTGGCTCGACGCTTCTAGTTGGTCTGCTGAGCGCCAGCGAGTTCGTGCTGATTCTGTTCATGGCTTTCATCGGCGGCGCCTATGCAGACTTCATCGACAAGCGACGCATGTTGCGGCTGACGGAAATTGGCCAGACGATAGTAACCACCGTACTGGTCTGCAACGCCGCCTTGCCGCGGCCGCAAGTTTGGCTGCTGTTTGTTTGCGCCGCCGCTCATGCGGGGCTGGGCGCGTTGCAGCGGCCGTCGTTCGAATCCCTGCTACAAAAGATCGTGCCGTTGGAATTGATGGCGTCAGTCAGCGCGCTGAACTCGCTGCGTTGGAACGTAACAACAATACTCGGTCCGTCGCTGGCTGGAATAATTCTGGCGAGATACGGCGCCGGCACGGCCTACACGATCGACCTCGTAACTTTTGTCGCTTCGTTAGTAGCCGTCTTCCTGATTCGCGCAGTGCCGGCGCCGGTGCAGGACGCCGATCGGCCCACGTTGAAGTCGGTGGTTGAGGGATTGAACTACGCCTGGCGTCGCAAAGAAATCCTGGGCACTTACCTGATTGACATGAACGCGATGTTCTTTGGTATGCCCACGGCGCTCTTTCCGGCGATGGCGGCGAATTTCGGCGCCGGCACTGTCGGCTTCTTTTACGCAGCGCCGTCAGTGGGGGCGCTCGTTGCCACGGTGACTTCGGGATGGGCCAGGAGAGTCAATCGCCACGGTCTGGTAGTAGCGGTGGCGGCGGCGCTGTGGGGTGTCGCGATCGTCTTCTTCGGCTTCGCGACCAATCTTTACCTGGCGTTATTTTTTCTGGCACTCGCCGGCGCGTTCGACATGATTAGCGCCGTCTTTCGCATGACGATCTGGAGCCAGACTATTCCTCACTATCTGCGCGGGCGATTGGCGGGCCTCGAGATGATCAGCTACACGTCCGGCCCCAAGCTAGGCGATGCTGAGGCCGGACTCGTCGCCACGTTGTTTAGTGTGCGCACGTCCATTGTCTCCGGTGGAATTTTATGTGTAGTTGGCTCGGCGCTTATTTCCCTGCTGATTCCTGAGTTCATCAGTTACCACGCTGCCGCCGGCATCGAACAAAAAGAGTTGGAAGAAGCGACGCGGGAAACTGAGACCAAGAACCTGCTGGTTGAATAAGCGCCTCGGGTCTAACGCAGTTCCTGGTTCAGAATATTCGCCAGCCGAGCGCCGGCCAGGGCGACGCGTTTTTTCGCGAGCGCGCGGGCGGTGTTCCGATAGCTGCTGGTTATTACAAATGGCCCGGTGCCCAGGCCGATCGGCGGAGACATGTAAGTAGTGGCTTGGGCGGCGTTGAAGCTTTCGGTGATCCAATCCGAAACGTCGAGATTATTGGCATCGGCGGGCGAAGCTGGCGGCGCGCTCTGCCCGACCATGATCGCAGCCGCAGGGCTCGAACTCGTTCCCAACAGGCCGTCCCAGAATGCATGCAATTTTTGCGTCGTCTGGCCGTCGCGTACCTTTACAAAATTACCACCCGCATCGCCGTGAATCAGTGCATGGGTGAAGCGGGAAGTGCAATGCAGCGGTTGATGCACATCGCCCAGGACGTGCATTAGCCACACCAGGTCATACGACTTCAACTTATCCGGACTATTGGACGCCAGCACGGTGCGGAACGCGGCAATCATAGTTTCGGCATTGGGTATTGGTGGGTCTTCGAGCGCGGTGCCGTCTGGGGAAAACGGCCTGTCGATGAAGTGCCAATACTTGTGCATCGCCGTATCTGAGTAGCCGATGTTCCGGTCTGCCGTGCCGTCATTGGGTGGGGTATCTCCGTTGTTTGGTCCGTCGGCATGATGTAGACCGTCGCTCTTGATCTTGTCGGGCCAGGTAGCCGCCAGCATGAAGAGCATCATTCGCCTTCTCGCGGCGGAGGTGCCGGCCGGAATCATTGAGTTGAAGATGCTGAATCTGGGGTTCAGACGGACCAGCGCATCGACGCGCGCGCGGGCCTGCGGAGTCAGTCTCTGGTAGGCCACAAACGCGACGGCCATGTGACCAGTATCACTCCAGCCGTAGGAAGGTACGCTGACAACCAGGACGAGCAGTAAAGCCACAATGCAAATTCGGGAATTTGTTTTCATTTTGAAGCCTCCACTACGAAATGAGAAAATTGAGAAAAATATTTCAGCGTAAATTAGGGACTGGTGGTTGAGTAATCTTTCTGAGGGTAGGGGCACGGCATGCCGTGCCCCCTACGGTCAGGCGAATGATGAAAAAATTCTTGAAGCTGTTGCTGATCCTGATCGTCGTCGCTGCGATAGCGTTTACCGTCTTCTGGTTTAGCCATCCTTACGATCTTTCCTTCGAGGAACTTCGCGCAGACGTCCCTCATCAAGACTACAGCAGGTTCGCCGAGGTCGACGGCGTGCGTATTCATTATCAGGACAAAGGAAATGGAACGCCGCTGGTCCTGATTCACGGTTATACCTCGTCGGTCTATTCGTGGAAAGACGTTTTCGAGCCGCTCTCGCAAAACTTTAGAGTGATCGCCGTCGATCTCAAGGGCTTTGGGTTCTCCGGGAAACCTGACGGCGATTACAGCCGGCGGGCGCAGGCAGTGCTCGTTTCGCACCTGCTCGAACAACTCCACATCGAGCATGCGTGGATTTGCGGTAACTCGATGGGAGGCGAAGTGGCACTCAACCTGGCGCTCGTAAATCCCGGGCAAGTGTCAGGGCTGATCTTGATCGACAGCAACGGCGTCCAGGTTAAGGGCAGCGGCTCGCTCGCGCCGTCGTATCTGCTAATTCCGGGCGTTGGCCGCATTTTAACCGCGCTGGCGCTCAGGTCAGATAAACTTGTGCGCCAGGGTTTGGAGAAGAGCTTTTACGACGACACGAAGGTGACTGGCGATCGAGTCGCCGCTTACTATCGTCCACTGCAAACGCGCAGCGGACAACTGGCGGCGTTACGCGCGCGTACGCAGGCGGGACAGTATCCCGTAGAACCCGAACTCGGCAAAATATTTGTGCCAACCTTGATTTTGTGGGGGGCGCAGGATGAACTCATCCCGGTTGAGGCAGGGCACAAACTAAACTCGCTGATCAGGAATTCAAGACTGGTGATCTTCGATAACTGCGGACATGTGCTGCAGGAAGAAATGCCGGCTCGCGCCGTGGAAGAAATTAATAAATTTATACACGCAGCTCGCGGCAGCGGATAGCTTTTGTGGAGTGCGCTGACGTGAGCACCCCAGCGCGGCTGCAGCGCCGGGGGACCCCGCCTGTCAGCGCTTTAGGTCATGGGCGACAAGTTGCGGAATGAGGTCAGTACCACCACGCGGTAGCGGGTGGATTGCGGATTTCGGATTTTTTGCGATTGCCGATTGCCTTTACGCCACCCCGCTACCGCGTGGTGGTACTGACCTCACGACTTTGCATTGTGTACAAATGCCCGCAGTTAGGCCATGAAAAGAACCGCACCAAATGCTGCCAAGAAAAGACGCGAGCCTTTTCCGTTTGTCCTTGAAGAGCTCGAGCCCATTCGTCCCACCATCAAACCCATGTTCGGCATGACCTCGATCTATCTCGGCGATAAGTTGCTCTGCTCGCTGCGCGATAGCGTCAAGCAACCGAACACCAACGGCATCTGGTTGTACACCACGGCGGAACACATCGACAGTCTGGCCCGGGAGTTTCCTGGTCTATCCAAACGACAGTTATGGCGCTCACGCTCAAACGAGAAAGCCTGGATCGTCTTAGGTTCCCGTCTCGAGAATTTTGAAGAGTACGCCTTCAAGGCCTGCGAGCTGATGCTGCGAGGGGATCAGCGCATCGGCAGAATCAGCGCGACGCGAAACACTCGATTTCCGCATCAGAACCGCGAGCGGTAGCGACCGGCCAAAGACTCAACCCTTAACCACAGAAGTTTTGAGACCTTAAAGCGCTTAGAATGATCGAGGAATCTTTAGCCGGTCGCATCGCTCGCGGTTCGAATATACAAGTAGTCTTGTATATCCCTTGATTGTCCCACCCGCAAGTATCAATAGCATTCCATACAATGGTGAGATTACGATCGACGCGTGACTCATGCTGACTTCGAATTCCACACTGTCAAAGGCTATCTGATCACTTTTCGAGGACGTGGTACCTGGCTTCATGGCGATGAGCGCGGCTCAGTAGACCGGGCTCATAACAGATACGGTAGTCCAGTTCTTCCGGAGAACGTGCAACGAAGAAAACTTAACCGCTCGAGACTAAAGAACCCTCCGGTGAGATTGTCGGCGGCGCAAAGAGACGCAGTTGAAGCAAGCATTCATGAAACTTGCAAGATTCGTAGGTGGGATTTATGGACGATGAATGTGAGAACTAACCATATACACGCCGTAATCACCGCTGAATGTAAACCAGAAAAGGTGCTTGCGGCGTTGAAGGCAAACGCAACCAGGAAATTAAGAGAAGCTGGCTATTGGAATAGTTACGATAGCCCCTGGGCTGATCATGGAAGCACGCGATATTTGTGGAGGGACGAAGATGTCGTGAACGCAATCGCGTATGTGGAGTACGATCAAGGTGAACCACTACCCTGAAGTCGGCAAATCAGAATCGCGAGCAGTAGCGACCGGCCAAAGATTCATCGGTCATTCAAAACGCTTTGGGTGTTGGAACATCCATGTCCAGGTTGACCCTTTGGCCGGGCGCTACCGCTTCCGGTTCTGATGTAAACTACGGAGTGGCTTTCTTGGCCTCAGCCTCGTCTCGCTTGCGCACGTAAATCTCACCACGCGGAACCAGTCCCGCTTTGTTCGCCAGCGTGTACACCGCGGAATCAACCAAATCTTTACTGTCGAGACGAAAACTGGTGACGCCCGAAACGCGCGTGTCGGGATCGCTGTACTGCAAAGTCAGGTAACGCACCTTGGTCTTGATCAACCCCAAAGGCCAACCGAAGTAAGGAACGTTCTGGGCCACGGTCGCCGCACTGGGGCGTCGTTTTTGCGTGTCTGAAAAGACCGAGTTCACCGCATTGTAAGGGATGAAGAACAGATCTTTCTGATCCTTGCGGAACAGCAAACGTTGATTCGTATCGTCGAAGCTGAGCGTGCCTTCCATGGTTTTGCTGTAACCAAAAATACCGCCCTCATACTTCGCTTTCATTGTCTGCGGCGCCGTGGGCGGCACAGCCTGAGTCGCATTCGTCGGTTCGCTTTTTTCAACCGGCCGCGGCCGCTGCGCGAAAACTGTCGCTGCCAAAATCACCGTTAACAAAAGTAATCCAGTAAACTTCATCTTAACCTCCAGCGATCTTTCTTACTGTAAAGCAAACTGTTAGTTTGCGAGTGCAGCTTCAAATTCAACCTGAGCTGAAACGCAGACGCAAACTAACAGTTTGCCGGTACGATTATTTTGCAAACGCCCGGACGCGCTCAGCAGACTCTTTGAAGTCCGAATCACTCGGCGCGAGGGCCAAACCTTTTTCATATGCGGCCAATGCTTTTGCATATTGCTTAGTCACTTCGTAAGCGTAGCCAAGCTCGCGGTAAACATTTACATCGTCCGGAGACTTCTGCGCTGCAGTTTGCAGCGCGGCGATGGCCTTGGGGAAATTCTTCGCGCGCGACTGGGCAATCCCCAGCAGATAGAAAGTCACACCCTTGGCGTCAAGCTGCAGCGTTGCTTTTTCCAGCGCAGTTGCTGCGCGCACATACTGTTCGGAACCGATGAGTGCCTGGCCGAAAAGAGTGATCGCTTCGGCGTCAGTCCTGACTTTTATCAAGCCTTCGCCGGCCCGCACCGCACCCAGGTAGTCAGCCGATGCTTTTGTCGGATCGTCCGCGTGGAGCGCGGCGCGACGCAGATAGGCGGACGTTAACAACGTCCAGGCAGACGCGAGGCGCGGATCGTTTACCGTCGCGCGATTGAGCGCCGAAATGGAGCCGTCGAGATCGTTCTTGGCGAGCGCGATCTGGCCCAGGTAGAACAGCGAGAGAGTGTCTTTGGGATTTGCCTTAACCGCGGCGCTGAAAGTTTTTTCCGCGTCGAGCGGTTTGCCGGTTTTGTACTCGGCGAGGCCACGGTAGTAAAGCAGCGAAGGATCGGGCACAGCACCGGGGCGCGTGGTGGCGGCTACCAGCAACGGCAAAGCGCGATCGAATTTCTCAACCAGGATGTATGCCTGGGCCAACGCGTCAGCAGTGTTTGGATCCTCGCGCTTCGCCACCTGCTGAAGATCCAAAGCCTTCTGCAAATCCTCAGTCGCCGGCCCATACTGCTTCAGACTCAACTCAGCAAAGCCGGCGATTTTCCATGCTTCGGAGTCGTTGGGAAACTGCGCCGCGATCTGTTTAGCTTCGGCGGCAGCGGCGGCGAACTGTTTTTGTTGCAGCAGCTGATAAGCGTGGGTGGTGTCGCCGGCGCTGATCGTGTTGACGACGGGTTTCACCGGCTGCACGTCGATCAGCGGTCGGTTCGAATTGTTTCTGGCGGTCGGGCTGGGGGTTGGTTCGGGCCGCAGCAGGGGTTCTTCGGCAGGCTTGGCGGGCGGCTGCGACTTGACGCGGCGCGGGCGGCTGGATTGTCCGGCCACCATGCCGCCGAGAATCATCAGGCACAAAACTAACGTCAACAGGCGATAAATAGATCTTTTGCTCATAGAAAATTCTTCCGGGGAGAGATTTAATTCGAGGTGAATGGAGCGCTCCGATAAGACAATGTTTCGGATGCGGCCCTCACGGCTTTAGTTTGCCCGGTTAGCCTCCTCGGAGCAAAAGACTACTAACTAACCGCCCAAAAGAACAGGGCACGGCATGCCGTGCCCCTAAGAATGAGTATTGAATCGCGATCCGGGGGGTGCGCGCTGCGCGCTTACCCCCGGCTACTCTCTCTCACCGCCTCCGCGGTGAGGACGGTGAACTTAGAAGTTCAGTTTCAAACCAAACTGAAACTGCCGTGGGTCGAACGACGCGGTGGGGCGGCTGTAGTAACGTCCGTTGCCGGAGCGTTGCGCGAAGCTGTTCACGTCGCTGAACAGCGGCGACGCGGAAGCTTCGTTGAAGCGATTGAACATGTTGAAGCCTTCCGCGATCAGGTCCAACCTGACGCGTTCGCCGAAACGCACCGCGCGCGAAACGCGAAGGTCGAGTGAAGCGAACTTGTGCGTGATGCCCATGTTGCGTCCCAAACTTCCGTTCGAGAAGAAGGGCGGTAACACCAGCACGCCGTCGGAACGAACGCTCGGCCGGTCGTTGGAGCTTTGCTGATCGCCGTTGGTGTCAACGCCGGTGATGATGTTGAAAGGACGTCCGGTACCAACTTCAAGAATTGGCGCAATCGTAAAGTCAGCCAGGAAGCGATGCAGTCCATCGCCGCTGCGCCAATCTACCGGCGAAGTCACGATGGCGCTGAAAACGTAGCGCAGCCGCTGATCGAAAAGTGAATCGGCGCGGTCGGCGCGCAGGTTACGGTTGTCCTGCGGCTTGAGCAGGGTCTGCAAGTCGGAAGAATCATCGATAGAGTGGGCCCAGGTGAACGACGCGAGAAACTGGAAGTTGTTCGCAAAGCGTCGCTTCAAATCCACGTTCAGGGCATGGTAGGTCGAATTGCCTTCTGAGAGCTGCGAACTCACGTCGCCGAACGGAGAAATCACACCCGGCGTGCGCAGTGTGTTGTTGGCGGCGAGCAGCGCATTGAAGGTTGCCGGCGAAAGCCCGGTCAGCGCACGCACGAAGAAGTAGTTTGGCGCGTTGGGCCGGAAGAAGTTAGCCGCGATGGGCGAAACGATGCCCTGTCCGGCTGCGTTCCGGCCAAGTATGCCGGGAATCACGACAGTGAAGCCAAGCGGGCAAGCCGCGCTCGGCGCGCAGTTCGATGTCGGCAACGAGAAGAATTGAGCTGACGTTGGATCGGGAGGCGCCACGCTAAAGAAGCGGCGGAAATTTTCGATCAGCAGATCGTTGCGCATCAGGTTGATGTCGCGCGGGTGCGGCAAGTGATGCGCGCCGACGAAGATGTAGCTCGCCGACACCGACATGTCTTTGTAGATCTGGCGCTCGACGGCAAAGTTAGCCTGCGTCGCATAGGCGTATTCAAACTTCTTGTCGGGGAAAAGCGTGAACGGCAGAATCGTGCCGAAGCCCGGGAACGTCTGGTCGTTGAAACGCTGGCGACCAAACTGATACTGCGCGCTCGAGGCAGCGCCCGGTGTGCAGTTCACCCCGGGGACGGCGCCCGGGAAATTACAAACGACCACGGTGCCCTGGAAAATCTGCGCCGCATTTAGAAATGTTGTCGGGGCCGGATTGTTGAAGGTCAACGTCGCCTGCTGCTGTTGCGCGGCATCGGCGATGTCGGAGTTGAAGGCGATGGCGAGCAGCGGGTGATCGTAGAAGAGACCGAGCGCGCCGCGGACCACAGTCTTGCCGTCGTTGCCGATATCCCACGCCGCTGCTAATCGCGGGGCCCAGTTGTTCTTGTCACGCGGAAAACCCTGCTGCACGTTAAGCGCGTCCTGCGCTGCTAAAAGGTCAGCTTGCGAAAGCACAATGCCGGAGAGCGGATCGGTGAAGGACGTAGCCGGGGGAATTGTTTGCGTCAGTTCGTAGTCGTAACGGATGCCGTAGTTCAGCGTCAGGTTAGGTCTGATCTTCCACGAGTCCTGCGCGAAGAAAGCCATCGGGCGATTACTAATCTGGCTGACCGGGTTGCCGAAACCCTGAACATAAACCGATGGAATGCCCAGACCGTACGACTGCACCGGCGTGAAGTTAGGCGGCGTTTGTCCGTTCGGAGCGGTCGGCAGCGTGGGCGCGAGGGTCCGCGCGGAAAACTCACCGAAGTTAAAGAGTCCGGCAAAGTTCAGCTCGAAGATCGCCTTGGGAATTCGCACGAACGCGAAGTCGCCGCCAAATTTGAAACTGTGGTTTCCGGCGACGACGCTGAGATTGTCGGTCCATTCGTAGCGAGTCTCGGTGCGAATTACGGGCGAGAACAGTTCGCGTCCGATGAACGCCGTGCCGGTGATATTGAAGGCTACTGCTTCACCGTTTTGCGAGCTGAAGGTGGCGCGCCGCTCGCCAAAATTGAATCGCGCTTCGTTAACCATGTTGCCGGAAAGCGTCGAAGTCAAACTCGCAACGAGCGACATGTCGCGCAACTTTTGAATGCCGGTGCGCGAGAAGTCGTTCTGGCCCAGCGACTGGTTTTGCGATTCCACTTGAATGCCGGTTAGCCGGCTCGGGTTGTAACCGCCGCGCAAACTAAACTGATGGTCCTTGGTGACCATGTGGTCGATGCGGATCGAGTTAAAGGTCGTTCGATCCACGATCGGGAAAATTCGCTGCAGATTATTCAACGGCCGAAATGCGATCGGCAGTCCGTTTGTTCCCGTAGTCCCGATTGGAACAGGCGCGCCGGTTAACAAGAAGCGGCTGCCGATTGTTTGCCCGGCAGGAATCGCGCCGCCCGCGCTCAGCAGTGGGTTGGTGCCGGTCAGTCCGGTCGTACCGCCGCTCGAAGCGAGATAGGCATAGTTAACGGCGGCGCCAATTGCCGCGGCGTTGCCGGTGCCAAGCAAACTGTTGATGTAAGAGACCTGTTGCGGCGTCAGATTGCGGAACGTTTGCACGCCGAGGCCGGTGATAGGAATCTGGACCACGCCATCGAGTCCCTGGGCCACGTTGCTGGTGAAGAAACCCGACTCATCGCGGCGGCGCTGTTCAAACGCAAAGAAGAAAAAAGTGCGGTCGCGATCCAATGGACCACCGAGCGTGACGCCGTATTGAGTGCGCCGGAAGTCCGGCTTGGCGATCGGCGCAAACGGATTGCGCGCCTGGAAGCTTTTGTCTCTCAGAAACCCGAAAACGTTTCCGTGAAAGTCGTTGGTGCCGCTCTTCGTAACCACGTTGACGATGCCGCCGGAAGATCGGCCAAACTCCGGCGCGAAAGAATTCGTCACCACCTGAAACTCCTGGACCGCCTCCTGCGACACGGTTGAGCGGGAAGCGTTGACGGAGTTATCGGTGTTGTCGGCGCCGTCAACCTGCACGAGATTTGAACGGCCGCGCTGGCCGCCAAAGTTCAAGCCGGTGGTCGGGGCTGGTCCAATCGGGCGACCGTTGTCGCGCCCGACGGTCGAAGTGGTCAAGGCGAACGCGAGATAGTTGCGTTCGTTGATCGGCAGGTTCTCGATGCGCTGCTGGTCGACGGTGGTAGCCACAGCCGTTTTCGAAGTTTCGACCAGCTCGGTGTTGGCGCCGGTAATCGTTACTATTTCAGACACCTGGCCCACTTCGAGAGCGACATCCAGATCCGCGCGCTGGCCAACCGTCAGGGTCACTGCCGGCAACACAACCTTCTTGAAGTTTGCCGCTTCAACTGCGACTTCATAGTCGCCCGGCGTGAGGTTCACAATTAGATAAGAACCGTCGCTGTTTGTTGTGGTCGTCTTGCTGACGTTCGTGGCCGCATTGCGAGCGGTGACAGTCGCGCCACTCACTAACGCGCCACTTTGATCGCGTACCACGCCTTGCAGGTCAGCGGCATTCGATTGAGTCTGGGCCGTTGCGACGATCGAGCCGGGAAGCCCACCAGCCAAGGTGACGAGCAAGAGAGCTGCGAATCGAAGGGAAGGCTTAAGCCACTGCGTTGGGGACGCAAACATCATTGTTTCTCCTTAGTAAGTTAGGGACTCTGACGACCAGGTAAGAACCGCTATCTACTGATAATTATCTCGCGACGATTCTCAGAACGGTGAACGACTACGAAAATTCGGTTTATCCACGGCAACCCGGGAACGCGTTCGGTCCGCCTTTGCAAATCTACCAGCTTGAGAAAGGCGCCGGGGAGTAATTGAATAACGCTCCGCCTTTTTACTCCAAAAGCAGGCCGGTGGCAAGCGTTTCTATCTTTATGGTGATGTGCTGATTTGTAAAGCAAACTGTTGGTTTGCGATGGGGAATGGCATTCAACGCGCGCGGGTCGACAAATTCAGAACGGGGAGCGGTAGCGACTTGGTTCCACTTTGATAAGAACTTTTTAACGATCGGACCGAGGCCTACCTAGTCATTCATTCCACGTCATACCAGGTCGCTACCGCTCCCCGTTCTGAATTTGTTGACCCACGCCTGTTGCGTGGATGCCGACTTGGGCATTACTCGACTGCCGCGTGGCGCGAGCGAGGCGGCGACGCAATCGGGCGCTGGTTCGGAACAGAAGGATCGCAGCACCATCGAGATGCGGAACAAAAGCAGCACGGCGCAACAGGCCCGCGACTCGCAGACGCGAATCAAACTTCCGGGCGTAAGCGGCGCGGTAGTCATTCGAAAGCGCGGCCAGTCCACCACCTTCGCGCAACGCCGCAAGGTTTTTGAGAATTTCGCCGGCCGCAAGCTCGCCGCTTTCGAGGGCCATCAACATGCCGCTGCCGGTGAAGGGATCGATGAACGATGCCGCGTCGCCTATCGCCAACAAACCGGGCGCAGGCGCCAATTGTCCGCGTCCAAAAGTTTCAAGGGAAACACTGAGCCACGGCGTGCAGGGTTTTGCAGCGGCGAGCGTCTCGGCGGCGCGCACATTCTTCATCAACACTTCTCGCATCACGAGGTCAGGATTTGAGTGGCAACGTCGCACGTCCTTTGCCGCGACGATGAAGCAAAGATTACTGACACCGCCTTCCACTGCGCTCAAGCCGCCATAGCCGCCGCGGTAAAAGTAAATCTCACAGGCGCCGCTCGCGGGTTGTGCGTTCTGCAAATGTACTTTGAAAGCAACCAGCGAATTTTTGCCTCGGCCAGCGCGCGATGGTTCTAACTGACGCGCGAGCGAACGTGCGCGTCCAGTTGCATCGATCGTGACGAAAGCTTTGTAACCCAGGTTTGCGCCGCCGTGTTTGACGCTGACGCCGCGCACCACTTCGCCTTCGCAAAGCAAACGAGCGGCGTGCGTCTCTTCCGCAACCATGACTCCGGCTCGCCTGGCGCGGTTGAGGAGCTGATGATCCATTTCGCTGCGGCTTAGGCCGAGCGCCTGAGTGCCGGCTTTGAACCATTCACTGGGCACTTCGACACCGCCGCCGCGTCCGGAATAAAAAACCGTGCGCGAAACGGAAACGCCGCCCACCGTCGTCATTTGATCAATGACGCCGAGACGTCGGAAATGGTCCAGGCATTCGGGAGAAATAAACTCGCCGCATAGTTTTTGACGCGGAAACTTTTTTTCTTCGATTAGCAACACGCGCGCGCCCGCTTCAGTCAGATAAATCGCAGCGCTGGCGCCGGCCGGACCGCCCCCCGCAATCGCCACATCGAAGATGTTTGCAGACTCCATATTCATAAGGCCGCTCTTACTGGGACCGCGGGCGTCTCGCCCGCCTCAAGCAACAAGTTCACTCAATCGCGGTTGAACCTGAGACTAATTCAACGCGGCATTCAACGAACGGCGGGCGAGACGCCCGCGATCCCAGTAAGCACTTGCTTCAAGCCGCGAGCACGAGTCGATACGGAAAATGCCGCGCGACGCGCGCCTCATCGAGTCCCGCGCGTCGCGCCAGGCTTAACAACTCTTCCGGCCTGAAGCTGCGCCGGATCGAGAGCGCCCCATCTTCGCGTATTAGTCGATTATGCAAGAACAACCGACCGACGGTGGTGTAGAAAAAGTACGCCACCGGATGCCGATGAAGATCGATAACAAAAATTCCGCGCGATGATACTCGTTGCAGCTCGCGCAAAATTTTTACCACGTCTTCATTACGAAAGTGATGCGTGAACAGCGAACACATCGCAAAATCAAATTGCTTATCCGCAAACGGAAGACTAAACGCGTCGGCGCGAATCGCATTGATTTCAGGAAACGCGCTGCAGCGTTCGGCAATTGCCCCGGCTGAACGCGCGTTGAGTTCGACGCCGATCAGCGTTGTCTGGCTGCCGCGTTCTCTTGACCACTCGGCGACAGCCTGCAATAACTCACCCGATCCGGCGCCAACATCGACGAGCGAAAAGTTCGTCAGGTTAAGTTTCTCGATCGTCCGGAGCAGCGAATGGCGCAAAGCGCGGGTGTCGCCTAGCCAGCGATTGACGCGCTGCAGTTCTACGATGCAGCCCTCGTACTCGTCGGCGGTGTAGTCACCTTTATCGAGATGCTCAAGCTCCAGGCTGCGCTCGCGAAACTGATCGAACATGGTGGCTCATGATACCCGTTTTGGAGTGTGCTGACAGGTCAGCGCACTCCAAATAGATCGGCTCGATTTGTCGCGAGCTTTGAACTCTGGAATGATTGAGCTATGCAACCCCAGCCAGATCCGGTCCGCGAATTGTTCTTCGACGCGGCGCACGTCGGCGAAGCTCGCGAGCCCAGATTCGTGGGACGAGGCGCATCGTTTGAATGCGGGGCCGTGGTTCGCGTTTCCCTCCGCCTTGATGACGCACAGCGAATCGTCGAAGCAAAATTCAAAGCCGCCGGATGTTCGGTGCTGGTAGCCTCAACGTCGTTGTTGATAGATCAGGTGCTTGGAAAAACTACTGCTGAAGCCGCGGCAGTTTGCCAAACTCCACTGCAGTTAAGGTCCGGCGAATTGCCAGCGGAAAGGATCGAATGCGCGCAGCTCGCTTGCCAAGCGCTCATAGAAGCAATTCGCAGCTACAGCGACGCGGCTCGCGATGAATGGGAAGGCGACGAAGCGCTGATATGCACCTGCTTCTGTGTTTCAGAGCGGACGATTGAACGTGAGATTCAAATGCGCAAGCTGCACACGATTGCCGAAGTCACCGCAGCGTGTAGCGCCGGCGGCGGCTGCCGATCGTGCTACCCTTTGATCGAGGACATTCTCGCGGGAGTAAATCGTGAATCGTAAATCGTAAATAGAAACGCGCGAGGCAGTGCCTTTCGGATAGCGATTTCGGTCTTAACTATTTACGATTCACGATTTACGATTTACTGTCTTGCAATGATCTACCTTGATAACAACGCTACTACACGCGTCGCGCCGGAAGTTTTCAGCGCGATGCAACCTTACCTAACCGAACTCTACGGAAATCCTTCGTCAGCCCACGGCCTCGGACGCCAGATGAAGTCTGCCGTAGAGCGTGCGCGCGAGCAGGTCGCTCAGCTAATCGGCGCGGCGCAGTCGAGCGAGATTGTTTTCACTTCCTGCGGCTCCGAATCAGACAACTGGGCCATCGGTGGATTCCTCGAGCAAAACCCGACGCGCCGTCACATCGTTACGACGCGCGTTGAGCATGAAGCGGTGCGCAACCTTTGTGAGCACCTGGAGCAAATCGGTTGCGAAGTAACCTGGCTGGATGTGGACGAGCGCGGCGAACTGAATCTCGACGACCTGCGCCGAGCTTTGCGACGCGACACGGGAATCGTTTCCATCATGATGGCGAACAACGAAACCGGTGTGCTGTTTCCAATTGCGGAGATCGGTAAGATCATACGCGAAAATTCGGACGCGGTCTTTCATGTCGACGGCGTACAAGCTGTCGGCAAGGTGCCGATCAATCTTAAGGAAATGGAAGTCGACCTGTTCGCCTTGTCTGGACATAAGCTGCACGCGCCGCAAGGCGTCGGAGTGCTTTATGTTCGTGATGGCGTGAAGCTGCCGCCCTTCATCATCGGCGGGCATCAGGAAAATGGTCGGCGCGGCGGGACCTCGGCGGTGCCGAACATTGTCGGACTGGGCGCCGCCTGCGAACTCGCGAAGAATTTTTCTGGTCACGAAACGATTGAGAAGCTGCGCGACAAATTAGAGACGACGATACTGCGCCAGATTCCCAACGCGCGTGTTAACGGTACTACGGATCCGGGGAAGCGCTTGCCAAACACATCAAACATTTCTTTCGAGTATGTTGAAGGTGAGAACATCCTGGTCCATCTCGATCGCGCGGGCGTTTGCGTTTCCACCGGCTCGGCTTGTCATTCGACTACCAAACAGTCATCGCCGACCCTGCGCGCCATGAATGTGCCTTACACCGCCGCGCAGGGTTCCATTCGATTCTCGCTCGGCCGTTACAATACCGAGGAAGAGATCGACCGTGTGCTTGAAGTGTTGCCGCCGATCATCGAGAAGCTGGTGGAGATGTCGCCTTACGACAAGGAACTCAAAGCGCTCAGAATGTCACGGTCATGACTTTGCAGCGAAAGAGCGGGGGCAAGGCAGGGTTCCAGCCCGTTTAGAGGCGGGCACCGCCCGCCGTCTCAACGCGCGAATCAAAGGACTTTCTGATCGGGAATTGAACCGGCGGGCGGTGCCCGCCTCTAAACTCATCAGCCCTTGGCCTCTGCATTGCTTGATGCTTTAGTCGTTCCGGCTTTACTGGTAGAATTTGTTTTGTATTTCGAACGTCTCCGCTATTACTCCACCGCTCGGAGCAAGTAACCGATGTCAGCTGAACAGCCAGCCGCTGAGGACACGCCCGCCGTAGTTATCGCTACAACTGAGTCGCGCAAGGCTCGGGAAGACAAAGTGACTTCGATGGAGACCGACGATTACGTCTGCATTACGCCAGCTACGCCGCTGTCTGAGGCGATCGAAACGATGAAACAGGACGAGGGCGGTTGTGCGATTGTTTGCGCAGAAGATGGGTCAGTGGTGGGTATTTTTACTGAAAGAGACCTGTTAACAAAAATC
>Ga0070669_100000666_pt1 | contig 25307 bp, 23 predicted proteins | sample KBSS53metaG_FD_64680 | JGI IMG/M metagenome (GOLD analysis project Ga0070669, IMG submission 64680) | Switchgrass rhizosphere microbial communities from Kellogg Biological Station, Michigan, USA - KBS S5-3 metaG | ecosystem: Host-associated > Plants > Roots > Rhizosphere > Soil ...
AAGTCGGCGTGGAGCGGACGATCGGTGACGGGGTGGAAGGCCACGTCCTTGGGCAGGGTGCGCACGGTCTCGCCGCCGACTACGATCTCGACGATCGAGTTGAAGAAGTGACCGGTGCCGAGCTGACGGACCAGTTCCTTCTCTTCGACGTGGACGCTCAGCGGCGCCTGGTTTTCGCCGTAAACAACGGCGGGGACGCGGCCAGTGCGACGCAGACTGCGGGAGGCTCCCTTGCCAACCCGATCGCGCGCCTCGGCCGGCAGGGTAAGCGTTTCGCTCATGCTCTTGCCTTTCGAATGCGAGAAAAGATCAATTCATCCCGCCACGCCTCCAGGGATGACCATGCGCGGGAAGCGGCGGCCCTTATGGGCAAAGCGCCCGGAATGCAAGCTATTCCACCCGCCTGACCTGCCACCCGCGCGCCGCCAGCAGCGCCGGCAGGCCGTCCGCCCCGGCCAGATGCGCCGCGCCCACCGCCACGAACGGATGCCGCCCGCCCCGCATCATCGCCTCCAGCTTGTTCGCCCAGTCCCGGTTGCGCCCCGCATAGAGCGCCTCGCGCAGCTCCGGGTCGGCCAGCAGGCCCGTGTGGGTCACCGCCGCAATGGCCGCCATGTCGCCCTTGCGCCAGGCATCGGCGATGCGGGCGTCGTCATCGGGCTGGCCCGCATCGCGCACTACGGCGGCCAGCAGATCGCGCTGCTCGGCCTCGGGCAGCCGGTCGAAGATCCCCAGTTGCGCCTCGGCCCCCTCGAACTCGAAGCGCGGCAGGGCCGGCCGCGCCGCCACCACTGCCCGGTCCACCCCGTTGCCTGTATCCAGCCCGCGCATCTGCGCCTGCGCCAGCATCAGCGCGGCAGCCCAGGTCTCGGTCTCGGCAAACCGGCTCTCCGCCAGCCCCTGCTGCTGCAACAAGACTGCCAGGGCAGGCCGCAGCCCCCCCGGCACTCGCGCCGATAGTGGGGGCAGGGCAGGGCTTCGCGCCAGCCGGGCGAAGACCTCGGCGGTCCGCGCATCGTCATCGATCGCCGCGATCTCCAGCGCCAGCGAATCCGCGCCGTCCAGCGCCTCGGCAATCTTGGGCGTCTTCCAGTCCACCGGCCGCGCCAGCGCATGGATCGTCCCGAACAGCCAGGCCCGCTCGCCGTGCGGCCCGGTCACTTCCCACAGCGCCGGATCGGCCGGCAGGGGCCGCGCACAGGCCGCCAGCGCCAGCAAGGCGCCCAGCACAACTCCGTTCGTCCTGAGGAGCGGGTTAAGCCTTTGGCTGAACCGCCGTCTCGACGGACGCGCAACCATCACTGCACCCGCGTCACCGTCACTCCGGCCTTGCCGAGCATGGCCTGCACGCTGTCCTTGCCGGCAAGGTGCCCCGCGCCCACGGCCACGAACACCTTGCCCGGCTGCGCCAGCCGCTGCTGCAGCCAGCTGGCCCAGGTCTTGTTGCGGTCGGTCAGCAGGGCCTTCACCATGCGTGGATCGTCCTCGTCGGCGTTGAGCAACGCGGCCAGCTTCTCCGGGCTCCCCGCCGACCATTCGCGCACAATCGCCGCCAGCTCGTCATTGATCGTCCCGATCCCGTCGAGCACCTCGGCAAGATACCGCTTCTGCACCGCCAGCGGCAGCCCGTCGAACATGCGGAACTGGAACTCCGCCGTCTCCAGGCCGATGCGCGGCCGCCCCAGCCGCTTCATCTCCGCACCGATCCGCTCGTCCACGCCGTTCGCCGGCGAATAGCCGCTCTGCGCCAGCGGCAGGGCGGTCAGCGCCACGGCGGCATACCACGGCTCGAACCGGTCGAATGCCTCCACCGGCAGCCCGAACTTGCTCAACGTCCGCTCGAACCGGGCCTTGTCCGTGCTGGAGAGCAGCCCGCGAAGCGTCTTGCCCGGCGGCAGCAAGGCATTCTTCAGCACCGCGGCCTTCATCTCCTCGGGCGCCGTCTCAGGTATCTCGGTAACCAGCTGGTCGGCCCCCTTCACCGCGTCGGCCACCGGGCCTTCCAGCCAGTCCACCCCGTCCGGCAGGGCGTGGACCGTCCCGAACAGCCAGATGGTCGTATCCGCGTCCGCGATCTTCCACAGCGCCGGCCTGGCCACGGCCGCAGCGGGCGCGGCAACCGGCACTTCGGCGGCGGCGGGCACGATCCAGCCCAGCAGGGCGGCGAGAAGCAGGGCGAAGCGTTTGATCAGGCGGGTCATTGGTGATGGCCTATAGCCTGCATTCCTGCCATTCGATGAACGAAATCGGCCATGGGGCTCCCGGCCAACGGTTGATTCCCGGCCAACCATCGGCCAAAGCGGCGCCCGTCATGACCACGCCCAATGCTCCCCTGTCCTTCCAGGACATGATCCTGCGCCTCCACGCCTTCTGGAGCGAGCAGGGCTGCCTGATCCTCCAGCCTTATGACATGCGCATGGGCGCGGGCACTTTCCACCCCGCCACCACCCTGCGCGCCCTCGGGCCCGAGCCATGGAGCGCGGCCTATGTCCAGCCCAGCCGCCGGCCGACCGACGGGCGCTATGGCGAGAATCCGAACCGGCTCCAGCACTATTACCAGTACCAGGTCATCCTGAAGCCCAACCCGGAAAACCTCCAGGAGCTCTACCTCAAGAGCCTCGCCGCCATTGGGGTAGATCCGCTCGCCCATGATATCCGCTTCGTGGAAGACGATTGGGAAAGCCCCACGCTCGGCGCCTGGGGCCTGGGCTGGGAAGTCTGGTGCGACGGCATGGAGGTGACCCAGTTCACCTATTTCCAGCAGGTCGGCGGGTTCGATTGCAAGCCGGTCGCGGGCGAACTGACCTACGGCCTCGAACGCCTCGCCATGTACATCCAGAACGTCGACAACGTCTACGATCTGCGCTTCAACGACTCCGTCTCCTACGGCCAGGTCTTCCTCGAAAACGAGAAGCAGATGTCGAAGTACAACTTCGAGATCGCCGACACGGCCGCCCTGTTCGATGGCTTCGCCAAGGCCGAAGCCGAATGCCAGCGCTGCATCGCCGCCGAGGTCCCGCTCGCCGCCTATGACCAGGCGATCGAAGCCAGCCACCTGTTCAACCTCCTCCAGGCCCGCGGCGTCATCTCCGTCCAGGAACGCGCCAGCTACATCGGCCGCGTCCGCGATCTCGCCAAGGGCTCGTGCCAGTCCTGGATCGACGTCAACAAGGACGCCTGGGCGGCCAAGTACCCGGAGTGGAGCCTGTGAAAATCCTCCCCGTTCACGGGGAGGGGGACCGCTCGCCGCAGGCGAGTGGTGGAGGGGGGATTCGGCCCATGCGACGCCCGCAGACATACACCGCCCGCCGCCTCCGCCGGGAGATGACCCTGCCCGAGGTCCTGCTGTGGCAGGCGCTGAAGGCCGGCGATCATCATCTGAGCTTTCGTCGTCAGCACCCCATCGGCCCTTACATTGCCGACTTCTATTGCGCCGCCGCTCGCCTCGTCATTGAGGTGGATGGAGCGGTGCACGACACGGGCGATCGCGCGCAGCGCGATCTTGTTCGAAATACCTATATGCACGAGAAAGGCTTTACCGTGCTGCGTATCCCCGCTTCGGACATCCTGAAGGACGTTGCCGCTGCTGCCGAGATGGTGGTTCTGGCCGCGCGCCCCCTCCGTCAGTCGCTGCGCGACTGCCACCTCCCCATGAATGGGGAGGATTGCTGATGCCTGATTTCCTCCTCGAACTGCGCTCCGAAGAAATCCCCGCCCGGATGCAGGCTGGCGCGCGCGCCGATCTCGAGCGCCTGTTCCGCAAGGAAATGGATGCCGCCGGCGTCGCCCTCGGCGAAGTCACGGTCTGGTCCACGCCGCGCCGTCTCGCCCTGATCGCCCGCGGCCTGCCGCAGGCGACCGAGCCCGTCTCCGAAGAACTCAAGGGCCCCAAGGTCGGCGCCCCGCCGCAGGCCCTCGAAGGCTTCCTGCGCAAGACCGGCCTCCGCCAGGACCAGCTGGTGGAGCGCGGCGGCGTCCTCTTCGCCGTCACCGAAAAGCCGGGCCGCGCCACCAAAGAGGTGCTCGCCGAAGCCATCCCGGCGATCTGCCGCGCCTTCCCGTGGCCCAAGTCGATGCGCTGGGGCAAGGCCTCGCTCTCCACCGAAAGCCTGCGCTGGGTACGCCCGCTCTCCGGCATCGTCGCCATCCTCGGCGAGGACCTGGTGGATTGCGAAGTCGGCGGCGTCCGCTCCGGCTACGCCACCCTCGGCCATCGCTTCCATCACCCCGGCGAGATCACCATCGGCAGCGCCGACGATTATGTCGAAAAGCTGCGCGCCTGCCACGTGCTGGTCGATCACGCAGAACGTGAGGGCATGGTCCGCGAAATGGCCCGCGCCGCAGCGGTGAACGCCGGGCTCGTGCTGGTCGAGGACGAAGGCCTCGTGGTCGAAAACGCCGGTCTCACCGAATGGCCGGTCCCCCTCCTCGGCCGCTTCGACGAAGCCTATCTCGAAGTCCCGCCCGAGACGATCCAGCTCACCGCACGGACCAACCAGAAGTACTTCATCTGCCGCGACAGCGCGGGCCAGCTCGCCAACGCCTTCGTCTGCACCGCCAACATCGAGGCCACCGATGGCGGCGCGGGGATCGTGGCGGGCAACCGCAAGGTCCTCGCCGCCCGCCTGTCCGACGCCCGCTTCTTCTGGCAGCAGGACCGCAGGACGCCGCTCTCCAAGCACGCCGAAAAGCTGGCGCGGATCACTTTCCACGAAAAGCTCGGCACCGTCGCCGACAAGGTCGAGCGCGTCGCCAAACTGGCCCGCTGGCTGGTGGAAGAAGGCATCGTGCAGCAATCTCCCCTCACCGTCGGGGAGGGGCCGGGGGAGGGGCCGGGGGAGGGGGCGCCCACCTCGCCAGCGTCGAACACCCCGACCCAACCCTCCCCCTCAAGGGAGAGGGCCGCTCTCGCCGCCCAGGCCGAACTCGCCGCCCGCCTGTGCAAGGCCGATCTCGTCACCGAGATGGTCGGCGAATTCCCCGAACTCCAGGGCCTGATGGGCGGCTACTACGCCCGCGCCGAAGGGCTCAGCGACGCCGTGGCCGACGCGATCCGCGATCACTACAAGCCGGTCGGGCAAGGGGACGAAGTGCCTACTGCGCCGGTAAGTGTGGCCGTGGCGCTGGCCGACAAGCTGGATACTCTTTTCGGTTTCTTCTTTTACAACATGCCTCCGACGGGGTCGAAGGATCCTTTCGCCCTTCGTCGAGCGGCTCTTTCAGTTCTTGCAACGATGCTGGAATCGGGAATCCGCCTCAATCTCATGAAGGTTGCAGACATTGCGATTGATGCAATCATGCGATCGACAGGTGCGAATGGGCAAGCGGTGGTAGATCACCCAGTGTTTGGCAAACACGACAAACAGGCATTCGACCTACTAGATTTCTTCGCCGACCGCCTCAAGGTCCAGCAGCGCGAAGCTGGCATCCGGCATGACCTGATCGATGCCGTCTTCGCCCTCGGGGGCGAGGACGATCTCGTCCGCCTGCTCGCCCGCGTCCATGCCCTCCAGGCCTTCATCCAGACCGAGGACGGGGCCAACCTCCACGCCGGCTACAAGCGCGCCGCCAACATCCTCAAGAAGGAAGACTGGCAGGGCATCGAGGCCCGCATCCCCAGGACCGGCGAGGAAGACCCGCTGGCCATGGTCGACGATCCCGATCTTGCCGCGGCCACCGCGGCGAGGCTGGAGCAGCTTCATGCCGCCGACTATGAGAAGGAGCCCGCCGAGGCCGCACTCGTCGCTGCGCTCGAGGTCGCGGAACCGGCTGCCCGGGTCGCCGTTGAGGCCGAGGACTTCGCGGGGGCCATGGCCGCGCTTGCAGCTCTGCGCGGTCCGATCGATGCCTTCTTTGATCAGGTCACGGTGAATGACGCAGCTGCGAACAAACGTGCTTTCAGGCTTGATTTGCTCGCGCAGTTTCGTGATGCAGTGCAACAGGTAGCAGACTTTTCTCGCATCGAAGGTTGATTCACTGCCCCTGACGGGGCGGGAAACGGGGAATCTTTCAGATGAATGCATACGTATTCAGCTTCGGCACCGGTACGCCCAGCACGGATCCCCGCTCTCGCGACAAGGCGGTGGTTGGCGGCAAGGGCGCCAACCTCTCCGAGATGGCCGGCATCGGCCTGCCGGTCCCGCCGGGGTTCACCATCTCCTCGGAAGAGTGCCTGAACTATCTCGCCCAGGGCGATTATTCGGCGGGCATCCGCGAGGCCGTCGCCAAGGCGCTGGCCGGGATCGAGGCGGCGACCGGCAAGAAGTTCGGCGATGCGGCAGATCCGCTGCTGGTCTCGGTCCGCTCGGGCGCGCGGGTGTCGATGCCGGGGATGATGGACACGGTGCTGAACCTCGGCCTCAACGATGCCACGGTCGAGGGTCTCGCGGCGAAGTCGGGTGACGAACGCTTCGCCTGGGATTCCTATCGCCGGTTCATCCAGATGTATGGCGATGTCGTGCTCGGCGTCGAGCATCACCTCTTCGAAGATGCCCTGGAAATTGCCAAGGAAGACAATGACTTCCACGCCGACCTCGACATGACCGCCGCGCACTGGCGAGAAATTGTCAAGGAATACAAGGGGATAGTCCTCCGTGAGACCGGAAAGGCCTTCCCCGAGGATGTACATCATCAACTATGGGGCGCCATCGCCGCCGTCTTCTCCTCCTGGCAGTCCGACCGCGCCAAGGTCTACCGCCGCCTGAACAGCATCCCCGCCGACTGGGGCACCGCCGTCAACGTCCAGTCCATGGTCTTCGGCAACATGGGCGACACCAGCGCCACCGGCGTCGCCTTCACCCGCGATCCGGCCACCGGCGAGCGCGCCTACTACGGCGAGTTCCTGATCAACGCCCAGGGCGAAGACGTCGTCGCCGGCATCCGCACCCCGCAATACCTGACCCGCGCCGCGCGCGAGGCGGCCAACGCCAGGCTGGCCTCGATGGAAGAGGCCATGCCCGAGGTTTACGGCGAGCTCGCCGCTGTCTTCGACCTGCTCGAGAAGCATTACCGTGACATGCAGGACATCGAGTTCACCGTCGAACGCGGCCGCCTGTTCATTCTGCAGACCCGCTCGGGCAAGCGCACCGCCAAGGCCGCGCTCAAGATGGCGGTCGACATGGTGAGCGAGGGCCTGATCGACGAGGCCTCCGCGATCCGCCGCGTCGATCCCATGGCGCTCGACCAACTGCTTCACCCCACGCTCGACCCCAAGGCCGAGCGCGACGTGCTGGCCTATGGTTTGCCCGCCAGCCCCGGCGCCGCGTCGGGTGCGATCGTGCTCGACGCCGACACCGCCGAGAAGCGGGCCGAGCGCGGCGAGGCGGTTATTCTCGTCCGCACCGAGACCAGCCCGGAGGACATCCACGGCATGCATGCCGCCAAGGGCATCCTCACCGCCCGGGGTGGCATGACCAGCCACGCCGCCGTAGTCGCCCGCGGCATGGGCCGCCCCTGCGTCTCGGGCTGCGCCGCCGTGTCAATCGATCTGGCCAAGCGCACCCTGCGCATCGGCCACCGCGACCTCGCCGAAGGCGACGTGATCACGCTCGACGGCGCGACCGGCGCGATCATTGCCGGGGCCGTGCCAACGGTCGAGCCCGAGCTGGTTGGTGACTTCGCCGTGCTGATGGAGATGGCCGACAAGTACCGCCGGATGCGGGTGCGCGCCAATGCCGAGACACCGGAGGACTGCCGCATCGCCCGCCAGTTCGGCGCCGAGGGCGTGGGCCTGTGCCGCACCGAGCACATGTTCTTCCAGGCAGACCGGATCAGCGCGGTGCGCCAGATGATCCTGGCCGAGGACGAGGCGGGCCGCCGGGCTGCCCTCGCCAAGCTGCTGCCCGCGCAGCGTGGTGACTTCCGCGACCTGTTCGACATCATGGCCGGCCTGCCGGTGACGATCCGCTTGCTGGACCCACCGCTGCACGAGTTTCTGCCGCACACCGATGCCGAATTCGCCGAGTTGTCCGCCGCGATCGGCATCGGCGTCGATGCCCTCCGCCGCCGGGCCGAGGAGCTTCATGAGTTCAACCCGATGCTCGGCCATCGCGGCTGCCGGCTCGGCATCACCTTCCCCGAGATCTACGAGATGCAGGCCCGCGCGATCTTCGAGGCAGCCTGCCAAGTGGTCGCGACGAGCGGGGCGAGCGTCGTGCCCGAGGTAATGATCCCGCTGGTCGGCACCCGGCGCGAACTGCTGATCCTGAGCGAGCTGGTCGATCGGGTGGCCGGCGAGGTGTTCGCCGAGCAGGGCCGCACACTGGACTATCTCGTCGGCACGATGATCGAGCTGCCGCGCGCAGCACTGATGGCGGGCGAGATTGCCGAGGAAGCAAGGTTCTTTTCGTTTGGCACCAACGACCTCACGCAGACCACGCTGGGCGTCAGCCGCGACGATGCCGGGCGGTTCCTGACCCCCTATGTGGAACAGGGCATCTATCCGCGCGATCCCTTTGTCAGCCTTGATGTCGAAGGCGTCGGCCAGTTGATCCGCATGGGCGCCGAGCGGGGCCGGGCAACGCGGGCCGACCTCAAACTCGGCATTTGCGGCGAGCATGGCGGCGACCCGGCGAGCATCGCCTTCTGCGAGGAACTCGGGCTCGATTACGTATCCGCTTCTCCTTACCGCGTGCCCATCGCCCGTCTGGCGGCGGCCCAGGCGGCGCTGGGCTAGCGTCGCCAGCCGGAGAGCGTCAGCAGTTCGAATCGCTCGGTCAACTTGCCGTCCGGCTCGGCCCGCTCGGCAAAGGCGGCAAGGGCACGTCGAAAGGCCACGCGGGTCAGTGGTGGGCCCGCCTGGACCAGCGCTGAGGAGAGGCCCTGAGCACGCAGGTCGCCCACGAGCCGCGAGAAGCTGGAAAAGCGGACGACGAGGCTCCGGCTGTCGGCCACCGGATCGGCCAGACCTGCACGCTGGAGCAGTTGCGCGCCGGCACGGATGTCGACTTGCGGATGAAGCCGCGGCGAGGGCCGATCTCCATCGGCGGCGAGCATGATCGCACGCAGGGCTGGAAGGCTACCCGCACCGAGCATGGTCACCAGCAACAGGCCCCCCGGTGCAAGGGCATTGCGCGCGTGGACCAGAGCGCCCGGCAGATCGTTGACCGTGTCGAGGGCGAGGGCGGCAAGGATCAGGTCAAACCCTGCAGCGGACCAGGGCTGATCGAGCGACATCTCCGGATCGGCAATGGTAACTTGCGCCCCCGCCGCCGCCAATGCGCCGGCTGCTGCCCCGGAATGATCACCCAGCACCAAGGCCGTCCCAGGCTGGTGGCACAGGAAGCCAAGGCGTTCGAGGGTGTCCTCGGCAATATCTTCGGCAAGGTAGCGCGGCGCATCTGCGGCCCTTTGAAGTGCGGCCGCGCGGCGAACGATGGCGGCCCGGCGCGCGGGGGCAAAAATCTGGGGCGGGGCAGCGGACATTCGCGCCGGTTAGGCCGCGGCGGGGGGCAGGGGCAAGCGCTCTCTTGCGGGGAGTGGCTGCAATCGTATGTTGGCGGTCATGCAAGTTCCGGCGCCGATTGCTCCCTTCGTTGACCTGTTCTTTCCGCCACGCTGTCCGCTGTGCGGGGCACCGCTCACGCAGCAGGTTGGGCTGTGCGGCGAGTGCTGGAGCGGAATGGCAATTCCGGCGGATCCCTCCTGCGCCAAGTGCCAGCGCCCATTCGGCGAAGGAGTGCCCGAAGGCTCAATCTGCGCGCCATGCCTGGCCGCACCGCCGGTTCATGACGGGATCGCGGCGGCGACGCTCTACAACGATCCGGCCCGGCGACTGGTGCTGGCTTTCAAGCGCGGTGGACGCGTGGCGCTGGCCCCGTTCCTTGGCCGGCTGATGGCGGCCCGGCTGATGCATCCGGGGCTGCCACAGGTCGGGCCGGGATGGCTGATCGTGCCCGTGCCGCTGCACCGCTGGCGGCTGTGGACGCGGGGGTTCAACCAGTCGGCCCTGCTCGGCGCCACGATTGCTCGCGAACGGGGGGGGCGGCTATTGGTCGACGGTCTGGTGCGGCGCAAGGCCACTCCGGTCCTGGGCGGGCTGGGCGCCAAGGCGCGCGCTCGGGCGCTGGTCGGGGCCATTGCTGTCAATCCGAAGCGCGCTGCCCAATTGCGCGGCGCAGACGTGGTTCTGGTGGACGATGTGTTGACCAGCGGCGCGACCACCGAGGCCTGCGTGAAGGTGCTGAAGCGAGCTGGAGCCCGGCGCGTGGTCGTCGCCTGTTTTGCCCGGGTTCTGGGGGAGGCCATGCCGCAGTAGCTGCAAAAGGAAACGCCCGGAACCGAAATTCCGGGCGCCCTCGTGACGAAACTGTTGGGCTCTGCTTGCGCAGTTTAAGCGATCGCCCCCACGATCGCCACCCGATCCCTCAATCCGGCGTGCCTCGCTGCATGGCTGGCACTGCCGATATTCACCCTGAACCCTGGCGCTCTTGCCTGGCGCCGCTGGTTGCGGGCAGTTCATCTCTGAACCGCACAGCCTCTGTTCATGGAATCGACAGGAAAGAAAAGAGCGATCCGCGCGGGGCGTGGATTTTGGTGACCGGCTGTGGTTATCGTGCAACAAACTCCTGCAATCCGCAGGGTCCGAATAGGGAATTTCCTGCAATGTCCAGCGATGACGCCCTGCGTGAGCAGGGCAGCGTGTTCATGCCCAAGTTCGATGCTGCAGGATTGCTGACCGCGGTGGCAGTCGATTCGGCTTCGGGCAAGGTGCTGATGGTGGCTTTCATGGATGCCGAGGCGCTGGCGGCGACGCGGGCCACCGGCAAGGCCCACTTCCACTCGCGCAGCCGCGGGCGGCTGTGGATGAAGGGGGAGACGTCGGGCCACGTGCTGGAAGTGAAGCAGGTCCTGGTCGACTGCGATCAGGATGCGCTGGTCCTGCAGTGCGAACCAGCCGGGCCGGCCTGCCACACTGGCGCACCGACCTGTTTCTATCGCCTGCTGGAGGACGACCGGCTCGAACGCGTGGTTTGAGTTGACGTTGCGGCCATCAATCCCGACCTTGGGATCACTTTCTGGAGGGAGTGGTCCATGCCCAGCTACAAGGCCCCGGTTCGCGACGCGCGGTTCGTCATCAACGAAGTGCTGCGGATCGGTGATCGCAATGGACTGCCCGGTTTCAGTGCCGCCACGCCTGACCTGGTTGCCACCGTGCTGGAGGAAAGCGGAAAGTTCGCCGCCGAGGTTTGCGCGCCGCTGAACCTTTCCGGCGATCAGGCGGGGTGTCAGCGGCGTCAGGATGGCAGCGTGACTACGCCGGAGGGGTTCAAGGCGGCCTACGATCAATTCGTTGCCTCAGGCTGGGGTACGCTGTCGCAGCCGGAAGCGTTTGGCGGGCAGGGCTTGCCGCATGTGCTCGGCTTTGCCTTCGAAGAGTTCCTCTCCAGCGCCAACCAGTCGTTCGCCATGTATCCGGGGCTGACTAATGGCGCGGTCGGCGCGATCCTCGTTAAGGGTTCGCCGGAGCAGCAGGCGGCTTATCTCCCGAAGATGATCTCGGGCGAATGGTCGGGCACGATGAACCTGACCGAGCCTCAGTGCGGCACCGATCTTGGCCTGATTCGGACAAAGGCCGAACCTCGGTCCGATGGGACCCATGCCATTACAGGTACGAAGATCTTCATCTCCGCGGGCGAGCATGACCTCACCGTCAACATCATCCACCTCGTTCTCGCCCGGCTGCCCGATGCGCCCGAAGGAACGCGCGGCATCTCGCTGTTCATCGTGCCCAAGTTCCTGGTGAATGCCGACGGCTCGCTTGGCGCGCGCAATGCGGTGAGCTGCGGGGCGCTGGAGCGCAAGATGGGCATCCATGCCAATGCCACCTGCGTGATGAACTACGACGGAGCCACGGGATACCTCATCGGTGAACCGAACAAGGGGCTGGCGGCCATGTTCATCATGATGAACGCGGCGCGCCTGGGCGTTGGCATGCAGGGTCTGTCCCAGGCCGAAGTCGCCTACCAGAACGCGGTCACCTATGCGCTGGAACGGCGCCAGGGCCGGGCGCTGGCCGGGCCGGCGGAACCGGACGAGAAGGCCGACCTGCTGTTCGTCCACCCCGACGTGCGGCGCATGTTGATGGACGCCAAGGCCTTCACCGAGGGCATGCGCGCGCTGTCGCTGTGGGGCGGGCTGCTGGTCGATCTTGTCCACGCAGCCCCTACCGAGGAGGAGCGGCAGGAAGCAGACGACCTGCTTGGTCTGCTCACCCCCGTGATCAAGGGTTACGGCACCGACAAGGGCTACGACGTGGCCACCAACATGCAGCAGGTCTGGGGCGGGCATGGCTTCATCGTTGAAAACGGCATGGAGCAGTTCGTCCGCGATGCGCGGATCACCATGATCTATGAAGGCGCCAATGGCGTACAAGCCATGGATCTGGTTGGCCGGAAGCTGCCCGCGAACATGGGCCGGGCAATTCAGGTGTTCTTCGCCGCAGTCGACAAGGAATGCGCCGAAGCCGGCGCCGATGCCCGGACCGCCCCCGTGGCCGAGCGGGTGGGCAAGGCCAATGGCGAGCTCAAGGCCGCTACCATGTGGCTGATGCAGAACGCCATGGCCAAGCCCGACAATGCCGGCGCGGGCGCGCACCACTACATGCACATTGCCGGCATCGTTGCGCTTGGGCTGATGTGGCTGCGGATGGGCCGCACGGCGGCGGTCGCGCTCGATGCAGGAGCCGGCGATACGGCGTTCTACGAGGCCAAACTGACTACCGCGCGCTATTTTGCCGAGCGCTTCACCCCCGACGCCGGGGCGCTGCGGCGCAAGCTGGAAGCCGGGGCGGAAACGATGATGGCCCTGCCGGCGGAAGCCTTCGCCACCGCCTGAGCGATCAGGAGCCGAACACCTCGTCCGCCAGGCTCATCAGCGCCGCCCACGACTGGCGATCGGCGCTGGCATCATAGGCGATGGCATCGAGGCCGCGGGCATCACTGCCCGGATCGGTAAAGCCGTGTTTCACGCCGGAATAGGCATGGAAGTGCCAGGAATAGCCCGCGGCGCTGAGCTCTTCCCACAGGGCGATGACATCCTCGCGCGGGGCGAGGGGATCGGCATCGCCATGGCAGATGAGCAGGCGCGGCTTGTGCAGGGCGTCAGCCGAGGCGTTGCGGCGGGTGCGGAAGGTGCCGTGAAAGCTGGCGACGAAGGCAAGGTCTTCCCCGGCGCGGGCCAGTTCGATGGCCGACTGGCCGCCCATGCAATAGCCGATTGCCGCCAGGGGCAGGCCGGCGGCGGCCGGGTGATCGCGAAGGGCAGTCACCGCCGCAATGAGGCGGGCGCGGAAATGATCGGGATCGGCGGTAAGCGCCTTCGACAGCGGGCCGGCTGCATCGAACGACGCAACCGGCTCGCCGTAGAAGTCGGCGATCAGCGCAATAAAACCGGCGTCGGCCAGCAGCCGTGCACGGCGTTCGATCGGCTCGGTCACATTGACGATGGTCGGAAACACCACGATCGCGGCGCGCGAGGTCCCCTCCGGACGGGCCAGCCATCCGGTAAGGGGCGTCCCCCGATCAGCATAGTCAACGCGTTCGAGCGAGGTAGGGGCGGTGCTCATTCAGGCAGGAAGTCCGGGACCGAGAGGTACCTTTCGCCGGTGTCGTAGTTGAAGCCGAGGACGCGGCTGCCGGCAGGCAGGTCGCCGAGCTTCTGGGCGATGGCAGCCAGCGTCGCGCCCGAGCTGATGCCGACAAGCAGCCCTTCCTCGCGCGCCGAGCGGCGGGCCCATTCCTTGGCATCGGCCGGATCGACCTGGATCACGCCGTTGATCGCCGCAGTGTGCAGATTGCCCGGGATGAAGCCCGCACCGATGCCCTGGATCGGATGCGGCCCCGGCTGACCGCCCGAGATTACCGGCGAAAGGGTGGGCTCGACCGCATAGGCCTTGAGGCCTGACCACTTCTCCTTGAGCACTTCGGCACAGGCCGTGAGATGGCCGCCCGTGCCCACGCCGGTGATCAGGGCGTCGATGGGGCTATCTGCAAAGTCAGCCAGGATTTCCTGCGCCGTGGTGCGGGCATGCACGGCAATGTTCGCGGCATTTTCGAACTGCTGCGGCATCCATGAGCCGGGGACTTCGGTGAGGATTTCCTTGGCCCGCTCGATCGCGCCCTTCATGCCCTTTTCGCGGGGGGTGAGATCGAAGGTTGCGCCATAGGCAAGCATCAGCCGCCGGCGCTCCAGCGACATGGATTCGGGCATGACGAGAACCAGCTTGTAGCCCTTGACCGCCGCCACCATGGCAAGGCCAATGCCCGTGTTGCCCGAGGTCGGCTCGACAATGGTGCCGCCGGGCTTGAGGCTGCCATCCGCCTCGGCGGCTTCCACCATGGCGAGGGCAATACGATCCTTGATCGACCCGCCGGGATTGGCACGCTCGCTCTTCACCCATACTTCGTGGTTCGGGAACAGGCGGGCGAGGCGGACATGCGGGGTGTTCCCGATCGTGGCCAGGATGGATGCCGCTTTCATGAGATTGGCTCCTTTGTGCAAGAATAAGAAATCATGCGGATGCCCGCTCTGAATAGTTGGTGGAGAAGCTGCGCGAACGGCGCAGCTCCGGGAAGATCAGGGCCCAGGTGGCAGTGATTACTATCGCACCGATCCCGCCGAACACAACTGCCCCCGTCGCGCCGAGCAGGGCGGCAGCTATACCAGACTGCATCTCCCCCAGCTCGTTGGATGCGGAGATGGCAAGGCCAGAAATGGAGGCGATCCGCCCGCGCATGGCATCGGGCGTGCTCAACTGGACCAGGGCGGTGCGGATGAAGACCGAGATCATGTCAACTGCGCCGAGCAGGACCAGCATGGCGAGCGACAGCAGGTAATTGCGCGAGACGCCGAACACGATCGTTGCCAGACCGAAGGCAACCACCGCCCACAGCATTTTCACGCCGACATTGCGCTCGATGGGCCGGAAGGACAGCAGTAACGCGACCAGCGCCGCGCCAACAGCCGGAGCGGCGCGCATCTGGCCGAGACCGGCCGGGCCTACCGGCTGGCCATTCCAGGTGAGAATGTCACGGGCATAGACTGGCAGCAGTGCCGTGGCCCCGGCAAGGATGACGGCGAACAGATCGAGCGTGATGCAGCCGAGCAGGAGCCGGTGTTGGCGTACGTAAGAAAAGCCTTCGCCAATCTGCCGCAGCGGATGCACGTCGGCTTTGAGCCGGGGCATCGAGAAAGGCTTGATCGAGAGGATGCTGGCCGCGGCGACGGCAAGCAGGAGGGCTGCTGCCCAGTATGGCGCAGAAGGCGCCGCAGCATAGAGCAGACCGCCAGCTGCCGGTCCGCCGACCGAGCCGATCTGCATGGCCATGGAAGACATACTCACGGCGCGCGGGATGAGCGCTGCCGGGAGGATGCTCGGCCCGATCGAACTGATCGCCGGACCAAAAAAGGCCCGCGCAACGCCGTGGAGCGAGCCAAGCGCGAACAGCAGCGGCAGGGTCAACGCATCTTCCCAGGTCAGCAGCGCCAGCGACAACGCCATGGTGAAGTCGATGCCGATGGCGAGGGCGCCAATTTTGCGGCGATCGAACCGGTCGGCGATCAGCCCTGCGAAGGGAGCGAGAACGAACATCGGCAGGAACTGCACCAGCCCGATGATGCCGAGCTGAAAGGCTGCCTGTCCCGTGCTCATTCCGTAGTCGGCCCGGGCCACATCATAGACCTGCCAGCCGAGGACCACGGCCATGGCCGTCGTGGCAAGGATCGAGGTGAACCGGGTCAGCCAGAACAGGCGATAATCGGCAATGTGGAGCGGCGAGTTGGGAACCGTCGGTTCGGATTCGGGAGCAGTCACGCCAGAGGAATGGCAGCGCCGCGCGTGAGTGCCAACAGGGGATTTGGTTGGCAGGCGCGAAGCCCGCCTTGCAGAGTTCAGCGCCGGGCGCGCAGGCGCGGGTTGGGCTGGAGCGCGTCGATCAGGGCGCTGAATTCGCTGACGCGGATGATCCGTTCGAACTGGAAGCCGGCGCGATCCTCGGTGGTCCAGATCAGGTGCGCCTCGATCCGGCCGACATGCGGCAAGCGAATCACGAGCCGCTCGCCGCGGCCAAGCCCGAACACGCCGCCGGCGGCAGCCCCATCGTCGGCCTGGGCCATGAATCCGTGCGCCGACAGGTTGACGATGTGCAGATGCACGTCGCCAAGCTGGCGATGTTCGCCAATCACCCGGAAATCGACCGGATGACGGGTCGACCGACGCAGGTCGGTCACGGACAGCTGTGCACCTGCACCCATTTCCGGCTTGGCTCCCTTCCACTGGCGGAATGGCAGCCTTTTGCCGGAAAAACCCCAAAAATTCGTAAATTGGCGGCAAACATTTGCCGGATAGATTATCTCGCTAGGCGCGCCGCAAGATTCCGTGGCGCTTTTTGCCAAGGCTGAGCTTGCGTTCCTCACCCGGCGGAACAGTCACCACGAGCGCGGGATCGGTGACCGCCGTGTCGTCGATCTTGACGGCACCCTCGGCAATCTTGCGCTTGGCCTCGCCGTTCGACGCTGTGAAGCCGATGGCGGTGAGGGCGGCAAGCAGGCTCATGCCTTCAGCGGGCAAGTCCAGCACCGGCAGGTTGTCGCCCAGTCCGCCTCCAGTAAATGTGGCCACAGCCGTCGCCTCTGACGCCCGCGCAGCCTCTTCGCCGCGGCAAAGCCTGGTCACCTCGTTGGCGAGGACCACCTTGGCGGCGTTGATCTCGCTGCCTTCGAGGGCCTCGAGGCGGGCGATCTCGTCGAGCGGAAGGTCGGTAAACAGCTTCAGGAAGCGGCCGACGTCGCGATCGTCGGTATTACGCCAGTACTGCCAGAAATCCCATGCCGGGAGCGCATCCTCGTTGAGCCAGACAGCGCCGGCAGCGCTCTTGCCCATCTTCTTGCCGTCGGCAGTGGTCAGCAACGGGGTGGTGAGGCCGAAGACCTCGACCTGGTCCATCCGCCGGGTCAGTTCCACGCCGTTGATGATGTTGCCCCACTGGTCGGAACCGCCCATCTGCAACCGGACGCCCGACGCCTTGCACAGGTGGCGGAAATCGTATCCCTGCAGGATCATGTAGTTGAATTCGAGGAAGGTCATCGGCTGCTCGCGGTCGAGCCGGAGCTTGACCGAATCGAAGGTGAGCATGCGATTGACGGTGAAGTGGGTGCCGACTTCCTGGAGCAGCTGGATGTAGCCGAGCTGGCCGAGCCAGTCGTGGTTGTTGACCAAAATCGCATCGGTGGGGCCATCACCAAAGGTGAGCAGGCGCGAGAAGATCGTGCGGATCGAGGCGATGTTGGCTTCGATCGTCTCGTCCGACAGCATCTTGCGGCTCTCGTCCCGCCCGGTGGGATCGCCGATCCGGGTGGTGCCGCCGCCCATCAGGACCACCGGCTTGTGCCCGGCCTGCTGCAGGCGGCGCAGCATCATGATCTGGACGAGGCTGCCGACGTGGAGCGATGGCGCGGTGGCGTCGAAGCCGATATAGCCGGGGATGACCTGGCTGGCGGCAAGCGCATCGAGCCCGGCCGGATCGGTCAGCTGGTGGATGTAGCCGCGTTCGTCGAGCAGGCGGAGGAGGTCGGACTTGTATTCGGTCATAGCGCGGCGCGGGTAGCATGGAGTTCCCCGATTGGAAACGTTAAGCCTTGTGCCCCATCCCGACCATCTGCCCCAGCGGGTGAGCGCGGTCAGCGCGGCCGTGATTGGCCTGGACCGGCACTGGCTGCGCTTGCGCTGGCGGGTTTCGGATGCGGCCGGGGTGGTCATTCCGCCATTTGCCGGGAGAGGCCGCGCCGACGGCCTGTGGCAGCGGACCTGCTTCGAGCTGTTCCTGCGCGAGCCAGGGAGCGAGGCCTATGTCGAACTGAACCTCTCGCCCTCCGAGGAATGGGCGGCCTATGACTTCAGCGGATATCGCGACGGGATGGCGGAGCGGGCAATGCCGCGCGATTGCGACTGCACGATCCGGCAAGGCGGCAACCTGCTGATCTTCGATGCGGCGGTGCCTGCGGCGGGCCTGCCCGCAGCGCCGTGGGAGATGGGGATCAGCGCGGTGATCGAGGAGGAGGGCGGGGCGAAGAGCCTCTGGGCGCTGCGCCATGCCGCAGGCAAGGCGGATTTCCATGCCGACGCTTGCTTCGCGGCGCGGCTTGCGGCACCGCTCGCGCCATGAAGTTCGGCATCGACCGCCTGCTGGCGGACCCCGCATTGCGCAAGCCGCTGGCCGGCAAGCGCGTGGCCCTCATCGCCCATCCGGCCTCCGTGACTGACGGGCTGGTCCATTCGCTCGATGCCCTGGCGGCATGCCCCGACATTAAGCTCAGCGCCGCATTCGGGCCGCAGCATGGGCTGAAGGGCGACAAGCAGGATAACATGGTGGAGACGGCGGACGAGATCGATCCGCTTCACGGCATCCCGGTGTTCAGCCTCTATGGCGAGGTGCGGCGGCCGACGGCGCGGATGATGGATAGTGCCGACGTTTTCCTGTTCGACCTGCAGGACCTTGGCTGCCGGATCTATACCTTCGTGACGACCCTGCTCTACCTCCTGGAAGAGGCGGCCAAGGCGGGGAAGAGCGTGTGGGTGCTGGACCGGCCCAACCCGGCGGGCCGGCCCGTCGAGGGGACCACCCTGCTGCCTGGGCAGGAGAGCTTTGTCGGCGCGGGGCCGATGCCGATGCGGCATGGGCTGACGCTGGGCGAGATGGGGCACTGGTTCGTCCGCCATTTCGGGCTTGATGTGGACTACCAGGTCATCGCCATGGAAGGCTGGACGCCGGAAGCAGGGCCGGGCTGGGGCTGGCCGGAGAGCCGGATCTGGGTGAACCCCAGCCCGAACGCGGCGAACCTCAACATGGCGCGGGCCTATGCGGGGACGGTCATGCTGGAGGGTACGACGCTCTCGGAGGGGCGCGGGACGACGCGGCCGCTGGAAGTGCTGTTCGGCGCGCCGGACGTGGACGCCAGGGCGGTGCTGGGCGAGATGGAGCGGCTCGCGCCGGAATGGCTGGCGGGCTGCGCGATTCGGGAGTGCTGGTTCGAGCCGACTTTTCACAAGCATGCCAAGAGCCTGTGTTCGGCGCTGATGATCCATGCCGAGGGGCGGTTCTACGATCATCACGCCTTCAGGCCGTGGCGGCTGCAGGCGCTGGCGTTCAAGGCGATCCGGAACCTGTGGCCGGACTATCCGCTGTGGCGGGACTTTCCTTATGAATACGAGTTCGAGCGGCTGGCGATCGACGTGATCAACGGCGGACCGGCCTTGCGGGAATGGGTTGACGACCGTTCGGCGCTGGCTGGTGATCTCGAGTCACTCGCGGCGGCGGACGAGGCGGCTTGGCGCGCGGAAATCGGGGACTTTTTGCTCTATCGCTGAGGGTTTGGTTGACAAGATACTTGCTGGAGCCGCCGTTGCATGAAGGGGGCTGGGCGGCGGGGCTGCGGGCGAAGGTTGGAATGGCGCCTGCCGAGTGTGACAGGATTTGGAAGTGTAGGAAAATCCCGGCCGGTCAGAACGCGATGGCGGCCGGGGTTGTCGCCGCATCGCCGAGGAAATAGGAGGTCATCGACAGGGCGCCGTCGACGGTATCGTTGAATATGCCGACCTTGTCGCCGGGAAGGCGGGCGCCGGCGACGGCGAGCAGCGGGAGGTAATGCTCGGCGCTGTTGATGGCCTTCGCGGCGGGTTCGTCATCGGGTGCGAAGCTGGTCAGGGCCGCGCGATCGCCGGCGGTCATCGCGTGGTTGATCCGGTGGCGGAATTCATCGGCCCACTGCGGCACCGTTCCGGCACTGGCCCGCCACAGGGAGAGGTTGTGGATGACATTGCCGCTGCCGACAATCATCACGCCCTCATCACGCAGGGGCGCGAGGGCGGCGCCGAGGGCGAGGAAGCCCGCCGCGTCGAGAGTACGATCGAGGCTCATGGCGACGGTCGGCAAGTGTTCGCCGGGGAACAGCAGGTCGAGCACGCCCCAGGTGCCGTGATCATAGCCCCAGCTGTCGGCTGCCTGGACGCGGTCGGCCCCGAGCAGGACCACGATGCGGTCAACCAGCCAGGCCGGGCTTTCGGCGGAATAACGCCAGTCGAACAACTCCTGCGGGAAGCCGCGGAAATCGTGGACGGTGCGCGGGTGACCCGCCGCCGTGACATGGGTCTGTCCGCGCGTTTCCCAGTGGGCGGACAGGCACAGGATTGCGCGGGGGCGCGGGAGCCCGGCGCCAATTTCGGCGAGCACGCGGCGTTCCACGTTGTCGGTAATCATTGTCATCGGTGAGCCATGGCCGACGAACAGGGCTGGTTGGCGATCAGACATGGGCGCCAAGTGGCACTTCGTTGCGATTTGACAAGAGGCCGAGGCGGACCGGCGCGGTCTCGCGCAGGAACAGCAGGGCGAGGCTGCTGAGCAGCAAGGCGGCGGCAGCATAGAGCGCCGGGACCATGGCGGAACCGGTTGCGCCGATCAGCCAGGCGACCGCGAATTGCGTGGTTCCGCCGAACACGGTTACCGGGACAGTGTAGGCCAGGGCGGTCGCCGTGGAGCGCACGTGACGGGGGAAGCTTTCGGTGCTCACGGTGATGACCGCGCCGGTCCCGAAATTGAGCAGCGCGCCCACGGCGGCCGTGGCGAGGATGAACTCGGCGGGACGGGGCGCCTGCAGGAGGGCGAGGAAGACCAGCGGCACCAGTGCCGCCGCCAGCAGGTTGGCGAGCAGGATCAGGCGGCGGCGCCCCCACCGGTCGGACATCATGGCGCCGCCGAACACGGCGACGAGCCCGGCGGCACAGCCGGCGGTCTGTGCGGCAAGGGCGACCCGCGCAGGGAGGTGGAGATCGGCCTGGCCGAAGGTTACCATGTAGGACAGGACATAGGCAGAGATGGTGCCGCCCGCGCCGACGAGGCAGCAGGCCGCGGCCGTGCGCCAGAGGCTGGCTGCGCTAACCGCGGGAGCGAGAGCCGGACCGGGGCATGGCAGGGCGGCGGGTTCCGCTGGCGGTTCGGGGACGTTGCGGCGCATGTAGAGGGCAAAAGGGGCGACCACCGCGCCAATGCCGACCGCGATGCGCCAGCCGATGGTGCCAAAGGCTTCCGGGGAGAGCAGGGAGGCGAGGACGACGCCAATGACGGCGCCGCAGATGTTCGCCACGAGCTGGGTCCCCCGCTGGACCGCGACATAGACGGCGCGGCGGTGCAGGGGCGCGCATTCGAGCAGGTAGGCCGTAGCCGGGCCGACTTCGCCGCCGAGCGCGAAGCCTTGCAGCAGCCGGGCGGTCAGGGCGACAAGCGGGGCCGCGAGGCCGATCCGGGCATAGCCCGGGCACAGCGCCAGCATGGTCACGGCAAGGCCCATCAGCGCCATCGACAGCACCATCGCCGGCCCACGTCCGCGCCGGTCGCCCAACCGGCCGAGCACGAAGGCCCCGAGCGGGCGCGTCAGGAAGCCGGCCCCGAAGGTGGCAAAGGCCGCGAGCAGACTGGTGCGCGGATCATGGGAGGGAAAGAAGGCCTTGCCGATCTGGATCGCGAACAGCGCGAACACGGTGAAATCGTACATCTCCAGGCCATTGCCCAGCGACACGGCCAGCAGGGATCGCAGCCTTTGGTTTTCCACGCCCCGCAAATCCCCCGGCCTCAACAGTGGTCGCTATCCGCGCTTGCGGGTGAGTTCTCGCATGGCCGCCTCGAGCCCCGAGAGGGTGAGCGGATACATCCGATCGCTCATCAGTTCGCGGATGATCTTCGTCGACTGCGAATAGTCCCAGCCGCGTTGCTCAACGGGGTTGAGCCAGACGGTGGCGGGATAGGTGTTGGTCACCCGCTCCAGCCACAGCGCGCCCGGTTCCTCGTTGTAGTGATCGATCGAGCCGCCCTTCTGGAGGATCTCGTAAGGGCTCATCGCGGCATCGCCGACGAAGATCACCTTGTAATCGTGCCCGTACTTGTGGAGCACGTCCCAGGTCTTCTCGCGCTGGTTGAAGCGCAGGTTGTTATCCTTCCACACGCCTTCATAGAGGCAATTGTGGAAGTAGAAGAATTCGAGGTTCTTGAATTCCCCGGTGGCGGCGCTGAACAGCTCTTCCACAAGCTTGATGTAGGGGTCCATCGAGCCGCCGACATCGAGAAACAGCAGGACCTTGACCGCGTTGTGCCGTTCGGGCCGCATGCGGATATCGAGCCAGCCTTGGCGGGCGGTGCCGTTGATCGTGCCTTCGAGATCGAGCTCCTCGGCCGCGCCTTCGCGGGCGAAGCGGCGCAGGCGGCGCAGGGCGACCTTGATATTGCGGGTGCCGAGTTCCTTCGTGCTGTCGAGGTTCTTGAACTCGCGCTGCTCCCAGACCTTGATGGCGCGCTTGTGCTTGCTTTCGCCACCGATGCGCACGCCTTCCGGGTTGTAGCCGCCGTTGCCGAAGGGGCTGGTGCCGCCGGTGCCGATCCACTTGTTGCCGCCCTGGTGACGGCCTTCCTGCTCTTCCAGCCGCTTTTTCAGCGTCTCCATGATCTCGTCCCACGAGCCGAGCGACTTGATCTTCTCCATCTCCTCAGGCGTGAGGAACTTCTCGGCGACAGCCTTGAGCCATTCCTCGGGCAGCTGGAACTGCTGCTCGCCGTATTCGGAGAAGATGCCCTTGAAGACCTTGGCGAAGACCTGATCGAACCGGTCGATCAGGCCCTCGTCCTTCACGAAGGTGGCGCGGGAGAGATAGTAGAATTCCTCGGGCGTCTGCCGGATCGCCTGCCGGTCCAGCGCCTCGAGCAGGACGAGGTGTTCCTTGAGGCTGGCCGGAATGCCGGCGGCGCGCAGTTCGTCGAGGAAGTTGAAGAACATGGTCAGGCTTTCGCGCCGGGGGTTGGCGGAGGCGGTTGGCGGGGGAAGGCGGGGAGCGCGGGGTCGATCGCCGCCCAGGCGGGGGCCTCGTCGGTCCAGATCACGGCTTGCGGGGCAAGGCCGTGGCCCGGATCGAAAATGCCGAGGCGCAAGGTCATGAACTGGGGGCGGGCCGAGCTTTGCGCGAAGACCGGGTTGCCGCACTGCGCGCAGCGCCAGTGCGTGAGGGTGTTGCCCGAGCCGGCCAACCATTGCGCCGAGGCCAGCGGGCCGGATACGGTCACGTCGGCCGTGTGAAACATGGCGTTGTTGGTGGCGCCACCGCCGGCGAGTTGCTGGCATTGGCGGCACCAGCACTGGCGGACCGCGGCAGGTTCGCCGGACACTGCGACGCAAACGGCTCCGCAGGAACACTTGCCGGTATAGGTCATGCGATCACTCCATGCGCTCCGACCCCGGGCCCTTGCGGAAGCGGGGCAAGGCGGGGTCGAGCATGGCCCATGATGGCGCGCTGTCTACCCAGATATGGGCCTGCGGCGGGCACAGCGACGGATCATCCAGCGTGCCCGCCCGGACCCGGACTGGCTGGGTTCCGGCGGGAATGAGCGTGCGGCTGTACATCTGCGAGCCGCAGGTGGGACAGAAGCCGCGTTCGACGGTATTGCCGCTGTCGGCGACCTTGCGCAGCGTGGTGAGCGGGCCAGCGTAAGTCACCGCGTCTTCGGGAAACAGGACGTTCACCGTGGGTGAGCCGCTGGCGATGTACTGGCAATCGCGGCACCAGCACATGCGCGCGCCGAGCGGAGCGGCAGTGGCGGTGAAGGTTACCCCGCCGCAGAAGCAGCGGCCGTGGTGCTCGCTCATGCGCCGGTTACGCCCCGCGCCGCGCCATGAAGGCCAGGCGTTCGAACATCATGATGTCCTGTTCGTTCTTGAGCAGGGCGCCGTGGAGGGGCGGGATGGCCTTCGTCGGGTCCTGCGACTGGAGCACGTCGAGCGGCATGTCCTCGTTCAGGAGGAGCTTGAGCCAGTCAAGCAGTTCGGAGGTCGAGGGCTTCTTCTTGAGGCCGGGAACCTCGCGGACCGCGTAGAAGATCTCCATGGCCTTGGCGACCAGCACCTTCTGTATACCGGGGAAGTGCACGTCGATGATCGACTGCATGGTCTCCCGATCGGGGAACTTGATGTAGTGAAAGAAGCAGCGGCGCAGGAATGCGTCGGGCAGGTCCTTCTCGTTGTTCGAGGTGATGACGACGATCGGGCGTTCCTTCGCCTCGATCCGCTCGCCCGTTTCGTAAACATCGAAGCTCATCCGATCGAGCTCCTGGAGGAGGTCGTTCGGGAACTCGATATCGGCCTTGTCGATCTCGTCGATCAGGAGGACCGGGAGCTGAGGCGAGGTGAAGGCCTCCCACAGCTTGCCCTGGCGGATGTAGTTGCGGATGTCGTGGACGCGTTCGTCGCCGAGCTGGCCATCGCGCAGGCGGGCGACGGCGTCGTATTCATAGAGGCCCTGCTGGGCCTTGGTGGTGGACTTCACGTTCCATTCGATCAGCGGGGCGCCGATGGCCTGGGCGATCTCGTGGGCCAGCACGGTCTTGCCGGTGCCGGGCTCGCCCTTGACCAGCAGCGGCCGGCGCAGGAGCACGGCGGCGTTGACGGCGACCTTGAGATCGTCGGTCGCGACATAGTTCCGGGTACCTTCGAAGCGCTGCATCGTTTGTCCTTCAGTCTTTCGGCCCAAGGCTAGGTGCCCGGGCCGGGTGTCGCAAGGGGGCTGGTTTGGCGCAAGCGAGGTATCACGGTCGTAGCCCGGGAGATCAAGCTGCCCAAGCGGCGGGCACGGCGATGGGTGGGCACCTGACACGGTGAGGGGGCTTCCGTTCGCCGGCCGAGGCTGGCAGACGGGGGCAAACATCGACGCGAAGGAGAGGCTGCATGGATACCGGACTCGGCGGGAAGGCCGTCATCGTTACGGGGGCGACTACCAATATCGGCCGGGGCATCGCCCGCTCGTTCGCGATGGAGGGGGCGAAGGTGGCGATCTGCGGGCGCGATGCCGAAGCGGGCGCGGTGGTCGTGGCCGAGGCGCTGGCCGCCGGCGCGGCTGACGCGGTGTTCCTCGCCGCCGACCTGCTGGAGCCGACGGCTGCCGCGGGCATGGTAGCCGAGGCCGAGGCCCGGTTCGGGGGCATCGACGTGCTGGTGAACAACCTGGGCGGAAGCGCGGCGATTACCGAGTTTGCCGACAGCACCGAGGAGCAATGGCGTTACGACCTCGACATCAATGTCATGACCATGCTGCGCACGACCCGGGCCCTGCTGCCCGGGATGATCGCGCGGCGGCGCGGCGGCCGGATCATCAACATCGAATCGACCGCGGGGCTGGTGGGCGATGTCTACCTCGCCAGCTATTCGGCGGCCAAGGCAGCGATGTACGGGTTTACCGTGACGCTGGCCATGGAGACGGGGCGGCATGAAATTACCGTCAA
>Ga0070669_100000676_pt1 | contig 25045 bp, 24 predicted proteins | sample KBSS53metaG_FD_64680 | JGI IMG/M metagenome (GOLD analysis project Ga0070669, IMG submission 64680) | Switchgrass rhizosphere microbial communities from Kellogg Biological Station, Michigan, USA - KBS S5-3 metaG | ecosystem: Host-associated > Plants > Roots > Rhizosphere > Soil ...
ACGGCGAAGTTCTGAGCGGCCAGTCTATTCGCTGATGCTGTCGAGCACATAGCCCTGTGCGCGGACCGTGCGCAGCGGATCGGGCACCCCGTGCTCGCGCAGGGCGCGGCGCAGGCGGCCGGTCCAGACATCGACCGTGCGCTCGTCGATCATGTCGCTGTCCTTGCCGAGATTGGCGATAAGCGCAGTGCGGCTGAACACCCGGTCGGGGTGGGCTACGAAGAAGGCCAGCAGGCGGAATTCGTTAGGCCGCAATGGCAGCACCTTGCCGCGAAAACGCACCGCGAAGGCCACCGGATCGACGATCAGGTCGCCGTGGCGGTAGCGGGTCTCGCCCGGCAGGGCGTGATCGGTCGGGGCAGGAGAATGGTCGCGCATGAGCAGGCTGTCTGAAAAATGGCACTGCGACCCCGATGCAGCGCCCGCATGACGATATCGTGACGGTTTCCTGACATTCCGCATTGCAGCAAAGTCTTGCCGTCCGTGTCATATTCCGGTCATCGAACTGTCCACGAACTGCAACTCGGCTGGCCTAGCCGGGCCTCGGCCAACGGGGGTCCGGCTCAGCCGAATCGACCATGAGGGTTCGTCTTCCCGCCGGCCACTGAACGAAAGGCCCGGAAGGGAACGCATCATGCACAGCTCGATCAAGATTTCCGCCTCGATCCTCGCGCTCGCCAGCGCTGGACTTGCCGCTCCCGCCTTCGCGCAGGCTGCTCCCGCCGCCGCTGAAGGCACCACCGCCAGCGAGACGACCGGCCTGACCGACATCGTCGTCACCGCCACCAAGCGCGAAACCAACCTCCAGAAGACCCCGATCGCCATCTCGGTCCTCGGTGCAGACCTGGTCGAGAAGCGCCACGTCCAGAGCCTGATCGATCTGGCCGACGGCGGCGTTCCCTCGCTCCGTGTCGCCACCTTCGAAGCCCGCCAGTCAGCCCTGACCATCGGCATTCGCGGCATCGTTCCCTTCGACCAGAACCAGGTCGCCCGCGAACCAGGCGTCGGCGTCTATGTCGACGGCGTCTACCTCGGCCGTTCGCAGGGCCTCAATGCCGCCCTGTTCGACGTGCAGCGCATCGAAGTCCTGCGCGGGCCGCAGGGCACCTTGTTCGGCCGCAACACCGAAGGCGGCGCGCTCTCGATCGTGACCAAGACCCCCACCGGCGAATTCGGCGGCCGCGTCTCGGCCGGCGTGGGCAACTATGGTTCGCGCGATGGCGAAATCCACCTCAACCTGCCGGCCTTTGCCAATTTCGCGATCAAGGTCGACGGCATCTACGACCACCAGGACGCGACGGTGAAGAACCCCGCCAGCGGCCAGTACGGCTGGAACTACCATGATCGCGTCGGCGGCCGCATCGCCGGCCGCTGGACCCCGGTCGACGGACTGACGGTGGACGTCGCCTACGACCAGGCGAAGGACGAGAACACCCCGTTCTACAGCCAGCTGGTCAACTACAATCCGCTGAACAAGACGATCGGCACCTATATCGTCGACCCGAGCCTGGTGAACCCCAACCTGACCTCGTCGAGCTCGTATATCCTCGTCGCGCCGGGCACCACGACCAAGTGCTCGTCGTGCATCGCGCCGCTCGCCCCGCTCGTGACGGTGTCTGGCTCCAACCGCATGTCGGTGGCCGATCTGGGCGTGACCCAGCAGCCCAGCGTCGACGAGACCCACGGGTTCAACGCGGCGATCAAGTACAAGCTGAGCCCGGAAATCGAACTGCGCTCGATCACCGCCTGGCGCGGCGTGGAAACCCACCAGTGGGACGGCTCGGCCGGCGCCCATCGCAGCGTCTTCGTTCCCTACGGCGAGTTCGGCCGCTACAGCCTCTCGGAACTGTTCCAGCACCAGTTCAGCCAGGAGCTTCAGGTTGTCGGCACCCTGCCGCACCTCGATTTCGTGCTGGGCGGCTACTACTTCAACGAACACGTTCAGGAGCGGGCCGCGACGCCCAACCCGCTCAAGTGGAACCTTGACGGCACCGGCTACACTTTCATCAACGAGGTCCCCGCCAATCCGACCGGCGCGATCTCCTCGTCCAACCAGGGCTGGGACCGCAGGTACTGGTACATCCAGCGCGACAGCCAGGCCGTGGGCAAGAGCTATGGCGTCTTCGGCCAGGCGACCTGGACCCCGGTCGACGTGCTGCACCTCACTGTCGGCGGCCGCTACACCCACGAAACCCGCGTCGGTGCGCTGACCGTCATCAACAACGCACCGTACACGGGCGGTGTGCTGAACTACAAGAACAGCCGCTTCGACCCGATGGTCACCCTCGCCTGGGACGCTGCCGACGGGATCAACCTCTATGCCAAGTTCTCGACCGGGTTCCGCTCGGGCGGCGCCAACTCGCGGTCGGGTTCCTTCCGCCAGTTCGCTCCGGAAGAGGTGAAGTCCTACGAAATCGGCGCCAAGACCGATTTCCTCGATCACCATGTCCGCCTCAATCTGGCCGGCTACATCATGGATCGCAAGAACACCCAGATCGACTTCGACTTTGTCGATACGGCTGCGACGCTCCCCGATGGCAGTGCCAACCCGTTCTTCAACAAGCACACCGAAGAAACGGCCAATGCTCCGGGCAATTCGCGGATCAAGGGCGTCGAGGCGGAACTGACGGTCAAGCCGTTCAGCAACTTCCAGTTCGGCCTGTCCTATGCCTATACCGACGTCAACGTTCCGCTCACCCCGAACCCGCTCGCGGGTCCGCTGTTCGGGCAGTTGACCCAGGTGTACACGGTCTTCACGCCCAAGAACGCCGTGTCGGGCTCGATGGACTACGAGCTGCCGGTCGGCGGCAATGGCATGGCCCTGCGCTTCCATGCGGACGCCAACTATGCCGATCCGACCTACAGCTTCCAGGCTGAAAGCGTGCAGACCGACAAGAGCTTCATCGTGAATGCCAGCCTGGCCCTGGCCGACATTCCGCTGACGGCGAACGGCACCAAGGCCACGATCCAGGCCTGGGCGCGCAACCTGGCCAACGAAAGCCACATCTATCGTCGCTCGGCCGCCAACGCCGCCGTGCTCGGCGATTATGCCAACTTCAACGCGCCGCGCACCTTCGGCATCAAGGGCACGGTCAACTTCTGATCGCGGTTCACAGTCCACCCTGAACTGGGGCGGGAAGCGGCAACGCTTCCCGCCCCTTTTTTTATGCGCCAGCCAAACAAAACGGCCCCGACGCGGGTGCGTGGGGCCGGTGCGGTAGCTGGCAGGCGGGATGCAGGCCCCGCGCAGGGGTCTTTCAGCGGCGGTGCGTTGACGATCTTGCCAGGCCTGCGGTCATCGATCCGCGGCCGTGTCGGACAGGATCAGGCCGAGCGACCCTTCCGGGGCCGGAAGGCGTCGGCGCCGGTGACCGAGAGGGCGGTTGCCGTGCGGCGCAGGTTGCTCTCGCCGGAACGGGCGGACACCGCCACGGCTGCGGCCCGCTTGCGGGCGGGGAGGGCGGCAGGCGCCTCCGGCCCCGCGACAGTGGCGCTGACGCCGTCGACAACCACGGCCGCTTCGGCAGTGCCGGCGAGGGCAAGCGCCAGGCCGGCGATGGCAGCCAGCGAGGCCGAGCGGATCGTACGGGCGGAAGACAAGTTGGCAGGTCCCCGGATTGAGGCGTGATTGCCCGCTCAGCTCCTAGATCCGCAATGTTTCAGAAATGCTTGGTTTTGATGACACTGCGATGTCATAAATATGACAGGTCAGTCGAGGTGCGCCGACGCCAGCACCGCCAGCCACTCGCCCCGCGCCTTCTCGTCCAGCTCGCCCTTGGCCAGCACCGCCAGTTCGAACCACGACCGCTTCCCGGCGACCAGCCGATAGAGGCCGAGGCTGGCCGGCTCGGCTGCGCAACCTGGCGAACGGCGCTCGTAGGTCACCGAATTGGCGTCGTGGCTGATGATGGTGAACGTGGCCGGGCAGCGGGCCAGCGACTCGCGCTGCAGTGCGGCCAACCAGTCACGCACGTTCGCGAGGTTCTTCGGGCGCGCGATCGAGACAATCTCCAGCGCCTCGGTCCAGTCGCGGGCCGATGCCCCCCTTACCGCGATCAGGTCGACCAGCCGCGCCGGATTGTCGGCGTTGAAGTCGACCATATCCTTCTCGCCGGAATCGAGCACCTGTTTCAGCGGCGCATAGATCCGGTAGTCGAACTGCAGGCGCTCGGCGGCAAGCGGCGTCCCGCAGGACAGCAGGGCGAGGGCGGCGATAAGGCGCAGTTTCATGGGGCGCAGGATATCCCCCGCAGGCCCCGCTATCACGCGGAAAGTTGTGACAACGGTCTGACAGTAATATGACATTTGCGCTCCATTCCGGAGGAGGCGATCGGGCATAAACCCTTGCGTGCAGGCCCGCATGGTGCACTCTCTCGTCATGGGTGCGGAAATCGAACTCAAGCTGGACCTCAGCACCGCCTCGGCCGCGCTTCTGGGGAAATGCGACCTGCTGAAGGGCAGCAAATCCCGCCGCCTTGTCTCCACCTACTTCGATACGCCCGGCCTGCGGCTCCACGAAGCAGGCCTCGCCCTGCGTATCCGGCAAGACGGCCGGCGGCTTGTCCAGACGGTCAAGCGGCGAAAGGGGGCGGCCGCCGGACTGTTCTTGCGCGGCGAATGGGAGTTTGCGGTCGATGCACTCGCACCGGTGCTGGATGATCGTACGCCGCTCCCCGCCGCGCTGGGCTCGCACGGGGATGCACTGAGGCAATTGTTCGTCCTGGAGGTCCACCGCGCCAGCAAGCTGGTCAAGGAGGGCGCGAGCCGCATCGAAGTGGTGGTGGACCAGGGCCAGGCGCGGGCGCTGGACCGAACGGCCAGCTTCAACGAGCTTGAACTGGAGTTGCTTGCAGGCGACCCTCGCGACCTGTTTGCCCTCGCCCGCCGGATCGACCGGGTGGCGCCGGTGCGGGTCGGAGTGCTGTCAAAGGCCGATCGCGGTTATCGGCTGGTTGGCCAGCTCGGCCGGGCGATCAAGGCCGGCAAGGTGTTCCTCGAGCCTGGATGGACACCAGACCATGCCTGTGCCGCGATCGTGGCCGATTGCCTGCGGCACTACCGGGCCAACGAGGCTCTGCTGCTGCTCGAGCCTACGGGCGAGGCGCTGCATCAGGCGCGCGTCGCGCTGCGCCGCCTGCGGTCGGCCCATGCGGTCTTCGCGCCCCTGCTGCGCGACCCGCAATCGGCCAGGCTGGATCTTGCCGTCAGGCGCCTGTCGCGCGTGCTGGGCGCGGCGCGCGACCTGGACGTGGTCTGGGGTGCGGCGAACGAGGCGACGCGCGAGCTGCTCGCGACCCGACGCGAGCACGCGTGGAAGGCGGTGGGATCAGCCATCGGGGGTGCCGCGGTGCGCCACCTGTTCATCGATCTGGCCGAATGGGCCCAGTTCGGCGACTGGCGCGATGCCGTGAACACCGCCGAGCTTCGCCAGATGCCGCTGCAGGAGTTTGCGGGGGCTGCGCTCGATCGGCGGCTGCGGCAGGTGCGGCGACACGGCCATCATCTGCCAGACTTGCCGGACGACGCCCGCCACGCCCTGCGCAAGGACGCGAAGAAGCTGCGCTATGCCGCGGAGTTCTTCGGCTCGCTCTATTCCCGCAGCGGCAAGAAGAAGCGGCGCCGCCGGTTCATGAAGGCGCTCGAGCGGCTGCAGGGGCATCTCGGCAAGCTGAACGACCAGGCCGTCGAACAGGCGCTCCTCGGTGACGGCGCACCCGACCGGGAGGCAGAGCGGGCCCACTTGCTGGAGGAGGCCCGCAAGGCGCGGCACGCCCTGCTCGGCACCGAGCCGTTCTGGTAGGCGGCGGCCGCTCAATGGGCGGCTCGTGCCGGACGGTGGACACAAGTAACGGCGCCAGTCCGATAGCGGCGAGAAGTCCGGCAGTCGCCAGGTCGCGGCTCAGATCGAGGCCGCCGCTCGCCAGCGGCTTGTCGAGGAAATCACCGCCAGTTGCGCCCAGCGGGCGTGTCAGGATGAAGGCCGACCATAACTGGGCAACGCGCGACAGGGCGGTGCAGATGCGGCGCTGCTGGTTACAAGGTGTAAAGTGCCCGCAGCCGGGCGATGTCTGCCGTGCCGAGGCCGATCGCCTGGCGCAGGTAGCCGTCGACCCCGCCCCACCTGGCCTTCATCTCGGCAAAGGCAAAGTCGAGATAGGCGGTGCCGTCGGCAGTCTTGAGCGCCTGCGGCTGGCGCGCGCGGGGATCGTTCTGGAACCGCGCGAACATTGCCGCAGTCGGACTGCCCCCGACTTGTTGCGGATCGAGGTGCGGCATCTCGAACTCCGGGCGGCGGTAGCGGGTGGAGAGATGATAGTCCTCGACGATGGTGGGATAGGGCGTGCCCAAGGCCGAGAGGATCACCGCGGTGACGAACCCGGTGCGATCCTGCCCGGCCGAGCAGTTGTAAACCAGCGGGCCTTCATGGCGCAGCAGGCGCGCGAAGATCTGGCGCAGGTGCGGCGCCAGGAGGGCCGGCAACGCGCGATAGCCCTCTCCCGCTCCGCCGGCACCGCTGAACCCGGCCATCAGCTGGCCCATCGAATAGCCAATCGCCGTGTAGGGCACGCCGTCGATCCGGCTGGGGGCAAGCACCCGCTCCTCGTCGGAACGCAGGTCGACCATGTTTGCCAGGCCCAGCGTCCCGATCCGTTGCCGGTCCACCTCGGTCAGCAGCGGCGTGGCGCCGGAGCGATAGATCAGGCCCCAGCGAACATGCCGTCCATTCGCGGCAGGATAGCCGCCGATGTCGCGGAAGTTCGACCCGGCCTCGAGCGGCAGGACCCGCTCGGCGACCCGCGCCACGTCGCCGCTGCGCACGTCGCGCAGCAGGATGTAGATGCGCTTGCCGGCGGTGTCCGGGATCATCGCCTGACCGTCCAGGTCGCGCGGCGACACGATCCGGGCCGATCCCGCCGGAGCGTCGGCAACGAGCACGTCGACCGGCCCTGCAGCCCGCCAGGTCACCAGCAGATTGCCCGAATCCTTGCGCACAGCCAGGGGATCGGCGGGCGGGGCGGCCACGGCGGCGGTGGCGACCAGCGCCGTGCCGAGGAGGAGCGCGCCAGCCCAGAGGTGCTTCAGGATGCGAGTCATGCCGGATGCCCCTTGCATCTTGACGTTGATTTCGGCGCCACAGGTGCGCGGGACATCGAAATTCCCGGTCACCCCGACGCTTCCGCTGGCCGACTTATCGAACAATGGTTTCTCTTTGAAGAGGCTGCGAGCCCAAAGTGCAACGGCAAATTTGGCCTGCGGGCGTCACGGGCCGGTCGCCCGGGCAGGCAGCAGCTATCCGCAGAACTTAGGTTGACCAAGGGGCTGTGAATATGGCAGTCGCACGGCGTCCGCGGATCAGTCTCCAAATGGGCTGTAAACCGCTAGCGCTGCCCTTGGACGAAACCTCGGTTTCCGGCGGGTTTGCGGGTGTAGCTCAATGGCAGAGCAGAAGCTTCCCAAGCTTACGACGAGGGTTCGATTCCCTTCACCCGCTCCATCTTTGCAGCAAGTGGCTCCGGCGGTTCCTCCCCGCGACGCCAAGGCAAGGCGGAAGGCGCCGGACGAACGAGCGCCCCCTGCTTGAACGCGGGCGTCGACGCGGCCTTGAAATCGCCGACCAAGCGCGCACAGTGCCGCCGTGTCGCAGTATGTCTCGCCACAGCCGGTCACCGGGAGCAGCATTGCGATCGGCGCACTGGTGCTTGCCGCGCTGCTCGCAATTCTCCTCCATTTCGCCGACGTCGACCGGTTCGTGGTGCTGGCCCGGCAGGCGCGGCCCATGTGGCTCGCAGCGGCGCTCGGACTGCAATTGCTGACCTATGCATGCCTCGCGCAGGGCTGGCACGAGGTGCTGGCGGATGCCGGACATGACGTGCGGGTTGGCCGGCTCGTGCCAGTAGCCGTCACCAAGCTGTTCGCAGACCAGGCCATGCCAAGCGCCGGGATCGGGGGCCACCTGGTGACGATCAGCCGGATGCGAGCCCTTGGCGTGCCGAGGGATGCGGCGATGGCCGCGGTGCTGCTTACGGTGGTTGGCTACTACCTGTCCTACGCTGCCTTTGCCCTCGCCACGCTTGTTGTGCTGTGGTTCCATCGCGAGGCTTCTCGCTGGCTCGCCGGGGTCGTCACCGTCTTCCTCGCCGTGGCCATCGCCATCCCCTCGCTGGCCCTGTGGCTGCGCCGGCGGGGCAGTTCGGTCCTGCCGGCGTGGCTGGACGGGATCGGCCCGATTCGCCGCGTGCTCGACTTCATCAGCGCCGCGCCGGCAGGCCTCGTGCGCAGGCCGCGCCTGATCGCACAGGTGACTCTATTCAACGGGCTGATTTTTCTTCTCGACGCCGGGACATTGTCGGTATGCCTGCTGTCCATCGGCGTCGGCGCCCATCCGGCGGGCGCCTTCTGCGCACTGGTCATGGCCTCGATCGCGACCACACTCACGCCGGTGCCAATGGGGCTGGGCACGTTCGAGGCGACCGGCGTGGCGATGCTCAGGCTCACCGGAGTGCCATTCGAGGCCGCGGTCACGGCAATCCTGCTACTGCGCGGACTGACGCTGTGGCTGCCGCTGCTGCCTGGACTGATCCTGCTTCGGCGCACACGCAAGGAGGAATCGGATGGGCAAGGCTAGGCGTGCATCGCGCTCGCTCCCCGCGACCGCCGCTTTCTGGCGCACGGTCGATCTTCCCGCTGCCGAGACCGCCGGGTTGTCGGAGGCCGAAGCTGCCTCCCGGCTAGCCTCCGATGGTCCCAACGCACTCGAGGAGACCACCAGCCGTGGACTGCCTCGCCGCATCCTGCGGCGGGTCGCAGAGCCGCTGGTGTTGATCCTGCTCGCTTCCGCGATCGTTTCCGGGCTCGCCGGCGATACTGCCAGCCTGATCATTATCCTCGTGATCGTCACGTTGTCGGTCGGTCTCGACGTGTATCAGGAGCATGGCGCCGAAGCCGCGGCAGCCGCTCTGCGCCGTTCGATCGCTCCTACTGTCCGGGTGATCCGGGAGGGGCGCGAACAGGTTATTCCAAGCGCCGAGCTTGTTCGCGGCGATATCGTCCGCCTCGCGCCCGGCAACCTCGTGCCCGGGGACGGGGTGATCGTCGTCAGCCGCTCGCTGCGGGTCGATGAGGCGATCCTGACCGGCGAACCATTCCCGGTGGAGAAACGCCGCGGCCCAAGCAATGCCGCGGAGATGGCGGAAGCCTTCGACGCGCTGTTCGCAGGAACGGCGGTCGTCTCGGGCGAGGCGACGATGCTGGTCGTCGCGACCGGCCGCGCAACGGCCTTCGGTGCGATCTCTGCGGAGATCGTGGCCGCCCAGCCGCCGTCGGCGTTCGAGCGCGGGCTCCACCGGCTCGGCCTGCTGATCGTCCGGCTGACGCTGGCGCTGGTCCTGTTTGTGCTGCTGGTGCAACTCGTGCTGCATCGCCCGCCGCTGGAAAGCTTCATGTTCGCGGTGGCTCTCGCGGTGGGCCTGACCCCGGAACTGCTTCCAATGGTGACAACGGTCACGCTGTCGCGCGGGGCACTGCGCATGGCCAGGCACAAGGTGATCGTGAAACGCCTGGCCGCGATCCACGATCTCGGCGCCATGGACGTGCTGTGCACCGACAAGACCGGCACGCTAACTGAGGCACGCATCACGCTGAGCGCAGCCATCGGCCCCGACGGCGCGGCGGACGATCGGGTTCTCGCCCTTGCCGCCATCAACAGCGCGCTTGGCGGCAGCATCGGCAATCCGCTCGACGAGGCGATCCTGGCCGCGCACGCCGACGGCACCGGCAGCTGGACCCATGTGGCGGACCTGCCGTTCGACTTCGAACGGCGCCGCGCAAGCGTTCTCGCCGCCAGGGGCACGGAGCGCCTGCTCATCGTCAAGGGCGCCGCCGAAGCCGTGCTCCCGCTCTGCACCACCGTTGCGACCGGGGCAGGAGAGGCACCGCTCGACGACCGGCGCAGGCAGGCAGTCGAGCAGCAGCTGACTGAGCGCGCCGGCAAAGGGGAGCGGGTGCTCGCCGTGGCTTGGCGGCGCGTGCCCGAAGGTGGCGCACGGCTCGGCCCCGACGACGAGCAACAGCTGACCCTCGCTGGCCTGTGTTTGTTCAGCGATCCGCCGAAGCCTTCGGCAGCGGCAGCCATCGCCCGGCTGGGCGACCTCGGTGTGCGGGTAAAGGTGATCTCCGGCGATGCCCCCTCGGTCGTGAGTCACCTCGTGGTCACGATCGGGCTGACCGCCGGCACGGTCCTGACGGGCGAGGAAATTGCCCGGCTGAGTGAGCGGGCACTGCGCCGGCAGGTGGGGCGGACGGACTATTTCGCTCGCGTGAACCCTGACCAGAAGCTGCGCATTATCCGCGCCCTTTCGGAGGCCGGTCATACGGTCGGTTTCATGGGCGACGGGATCAACGATGCCCCGGCCATCCGCGCCGCCGACGCCGGCCTTTCGGTCGATACCGCCACCGATGTGGCGCGGGGCGCGGCAGACCTGATCCTTCTCGACAAGGACCTGGGGGTGATCGCCGATGGGGTGGAGGAAGGACGCCGGACCTACGCCAACATCATGAAATACGTGCGGATGGGGACAAGCTCGAACTTCGGCAACATGTTGTCGATGGCGCTCGCTTCGCTGGTCGTGCCGTTTTTGCCGATGACGGCGGTGCAGATCCTCCTCAACAACCTCATCTACGACGCCTCGCAGACCGGCATCCCGTTCGACGCGGTCGATCCTGCCGACCTTGCCGAGCCACACAACTGGAGTATCGCGGCGATCGAGCGGTTCACCGCCTGGATGGGGCCGCTCTCCTCGGTATTCGATCTCACCACGTTCGGGGTGCTGCTGCTGGTGTTCCGCGCCGCACCGGCAGAGTTTCGCACCGCCTGGTTCGTCGAGTCCATGCTGACCCAGCTGCTGGTGATCTTCGTTATCCGCACCAGGTCAGTCCCGTGGCGCAGTCACCCCTCGCCAGCATTGGCGGCAGCCGTGGTCGTCGCCTTGCTGGTGGCCATGGCCTGTGCGCTCGGACCTTGGCACGCGGTGTTCGGCTTCGCGCCTTTGCCATGGCACCTACACCTGATCGTCATTGCGCTTGCTGCAACCTATCTGGCCGCCGCACAGTTGCTCAAGCACAAGGCGCTGACCACGTCATCGTGAGGTGGCAATGCCATGCCCGGAGGTATAAATTCCCGCTCGCCGATGACTGTTGCCCGCACCGCCCGCGTCGTCCTCCCGATTATGGTCGCGGCTGCGGCGTTCGGCGTGACCGGCACCGCCACGGCTAAGGGCGCCACCAACCTGCGCGCCACGCCGACCGCCCCGCTCGTGATTGGCGTCGACGCCAGCCGTTAACCAACTGCATCGGCGGTTCGCTTTCGACATCGCCTACGACCCGGTGACCCGCGCCGTGCGCCATGCCCAGCCGAAGGGCGACAAGGCCTTCGCCGTTAATGGCCGCGTCGCCGTAGCCGACCTGCCGATGAGCAACGGCGCGCGGCTCACGGTGGCCGTCTGGGCCCGCAACCTCTTCAACGAGCAGCACCTTTTCTACAAGTCGGCCAGCACCACCGCCGGGGTGAGCGGCTTCTTCAACGATCCGCGTACCTTCGCGGCCGAGATCAACATCAAGATGTAACATCGAGGCCGCAGGAATCATGACCATGTCCGCTTCGCTCACGCGCCGCTCCATGACACACCCACTGATCCAGCAGGCCCCCATGACCATCAGTATCGCATTTCCGCCCGGAACCACCCCGAGCGATCGCATCGCCGCAGCCGTCGTCCGCGAGCAGGCTCCGCTTCAGGAGCGCCTGCTCGATCGCGCCTTTGCCCTGGCCTTCAAGGGGCTGGTCTACCCGCAGATCTGGGAAGACCCGGTCGTGGACATGGAGGCTCTGGAGATCGGGCAGGGCCACCGGGTGGTCACCATCGCCAGCGGGGGCTGCAACGCCTTGTCCTACCTGACGGCCGACCCTGCCGAAGTGACAGCGGTTGACCTGAACACGGCTCATGTCGCGCTGAACCGGCTCAAGATCGCCGCAGTCCGCCACCTGCCGGACCATGCGAACCTGCGGCAGTTCTTCGTCGAGGCGGACCGCAAGGCCAACGTCGAGGTCTATCGCGAGCGGCTCCAGGGCCAGCTCGACGAGCCGACGCGGCGTTATTGGGACGGTCGCGACCTTGCCGGGCGGCGGCGCATCGGCGGCTTCGCTGGCGGCTTTTACAAGCGCGGCCTGCTCGGGACCTTCATTGGCACGGCGCACCTGATCGCCCGTCTCTACGGGCGCGATCCGCGCGAGCTCCTCGCCGCCGGCTCACTGGCCGAGCAGCGCCGCGTGTTCGACGAGCGCTTCGCCCCGCTGTTCGACCGCACGCTGATCCGCTGGCTGACCAGCCAACCCGCGTCGCTGTTCGGCCTCGGCATCCCCCCGGCGCAGTTCGATGCCCTGGCCGGGGACCAGCGCATGGCGACTGTCCTGCGCCAGCGGCTGGAGAAGCTGGCCTGCGACTTCGCCGTCAACGACAACTACTTCGCCTGGCAGGCCTTCTCGCGCGGCTATGGGCGCGCGCCTGATGCGCCGTTGCCGCCGTGGCTTCAACAGGGCAATTACGCGGCGCTGTGCGGGCGGATCGACCGGCTGGCCATCCGGCATGCCTCGATGACCGAGCACCTTTCTGGCGAAGCCGGCGGCAGTCTCGACCGCTTCGTCCTGCTCGATGCCCAGGACTGGATGACCGACGCCCAGCTGACCGAGCTGTGGATCGAGATTACCCGCACGGCGCGGCCCGGCGCCCGCGTTCTGTTCCGCACGGCGGCGGAGGAGACGCTGCTTCCCGGCCGGGTCCCACAGACGATCCTCGATCGCTGGGACTATTCTGCCGAGGAAGCGCGCGAGCTGGTCCGCCGGGATCGCTCCTCCATCTACGGCGGGCTCCATCTCTACCGGCTGAAGGCATGAACCTGGCTCCCGGCGAGCGGGCCCATGCCGAGCTGATGGACCGGATCTACCGCTGGCAGCGGCCGATCTACGATGTGACCCGCAAGTATTACCTGCTCGGCCGCGACCGCACGATCCGCGACCTGGCGCTCCCTCCGCGCGGCACCGTGCTCGAGATCGGCTGCGGCACCGGCCGCAATCTCGCGCTGGTGCGGCGGCTGTGGCCTGAGGCACGCCTCCACGGCATCGACATTTCCGCCGAGATGCTGAAGTCCGCCTATGCCCGGCCGGGCCTCGACGCCGTGCTCGCCTTGGGCGACGCGGCCGCCTTCGACGCGGGCCATCTGCTTGGCCGGCTCACTTTCGATCGCGTCATCATGCCCTATTGCCTTTCCATGGTGCCGGCGTGGCGCGAAGCGATCGTCAATGCCTGCTGCCTGCTGGCGCCCGGCGGGTCGCTCCATATCGTCGACTTCGGCGATATGGCTGGCCTCCCCGGTCTGCTGCGATCCGGGCTGCGGCGCTGGCTTGCCGCCTTTCACGTCGCGCCCCGCGATGATCTTGCCGAGTTCGTTGCGCGCACTGCCTCGGCCCGCGGGCTGGCCTGCGCGATCTCCACCGGTGCCCGCGATTATTACCAGCGCCTGGTGATCTCGCGGCCGGGGCCGCCCAGCTCATGATCCCGCGCAGCCATTGTAACCAAACTGACGCCGTCCCGTCATGCCTGCGCAACGATAGCCGGGCACTCACGGGGCAAGATCAACCACATGGAGCACGCAGCGATGCTCTCCGAACTGACTGCCCGCCAAGCCATCCTTTCGCCCCGCCAGCCGCAGGCGCCGGACTGGCTCCACCTACCGGAGCCGCGCGGCTTCCGCCCCAAGAAGCGCTACCGCACGGTGTGGATCTCGGACGTCCACCTCGGCACCCGCGGCTGCAAGGCCGACATGCTGGTGGATTTCCTCCGCTCGATCGAAACGGAGCAGCTCTATCTCGTCGGCGACATCATCGACGGGTGGTCGCTGCGCAAGGGCTGGTTCTGGCCCGATGCCCACAACGAGGTCGTGCGCCGGGTGTTGAAAATGGCCCATCGCGGCACCCGGGTGGTCCTGATCGTCGGCAACCATGACGAGGTGCTCGGCGACTATGCCGGGTTCAGCTTCGGCGGGGTCGAGCTTGCCACCGAGGCCGCGCACCAGACTGCCGACGGCCGCCGTTTGCTGGTCGTCCACGGCGACAAGTTCGACGGCGTGGTGCTCTACGCCCGCTGGCTCGCCTTCCTCGGCGACCAGGCCTACACGCTGCTGCTAAGGGCCAACATCCTCGTCAACGCCGTGCGCAAGCGCATGGGGCTGCCCTACTGGTCGCTCTCGGCCTACCTGAAAAAGCGGGTCAAGAACGCGGTCCAGTTCGTCTGCAACTTCGAGCAGGCGCTCGCCCACGAGGCCACCTCGCGCGGCTTTGACGGCGTTGTCTGCGGGCACATTCATTGCGCCGAGATCCGCCGGATCGGCGAGATCACCTACTTCAACGACGGCGACTGGGTCGAGAGCTGCACCGCGCTGGTCGAAGACCATCAGGGCGCGATGTCGATCGTCGACTGGAACCGGGAGACGGCCGCCGCCGGCAAGTCTGCGGCCCCCGCCGCCGCCGTCAAGGAGTTCGCGGCATGAAGATTGCCATCGCCACCGACGCCTGGTTCCCGCAAGTCAACGGCGTGGTCCGCACCCTCGCGGCCACCGTCGCCGAGCTCGACCGGCGCGGTCATGAGGTCGAGCTGATCACGCCCGACCGGTTCCGCACCCTGCCGCTGCCTGGCTACGCCTCGATCGAGGTGGCCCTGGCCCCGCGCTTCACCGCCCGCAAGCTGCTCCATGCCTTCGCGCCGGACATCGTGCACATCCCGACGGAAGGACCGATCGGCTGGTCGGCGCGGGGCTGGTGCCTGAAGCACGACGTGCCCTTTACCACCGCCTTCCACACGCGCTTCCCGGAATACGCCGCGGTGCGCACCGGCCTTTCCGCCGAGCGGTTCTGGCCGCTGATGCACCACTTCCACCGCCGTAGCCGTGCGGTTCTCGTCGCAACGGCGAGCCTCGAGCAGGAACTGGCCGGGCGCGGGATCATCCAGACCCGCCGCTGGACGCGCGGCATCGATCACTGGCTGTTCCGTCCGGACGGCGAACTGCATCCGGTCATCGCCGATCTGCCCCGACCAATCCTGCTCAGCGTCGGCCGGGTCGCGCCCGAGAAGAACCTCGACGCCTTCCTCGGCATGGACCTGCCCGGCTCCAAGGTGGTCGTCGGCGATGGTCCGGCGCTCGCCGCGATGAAGGCGCGCTATCCCGACGTCCACTTCCTCGGCGCACTGGAGGGTGAGGCTCTGGCTTCCGCCTACCGCACCGCCGACTGCTTCGTCTTCCCGAGCCTGACCGACACCTTCGGGCTGGTGATGATCGAGGCGCTCGCTTGCGGGGTTCCGGTTGCAGCATTCCCGGTGACCGGACCGCTCGATGTATTAGGCCCGCAAGGCCGCGGCAACGACGATGACTTTCCCGCGCGGATCGGCAGTCTCGACCGCGATCTCGAGGTGGCGATCGGCCGGGCCTTGCGGATGGACCGCAGCGCCGCGGCCGTCTTCGCCCGACGCTTTACCTGGGAGGCGGCGACCGACCAGTTCCTCGCTGCGATTGGCGCCGCCAAGGAATCTTGCCCGATCAGTGCCGGTCGTGAACTGGCCGAGGTGGGCCGATGACTCCAATGCTGGCGGCCAGGGCTGCCGAGCGGCGCCTGTCTGTCCGGCTGGCGCGCGATGCGGCGGACGTCGCGGCCGTGCAGCGCCTGCGCTGGCAGGTGTTCATGGACGAGATGGGCGCCGCTGGCGAGGCGGGGATCCAGCTCGACCAGGATCGGTTCGACGGCCTGTGCGATCACCTGCTCGTCACTGACCGGGACGGCGAGACCGGCGCGGAAATCGTGGTGGGAACATACCGGCTCCTGCGCGGCAAGGTGGCCCGGCGGCACGGCGGTTTCTATTCGGCCGGTGAGTTCGATCTCTCCCGCCTGCAGCGCCACGCCAAGGGTTGCGGAGACCTGCTCGAGCTGGGCCGCTCCTGCGTGCTGCCGCAATACCGGACCAGCCATACGATTGCGCTGCTCTGGCGAGGCATTGCCGAATACCTCTCGCTCCACACTATCGGCGCGATGTTCGGCTGCGCCTCGTTCCACGGCACCGATCCGGCCGAGCATGCCGCAAGCCTGTCCTACCTCGCCCACAATTGCCTTGCTCCGGCCGAGCAGCGCCCCACCGTGCGGCCCGGCTGCGGCATCCCGCTGGAGCGGCTGAGCCCTGATGCCTACGACCACCGCACAGCCCTGTTCGGCCTCCCGCCCCTGATCAAGGGCTACGTTCGGGCTGGTGCGCTGTTTGGGGAGGGCGGCTATGTCGATCATGTGTTCGGCACGATCGATGTGTGTGTCGTTCTTCCGCTCGAACGCCTGTCCGGCCGCTACGCCAATCGCTTCAACGTCGCCGCCTGAAGGGGCGCCACACCGGCACCGCGCGGCCATGTCATGAAACCGTCACTGGTTTGTCACGATGGTGCGGCATCACGGTCGTCGTGGAACCTGCCATGCTCCCGTCCGGTTATCATCAGCCGCCTTCGGCCATGAGCGTTGCGTCCGGCGGCACCAGCCGCCTGCGGCATGGCGATCTTGTCGTGGACCAGGTCGCATTCGCCGCTCGCTACCGCGGCAAGCTGCTGGCGCTGCGGCCGAACGAGTTCCGCCTGCTCGCTTTCTTCGTTGCCAACCCCGACCGCGTGTTCAGCCGCGCCGCCTTGATCGAGAGCCTCGGCAAGGACAGCGGCCTGCTTGACGAACGCACGGTCGACGTCTGGGCCGGGCGCCTCCGCCGCGCCCTGCGTGAGCAAGGGGTGCCCGATCCCTTGCGCACCGTTCGGTCCCACGGTTACGTGCTCGACAGCATTTCCGGCGCGTGATCGCCAGGACCAGGCACGGGGCAGGGCTATGAAGGTCGTTGCTTGCTACAGCGTCAAAGGCGGGGTGGGAAAGAGCACGCTCGCGGCCAATCTCGCCTGGGCCTCGGCTACCCTGTCATCGCGAAATACGCTTCTGTGGGATCTCGACCCGCAAGGGAGTGGCGGATTTCTGCTCGGCGTTGACCGGCCCGCGGGGCGTGAAGCCCTGGCCGTGTTCGCTCATGCCGACGCCGAAAAGCCTCCGATCGTGGCAACTTCATACCTGCGGCTCGACGTTCTGCCAGCTGATTCCGGGCTGCATGACGTTGCGGGCCTTCTCGCCAGGCTAGGCAAGAAGCGCCGGCTGGCCAAGCTGACCCGGTCGCTGGCCGGGCGTTACGAGCGGATCGTGCTCGACTGTCCGCCAGTGCTCAACGAACTCAGTAGCCAGGTGCTGCGCGCTGCGGACGCGATCATCGTGCCGCTGACAGCCTCGCCGCTGGCCGAGCGGGGCCTTGCCGACGTGCTGGAGCATCTGCGCCGCCACCATAGTGGCCATGCCCCAGTCCTGCCTGTGTTCGCCATGTATGACGCGCGGCGCAAGCTCCACCAGGCTGCTCATGCCGCTCACCCGGACTGGCCGGTGGTGCCTATGGCCAGCGCGATGGAGCAGACCGCGGTGCTGCGCCGACCCATCGGCGACATGGCCCCGCGCTCCCCGGCTGCTGAGGCTGTGACGCGGGATAGAACAGCGCCTGACCGCAGAGCGCGACTAGGCTTACGGCCTAACCAGCGCTTTCGATGAGCCATTCCTCGAATGGATCGGGATCGGGCGCAAAGGTTCGACGCTCGTATTCATCGCGTGTCGGCAGCCCTTCTGCCGGTGGCTCGCCACTCATGGCCGCGTAGACGTCCAGCGAGAGGATCGGCGCGGCGTCGCCTGCTGACCAGTGCACGCGCACTGCATCGCCCAGCAGCCGATCGTAGGTGCGGTAGAGCCCCTTTATCATGATTCGACATTTAGCCGCACGTCGCATCTCGATCAACTGAACTATAAATTCGGACAATATCGCGACAAGATTATAACAACCATAATACAGATCTCATGCCGCTCGGGAGTAATTCAGTTTATATCCAATGAGTCACACAATCGTCACAACGCAGAACTAGCCCGCTCTCGTCGCCCAGCCGTGCTGCGGCGCACAAATTAGGGGGTAAATTCTTGCGGAAGCTTCGGCTTTGCTGCGCCGCTCTTGCGGCCTGCCTTGTCGCGCCTGTTGCACAGGCGCAATCCAGCACTCCGGCCACGGCTGGAACCTCTGGGGCGGAAGACAATCGCCTGCGTTGGCTCGACCCGCTCATCTTCTCCCCCACGCACGCCTTCGCCCCGCCACCGGCCAGCGGGTCGCTGGCCGAGAAGCTGGAGATGGAGCGGGTGCGGGCGCTGGTTGCCGCCGCGACGCCGGAACGGATGCAACAGGCGCAGTGGGATGGCGAGCACGAGGAGCCTGCCGCCTTCGCCCAGGCCGCCGCCCGCGACTTCACGCGCCTCCCCGCGACATCAACCTTGCTCCAGACGATCTCGGACGAAGTCGAGCGAATGGTCCTTGCCGCGAAAGCCCATTTCCAGCGGCCGCGCCCTTACCAGATCGACCCGCGCCTGCCGCACTGCGGCACGGGCTCGGCCACGCTGACGGGCTATCCCAGCGGCCATGCCGGCTACGGCTGGTCCGTGGGCTGGACCCTGGCCCGGCTGATCCCGGACCGCGCCCCGGCGATCCTCGCCCGTGCCGCGGACTTTGCACTCAGCCGCGAAATTTGCGGCGTTCACCTCCGCTCCGATCTCGAAGCCAGCCACGCCGCGGCGACCGCCGCCGTCGAGCAACTGCTTACCGACCCGCGTCTGGCCGATCAGGTCGCCGCGGCACGGGCCGAGCTGTCCCGCCACTGAATCCAGACCTTCCAGACGCATGAGGGAAACCATGACCAAGCTGCACTTCCGCGCCGCCCTGCTGGCGGCTTCCAGTCTGTTCGTGCTGGCCACGCCGGCGCAGGCAGCCGACGCTGCAGCGGCCGAAGCTTCTGCCGAAGCCGGTGCGATGAGCGACGACCAGTCGACCACGGCCAACCAAGCCGGCCAGGCGAACGACAAGCAGTCGCTCACCAGCTCCGACATCATCGTCACCGCCTCGCGTATGGCCGAGCAGGCCCCGGTGACTGCCTCGCTGACCACGACCCAGCCGCAGGCTGCGGTGAGCCGCGACTTCATTGCCCGCGCCAACCCCACCGCCGACTTCAACACGCTGATCGCGATCACCCCGGGCGTGTCGATCTCGGGCACCAGCAACGGCCAGGGCTTCGGCGAGACCAAGGCCGTGATCCGCGGCTTCCAGGACGGCGAATACAACGTCACCTACGACTCGATCCCCTTTGCCGACACCAACAACCCGACCCATCACTCGACCGCCTTCTTCCCCTCGACCACGATCGAGACGGTGGTGGTCGACCGCGGCCCGGGCAATGCCAGCCAGCTGGGCCAGGCCTCCTACGGCGGCAACATCAACATGTATTCGCGCGCGGCCAAGGACGAGCGCAGCGCCACCGTCGAAGGCATCGTCGGCAACTGGAACACCTTCATTGGCCGGGCCGAGCTGCAGAGCGGCGAGATGAAGAACCTGGGCGGAGCCAAGCTGGTCGTCACCGGCCAGTACCTCCAGTCCGATGGCGCTCTGACCTATTCGCCGGTCAACTCGAAGAACCTCTACGCCAAGCTGGTCCTGCCGCTCGGCCCGTCGAACACGCTCACCCTGATGAGCACCTGGAACCGCAACTTCTACTACCAGTCCGACGTGCTCAAGGGCGCCAACTGCGGCGCCTTCACCGCGCTCAGCCCCGCGCCGGCCGGGTCCACCCTCCACGCCGAGAACTGCGCGCCGACCTCCAACATCGGCCAGTTCGGCCTGAATTACGGCATGTCAAACGACCCGACCCGCGCGGACTACTACCGCTACAACCGCACCGACAAGACCACCGATTTCTCGTACATTCGCCTGCAAAGCGAGTTCGGATCCGGGTTCTCGATGGACAATCGGGTCTACATGTACGGCTACACCAACAATACCCTCTCGGGTAACGGCACGGTCGCCACCAGCACGGTGGACGCGGCGACCGGCCTTGCCACGACCAGCGCGGACAATGCGGTGACCAAGTTCACCTACACCGGCGGCACGGTGATCACCGGCTTCACCGGCGCGGGCACCAAGGCCTCGCCCTATGTGGCGGTGAAGGGTCCGGCCACTGACGTGCTCGGCTACAACAAGCTCAACAAGTACCGTGTGCTTGGCTACATCGGCCAGCTTAACTACGAGTTTGCCCTCGGCAAGGTCCGCGTCGGCGGCTGGTATGAGCATGCCGACACCTGGCGCCACCTCTACGACTTCGACTGGACCACGGGCCGCACGCCCGCCTACATCGAGAAGTTCAACGCCAACGGCACGCAGACCACGCTGCCCTCGATCTCCCTGGCCAATATCGCCTACGAGCAGAACTCAAAGTGGAACCAGTACCAGCTCTTCGCCGAGTTCGAGTTCCGCCCGATCGAGGGGCTCGCGATCACGCCCGGCATCAAGTACGTCCATTTCAACCGGTCGATCGACGCGGCGGTCAACCAGAAGACCCGCCTGCCGCTGACCACCAGCGCGACCTGGACCAAGACCCTGCCGTTCCTGACCGTGAACTACCAGCCGACCGGAAACTGGTCGATCTACGGCCAGTACGCTCAGGGCATGTACGTGCCCGACCTGTCGAGCTTCTATTCGGCCAACCCGAACCTGGCGACAGCGCTCGACACGCTTCAGCCGATGACCACCACCAATTATCAAGTCGGCACGGTCTGGCACGGCAGCCGCGTGGCGGTCGACGTCGATGGCTACATCATCAACGTCAACAACAAGATTTCCGGCTGTACCTCGACGGCCTGCGGCAGCGACAGCTCGATCCTCGTGAACATTGGCCAGGTCCGCTACAAGGGCGTCGAAGGCCAGCTCAGCGTCGAGCTGCTGCGTGGCCTCACCGTCTTCGGCAACGCCTCCTATAACCATGCCGAATCGGTCACCAGCGGCGCCCAGGTCGCCAAGTCGCCCTTCGGCACCGCGGCGCTCGGCTTCGTTTATACCCGCGACGGCTTCAGCCTCTCGTTCAACGAGAAGTTCACCGGCACCCAGTATGCCACCGAGTACTCGGGTACGGGCCTGCGCAACTATCGCATAGCGCCTTACGGCGTGGGCGAGTTCGCGATCGGCCAGGACATCGGCATGCTGCACCTGGGCATCCAGGTCTCCAACGTGTTCAACAGCCGCGCGATCACCACGATTGCCTCGGGCAAGACCTACGGCGTGGACGACCAGTTCAGCTTCCTCCCGCCCCGTTCCTTCACCGTCGACGCGCGGGTGAAGTTCTGAACCAGGTCGGTGGCGGTTGCCGTTCGTGCAGCCGCCACCAGCCATCGCCATTGCTGGTTCAGGCCGCTATGCGCAGATCCGTGCATGATCTCGCGAAACTCCCCGGAATGCGCCGTGCCTTGCTCCTGCCAAGTCTGGCAGTGCTCTGCTGGATGGCGCTCGCCGGCCGCGCCTGGGGTGGGCCGCCCTTCCTTACAGATGATCCCGCGCCCACCGAACCGGGGCACTGGGAGATCTACGGACCGGCAATCGAGATTGACGGCCGCGGTAGCGAGTATGCCGGCTCCGCCGGTGTGGAACTCAATCACGGACTAGCGCCCGACTTGCAGCTTACGCTGGGCCTACCGCTCGCCGTCACCCATGACCCGGCCGGCAGCCATATGGGCATCGGCGACGTCGAGGCGTCGCTCAAGTATCGGATCATCAACGACGAAGCTTCGCGTTTCCAGGTCGCCGTCTTCCCGGGCCTGACCCTCCCCACTGCCCGCCTCGGCCTCGGCGCCGGACGCGTGACTGCGCTCGTGCCGGTCTGGGCGCAGAAGGACATGGGGGCGTGGTCGGTCTTTGGCGGCGCTGGCTATGCGATCAATCCGGGCGCCGGCAATCGCAACTACTGGACCGGCGGTCTTGCCGTATCTTGCCAGGTTGCCGGCGGCCTGCTGCTAGGGGCGGAGGTGGACCGAAAAAGCGCGGACACTCAGGAAGGTCACGGTTCTACAAGTCTCGGGCTGGGAGCAATCGTGAAGCTCGGCGGTCCCTTGCGGCTGCTGGCCTCGGCGGGTCCCACATTCGATGACGGTGAGACGGCCGCCGGCTACCACGCCTACCTGGCGCTGGGCTGGAACTATTGAGGGACAGGGCAATGGACCTAGTTCGCGCCGAGGGCGCCGTCGCCAAGGTGCCAGCAATCACCTTGGGGTTCTGGATCATCAAGATCCTCGCCACCACGCTGGGTGAGACGGGAGCTGACCTGTTCACACAGCAATACGAGATGGGCTATCTCGCCGGCATCGCCCTGTTTGCGGCGCCGCTTGTGGTCCTCGTCGCGATCCAGATCCGGACGGAACGGTTCCGTCCGCTGCTCTACTGGGCCACCATCCTCGCCTCCACGACCGCCGGCACCGCGCTCGCCGATTTCTTCGATCGCGACCTGGGCATCGGCTATGGTGGAGGAGCCACTGCCCTGCTCGCGTGCCTTGCGGCGACGCTGCTCGCCTGGAAGCAGGCCACCGGAACCATTGCCGTCTCCAGCGTCGCCTCGCCGCGCAGCGAGGCGTTCTACTGGCTGGCGATCACCTTCTCGCAGACCCTCGGCACGGCGTTGGGCGACTGGGCAGCCGAGGACGGCGGGCTCGGCTATATCGGCGGTGCAGCCGTGTTCGGCGGGGCACTGGCTGTTCTTGCCCTGCTATACTGGCGCACCCGTGTTTCCCGGCTGGCGCTGTTCTGGGGCGCCTTCATCCTTACTCGTCCGTTCGGCGCAACCGTGGGCGACTTCCTCGACAAACCGCTTGCCCAAGGTGGGCTCGATCTCGGCCGCGACCTCGCCACTGCCGTCCTGCTGGCCGCAATCGGCCTGGCGCTGTTGCTGGTGCCGCAAAGGCCAGTATCATCGAGCCTTTGAGAGCGGGCTATCGCTTCAGGTCGAGCCAGGCGACCGGTTCACCACCGCGGGCGAGATCGCGTGCGCGGGTCATTTGCGCGAAGGCTGAGGCGTCACTCTCGTCCCGGCACTCGCGGCTCTGCCTGTCATAGAAGCCAGCATAGGCTTGCGGCGTAGCCGCGTCACACAGGAGCGATGTGCCCATGGCCACCCGGTGCGTCATTGTCGCCCAACCAGCCGGGCTCGTGGGGTCGAGATCAGTGATGTCCACCCGCAGAGTGTAACGTCCGAGCGCATCAGGACCCGCGATCTGCAAGCCATGCCATGACCGGCCGACGGCGGTGATGTCCGCTTCCGCAGCCACGGCCGGCGTTGCGGCGATCAAGGCGAGGGGGGCGACAAGAACCGAGAGTTTCATGACAGCATCCTTTCCCCGTTGGTGTCCGCAAGGATCGGCGCTGTTCCCGCGCCCCAATCCGTCAAGCATGGCGGAGCACATCAGGTTCTCACAACGGAATCAGGCCTGTCATGTTCCGTTGTAAAAGCTGTCATAAATTGGTGGTCAGGTGCGGCGTCGCAGTCGCAGCGACGCGGATTGCCTACTTCGACCTGGCCGTCGGCGCCGCGATCGACGTCCACGTCGTCAAGGACGCTCTGGCGATCTTGTCCGAGGCTCGAGCAGCGAGGGGCCTTGTCAGGTATTGACGGACTGCTGACAGATGCTTCGCAAATGGCGTGGGCGAGGGCCCTGAGCTTGGCGGGGTCGGCCTGCGACATTCACCGCCAACGGACAAACCGCCGACTGGCCAACCGCCGCAATCCGCCAAAGTCAGATGGAAGCATGCAGGCACATTTCAAATCAGGTATGTGCGGCAATGCCGTTCGGCGTGACAGGCGCGGCGCACCTGATTACGCCGTCTCGGATGGGCGCCCGGCACTGACGGGCCGCTGCCGCGTTGGACGGGTTTCCACCTCGGCAGGCTCGCGCCCGGGAGAGCATGTTTCCTATGGCATTGAAAACGCCCTGGTACCACGGCTGGAACATCGTCGGCATCTGCGTGCTCCTGCAGATGACGGTGCTGGGCGTCATGGCCAATTGCTTCAGCTTCTTCCTTGAGGGCTGGTCGCGCGATTTCCACCAGCCGATCAGCCTGTTCGTGCTGGCGATCGCCATCTTCACGATTCCCTGCGCAGTCCTTGCGCCGATCGCCGGAATGGCGGTGGAGCGCTGGCCGCTGCGGCGGGTCATGCTGCTCGGCTATGTTGGCGTGGCCACCTGCTATGTCCTGATCGGATTCGCGCCGAACGGCTGGACGATTTTCCTGGTCTATGCCCTGTTGCTGCCGCCGACCGTAACCGCGAGCACCGGCATTCCCTCGCAGACCCTGGTGTCGCGCTGGTTCGTGAAAGGGCGTGCCTTTGCCTTCAGCCTGAGCGCTCTGGGGCTGGTGCTGGCGGGCGTTCTCTATCCGCCGATCGTGGTGCGGTTGATCGATTCAGTGGGCTGGCGCGCCACCTGGTGGATATTCGGGGCCTTCAACCTGGCTGTGATCGGCGCGCTGGCGTGGCTGGTCCTGCGCGATCGGCCGGCGCCGGGGGAGGGCGCGGGCTACCTCGAGGGCGAGGATCATCATGTGCTGGAGGACCGGGGCAGCACGATCACCCTCGGCCAGATCGCCCGCCGGCGCAATTTCTGGCTGGTCGTCCTGTGCTTCGTTCCCGCCATGGCCGCCAACAGCGTGCTCGGAAACAATTTCGCGCCCTTCGGCAAGGAGCGCGGGGTCGACGTGGCGACGATCGCCGGGCTGATGGCCGCCTACAACGTGGCGGCAACGGCGGGCAAACTGGGGTCGGGGTGGCTGGCCGACCGTCTCGGCAATCGCCTGCCGCTGCTGCTGCTGACCGGCTCGGCCACGGCGGGCGCGCTCCTGCTGACCTTTGCCCATGGGCCGGCGGCCATCACCGTCGGTGCGATCCTGCTCGGGGCGAGCCAGGGCATGTGGGTGATGCTGGCGTCCTGCATTGCGTCGGAATTCGGCAGCCGCGACTTTCCGCGCGCCTATGGCTTCGCCAGCGC
>Ga0070669_100000677_pt1 | contig 25006 bp, 19 predicted proteins | sample KBSS53metaG_FD_64680 | JGI IMG/M metagenome (GOLD analysis project Ga0070669, IMG submission 64680) | Switchgrass rhizosphere microbial communities from Kellogg Biological Station, Michigan, USA - KBS S5-3 metaG | ecosystem: Host-associated > Plants > Roots > Rhizosphere > Soil ...
CTCAGACGAGATCGCGACCCGCTCGGGCGCGATTGGCACTGGCGCCGCGACCGCGCTGATGACCGACGAGCGCGCGCCGTAGTGGCCGAGCGAGGGCCGCAGGCGCCGATCCTCGAACAGGTCGCGCGAGACGCAGCTGCCGAAGACCGCGACGACGGGCGCGCTCATGCGAGCGCCTCCACGGGAGCGCGCCGGCGCGGCGAGACGCGGGGAACACGATCGAGGTGGGAGAGCAGTCGCCGCAGGACGCGGTCGGAGTCGAAGACCTCCTCCGCGATCGCGCGTGCGTCGGCGGCGTGGCGGGCGTAGTCGCGCGCGATCGACTCGACGCACGCGGCCGCCTGGTCGAGCGTGTCGAACGCGAGCAGACCCGAGCCGAGCGGGTGCAGCCCGCGCAGGCCCGTGTCCTGCGCGACGACCGGGCGGCCGGAGGCGAGGTAGCAGATCGAGCGCTCGCTGAACCAGCCGCTGCGCGCCTGCACATACATGCCCTTCGCGATCATCAGCTCTGCCGTCGAGGAGGCGATGAAGTCGCGGTAGGCGGCCGGTGTCGTGGCGACGTCCGCCGGGTCGACAAGCGACCAGCCGTTGTCGCGCAGCAAGGCAAGGTCAGGAGCCTCAGCCGCATGGATCGCGAGCGCGAGCTCGAACGCACGGCCGGTGAGCTCCGGCAGCCGCGCGAAGCGGCGGAACTCGTGCACGCGCAGGCCGTAGCGCTTCCCCTCGTACTCGACCGGGTCGTACGCGCCGCGCCAGCTCGCAACGCTCGTGAACGGCCGCCGCGGGGGTGCGCTGGCGCGAGGCCACTGCTCGAGCACGAGCGGCTGCGGCGTCGTGATCCAGTCGAGCCCGCAGGTTGGGATCTCGCAGTCCGCCCGGCCGATCCGCTCGCCGATCGTGACGTGCGCATCGTGGCCGGTGAACACGTCGGCGAGACCGAGCTCGTGCCACATCTGCGCGAAGCCGGGGTCGGTGTCGAGGAAGACCCGGCGGCGCGCGATGCCAAGCAGCTCCTCGTCGGCGCAGAAGCCCATCACGTTCAGCAGCAGGTCGGCGTCCGCGACGAATCTGACGACCCGCTCGCGTGCCAGGCCGGCCGTGCGGCCGCCCGGCAGTGCGACCGTCCAGGCGCTGGCGAGCCCGTGATCGCGCATCACGTCCTTCACGTAGGTGACGCGCTGGTGCTCGGTCGCGAAGTTGCCATCGGCGTGTTCGAGGCTGTCGAGCAGCAGCACGTCGTAGCCGAGCCGTTTGAAGCCGAGCAGGTACTGCAGGAACTGCCAGGTGTGACCGGCGTTGTGCGCCTTCTGCGCGACGCTGCCGGCGATTGCGATGCGGCCGTGCGGTCTCATGCGGCGGCGTCCAGGTCGAAGATCAGGCAGTCGGCGTCGGCGTGCAGCGGAGCGGGCAACCGCTCGGCCAGACCGGCGTAGTGGTCGAGCCACCACATCGACGCGCTCGGGAAGACCAGATGCGAGAGGCCGTCCTCCCGCTGCTGCTCCAGCTGAGCGACCGCGGTCGCGTCGTCGGGCGGGTACGCGGCGGCAGGGAAGTTGCGCCCGCGGCGGCCGGACAGCCGCAGCAACGTCGGGTCCCACTTCGTCACGGTGCCGAGGACCGCGTCCGGCGGCGTCACGGTTTGGAGGGTGCGGGCGATGCGTCGCAAGGTGGCCTCCCAGTCAGGATCCGGCGTCGCCCGCGCGGCCAGCAACCCGCCGTAGCGGGTGCCGACGAGCGCGCCGGCAAGGCGATCGAGCAGCGCGTTGGAGGCGACATACGCGTCGTAGTCGTCACCGACGACGACGGCACGGGCGAGCGCAGCGAGCCCGGCGTGGAGGAGGTCCGGCCGCGCGCGCGCAGCCAGCAGGAGCGCGCGTAGCGCGCTCCGCCGCTCGCTACGCGTCTGGAAGTCGCCGGCCGCGAGGACCGCCTTGGCGGCCAGGGCACTCCGGGCCCTCCGCGACCACTGCACCTCTTGCCCCGCTATGCGGGGCGAAAGGTGCAGTGCTCGGCGAACGACGCGCGCGTCGCAGCGGAGGCGGGCGCCGGAGGCGGTCGTGGCGTAGGAGATCGAGCCGGCGTGCTGGCGGTAGCGGGCGACGGGCGCGGCGCGGTAGGCGACGGCGCCGTGGAGCGCCAGGCGCAGCCACATGTCCCAGTCGCTGCTGCTCTCGCCGACGGAGACGAACGGCCCGGCGGCGCGGAGCGCCGCGCGGCGGACGACGACCGTCGAGGCGACCATCTCGTTGCACAGCAGCAGCTCGCCGAACGCATCGAGGCCGTCCTCCACGACGTCCGCGGGGAACGGCCGCCGCCAAGGCGGCAGCTCACGCCCACCCTCCTCGATGATCTCTGCGCCGCCATGCACCAAAGCGACGTCCGCGCGGCGCTCCAGCAGTGCGACCTGCTCCGCAAGCGCCCCGGGCACGTACGCGTCGTCGGCATCCAAGAACGCCACATACCGACCACGAGCGACCGCCAGCAGCGCGTTGCGCGCCGCCACGACGCCGCGCGAGCGGCAATGGCGCAGCAGGCGGACGCGGGGATCCGACGCGGCGAAGCGCTGGGCCACGGCGGCGGTGCGATCGCCCGACCCGTCGTCGCAGACGAGCACCTCAAGCGAGAGGGGCTGCGCCAGCGCGCTCGCCAGCGCCTCCGCGAGGAAGCGCTCGGCGTCGCGCGCGGGCACCACCACGCTGACGAGCGGCGCGCTCATGCCGCCGCCTTCGCCTTCGGACGCGAGCGGCGTCTGCCACCCGCCCGTCTCGCCGCCGGCGCCTGCGTCAGGTCGAACACGACGCACGTCTCCGGGTCGGCGGCAAGCGCCGCAAACCGCTCCTCGAGGTGGAGGCGGAAGTCGGCGTAGTGATCGAGCCACCACGCCGACGTCGCTGGGATCACGAGGTGCGTGGCGCCCCGCACTCGCAGCTCCTCCAGGTGGCGCACCGCCACCTCCGAGTCCTCCGGGTGATGACCGGCGTACACGCCGCTTTCGGCCTGCGGGAAGTGCCAGCCGACGCGTCCGTCGAACGCCACCAACTCGTCGTCGCCGCGTGAGACGACCAGCACGGTCGCGCCCGCCGGCAGCTGCTCACCGACGAGCTCCTGCACGCCGTGCGCGACGCGCCGGCGGCGCAGCTGCTTCTCCAGCGCGCCGCGCTGCACCTCCAGCGCATTGAGCTGGCGCTCGAGCGTCTCGATCAGCGCCGGCGCGTCGTGCCGCTCGCCCGCCGGGACCACGGCCGGCAGTGCCAAAGCGGCGTGGTAGAGCGTCTCGAGCTCGTCGAGCTGGCGGTCGAAGCCGAAGCGCTCGTGCGCGCGCTTCACCGCCGCCGCGCCCATCCGCTCGCGCAGCGCCGGGTCGGCGGCGAGCTCCATCAGCCGCTCCGCCAACGCGCCCGCGTCGCGGCGCTGGACGACGAAGCCGGTCTCGCCGTGGGCGACGTTCTCGCCGAGGCCGTCGGCGTCGGTGCAGACGACCGGCAGGCCCATCGCCTGTGCCTCGATCACCGACACACAGAAGCCCTCGGAGATCGCCGGGTGCAGGCACACGTCGGCCCAGCGCATCGCGTCACGCACGTCGTCGGCGCGGCGCGCGCCCGGCAGCTCGACGTGGCGCTCGAGGCCGAGGTCGTGGATCGCGAACAGGATCGACTCGCGGTGCGGTCCGTCGCCGAGGATGCGGTAGCGCACGTCGACGTCGCCGTCCACGAGCGCCCGAACGGCCTGGAGTCCGAACTCGTGGCCCTTCTTCCAGTGCAGGCGCCCGACGCTCAGCACGTGCAGCGGGCGGTCGCTGGTGCCGACATCCCCATAGATACGTTCGGGCGCGACGAAACGGCTGAGATCGGCCGCGTCGGTGATCACCATGTGCGGCTTGTCGGCCGGGCAGCCGCGCCGCTGGGCCCGCTTCCAGACGTCCTGCGAGACGCAGTTGATCATGTCGGCGTGCGCCCACAGGTCGTCGTAGGTGTGCGGGTCCTCGAGCCCGTGGTAGTTGATGTCGTAGCCGCGGAACGAGACGACGACCTTGCAGCCGAGGATGTCGCGCATGTGCATGCGCCCGAGCGCGAGCGTGCCGTAGCCGAAGTGCACGAGGTCCGGCTGGAGGTCGGCGAGCTGCGCCTCGAAGTCCTGCACGACGTGGATCCGCTCGCGCGTCTCCAGGTGGCGTCGCAGCTGCGGGAAGTACGGGTGCTGGTCTCTGTTGGAGCGGTTGCAGAGGACGTGGATGTCCCAGCCGCGCTCCAGCAGCCCGGCGAACTCGTGCGTGAAGAACGTCTCGCTGAACTTCGGGAAGTGGTCGGTGACGAGCACGAGGCGTCTGCCGTCTCTCGGTGCCACGCCGAGGCGCGGGACGCCGCCTGCCGCGGCCGCGCGCGCCGAAGCGGCCACGGCGACCGGAGCACGTCTGCGACCGAGCAGCTCGTCGCTCAGCGCGCGTGCGGCGGCGCGCAGCGGATCCTCCGCTCTGCCGTCGCTCGGCGGCGCCGCCGCGACTGCCGTCGTGAGCCCGCGCAGCGGCCGCATGCAGCGCTCGTCCCACTCCTCTCTGACGAACTCCAGCACGCGGCGGATCAACGCCTCAGGCTCGTCGACCAGCTCGTCGTAGGTCACGCGCAGCACGCGGTCTCTCAGCGTGCGCTCTGCCTCCAGGCCCGCGCGCGCGCCGGCGAGCCAGCGGTCGGTCGCCTCGCCCTCGCTCAAGCGCGTGCGCAGGTGCGCGGGAATCTGCGTGCCGCCCGTCGCGCCAGCTGAGCCGAGCGGCGGGTCGGCGAGCGAGCGCACGACCGCGTCAGACTCGCGCACGACGTGGACGAAGCGCGCGTCCGGGAACAGCCGCGCGAGCATCGCCACGTTCGCCGTCAGCTCGGGCGCGCCGTCGACCCAACGCTCAAGCTTGTCGCCGATCAGCGACGCGGCCGCGCGGCCGAACACGCGCGAGAAGCGTTCGGGCCCGAAGCTCTCCGGCTGGGTGCGCGCGTGGATCTCGGGCAGCTCCTTCGCCAGCTCCGCCATCCAGGCGGTGTCGATCGCGGCAGGGATCCCGGGGTGCTGGCCGAGCGCCCACGCGAGCGCGCTGACGCCCGAGCGCGGCGCGCCGATCACGAACACCGGCCGCGGCGGCCCGCCCGTGCGCTCCGGCTGCGCCGGCGCGGGCGGCCGCTTTGCGACGGAGAAGCCGTCGGCCGGACGGCCACTCAGCGCCGGCCCCGCGAGCTGGCGCAGTCTCACCGGCGGCGCCGTTCTGATCGGCGAGAGGTCGGGCGTCTGCCCGGCGGCGGCCGCGGCGGCGTTGCGTCTCGCCTGCGCCCACAGCAGCTCCATCACCTGCTGGCGGATCGGCGATCTGAGTCCGGTCGCGCTCGCCGTCGTCAGCGAGTTCTCGCGGATGCGGCGGTAGTAGCAGTGGTCCTCGATGTTCGCGACGCGCGCGATGTGCTGCGCGCGGCGCAGCAGCTCGGCGTCGCCGCTGAAGCGCAGCCCGGAGGCGAAGCCGCCGAGCGTCTGCACGAGGTCGCGCGTGACGATCGAGGTCGGGTGCAGGAGCGGGAACGCCGTCGGCTTGCTCGCGAACTGCTTGTGCACGTCGAGCGGCCAGGCGATCGGTGCGACCTCGGGCTCTTCGCAGAAGACGCGGATCTCCTGTGTGCCGATCAGCTCGGCGCCGGTCCGCTCGCCCGCCGCGAGCAGCTGCTCGAGGCGGTCGGGCGCCGACCAGTCGTCGGCGTCCTGGAACAGGTAGGCGTCGTAGTCGGTCTCCTCGATGACCTGTTGAACGAGCCGGTAGGGGCCGACGTTGCGGTCGGCGTGCAGCAGCGTCACGTGCGGGTGCCGCTGCACGATCTCCAGGGGAGGATGCTCGGAGGCGTCGTCGATCACGACGATCGCGTCGAGCGGCCGCGTCTGCTCCTCGAGCGACGCGAGCGCGTCGTCGAGCCACTCCTCGCACTGGTAGTGCGGGATCAGCGCGAGCACGCGCGACTCCTTGCCCAGCCGGTGCCGTTCTCTCTCTGCGCCCTTCTTGGCGGTCATCGTGCGGTCCCTCGCGTCCTTCGTGGTTGTCGTGATCCCCACTGCGTCCAGCAACTCCGCCAGCACGCGCGTCGCCTCGAAGCGCTCGCGTGCGATCTCGCGCGCGGCACGGCGATGCCGCGTGTAGTTGGCGTCGATCTGCTCCACCGCCGCGGCGGCCTCGTCGAGCGTCGTGACGGCGAACAGGCCGGCGCCCGTCGGCAGCACCGCGCCGAACGCCGTGTCCTGCGTGACGACGGGGCGTCCGGCGGCGAGGTAGGTGGCGCTGCGATCGCTGAACCAGCCGGATCGCAGCGCGACGTTCTGCTCCTTGGCGACGGTGAACTCGCCACGCGAGCCGGCGATGTAGGCGCGGTAGTCGTCGCCGTCGAGGCCGAACGCGAGCGCGTCGCGCACGCGCCAGCCGCGCACCTCGAGCTGCGCGCGGTGCTCGGGGCGAAAGCTCGAGAGCGCGAGCTCGAACTGCCTGCCCGTGCGCCACGGCAGGTCGAGGAACGTCGTCCACTCGCGGTCCTTGCTCCAGCCGTAGTCGCGCCCGTCGATCGTCACCTGCCGCCACGGCTGGTGCCAGTTGCCGACCGTGGTCCAGACGTCGCGCGCCGGCGTCGCGACGCGATCCCACAGCTCGCACACGACCGGCTGGCGCGTCGGCCGGAAGTGGAAGCGCGCGGAGGCCGGCAGCCCGCAGTCGGGTGCGCCGAGGTTCTCCGCAAACGTGAAGAAGGCGCAGTGCGGCGCGAGGAAGTCGATGCTCGCCTGTTTGCCCTCGGCCAGCTCGACCTGCAGCTGCACCGGGTCGGTCTGCAGGTAGACGAGGCGGTCGGTCGCGTGGTGCTCCGGCAGCGGCGGCGTTCCGCCGTGCAGGTTCACGATCAGCGCGGCGTCGCGGTAGAGCCGCGCGAGGCCGTCCGTGCCGAGCGGCCCGTGCACCGGTGCGCCGTGGTCGTGCAGCGCGTGGTAAGCCCACTGCCCGTCGAGATCGAAACGACGCAGCGTGGCGGCGATGTACTCGGCGCCGCGCAGCCCGGCGTCGTCGCCCGGGTGCTGCATCAGCATCGACGGGTGCCGGCCGTGCGCCTCGACGTACCACGGCTCGAAGCCGAGCGCCTTGAACCCGAGCAGGTAGTGGACCGTCTGCCACATGACGCCGGGGACCGGCATCTTGGCCATCATCCCGAGCAGCACGATTCTTCTGCTGCTCATCGCTCGCCTCCCGCGATCACCGAAAGCTGCGGTTGGTCCACCGGCTCCCACAGCCCGAGGTCGGCGAGCAGCTTGCGCGCGGCGCGGATCGCCGGCTCGAGCGGGTCGTCCTTGCGGATCCGCCGCGTCGCCAGCTCGCGCAGCTCGCGCAGCGCCTCAGGCTCCAGCGTCACCGGCACCTCGGGCAGCGGCGCGCCCTGCTGCGCCGCGTGCAGCTCGGCGTAGAGGCCGCCGCGCGCGAGCAGCTGCGCGTGCGTGCCCTGCTCGACGACACGCCCGTCCTCGACCGCGAGGATCAGGTCGGCGTCGCGGATCGTCGAGAGGCGGTGCGCGACGACGAACGTCGTGCGGCCGCGGATCAGTCGCGCGAGCGCCTCCAGGATCACGGCCTCCGTCTTCGAGTCGATCGAGGAGGTCGGCTCGTCGAGGATCAGGATCGGCGCGTCCTTCAGGAACGCGCGCGCGACGGAGATGCGCTGGCGCTCGCCTCCGCTCAGCAGCGCACCGCGCTCGCCCAGGCGCGTGTCGTAGCCGCGCGGCAGCCGACTGATGAAGTCGTGCGCGTTCGCGGCGCGCGCCGCCGCCTCGACCTCCTCATCGCTCGCCTCCAGCCGCCCGTAGCGGATGTTCTCGCGGATCGTGGAGCCGAACAGCAGCGGCTCCTGCAGCACGACGCTGATCTGCGCGCGCAGCGAGACGAGCCGCACGTCGCGCACGTCGTGGCCGTCGAGCATCACGTGGCCCGCGTCCGGATCGTAGAAGCGTGTCAGCAGCGACAGCAGCGTGCTCTTGCCAGCCCCCGTCGGCCCGACGACTGCGACGCACTGGCCCGGCTCGACCGTGAAGGTGACGTCCTTCAGCGTGCCCTTGCGGCCGCGGTAGGCGAAGTCGACCTGCTCGAACGCGACCGCACCCCGGACGCCTCTGAGCACCCGCGCATCCGGCCGCTCGACGATGTCCGGCTCCGTTTCGAGCAGGTCGAACGCTGAGCGCAGGCTGATGAACGCCTGCTGGAGCGAGCTGAACGTCGTCGAGATCTGCTCCAGCGGCTTGTACATCGACGCGATGTAGCCCATGACGACGACCAGCTCGCCGACCGTCATGTCGTGCTGCAGCACATGGTGGGCGCCGAACGCGAGCACGAGCGCGGTGCCGAGCGCGGTGATCATCGTGACCGCGAGCGTGAAGACGGTCTGGCGCACCGTCAGGTGCACGCGCGCATTGACGGCCTCCTCGCCCTGCGCGCGGAATCTCGCGTACTCGTGTCGCTCGCGACCGAACGCGACGATCACACGCAGCATCGACATCGCCTCGTGCACGATCGTCAGCGAGTCGCCCTCGAGCTTGCGCACGTGGTAGACGCGCGGCTCGATGTGGCGCGTGTAGTAGCCGGCCGACAGATAGACGAACGGCACGACCGTCAGCGACAGCAGCGCCAGCACCGGCTGGATCTGCTCGATCACGACGAACATGCCGACGAGTGTCAGCACGCTCTGCAGCAGCGGCGGGATCGACACGGTGACGGCGCCGACGGCCGACGCCTGCGTGTTGATCTGGAACATCAGCTTGCCCATCTGCTTGCTGTCGTGGTAAGCCATCGACAGCTGCTGGGCGTGCCGGAACATCTCGCTGCGCAGGTCCAGCACCATGCTCTGGTCGAGCTTCGTGTTGACGTAGTTGTCGACGACTGCGAGCCCATGCTCGAGCGCGGTGAAGACGAGCCCGGCACCCACCGCGATCGCCAGCAACTCGTACGTCGAGAGGCCGTCGAGCCAGCCGATCGGCGACGGCAGCTGCTTGTCGCCGAGCACCGTGTCGAGCAGGATCGCGAGCGGCCACGGCGCCAGCAGCGCCATCCCCGCCGAGGCCGCCATCAGCACGAGCGACACGATCGCCAGCCGCTTGTGCGGGCGCAGGTACGGGCCGATCCGGCGGAAGTCCTTGAGGAAGGCAAACGGGCTCTCGCTCTCGCCCTTGCGGCGCATCGTGATGACGCGGCCGAGCGCGGCGAGCGCGGTGCGGGGAAGCTGCATGAGGGGATTCATGCGCGCTCCTCCATGCCGTTGACCGCGCGCAACGCGACAGCCGTCGCGGCGCCGCACTCGAACGTCGCGCACGCGAGCAGCACGGCGAGCGGCGCGCTCGCCACGGCGGCCGTCGCCCACTCGGCGAAGGCGGCAGCGGCGATGACGCAGACACCCAGGCCGCCGAGCGCAAGGCGGCCGAGCCGCGGCAGGTGCGGATGGACGCGCACGCGCACCAGCTGGCGTCCGCGCCCATGCTCCTCGACCGCCGCGCGCACGCGCACGCCGCCGAACGCACCGGCGGCGGTGTGCAGCTCCCAGCGCTCGCAGCCATCCGCGCGACGCACGCGCAGGCCGCCGGCGCGCAGCGCCGCCTCGAGCGCGGCAACCCGCTCGCTCAGTGGGCTCCAGCGCTCGTGCCAGCTCGACACGACGCGCACGCGCGGCAGGCGGAAGCCGCGGCGGCAGCCGCGCCGCCACGGCGTCAGCCCCCCCTTCGTGCGGCCGGTGAGGCGCGCGGCGGGTCCCGTCAGTACGAGCAACGCGGTCAGCGCGCCGCCGGCGAGGCGGGTGCGCAGCGGCCGGTCGCGCACGTCGCAGCGGCGCGCGGTCGCGAGCGCTTGCCACAGCGGCAATGCGAGCGCGCCGGCGAGCAGCGGGAGCGCGGCGAAGAGCGGTGCGGCGATCAGGCCGAGCGCGCTGATGACCGCCAGTGCCGCGACGACGAGCCACCATTCGGGCGTGCCGCTGAGCGCGAGCAGCAACGGCTGCGGCTGCTCGATCCCCTGCTGGAAGGGGCTCGCGCCGAACTGGCCGTAGTAGACGCGCTGACGCCGCAGCGGCACGCTGCCGCGGCCATAGATGCGTCCGCCCCAGGCGAGGTGGCCGGGCGTGTTGTACTTCTCCGGCCACGCGCGCTCCAGCAGCGCCTCAGCCCGCCCGTAGCCGCGCTGTTGACGCCAGAAACCGCGCACGCTGCCACGCCGGTGATGCCACACGACAGCAGCCGAGTGGAAGCCGAGCGTCCAGCCCCGCTCCTGCAGGCGCCAGCAGACATCGACGTCGTCGCCGGCGACGCGAAACTGCTCGTCGAAGCCCCCGATCGCCAACAGGCGATCTCTGCGGAAGACCATGTTGCACCCCGGTATGTGTTCCGCCACGCTGTCGCTCAGCAGCACGTGCACCGGGCCGCCGGGCGCGTTCGCGACGCTCTCGGCGACGAGCCCGTCGTCCGGCACGGGCAGGTTCGGACCGCCAACGCCCGCATGCGTTCCGTCGCGCAGCGCGAGCACGACGTAGTCGAGCCAGTGCGGATCGGGGTAGGCGTCGTCGTCGAGATAGGCGACGAGCTCGCCGGTCGCGGCGCGCAGGCCACTGTTGCGTGCCGCGGACAGACCGCGGTTTGGCGTGCGGATCAAGCGCACACGCGGGTGCGCGGCGACGAGCTCGGCGGTCGCGTCGGTCGAGCCGTCGTCGATCACGATCGCCTCGATGTCGGGGTACTCCAGTCGCTCGATCGCGTCGAGTGTCTCGCCGATTGTCGCAGCGCCGTTGAGCGTGCAGACGATCACCGAGATGCGCGGCGCGTGGGGGTCAACGGCGCCGAGCGGCAAGTCCGCATACGCGCTGCGCGCCGCCGCCAGCGCCGGCTTCGGCTGCCGCGCGCGGTCGACGAGGCCGAAGTCCCAGTCGTCCACCTCGGCGCCGCCGGTGTGCCACTCGTCGGTCCAGGCGAACAGGTAGGTGCCGGCGCAGCCGCCGGCGAAGCTCGTGCGGACCTGGTCGCGCAGCGCGCACCCCTGCTGCTCGCGTCCGTGCCGGCGGCTGTCGAGCCCCAGCTCGGTCATTACGAGCGGGCGCTCACCGGCGAGGTTCTGCAGGCGCGCGAGGTACGCGGCCAACCGCTCGGGATCTTCCAGGTAGACGTTGTAGGAGACGAAGTCGAGCTGCGACAGCTCGAGGTACTCGGTGCTGGGAAAGCTCGCGTAGCTGACGAGCCCGTCGGGGTCCTCCTGCTTGACCGCGCGGCACAGCCGCTCGACGAACCGCTCGACCTTGCCGCGGCCGTGCCAGCGCACGATCGACGCGGGAATCTCGTTGCCGACGAGGTAGCCGAGCACAGCCGGGTGGCCGGCGCACGCGGCGGCGCCCGCCCGCACGCGCGCCTCGATCTCCGCCGCGCGCCGACGCGAGTCGAGGAACGTGACGTGCTGCTCCCACGGCAGGCCGACCGTCACCCACAGCCCGTGGCGCTGCGCAGCGTCCAGCAGCCAGCGTGGCGGGACCGTGTAGGTGCGCAGCGCGTTGACCCCGTTCGCGGCCATCGCGCAGAAGTCGGCCTCGACGCGTTCACGGTCGCCGTACGGCGCTCCGTCCTCGCCGGGCGCGAACGTTCCGTATGTGACGCCGGCAAGCCACAGGCGCTCGGCGCCGACCGCGAGGAACTTGCCGTCGACGCGCGGCCGCGGTCCATCCACGCTCGGCCGGGGGTGGGCGAGCGGAACCTGCTCCCCGACGGGGACGAGGTGCGCCTGTCGGCGAGTCGCCGGAGGGCCGATAGGGTGGCCCGCCAAACGAGCCGCTGCTGTCAGCTTCGTGCTCATCACTAGCCGGGAACGACCGGGGCACGCGAAGGTAGGTCACGTGAAAAAGGGGCTGGACGCGCGTCCGAGCGCGTTGATGAGCGATGGTGAGGTTTTGAAGCCTTGGATCAGGTCCTGACCCTAGGAATTCACACGTTTACGGTGGAATTTCCGTCATGCGAGTGATCCTCGGCGGCATGGTCGCCGGTGTCCCCGGCCACGGCGGCGCGACCTGGGCTGCGCTGCAGTACGCGCTCGGGCTGCGCGCGCTCGGCCATGACGTGCTGCTGCTCGACGAGGTGCGCGGCCCGGGCGATCCGGCAGCGCGCGCGGCGTGCCTCGCGCACGTGGTCGAGGCGTTCGGGCTGGAGCAACGAGCCGCGCTGCTGACGGGCGGCGGCCGCGCGCTCGGCTGCTCCTATGACGACGTGCTGACGTTCGCCCTCAGCGCCGACCTGCTCGTGAACCTCGCCGGCACGGTGCATGACCAGGCGGTCCTGGAGGCCGTGCCGCGACGGCTGCTCGTCGACCTCGACCCGGCCTTCACGCAGCTGTGGCACGCGCAGGGCGTCGACGTCGGCATCGCGACGCACGACCGCTTCGCGTCGGTCGGGCTGCGGCTGCATGGGGACGAGTGCGACGTGCCGGACGGCGGCGTGCGCTGGGAGCCGACGCTGCCACCGGTCGTGCTGGAGCGCTGGCCGGTCGCGACGGCGGAGCCGACCGAGGGGCTGACGGCGATCGCCAACTGGCGCTCGTACGGGACGATCGAGCACGACGGCGTGCGCTACGGGCAGAAGGCGCACAGCGTGCGCGCGCTGATCGACCTGCCGCACCGGCTCGACGATCCGCCGCGCTTCGCACTGCTGATCGACCCGTCGGAGACGCGCGACATCGCGGAGCTGCACCGCCACGGCTGGGTGCTGATCGATGCCGCGCACGAGACCGCGACGCCGGAGTCTTATGCGCGCTTCGTGCGCGCCTCCGAGGCCGAGCTGGGGATCGCGAAGGAGGGCTACGTCGTGAGCCGCTGCGGCTGGTTCAGCGATCGCTCCGCGTGCTACCTGGCGAGCGGGCGGCCGGTCGTGGCGCAGCGCACCGGCTGGCAGCACGTACTGCCGGAGGGCGTGGGGCTGCTCGGCTTCGACGGCGCAGCCGAGGCGGCGGACGCGATCGCCGCCGTGCGCGCGGAGCCGTCGCGGCACGCCGCGGCGGCGCGTGCGCTGGCCGAGGAATGGCTCGACGCGCGCAAGGTGCTGCCGGCGTTGCTGGAGGTCGGGCTGTCGTGAATGACCACGGCGGATCTGACCCCCATATGCGCGGTCCGATCCGCACTGCTCCGGACGCGGCGCTCGCCGGCGCGCTCGCGCAGCGGCTCCCCGGCCCGGTCCGCATCCTCGCCCGGCGGGAGTCGCCGTACGCGTCGAGCTTCCCTTTGACCGAGCTCGACGTGGAGTGCGGCGACGGCACGTACATGACGCTCGTATGGAAGGACCTCACGCCGGGCGTGCTGCTGGCGGGTGCGCGCGCGGCGCGCGCGCTGGGTGAGAAACCGGATCCATTGCGCGAGCTGCGCGCCTACGAGCTGCTCGCCGGTGCCGACCTCGGCACGCCGCGGCCGATCGCGTCTGTGCAGGAGCCGGGGTGCACGTGGCTGTTCCTCGAGGCGGTGCCCGGCGCGCGGCTGGAGCACGTCGGCGATCCCGGCGCGTGGGCCGCGACGGCGCGTTGGCTCGCGCGGGCGCACACCGTCCTCCCCACTCGCGCGACCGACCCCGCCTGGCCGCCTCCCTGGCAGCCGCCCCAGCTCGACGGGCGCGCGGCGCAGGACCCGCGCGTCGCCGCGCTGGCGCCCGCGCTCGCCGCCGCGCGCAAGCGGATCGCGCACGCGCGGGCGACGGTGATCCACGGCGAGCTGTACGCCGCCAACGTGCTGATCGACGGCGCGCGTGTCTGCGCGATCGACTGGGAGACGATCGCGCGCGGGCCGGCGCTGCTCGACCTCGCGGCGCTCACCGCGGGCGCATGGGACGACCCGGACGAGCCGCTTGCGGAGGCGTACCGCACGGCGCTGCCCGACCCACCCGCGCGCGACGCCTTCCAAGCCGACCTCGCAGCCGCACGGCTGTTCACCGCCGCGCGCTGGCTCGCCGCGCCCCCCGACTGGCAGCCACCGCCTGAGCAGGCACGCGACTGGCTGCGCGATGCGGAGACGATCGCGGGCAGAATCCGACCATGAGCGCTGTGCGCCGCCTGATCGTCAACGCCGACGACTTCGGCTTGAGCGCCGGCGTCAACCGCGGCGTCGCCCAGGCGCACGAGCACGGGATCCTCACGAGCGCGTCGTTGATGGTGCGCGCCGGACACGCGCCCGAGGCGGCCGCCTACGCGAAGGAGCACCCGCGCCTCAGCGTCGGGCTACACGTCGACCTGTACGAGTGGCACTACACGGGCGAGCACTGGATCGCCGCCTACGAGCACGTGCCGCCCGGCGACGCGACGGCGGTCGGCGCCGAGGTGGCGGCCCAGTGCGAGCGCTTCTGCGCGCTGATGGGACAGGAGCCGACACACCTCGACGCGCACCAGCACGCGCACCGCGAGGAGCCGGCGAAGTCGATCGTGCTCGAGTTCGGCAGACGCTTCGGCATTCCGGTGCGGGGCTTCACGCCCGCTCTGCGCTACGAGGGCGGCTTCTACGGGCAGTCCGGCAAGGGCGAGCCGTGGCCCGAGGGGATCGCGGTCGAGGCGCTGTGCGAGCTCGTGCGCGCGCTGCCAGAGGGCGCGAGCGAGCTCGGGTGCCACCCGGCGATCGACGACGAGTCGGGCTCGACCTACTCGGCTGAGCGCACCATCGAGACGCAGACGCTGTGCGACCCGCGCGTGCGCGACGTCCTCGCGGAGGAGGACATCGCGCTGCGCTCCTACCGCGACTGGGCCGACTGACGCCCGGACGACCCGGTCCCGCCCGCCCCGCGCCGCCGCCCGCTGCGACCGCGCCGACGGCGGGCGTTGCCGCCGCTGATCGAGTCCGTACGCGTCACGCGCGGGCTGACCGGCAGCCCGCCCGCCTCCAGCTCACGGTGCAGGCCGAGTCCGGCGACCATCGAGACGACCTCGCGGACCTGGTCCTCCAGCACGAACGTGATGCCGACGCCATCAGCGCCCGCGCGCGCAGTACGGCCGACGCGGTGGACGTAATCCTCCGTCGCGCCGGGCGCGTCGAAGTTGATCACGTGCGTCACGTCGCGCACGTCGATCCCGCGCGCGGCGACGTCGGTCGCGACGAGCGTGTCGATCCGCCCCTGCTCGAACTGCGCGAGCGCGCGCTCGCGCTGCGCCTGCGACTTGTCGCCGTGCATCGCGGCGACCTTGACCGTCGCGACGCGGCTGAGCTGCTTCGCGAGCCGGTCGGCGCCGCGCTTGGTGCGCACGAACACGAGCGTGCGCCCGCGCTCCTGCTCGGTCAGCTCGGACACGAGCGCGTCGGTGCGGCGCTCGCGCGTGACCTTCACGAAGCGGTGCTCGACTCTGCCGCGCGAAGCCGTCCCCTCGCGCCCGCGGTGCGCGTGGCGTCTGGCCTGGTGCGTGTAGGCGCGCGCAATGCGGTCGACCTCGCCCGCGAGCGTGGCGGAGAAGAGCATCGTCTGGCGGTCGTCGGGCGTGAGCGCGACGAGCCGGTCGACGACCGGGCGGAAGCCCATGTCGAGCATGCGATCGGCCTCGTCAAGCACGAGCACGTCGACCTCGCCGAGCGAGACGGCTCTGCGGTCGAGCAGGTCGACGAGGCGGCCGGGCGTCGCGACGAGCACGTCGGCTCTGCGGGCGGCTCTGATCTGCGGGTTGATGCCGGCGCCGCCGTAGACGGCGGCGACCACGAGGCCGCGCGCTCTGGCGATCGCGTCGAGCTCGTCGACGATCTGGCTCGCCAGCTCGCGCGTGGGCGCGAGCACGAGCGCGCCCGGCTCGCCGGGACGGCGTCTCGTGTGACGGCCGGGCTCGACGCAGTCGACGAGCGGGATCCCGAACGCGAGCGTCTTGCCCGAGCCGGTCGGCGACTCGACGAGCACGTCGTGGCCTTCGAGCACGTCGCCGATCACGAGCTGCTGGACGGCGAACGGCCGCTCAATGCCGCGGGCGCGCAGGGCGCCGGCCACGGGCTTGGACACGCCGAGCTCGGCGAAGGTGGACTGCTGCATGTAATGCTCCTCGCACCCGGCGCGCTGAGCGCGCGGGCGCTATGTGGTGGGGAGAGATTCGACTGTCCCCAACCGCGCGAACGCCTTCAGGAGCAAGAACCTCCGCGCACGGCGGCGCCGTACGCGCTTGGCACCTTAGCAGTACGCTAGGCGCGCCCAGTAGGCTGCACGATATCGACCAGACGACCGCGCACCCGTCACATGACGACATCGAGCCCGTCGCGCACGAGACGCGCGACCGCATCATCACGGGCCTCGTGACGATCGTGCCGGTACTCGCGCTCGGGCTCGTCGCCTGGCAGCTGTGGGCGGTCGCGCTCGGCTGGAACGACATCTTCGTGTTCCTCGTGATGTACGTCGCGACGGGGATGGGCATCACCGTCGGCTTCCACCGCCTCTTCACGCATCGCTCGTTCAAGACGAGACGGCCCGTCCGCATCGCGCTCGCCGCGCTCGGCTCGATGGCGATCGAGGGTCCGATCGTCAGCTGGGTCGCCGACCACCGCAAGCACCACGCCTTCTCCGACAAGGAGGGCGACCCGCACAGCCCGCACGTCGAGCACGGCCACGGGCTGAAGGGCGCGCTGAAGGGGCTCGCCCACGCGCACGTCGGCTGGCTGTTCATCCACACGCAGCGGGGGCGCAAGACGCGCTACGCGCCAGACCTGATGAGCGACCGCGACATCGCCTGGGTCGACCGCACGTTCATCTGGTGGGCGATCGGCGGCTTCGCGCTCGCGTACGCGCTCGGCTTCCTGTTCGGCGGCTTCAACTGGAAGGCCGGCTTCACCGGGATGCTGTGGGGCGGGCTCGTGCGCGTGCTCGTCCTGCACCACGCGACCTACTCGATCAACTCGCTGTGCCACTTCTTCGGCCGTCGGCCGTTCGAGACCGGCGACGAGTCGCGCAACCTCGCATGGCTCGCCCCGCTGACGCTCGGCGAGGCGTGGCACAACGGCCACCACGCCTTCCCCACCTCCGCGCGCCACGGGCTCGAGCGCTGGCAGCTCGACATCTCCGCCGGCATCATCGCCGCGCTCGAGCGCACCGGGCTCGCTTGGGACGTCGTGCGCGTCGACCCGGCGAAGCTCGCGGCCAAGCGCGCGACCGCATAGCTCGCGTCAGCGCCGCGGGCCGCCGGGGATCTCGTAGCGCTTCGCCGTCAACGCCGCGGAGGCGGGACCGTTCGGGCCGGACGGGAACGAGTCCGCCATTGCGGCGCGCGCGCCGGCCGCGCGCGCGCCGCGGGCGGAGGCTCTCGCCTTCGCAACCCAATCCACCGGTGCCGGCGCGACCTTCAGCAGCACCGGCCAGGTCAACGCGTCGACCTCACCGGTGACCGGGAGGTTGTTCGCCGCCTGGAAGTCCGCGACCGCGCTCGCCGTGTCAGCGCCGAACGCGCCGTCGACGGTCACGAGCTCGCCCGCGCCGAGCAGGTGCTGCTGCGCCCACACGACGAGGTCGCCCTTCGAGCCGACCTTGCCGCCGCTGCCGGCGTGCAGCGTCGGCCACAGCGTCTCGGGTCTGTCGAGCGGATCGACCGGCACGCCGAGCGCGTCCCAGTCGGAGTCGCTCGCGAACTGCCACACCCACCAGCTCACACCGCGCGCGCCGTACGCGCTCGACAGCTGACGGAAGCGGCGCACGTCGGCCGCTCTCGGCGCGTCGTAGGTCTGACCGAGCGGGTAGATCGCGGTCTCGTACGGCAGGTTCCACTCGTACGTGTGCGTGAGCGACTCGTCGACCGTGTCGCCGATCGTCTTCCAGTAGACCTGCGGCAGGTTGAACGTCGCACCGCCGCCAGGCGCCATGAAGACGCTGTAGGGCAAGCCGGGGTGGTAGTCGACGTAGGGGAACGACGTGAGCCCGATCGGGTAATCGGCGCCGACCAGCTCGCGCAGCTTCGTCATGTAGCGCTGCGCCTGCGCGTAACGGCCCTCGTAGGCGGTCTCGGCGTCGATCACGAAGCAGTCGGCGCCGGCGTCCTTTGCGGCGGCTGCCGCGACCGCCTCGTTGACCGGCTCTCTGCCGTAGACGAACTGCCAGCCGCACACGCGCAGGCCGGTCGCCTTCAGCGCCGCGACCGCGGTCGCGTTGAACTGCGACCAGACGTTGACGCCGTCGGCGCTCTTGACGAACACGGTGCTGACGCCGTGCGCCTGCGCCTGCGCCGCGATCGCGAGCGGGTCGCCGGCCTCGGACTTCGACAGGTACCAGATCCACATTCCGCTGCCGTCGAACGCGCTCGGGCCGGTCGGCGGCGACCCGCTCACGGCCCGGCGCTTCGGCGGGTTGCGCACACTGATCCGCACCGCGTTGGAGAATCGCCTGCCGGGGTTGGCGACACGGACCAGTCCGCTGATCGCGTTGCCTGGCACGCGCACGACGATCCGCGTGCTCGTGCGGAAATGACCCCCAACTCCGCGGAGCCCGACGCGCCCGCCCGCTCTCGAGCGCACGGGGAACAGGACCTTCGCGCGGCGGCTCATGCCGCCGGCGCCGACGAGCATCCTTCCCTTGCGCGTCATCACTCTGTGCGACACGCAGGGGTAGGGATCCGACGAGCAGCGGACGAAGACGATCCGCGGATGCCCGTCGCGCGGCGCCGAGGCGGCGTCGGCAGCCGGCGCGAGCAGCGCGGCGGCCGCGCACGCGAGCGCCACGGCAAGGGGAATGCGGAGACGGGCGACGATCATCCGAACGGGCAACGGCGGCGACGGGACCGCAAGCCGGCCACTTTAGGCCCCGTCGTCTGCCCATCCTGGGCGCGCCGTTGCAGGTCGGAACACAACCGCACCGCGAAGGGTGCGGCGTCCCCCGCCCAACGCGTCAGCCGATCTCCAACGCCTCGTAGACCTCTACGGTCCCGCCACCGTCGAGCACGGGCGCGCCCTTCGCCTTGTCGGTCGCCTCCTCGAGGCTCGCCGCGGTGATGATCGAGTAGCCGCTGAGGTGGTTCGGCGCGCTGCCGTTGCCGCCGCCGGCCGTGACGGTCGCGGAGGCGCCGAAGGGGTTGCCCATGTCGACGAGCGCGTCGCCGAGGCCGCCGAGGAACACTCTCCAGGCCTCCATGCTCGCCTGGCGCTCCGCGTCCGTCTCTGCCATGCGACCGCCGGTGTATGCCAGCACGTATTTCGCCATCGTCCTGCTCCTTTCGTTGGGGGTCAGCGCGCGGCGGGGATGCCGCTGTGCGCGAAGCTGTCGAGCACGCCGTTCCAGCCGTGGGCGTGGGCGGCGCGCGAGTCGTCGTCGAGCAGGCCGGCGTGTTCGATCGTGACGGTCGTGCGACCCGGCTCCTGCTCGGCGAACGTGACCGCGACCTCGCTCTCGTGGTTGGCGTAGGGCCCGGTCCCCTCCCACGTCCAGCTGTAGACGAGCCGGTCGGGGCGCGAGACCTCGCGGTAGGTGCCGTAGACGACCATCTCGTCGCCGTCCGGTCTGCGCATCGCGAGGCGATAGTCGCCGCCGGCGCGCACGTCGAGCGCGGCGATCGTCACCTCGTGGCTCGGGTCGGCCTTCCACCAGCGTTTCAACACTTCGGGATTCGTCCACGCGTCGAAGACCGCCTCGACGGACGCCTCGAATGTCCGCTCCACGCGCACCGTGCCGGTGTCGACGTCGATCTCGCTCATGCTCTGTCCTCCTGTTGCTCGTTCAGGAACTCCTCGACGACGTCGAGCTTGCGCTCCCACAGCGCGCGCTGTCTGGCAAGCCACGCATACGCCTCCTCGAGCGAGCGCTGCTGGAGCCTCAGCCGATGCGTACGCCCGTCGATCACACGCACGATCGCGCCCGCCTCCTCCAGCACCTTGAGGTGCTTGCTGATCGCCGGCTTTGAGACGGGGAAGTCGTATGTCGCCTCGCCAACGGTCATCTCGCCACCTGCGAGCCGCTCGAGGATCGCGCGCCGCAGCGGGTGCGCGACGGCGACGAACGAGCGGTCGAGCGTCGCGGCGGAACTGTTAGCCATGTGGTTAACAATAGACAAATGCGTGTTCCCACGCAAGCCGGCGCGGGAGAACAGGCGCACGGGCGCTTTCGCTAGAAGCCGACGCGGACAATCCGCGCGCTTGGCACGGCGCCGGCGCCGCCGGGGCGCAGCAGCGTCACGTAGGCGACGCGCCCGGCGAGCGCCGTCGTCCACAGCAGCACGTCGGTGCGACCAGGCGTGCCGGACGGGCAGCGACTCGGCTCGCTGCCCTGCGTCGAGTAGCCGTGCTCATGCGCCTCGTCACGCCGTGCACTCGAGCCGATCCGCAACAGCGTGCGCGGGTTGCGCAGCGTGCGCGTGCGAACCACGCGCAGGCGCTGACTGCAGAAGGAGGACTGGACGTACAGCAGGCGGCCGCCGTCAAGCGCCGGCTGCGACAGCTGCCCGCCGCGCGTCGCGAGCGCGCGGCGGCGCTGCTGCGTCGCGAGGTTCGCGATCACAATCGCACTGCTGCCGCGCGTGGTGGCGGCATAGGCGAGGTGGTCGCCCGACAGCGCCGGGCGGTCGATTGCCGCGCGGCGCTTCGCGCCCGCGACGACCCGCGCAACGCCAGCGGCCGGCATCGCCTGCGCAATCGGCAGCGGCAGCGCCCACAGACGGTCGCCGCCGCCGGGGCGGTCGGCGCGCCAGACGAGCCAGCGGTCCGAGACGGCGAGCTGGGTCGCGTTGGGCGCGTCAAGCTGCGCGACCGTCGCGCCGCTTTGCCGGTCCTGCACGGTGAGCGTTGTGCCGACGCGGGTCGCGATGTGGCGCCCGCCGATCGCGACGTTGTCCGCCGGCCGCTGGGCGATCGCGTCGCCGTCGACGAGCACGGCGGCGCTGTGGTCGACGCGTTCGTAGGCGAGCAGCGAGCCGGCGCGCGAGGGGTCAGTCCCGTCGGTCGCGACGAGCTGCGGACGCTGCGCGGCGCTCGTGCTGCCGCTTGCAACGAACGCGACGGCGACCGCTGCGAGCAGCGCGCCGTCGGCGAGCCGGAGGCGGCGCAGCAGCACCGGCCGCTCCGCCATCGCGAGCTCCAGCCGCCGCCCGAGCGTCGCGTAGCGCGGCGCCATCAGCGCCACGGGCAGCGCGCGGCCGGCACCGAAGCCGAGGCCGATCAGCAGACCGGTCACCGGCGAGCCGCTCGCGAGCGCGATCCCGGCGAGCGCCCAGACGGCGAGTGTGAGCACGTAGGTCGTGAACCCGAACCCGAGCAGCACGCCGTAGAGGCCGGTCGCGAGCGGGAGCGCGAGGGTACGCCGCCACGGCTCCGGCACCTGCCGACGGATCTGCGGGAAGACGCGCATGCCGAGCAGCTCGCCGAGTGCGGTCAGCGCCAGGATCACGACGACGACGGCGACGAGCGTCGCGTCGCGGCCACCGGCCGCCAGCATCCCGATCGCGGCAAGCGACGTGAACGTGACCGCGCCGCCGGTGAGCGCGCCGAGCGCGAACGTCGCGCAGCTCGCCGCGACGGTCCGCCCGCCGACCTGTGCGCGCCGGCTGCCGATCGTCTCCACGACCGAGAAGCCGCACGGCGACCACGCGCCGGTGACGCCGGCTGCGAAGGCAGTTGCGAGGAGGATTGTGGCGGTCGCGCTCAACACGGCACCTGGGTCTGGAAGTACATGACGCAGAAGACTCTGCGGCCGCCGTAGCAGTAGCCGGTGAGCGCGGTGTCGCCGTTGATGCGCGTGCGGTGGTAGGCGCAGCAGTCCATCAGGCGGCGCACCTTGCCGCCGCAGCAGCGGTACCACGAGCCGTCGATCTGCGTGGGAAAGCCGTATCTGTCGGGGATGCCGTCCTGGCAGATGCGCGTGCGCGGCGCGCGCGGGAGCGGGCGGCCGTCGGGGTCCGTGAGGCGGTGGCCCTGCTCGTCGAGCGGATGACCGCTGCGGTCGATCGGACGGCCGAGATCGTCCACCGGCTTGCCGTCTCGGGCACGCAGCGGGTAGCCGTGCATGTCGACGCGCGGGATCCCAGTCGGGTGCGGGCAGGAGGCGGTCGTGTAGATGTGGCCGCAGAAGTGGTAGGCCTCGGCGTCCTCCTCGCCGGCGGCAAGTGCGGCCGCGCCGCTGGTGGTCGCCAGCAGCCAGCCGCTCGTGCGCGCGAGGAAGCCGCGGCGGCTGGTGCCGCCGGCAAGCGCGTCGGAGAGGCGTTTAGCCATGCACCGGCTCCCGCGCACGCGCTTCGCCGGCGGCGACGAGCGCCTCGAGTTGACGCGCGCTGTTGAACGTGCCCTGCGCGAGGACGGTGCCGTCGAGGCTCAGGACGAGCGCGTAGGGGCTGCCGGGAATCGCGTGCGCGCGCCAGACGTCCTGGTCCTCCTGCTCGTCGAACGTCTCGACGGCAAGCAGCGGGTCGCGCCGCAGGGCGGTCACGGCCGGCTCGAGCGCCTGACACATCGGGCAGCCCTCGGAGGAGAAGACGGCGAGCGCAAAGCGGGTGCTTGGCGCCGGGACGAAGCGCTCGATGACCGGCGCACGGCTCCCCCGCGGCGGGCCCTCGCCGTCGAGCTCGAGCGGCAGCTGCGGCGGGATCGCGAGCCGCAGCTCGCCGACCTCGCGCGCGAGCGCGAGCAGCAGGATCGCGAGGGCGGCTGTCGCCGCGAGCGAAATCCCGAGGCCCGTCGCGAGCCACGCCTCGGCGCTCGGGTCGGTGCTAGGGACGAGTGGGAGCAGCGCATACGCCGCGGCAAGCACCAACGTGCGCACTAGCGCGAGCGGGCTGACACGCGAGCGGGCGCCGAGGCAGCCGCACGGTTGGCCGGCGCGGCCACGCTGGAGTGCCCGAGCAAGCAGCGTCGCGAACGCGAGCATCAGTCCGGCAGCCGCCCACGCCGCCACGTCCGCTCCCAAGACGACGGCCACCCCCAAGGCCAGCTCGGCCACCACCGCGCTGGTCCAAGCCGCCGCACGAGCTGCGGACGTGCGCAGCCCGAACGTCGCAAGCGCCGCCCGCGTGCGCACGCGCGCTGCGAGCTTCGCGGTCGCGGAGCCGAGCAGCACCAGCCCGAGCACCACGTCCATGACCGTCGCGAGCATCGCGCGGCATCACAGCAGATCACGCGGAAGCCCGCCAAGCCGAGCACACCGCGACGTCAGCCCACCACGGTTAGACTCGAACCAACCCGGGGGCGTGGTGCTAACGGGAACACGCCGCCTTTGCAAGGCGGAGTTGGGGGTTCGATTCCCCCCGCCTCCATTGCAGCGGGATAGCCCGTGGCGTCAGCAATTCCGCCCGTGCCGCCACGACCAGCTCAAGGCTGAGACGTGCCGGGCACGTACAGATCACATACCGGCGGGAGCGATGGGCGCCCCAGTGAGTCGCCTGCGCGCAGCTTCGACTGAAGCTAGCGCAGGCCCAACTCGGCGAGTTCGCGTGCGACGAACTCGTCGATGTGCTTGCCCGTGAGCTGAAAGTAGCTCGAATGCGTCCGCTCCAGCGTCGCAGCGGAGTCCGAGCCCAGCAGGACAATCTCGATGTCGGGGTCATCCCGATGCTGCTGCTCGGCGTCCTCGTAGGCGGCCAGCGCGGCGCGGTAGTCGTTGCCGAACGGCGAAACCTCGGCTTGGCCTTCGGGAATGTTGTAGATAACGAGGAAGTGCTGCACAGCGCGTGGACTCATGCGTGCCCTCCTTCTCTCGGATCTTCGAAGTACCGTCGGGTCGCGGCGAACATGTTCGCCAACTGCTCCATGAACTCCTGGTCAGGCTCTTCGTGACGCTCCCGGAGAGCAAAGAACTCGGCGACCATCACGTAGTACTCTCGCAGATCGGACGGACCGGCCCCGAACTTGAGGCCAGCTCGCAACCGCCGGGTGTCCTGCTCCACCGACTGCGCCCAGGAATCCTGCCACGGCGTCCGAAGCTGGATTTCGACGTAGCAGCCGTCCTTCTCGACGGTGACGTGCACGGCGCGATAGCCGTCGTCCTTCGGTCCAGGCGTCCTTCCTTCAACATATTCGCGAACGCGCCTGATGGTCCATCGCGGCTGGCTACGCAGATCGGTCACTACCGCGTCGAGGTGCGGCTGCGTAGGCAGGATGACTCGAACCCCGCCGATGTCCTCCATGGTGGTCAGCGCCATGGACGGGTGCCGTCGGAGCTTGTCAACGACAGTGACAAATCGCTTGAGGCGTTGCGTCACTTCGGGATGCTCAATCCCAACCTTTCGCACGTAGTACCGCAGCCCCGCGTTGACGCGCGCGAGTGGCTTGGCGTGTCGCGCCCGCCACCACTCGATAGCCGCGAGTGCTTCGAGCCAGTCCTCCTCGCTTAGTGTCGCCAGGACGCTTGGATCGCGTAGGCATCGGCCGGCGCGATTCACCTGTTTCTTCGAGTACTCGCGGTCGTTGTCCATGCGAGGACCGGAGCCTAGCCCGAAGCACCGCGGGAATCGGGTGCTACTCGCGCGCCCTAGTCGGCCCCAACCGCACGTTGCGCATGTTGAATCTCGCGCTCGTACGGACGCGGAACGGGGACGAGGCCAGCGCGTCTCAAGCGGTCTTCCAGCCGTTCGCGCGGAACACGTCCCAGTCGTCCTTCGTCCACGCGCGACCGCCCTCGTGGGAGAACACGAGAGCGTCGCCACCCGGACGGCCACGCCATTCGCCACTCGCGAAGGTCGGCCACGAGCGGGGCGAGCAGCCGCACGGCTCGCCGCTCGTGGTTCTTCGTACTGAGCGATCGAGCTCCACTGCTCTCCACCGCACACAACGGGTAGCCAGCGAGCGGCGTGGCGGTTACCCTTTGCGCTGACCAGAGTTGGATCGTCATCCACGTTTTGAAAGAGCCCGGTGCCACGAACGCCGGGCTCTTTCTTTGCTGGTCCGGTGCCGACACGAACGGCACCGGACCAGTGCTGGGCTACTGCCTGACTGCCAGGACGAGCAACACCAGCACGAGCAAGACCAGACTCAGATCGATCACCCGCTCGCTCACGGGGGGGCGTATGAGCGACCGGACGTCCGGTCTACAGCCGTATATCTGTGAT
>Ga0070669_100000681_pt1 | contig 24858 bp, 42 predicted proteins | sample KBSS53metaG_FD_64680 | JGI IMG/M metagenome (GOLD analysis project Ga0070669, IMG submission 64680) | Switchgrass rhizosphere microbial communities from Kellogg Biological Station, Michigan, USA - KBS S5-3 metaG | ecosystem: Host-associated > Plants > Roots > Rhizosphere > Soil ...
GACACGGTCGGCGACGAATCGTTCGACGTCGTCCTCGAGCCGGACGATTACGACTTGCTGCCGCTGAACCTGGTGCCTGGCCAGGGCGGCTATACCGAGATCCGCCTCAAGGCGACCGCGCCGGCGTGGTTCATCGTCGGCTACCAGGCGCGCGTGACGGCCATCTGGGGCTTCGGCACGGTACCGGCCGCCGTGCAGCAGGCGTGCATCCTGATCGCCAACCGCTACTTCCATCGGCTCTCGGTCCCGTTCAGCATGTGGGAAAGCCCGCAAACAGGCGAGCTGGCGACGCTCATCGACCGCGACTGGGACGTGATGAACCTGCTCAGCCCGTACATGACGTCGGGCGGTGCGGGTCGTGGTGCCGGCGCGGCCTGGGTGCTCGTGTGAGCATCCAGCTCGGGCCCGAGTGGCAGCAGTTCAACACTCGCCTCCAGGGCACGCCCGCGCAGATGGAACGCGACATCCGGCGCACACTCGGCCAGAGCCTGCTGTGGATCGAGGCCGACGCGCGCATGATGGCGCCGCGTGATCAGGGCCGGCTGAAAGGATCGATCAACCCGAAAATCACGGGGACGTATCCCAACCTGGTCGGTCAGGTCGGGCCGGGCGTGACGTACGGCAGCTTCGTTGAGTTCGGACGTCCGGCCGGTGCGAAGATGCCGCCCGCCTCCGCACTCATCGGCTGGGTGCGTCGCCATTGGCGGCCGGCGTTTATCGGCCCGATTCCGCGCGGCCAACTTCGCCCGCGCCGTACTGCGGGCCGCAACGTGACGGAGGATCAGGTTCTGGCGCGCGCGTGGGCTGTGGCTCGAGCGATCAAGCGTCGGGCTGATCGGGCGGGCCGCGCTGGTACTGAGCGGCCGTTCATGCGGCCCGCATTCCACCGCAACCTGCCCAGGATCGAGCAAGCCTTCGCGCGCATCGGCCTGCGCACGGTGGCCTACCTGGCCGGCACGGGACAGCGTCTGTGACGGTCAGCACCGAGCCGACCATCCAGGACATCACCAAATGCCTGCAGCGGCAACTCCAGACGATCGACGGCCTGCGTGCGTATGCCGTCGAGCCCGACCAGCCGAACCTGCCGTGTGCCTATCCGCGGCTCGTCGACTGGACCTACAACGACGACTTCGACGCACATAGCACGACCTGGCACTTCGACCTCTGGGTGCTCGTCAGCGTCGGCTCCCAGTTTGGCCGCGCGCAGAACGAGCTCAACGAATACCTGTCGCCCGTCAGCACGCGCTCGGTCAAGCAAGCCGTCGAGGGTGACCCCGACCTGAACGCTCGAGCGGTTGGTGGCGGGACCTACGGTCGCGTCGATCTCGGCGGGGTGGCCGCGCTGGGCGCTTCGATTCGCATCGAGGTGCTGACGTGAAGCCCTGGCTGTCTGTCGTGATTCCCACCGTGGGCCGGGACACGCTGCAGATGACCCTCGATGCCCTCGCCGCCCAGCCGGAAAGCGAGGGTGTCGAGGTCCTCGTCATCGCCGATACCTTCGGTGGCCGGACGCCGGCACTCGAACAGGCGTGCATTCGCGTCGAGCTGGCGGGCTTTACCTGGCTCGAGCACGACGCCGGCCTGCACTGCGTCGGCCAGCCGCAACGAACGTTCGGCGCTCGGCAGGCACATGCGCCGTGGGTGTGGTTTGGCCAGGACGACAACGTCGCGACCCAGGACGCGCTCGCGGCGATCGAGGCGGCCATCGACCAGCAGGCGCACGCGCGACCGCTGTTCTTCCGCATGCACACCTACTGGGGTTTCCAGGTGTGGAAGCAACCGCAGCTCGCGCTCGGCAACATCGACGCCGACTGCCTGGTCTTTCCGCGGCACATCGCCAAAGAGGTCGAGTGGGGATTGCGTTACGAGGGCGACTACGACGCCGCGTGGCGCGCCTCGGCACTCAGCGATGGCGACGTGGGGTGGATCGACGAGGTCGTGAGCGTGGCGCGGCCGCAGCCGGGTCAATTCTGGTGGCGCAAGTGACGCTCGAGCTGCTGAGCGAGGAAGCGCTCAACGAATGGAAGCGAACGACCACGCTGCATAACTTCGTGCCCGAGTATCACCGGCTCCAGGTCGAGCACTGGATCTGGCGCAACCGCGACCGGCTGAGTGGACGGGTCATGGACGTCGGCGTGCAGAACCCGCGGCGATGGATTGGTCCCGACTATTTCACGCTCGGCTACACGGGTGACACCCAGAGCGACCGCATCGGCGACCTGACCGACCTGCCGTTCGAGAATGAGGAGCTCGACGGCATCGTGTGTACCGAGGTCCTCGAGCACTGCGCCGATCCGTTCTACGCCGTGATCGAGATGCACCGCGTGCTCAAGGACGGCGGGCTGCTGCTGGTCACCAGTCCGTTCTTCTGGCCCTGGCACGGCAATGCCGACTATCCCGATTACTGGCGCTTCACCGATCAGGGCTGGCGCTATCTGCTGCGCGACTTCAGCACGCTCACGGTGCAAGCCTGCGCGTGGACGGACGAGGGCGCCCAGCTTGTCGAGCGGGTACGCCAGGTGGAGGGCTGGGGTTCCCCGGCTGACGTCTACGGCCATACCGCGTATCTGTGCGAGGCGATCAAGTGACGCACCCCGAACAGTTGCCGGTCGTCAATCCGGAGGCCACGACCATCAACTTCGCGTTCGTCCTGACGTCGCCGGTCCTGTGGGAGGGCACGGCCACCTGCCCGCACGGCACGACCCGCAATATGACTGTCCAGTTCCTGCCTGGCGTGCCGCCACTCAACCACGCGGCGATGGTCGACGGCGTGTATCGCCAGCACGAGCAGCTCCTCGGCTGTACCTGCACCCGGACGTCGCCGCCGATCGTCGGCACGGTGACGTTCCAGCTGCCTGTGAGCGCGGTGCCGCCGGGCCAACAGCGCTATATCCCGCAAACGAGCGCCTCGCTGACCGGGCCTGACTTGTGGTGGGGGCCGGGCCTGACCGCGGCAAAAACTGGCGCGTACAACGTGACAGCCAGGGTCCAGCTCGCGCAGGGCCTGGCGCAGGGCGCGCGTGGCAATGGTGTGGTGGTGCTCTCGGGTGTGCCAGTCATCACGCTGCCGATGACCGACTCGGGTGGTATTGCGACGGCCAACATCGTGACCACGCTGAACATCAATGCCAATCAATCGATCTCGATTGGCTATGAGAACACCTCGAACGCGAACCAGGACGTCGTGATGTGCTCGCTCGCGATCAAGGAAGTCTGGGTCCCTTAAAGGAGGAAGCGTCATGCCATCCGCACCCGTTCCGCCCTGGAACATCAAACCCGGCACCAGCAGCGGCAAGAAGCCGAACCCCGGCAGTGGTCAGGCGCCGACCGACCCATCCGTCCGCGTGTCGGGCCCCCAGCTCACCGACCCCAGCAAGCGAGTCAGCGGCGGCGACTAGGCTTGCGCATCCTGCTCGTCGGCGCCGGCGCGGCCTTCTCGACTCGAGACGTCGAGGACGGCTACCTGGCTGCCCTGCGCGCGACGGACGCCGAGGTGTGGCTGTACGACCTGGGTACGCGGCTCAGCCTGGCGCGCGAGTGGGTGCACAAGCTCTGGCGCCGCCGCGGCGGTAAGCCTGAGGACCGGCCCGGCTGGCCCGACGCGATCTACCGCGGCAGTGTCGAGGCGCTCGAGATGGCCCTTCGGTTCCAGGCCGACTGGGTGTTCATTGTCTCGGGCATGTTCTTTCACCCGGACGTGCTCGAGATGATGCGCAGGGCTGGGCTGCGGACCGCGGTGCTGTTCACCGAGTCGCCGTACGAGGACGAGCAGCAGGCCACGATGGCCGCTCTAGCGGACATTTGCTGGACGACCGAGCGGACATCGACACACCGGTTACACGCGGGTTACATGCGCCACGCCTACGATCCCGCGCGGCATCGGACCGACGTGCCGCTCGACCTCAGCCTGCCGGCGCATGACGTCGTGTTCGTCGGCTCGGGCTTTCCGGAGCGCATCGAGATCCTCAAGAGCATCGACTGGACGGGCATCGACCTGGGTCTGTACGGCGAGTGGGGGTTGCTCGGGCCGACCTCAAAACTGCGGCAGTTTGTGCGCTCGGGCCCCGTCAGTAATGAGACCGCCGTAGGGCTCTACAGGCGGGCGAAGATCGGCCTGAACCTGCACCGGTCCAGCAAGACCTATGGCCGCGGCGCAGCGCGTGTAGCCCACGCGGAAAGCGCGAATCCGCGCACCTACGAGCTCGCGGCCTGCGGGCTGTTCCAGGTGTCTGACGTTCGACTCGAAATCTACGAGCTGTTCGGCGACGCGGTGCCGATGGTCGACACGAGCACCCTCGAGCGGACGATCCGCGCGTACCTGCAGGACAGCCCGGCCCGACACCATGCCGCGCGGCAGGCACGTCTCGCCGTGGAACCCCATACCTTCACCGCGCGGGCGGGCAAAGTCCTGGCCGACCTCGAGCTGGTCGAGCGGCCCCAACTACTCCAGAGAGGAGCATGATCGAATGGCGGTCAAGTATTCGGGCGCGAACGGGTTGATCTACATGTCGTCCACGGGCACGGGCACGCCCACGCTCGCCGGCGGGTTCCGCGCGTTCACGCTGGATAACTCGCGCGAGGAAATCGACACCACCGAGTTCGGTGCCAGCAATAAAACCGCGGTGCAAGGCTTCCCGAGCTCGAGCGGCACCTTCGAGGGCTTCTGGGCAACCGACGACACCACGCTGCGCGACGCGTCGAACAGTCCCGATGGGACCAACATTGCGGTCTACCCGAGCCGTTTCGCGATGGCGCGCTACTTCGGTGGGCCGGCGTGGGTCAATTACAGTCTGAACACAGCCGTCGATGCCGCGGTCACCATCACGGGGAACTGGACATCGCGCGGCAACATGGTCAACCAGTTGTAATGCTGCTCGAGCGGAGTGGCACGGTCGCGCTGCCGATCAACACTGTCGACATTGGGTTGGATGAGATCGGCTACCCCGGATGGGTAGTCACGATGCGCACTAATCCGCGCGCGTCCGTCTATGACAGCTTTGTGGCCGTTGACGATATGCCGCGGTGGTGGCAGGCGTTCGGCAAGATCGTCCAGTCGTGGAACTTCGCCGACGAGGATAGTCAGCCATTCCCGCTACCCAGTGAGCTCGCCTCAGAGGAAGACCTTGATCTGCCGGTAGGCGTCGTCGGGTTTATCTACAAGCGCTATATCGAGGAGTTTCGGGTCAGCATCGGCCTCCCAAAAGTACCCGTCATCAGCTCCGAGAGTTCCTCAACGACCAGCGTCGAGCGCCCGATCGGAGAGTAGGTGCCCGTCCACCCGACCAGTACCTCGCCGTCATGTTGGCCGACCGCTTCGGCGGGACGCCGTTCACGTATTGGGAGGTGGGGGCCGTGGAACGTGAGCGTTTGCTCCAGTTGCTCAGCGTCGAGGCCGAGGTCTCGCGCGCCTATCAGGGGATGGCGACGGGCGACGAGGTCGTGTTTGTGGATGATGAGTAGACGGCGCGTTTTTCACGCTCGCATCGAAGCGACCAGGCAGCCCAAATGAGCGCGGCTCCCCAACCAACCCCGGTCCAACCCAACAAAAGATTGACGGCCATGATGCCTTTCCAATTGCGCGTGGATCGGCCGAGGATCGAAGGCAAGCAATACAGCGGCACAGCCAATAAGAACGCGATTCCCATCAGAAAGCCCGTGGCACCGAGTTTCCACAATCCGACCAGAACCAGGAGCGAAGCGACTGCGCCCAACAGCATCGAAGCGATTTTCATCCAGGCGGGTTATGGCCGATCGCAGTCGCCGTACGAACCTCCGAAGATGACGATTTGATGAAGCGCTGATGCCGGCTACCGAAGAACTACGCGTCTACATTCGCACGGTTGCGGATACGTCGGGCGTCAAAGAGACGCAGCGAGCGGTTCAGGAAACGCGGCGTTCGCTGAGTGCTGCCGGTGCCGCCGCGATTGGCGGGGTAGCCGGGTTCGCGGCCGACAAAGCGACGGATGCCGTGCAGGCACTCGGTCAGGCGTTCAGTTCATCCGTAGACGCTGCTCGACAGCATGAACGTGTCATTCGCGCTTCCTCGATGGCGTATGGAGAGGCGGCAAGTCAGTATCAGAAGTTCGCCTCTCAACTCGAGGCGACGACCGGGTTCACAAGTGACGCAATTCTTGAGGCCGCCCTCAGTGCCAGAACGCTCAGCCAGAACTACGGGCTGACGATCGACCAGACGCAGAAACTGATCAGGGTCTCGGCCGACCTGGCTCGAGTTCGCGGCATCGGCATCGCGGAATCGTTTGAGCGCGTCCAGTCGGCGATCCGCGGCGAAGCCGAGGCGAGCGAATACTTGGGTCTGACGTTGAACGACACGTTCCTGACGAACCAGGCGATGAACGGGTCGCTTAAGACGACGTTCGGGACCATGACCGACGTGCAGAAGGCGCAGGTTCGGTACAGCGAGCTGCTCAAGCAGGCGGGTCAATTCACGGATCTGGCCACATCGAAGACCGACTCGCTCGATGCTTCGTTCGGTCGAGCGGAAACCTCCGCGCATCGGTTGCAAGTCGCCTTCGGCGAATTCACGAAGGGTCCGACCATAGCGGGGCTGAACGTGCTCGAGAGAGCGGCGCGTGCGTTCGCCGAGGGCTTTGAGGGCAAAGATACAGGCGCCGTGCGCTTCCGCAAGTTCCTTGAGGAGTTGGGCAAGGGCCAGTCACTAGCAGGTGCGGCGACGGCGGCTCAGTCATTCGCCTTCCCTGGCGTTACGGTGATCAGCCCTGAACTCGCAAAGATCAAGGATGCGGCGCCAGGGGCAACCAAGGCACTCTATGACACCGCGGCCGCAGCGAAACGGCTGAAGGACGACGCCGAAGCGGCTGTACGTCCAGGCGTCACCGTTATCAGCAGTGCGCTACAGGACTTGAAGGAAACGAGCGACCAGGCCGGCAAACTCGCCAGCATCGCGTTTAAGGACCAACTCCAGGCGGCCTTCCGCGATGTCAAGCAGTCGCAGGTGGAATTGGTCGACCTGCAACGGCAATCGGTCGACCTGGCTGCCGAGGAAGCGCGGGTTCGGCAATCGCTCCTGCCAGCGCAGCAACAGATGGCCGCCCTACAGCGCGATATCGCCGAGCAACAACTCCGCGCGCGGATGGCTGCGCTCCCCGCGACCGAAGCGCTCGAGGACCTCCAACGGGCGCAACAGGTCAGTCATCTGATCCAGGCGACCAATACCTCGCTGCAGGAGCAGCAGATCCGCGCGCGTATGGCCGCACTACCGGCTGCCGAGGCTCTCGAAGATCTGCAGCGTGCTCAGGAGATGGCGCGCCTGGTACAGCAGGCGGATACCACTCTGCAGCAGAACATGCTTCAGGCACGACTGGCGGCCATGCCAGCGAGCAACGCGCTCGAGGACCTGAACTACGAGCAGCAACGCGCACGGCTTATTGCGTCGAACCGGAACGCGTCGGCCAGCGAGCGATCTGCGGCCCGACGCGAGCTGCGCGAGTTGAACCGACAGGAACCGGGCGTCGCGCTTAGTGCGCTCGAGGCGGGGCGTGGGGTAACGAGTGCCAGCCGTGCCAGCGAGCGCGCCGACATCCAGCAGCAGATGGTGAACCTCGCCGACCAGGCAGCACTCGCGACCGCGCAGCTCGCCGCGAACCAGGCGCAGCAGGGCGAGCTCGAGGCCAAGCGTGCGGCAGATCGAGCCAGTCTCGAGCAGCAACTCAAGGACCTCGCCGAGCAGGCCACCCTGGCCGTGGCGCAGATTGCCGCGACCCAGGCCCAGCAAGCTGAGCTCGAAGCCGGGCGCGCGGCCGCACGCGTGGACATCGTGGCGCAACTGCAGGCCATCGCCGACGCTCGTGCCCTTCAACCGGTGCTCGATGCAACCCAGGCCAACCAGCTCCAGCAGACGATCACGACCGCGGTATTGGCGGCGCAGCAGGAGTTGCTTCAGAAGATAGCCGAGCCGCAGAAAACGCCGATCATGCTGTCGGTCAACATCACCCATGCGGACGGGCGGGTTGACACCTATTCCGAGTTGATCGAGGCCAACCAGCAGGCCGTCATCCCGCCGGCCATCGAGTTGTCAGGTTTGAGGCGACGTTGAGTGGCCGCGACGTTCACGATCACGCCTAACACCGCGACGTTTCACGCCCTCATCCAGGGATCGAGCCAGGCGACGGGCGACCTGCAGCGACTCACGCTCGCGGTTTACCTCGACGACCCGCTGACCTGGCCGACCCTGCTGCCGATGGTGACGACCAAGTATCACGTCCACTCACCGGTCGGTGCGGACGTGGTCATCGACATCGTGCGCGGCCCCGGCGTGGGCACCCTGACGGTCGACGCTTTCGGGACGGGCCTGGCCCTCCTGGTCGACCTGCGCCGTGACCGATGGTTGCCCACGGGTGGACGCACAATGGGCTCCGCCGACTTCCTGGTCACGAGTGGCACGTTCTGATGGCCATCACCATTCGAAACGTCAGCCTCTCGGCGACACTCGCCGGCGAGCCCCTCGAGAACATCATCAGCGCGCGCGGCGAGATCGTCGCCGATAGTGGCTGGCAGAACTGCTCCGTCTACGTGACCGAAAAGCCGGGCGAGGCGGCAGGGTTGCAGGAGGCACCGCTTACGGTCACCGCCGGCGCCGGTAACAACATCGTGCGCTTCACGGGCGTCGTGCGCCGCTACCGGCCGAGTGCCTTTCCCAAAGGCGTCGAGATCCAGGCGCAGGGCTACCTGGCCTACGCCGACGAGTGGGCGCCTTCCGAAGACATCTTTTTCGACGAGGAGTTCCCGGCTGGTGCGCACGACGAGGCGATCGTGGCCTGGGCACTCGACCACGTCCCGAACGTCACCTATAACGCGGCCGACCTCGAGGGCTGGGGCGCGGTCATGGGCACCATCGCCCCTGAGGCGTTCGACTGGAAGGCAGGCATGTCGGCGTGGAGCTATATCAAGCAGATCGACCGCGCGACGCTGTTTCGCACCTTCCAGACCGCGGACGGCACGATCCGCCGCTCGCTGATGGTCGGGCATCCCAATGACACGCCCGATTTCACGATCACCGACGCGCACGTCCTCGACGGGGCGACGCTCACGCGCGACACCCAGCGCACGCGCAACTACGCCCACGTGCTCGGGTATAGCTTCGGCCCCGACGACCAGGTCGAGGGCACCGCGGCAGGGTCGAACCCCATTCAGGGACCGGGCGACGTCGAGGCGACGCGCCATGCCGAGGAATTCTCGAGCAACCTGATCGAGGACCCGCCCGGCGTTGACGCGGGCCTGGTCGCGACCTGGGTGCTGTCCGACGTCAACAAACAGTTCGTCGAGGCCAGCGTGCCGACCTGGCTGGATGGGACGCACGAGCCGGGTATGACCGTCTTCTTGGCATGTGCCGAGCGGTTGCTCACGAACGAGCCGTTGTGGCTGGCGCGCTATGCCTGGGAGGTCGGCGAAGACGGTGGTTGGATTGCGACATACGGGTTGACCGGCGGTGGGCTGGCACCCGAGGACATCCCAGGCGGCGGCTGATGCCAGACAAGGAAGCGATCCTGCTGTGGGAACAGGTCTACCGCCGAACGGACAAGCAGATCCGCGATCTGCTCGCGATGCAGCGTCTGGAACCGGGCGGCGTCGAGGTCGACTCGATCAACGTGATCATCGGCGACGGCGCCAGCGCGATCGTGGCCGGCGTGGCCGCGGCGCTGCGCGTCGATTTTCGGGCGCGCGTGACCGGTGCCTTCCTACAGGAGTTCGACGGTACGAGTGGCTCGGTCGCGGTCACCGTCGCGAAGGCGCAGGGCGGCCCGTCGCCATCCTGGACGACGATCTCGAGCGGGCTGGCCATCAGCAGCGGTCGCTACTTCGCCGATGAGGACGTGACCGCCTGGTCGGACATCCACATCGACCGCGGCGACTATCTGCGCTTCTCGGTCGCGAGCGCAACGACGATTACGCGCGTGCATCTCGCACTGCGTATCAAGCGACTCGAGCCGTGACCGAGACGCCGCAGCCGACGAGCGGCAGTCTCGAGGCGAAGATCATCCGCGCGTGCAAGCGGCACACTGGGACGTGCTCGCTGCAATGCAAGTACCGCGAGGTCGAGGACCTCGGCCAGATCGCGTCGTTCGATGCCCAGCAGACCGTGCTCATGTACGGCAATCCGCAGCCGACATTCCGCGAACGCCTGGGCCAGTGGCTCAGGGATATCACCCATCCAGGAGGGCCCTGAACGTGGCCAGTCTCGTTCCAAACGCGGGTAAAGCAGTCATTAGTGGTCGCATGTTCGGCACGTCGCCCTCGCAGGCCGAGCCGCGCTATCTCGGTTGGGGCACGGGTGCCGGCGCCGGTGCCGCTTCAAGTACCGACGTCTCGACCGCGGCCACCGAGGCGCGGGCCACGGGCACCAGCTCGCAGTTCACGACGACGGTGACCAGTGACACCCACCAGGTCGTCGGCACGCTCACGGCTAACGCCAACAAGACGATCACCAACGTCGGCATCTTCGACGCCGCGGGCACCGGGTCGCCGCCCAGCGGAGGCGCGCTGTACGCCATCTTCGACGGGCTGAACCAGGCGCTCAACTCGGGCGACAGCATCCAACTGACCGCGCGCGTGCAATTCACCTAGCCATGACCCGCCTGCTGACGTGCGGTTACGAGACAGGAGATCTCGCCGAGGCTGGGGCGAACACGATTGGTGCGAGTGCCACGCTCACCGTCGTCAGTAGTACGCCGACGCCGCGCAGTGGTACGTATTGTCTCAAGGCCGCGACGTCTATCGGTACGTTTTCGACGACGCATAAGCGGTTCACTCTGGCCGCTGCCAAGACGGATGTCTGGGTGCGCTTCGGCATGTTCATCCATCCTCTGACTGCTACGGCCGAAGTGCCATTCGCGGGTTTCCAAGACTCGGGTGGAAATGCCCAGATCTGCCTGACTTACACCGCCAGCGACGGCCTGATCCGCGCCCGTCAGGGCATAGGTAACGCGGGTACATTGCTCGGCACGAGCAGCTTGACCGTGTCTGGCGACGCCTGGCATCTGATCGAGTGGCGAGTGCAGATCTCCAGTACCACGAGTGGTATCACTGAAGTCTGGCTGGATGGCGCGCGCGTTATCAATTTCTCGGGCGATAACACGGCGGGTGCAACCAGCGCCAATGTCCAGTTTCTGTTAATCGGGCAACCTTCTAGCACACTCGCTTCTGCGATCGCGGGTTTCTACTACGCTTTCGACGACCTCGCCATCAACGACACCGCTGGGACGGCGAACTCTGGCCAGATCTTCGACGGCAACGTGTTCCTACTCAAGCCGAATGGTGCGGGTTCGAATACCAGCCAGACCCGCGGCGGCACTGACACCGGCGCCAATTTCAGCCAGGTCAACGAGCTGCCGCCATCGATGTCGCAATATGTCTTCTCGGCCACGGCTGCCACCCGCGACACCTATGCGCTCGAGAACGTGCCCGCCGGTTCCTGGACGGTCAACTGCTGCGAAGTTCTGGCCTATGCCCAGAACTCGGATGCGGGTGCTGGGTCTCTGGGCCTGACGGTCAAGAGCGGCGCCACGACGAACGAGGGCACGGCGCAGGGGCTGGGCATCACCGCGCAGTATTTCCGCCAGCTCTACGAGACCGACCCTGCGACCAGCGCGGCCTGGACGGTCTCGGCCGTGAACGCCCTGGAGGCGGGCACGACCGTCCGCTAATTCAAGCATGACCGATCGCCAGACCGGCAGCGTCGGCGTCACCGTCGATCTCGATCGACGTCCAGGCATCACGCTCAACCGTCAGATCGGTGGGCTGGGTGTCAACGTCGATCTGGCACCGAGTGCCACTACTTCGTATTCGCTCACGGTCACGGCGACACAGGCGACGACGGTCGGTCGTGCTGGTAGTGCCGCAGTCATTCGCAGTCTGAGTCAAACACAGACCGCTGCGCTGCGTCGCCAGTCCCAGATCACGCGGGCCGCTACTCAAGCGCAGTCGGTCAGTATCAATCTTCACCAGACGCTGCTGCGGCTCACCCTGACGGCCACCCAGGCGCAGACTGCAACGGCTACGCTCGGCCGCGGCTATCGGCGCACGCTGACAGCCGTTCAAGCGCAGGCAACACGTCTCGTCAAGCAGATCGGCCTGATGCGGCGGACGACGGGCACCAACCGCGTCCAGACGAGCGTGCAACTCGGCGGCATCACCGGCCGCGTGCTCCGAGCGAGCCAGCCGACGAGCCTTCGCTTGCTCAAGCAGGTTCGCCTCGGTCGCGCGCTCCAGCAGGCGCAATCGGTGGTCTTCGCCGGCCTGCCCGTGCAGCTCCGCGTCATCAGCGCGGTGCAGACGCGCAGCCTCGACCTGGGTCGCGCGGTCTCGCTTACCCGCGTCCTCCAGCAGGGCACGTTCGCCGTCCTGGTGCGCGACACCGCACTACGGCACACGGTCGTCCAGCCGACGCTGGCGACGCTGCTGCGCGGCGTGAGCATCAACATCGCGGTCACGGTGGCCACTAGTGCCAGTCTCGAATGGGTCAACGTCACGCCGCGCTACGACGTCCTGGTGACGACCACCATCGGCCAGCACGTCGCCTTGAGCCAGGCGAGCACGGGCGCGCCGGCCAAACACTTCGTCGCCCAGACACGCGATGGCACGTTCGTCGCGCTCGGTCGGGAGCATCGGTTCACGCCCGCGGGTCGCCGCGTTCGCTTCACCGTGGAGGTGCGCTAGATGACGTGTTCGAGTATCGCGGTCAGCCCGCAAGTGTTTCTGATGGGCTCCCAGGAGACGCTGCCGCTGACGTTCGATGCCACCTCGCTGTTGCTCGAGGGCGAGACCATCAGCAACGCCACGGCCGAGCTCGTGCAGATCGACACTGGCCTCGAGTACGCCAATGGCCGGCTGGGCAATCCCGCGGTAGCCGGCACCGAGGTGACGCAGACGGTGACGGGCCTCGTGCCGCGCAAGCGGTATCGGCTAGTGATGCAGCTCGAGGTCGCCGTCAACAAAGTCTGGGCGCCCTACCTGTTGATCGAATGCCCTGAGTGAGATGCCCGCTACGTTGGCCTGGAGCTCATCCTCGACCTTCGACGAGAGCTGGACGTCGGCGACGCCAGACCGCAATGTGTGGGCTTTCTCCATTCCCGCGATTGCGGACCTGGGTCCCTTAGCGACGCTCGTGTTCTGCGTTGCCGGGCGGAACACCAACCTGGGCGGTGTGGACTGGTCAGCCGATTATCGCTTGAACTGTGGCGTCACGGTTGGCGGCGTGGTGCTGACAGTCGATCGCACGGAGCGCAGCACGTACGAATCGAATGCCACCCTGACCGGCGTTCTGGTGGGCGAGAAGGGGTCCACGCTGCAAGGCCGAATGTTCAAGCATGACTTTGCTCCGGGGGGCACTGTCAACGTCACCATTGGCATCAATTCTGTCGGCCAGCAGATGCGGCTCGAAGGCGTCATCACGGTCGCCCTGTTACGCGACTTCAGTGGACTCGATGACCGCAACTTCTTTTATCTGGGCGGCCAGTCGCGGCAGATTTATCCGCCTCCGCGCTACCCCCCCACTACGCCGGATCCTTCGCCGCTGGTTGCCAGTGCGATTATCGACCCGGCACCGCTGGGCATCCTGGGGCTGTACGCCTCGGATAGCTGGTCCACGACCAATCCACCGGTGGTTACGGCAGAGAACACCCCAGGCTGGGAAGACATCACGACAGCGGCGGCGGTTGGTCTGCGCGCCGCAATCGCGGTCTATACGCCGCAGGCCGCAGTGCCTGGTGGGAGTGGGCTCGTGACTCCATCTCCGACCGTCACGGGTGTGACCGGCAGTCAGGCTGCTGAGACGTTCCAGGTCAATGAATATGCAGGCAACGCCATCGTGGTTCCGCTGGTGAGTATCCCGGCGAAGCTGGCGACGATCGTGGGTTAAGGGGAGGGAGGACCAATGTCGCTCACCAATTGGAACTGGCTGTTACCGCGGGATAACCAGGATTACCCCTGGGATTGCTCAGCCTGCTCGACGGCCTGGGCGCTCAGGACGGTCGGCTACGACTACAGCGAGCAGGACGTGATCGCCGGGCTCGGCCCGAACCGCATCACGGCGACCTATGGGCTGATGGACGCGAGTGGTGCCGGCCTGGTCGAGTGGCTGGCTGAGATTGGCGTCAACGCATCGAACAATCCCGACGCGAGCTGGCAAGAGCTCATCGACGCCGCGGGCTTTCAGCCAATGGTCATTGGCGGCCGTGCCTGGGGCCACTGGGTGGCCGTGCGGATGGGGCCGGCGCCGGCGCCCGATCGCATCCCGAACATGCTGGCGCTCATGAACCCGGCGCCGGGCTACCAGGAGGTCTATCAGATCCTCGACCCCGTCGACTTCGACACGCTCGGGCCGTTCTCGGCCGTATGGTTCAACTCCTGGTGACGATGTGCCTTGGGTGGCGGTCACCGTTTGGCACGGCAGCAGGGAGGACGCCGCCGCACTCGAGATCGCGATCAGGCACAACTGCGCCTGTCAGTCGGGTAGCCCGTGCGGTGCGCACGCGGCGATGCTCGACCAACGATGGCTCGACGGCTTGTTATTTGCGCGCTACCTGCGCACCCAGCTCCTGGAAGGGGAGGGACTCAAACGATGCGTGAAGCGTTCGTCATCGTCGCGGTGATCTTGTTCATCATTGACGCACTGTTATGGTGGTCGCCCAGCACGCCCTGGGGCGGGCGGTTGATTCCGGTCGGTCTGGCGTTCTTCGCGGCGAGCTTTCTGTCGTTCGTCGCCCGCTAAGAGGGCTGGGTGCTGACGGAGCCGACCGGCTATCCCGAGCCGACGTCGGTATCGATCACGCGCTTGGTGTGTGTGACTGTGGTCATCCTGACCGTGCTCATCGGCGGCGGGCTGCTGTTGCTGCTCCGTCCAGAGTACTCGTCAGTGGCGATTGCACTGATCGGTGTGGTGATCGGTGCGAGCTTCGGTCTGGTGACGACCAGCCGGCCCCGGCGCGCCCATCAGGCTTAATACTTGCGATAGTCGCAGCGTCGCCTGGCGGGCGGGCAGTCAGCGGAGGCGGTATCTCCGACACCGACCTGCCGTGGGAGGCTTCGGAGTTGCCCGACTGTGGCCCGCCGGCGACCGACCTTACTCGACGAGTTGGGCAGCGGGATTCAGTACCCAGCCCCACTCGATCCGATCAGGCAAGCAATCCCAGCGGCGAGCGTAACGTTTCGGTCCGCGGGTGACCTCATAGCTTGTGCAGGCCATGATCCCAGGCGCCTCTTCCTGTCGCCACTCAGCCACCACTGACCATGACTGGCCGGTTTCGGGATCGGTGATCTTGTCAGGCATTTTATTTCTTATGACGGGCAAGCGCAGCGTGTGCTCTGTCAAACGCAGCCGTCTTTCGATCTGCTTCAGCGATAACCCCTTCGAGCGCCGCCCGCAGCCGCTCGATCTCGGCTTCTAACCCACGGGCTCGCTGCTCTGGCACGTACTTGTCTGATCCGAACAGCCCATTGGCGAGTTCTACCGTGACCGTGCCTGCCTTCAACGAACGCAGCTGCTCGACCTCGGCTTCGAGGGCTTGGAACCGGTCCACCCACTCAGCCTCGGTTTCCCGAAATCGTCGCTCATGCCGCTCGACCTCGGCCTCACAAACCCAGACGGGGAGTTGAGCATTGCTTATGCAGACACGGTGCGAGTCCAGAATGGCGCGCAGTTCGTTGCGCTCGGCCAGGACGCCTCGCCGGATCGCCTCCGAAACGCGTAAGCCTTCGAGTTCGTCGGTGCTCAACTTGTCAGGCATATCACTCACTGACTAGCGCAGCCTCAAGTACGGCCCACGCCTCCCAGGCATCGCCGTCAACGTCAGCCACGCTATGCGGATGCTTGCGCGAGAGCAGGTTCTTGGCAGTGGTTGCGGCATTCCTCAGGTCATCGACTTTAGCGCGCAGTTCGTCGCGCTCGCGCTGCACCTTCTGGATGGCAGCCAGGATCAGGGTCAGTTCTTCAGGCTCGATGTTGGTCGTCATAACTCCTTGGGTCTGGGACTAACGGTGCACCGTGGTCCATAGCAGCGTGACAAGGATGCCGTAGATCGGAATAGTCGCGCTGGCGAAGAAGAGCCAGAACATCCACCGCGTCGGCAACGCATCGACCCGTGCCTTGATGGCGGCCAGGTCGGCCTTGATCTGGGTCAGATCGGCCTCGATGTGGCGTAGCCGGGCCTCAGCCGGATCGAGCAGCGTCATGGCTCACAGCCAGACCTTGGCGATGATGAGGGCAACGCCGGCAATCACCACCATCGCCGTCAGGAGTTGGCCTCTGAACTTACGTAGTTCGGCTCGCAACTCTTCTCCTTCGGTCATGGGTTTTCGGGAATGGGCCACAGAACCAGGAAGGTTTCGCGGCACTGGCCTTCGTTGGCGAGCATTACTTCGCGGAGTTCGCTCAGGCCGACCAGATGTGGGAACGCAGCGTGGGCGAGGTGATCCTTGGCCGACCGGTACCAGTGGCGCAGGAACTCATCGCTGTACATGGCCTCCAGAGCGAGCTGGTCATCCTCGAGCGCGGCGTGCACGTGAGCGCGCCACTCTTCATCGGGCAGCGTGCCCTCGACCGTGTCATGGCCGTCGGGCTCGCGGGGCTGGTCATCTGTGGTCATCACCGGGCCATCTCCTGGGCGTAGGATTTCGATGCCAGCACATCGCGCTGCAGGTACTTCATCTTGAAGGCGCCTGGCACATCGACTGCTGGCAACTCGCGTGCTCCTGGCATTTCTCGCACGCGCTCGAGCAGGTTCGTTTTCTCGTAGATCAGACACCCGGCCTCACGTGCTTGGGCCCACAGGTCAAAGACCCACTGTCGTGGCGGACGGAACGCCGGCGTCCCGCTCTCGGCGTTGGGACTCGCCCCGCCAATGACTACCCAGTCGAACAGGTCCAGCCGTTCGAAGTGGATGTTCTCTAGGAGAGGCTCGCAGCTCAGCCACTTGACCCGTGCATTAACGCGCTCGAACGCTTGCTCGGCCACCTTCACGCGCACCTGGGCATCGATCGTTGTGCCGACCCACGCGTTGTCGGGGAAGTCGATATCCGGTAGGCGCTGGGGAAACTTCGTCAGGAACAGGTAGTTCCACTGTGGATTCGAACGGACCGTTTGTAGGACCGCCTCGATCCATGCGTCAGGTACCCAGCGGCCGAACAGATCGGCCATCGAGCACGTGAACACGTTTTGTCGAGCGGGTTCGCGGCGGATGTCCTCGGCCGCCGGGTAGCGCGTGTTTGCCGGTGCTGCCAGTCGCTCGGGTAAGAACGTTGGGATGAACTTCTGCGGGTAGGCGTCCGACCGCTCAGCGATCTCCCGTGCGTAGCAGTAACTGCAGTCATGTTTGCAGCCGGTGACCGGGTTCCACGACCAGCGCGCCCACTCGATGTCATCGGACACCTGCCAGTTGAACGTCGCACTCTTTGACCGCGGTCGCGCCAGCACTTGCTGCCGCTGGTCCTCCGTCAGCTTCTTCCATACTGGGAGCGTCACGAGACGTGGGATCGACGGATCTTCGCCCAGCAGGATGAGCGGCGGCGCCACCAGGTCGGCCACCTGTTCAGGCTTCGTCTGGGGCGCGATGTAACCGTTGCGTTCGGCTTCGGTATACGCACGGTGCACCGAGTGGCCGTTGAGTGTTCGTCGTAGCCGTTCTGACTCTTGCGTTTTGCCGTCGGCTGCGAGCTGGTCGACGGCTTGCACGACGCGTCGCGCTTCCTCGGCTTTCTTCTGGCCAACGCCCAACTTCGAGGCGACCTGGGCTGTCGTCTCGCGCTCTTTCCTCGACAAACTTCCCGCGATGTTGCGGGAGGTTTTCCCCCGGCCGCCCTGCGGTTGGCGTGCTGAGATAACCGCGAACAATTCGACGGCCTCGCGGCCAATCTGCTCGTTGCTCTTGCTGCGCTGACGATTGGACTCGATCAGCGCTTCAACGATGTCCAGCTCGTCTTCCGACCCAAACGGCGTCACCGGCACCTCGGTCAGGCCGGCTGCACGCGCCGCCACCAAGCGTCGGTGACCTGATACCACCACGCCGCCCGCCGTCACGGTGATTGGGGTCAGCACCCCGTGCACGCGCACACTGCGCAGCAATTCGTCGTCGGCCGTGTCGCCGTAGATCTCCTTATTCTTGGGGTGCGGCACGAGCCGCTCGATCGGCCAGCGCGTCGCCTCCAGCGCCGGCAACATGCTCACGGTCATTCGTCGCACTCCTTCAGGATCTTCTGTCCATCTAGCGTGTGCAGCAGGTACATTTCGCCGGCACGCCATTCGGGCAGCTTGACCCAGTTCGATCCGACGAGCATCGTCCACGCCGTGCCATTGCCCGCGTTGAACGGGCGTCGGATCAGCCAGCGGCGCTTCCAGAAATCCGGTAGCACCTCACACAAGGGTCGGTAATCGTACTTCTGGACATGGCCATGCCACGCTCCGCCAGGCGCGATCGCCGCGGGGCCCAAGCCCGCGAACCGATGTCGCACGTGCGCCTGGTGCCAGATCGCCACGTCCACGTAGTGCAATTCGCGACTGTAGTACTGGAACATCTCGATCAGATCGCGCGAGATCGAGCCGTTGCCGTCGACGAATAGCACGCCGCACAGGTGCGTTCCGCGCGGCAGTCCCTCCAGGTACTCGGGCAGGCGTTTCTCGAACTCGCCGTCCAGCACCGCCACGTCGCCGTGCTGGCCAAAGCCGCTCGCCTCGATCGAATGCCGCAGCTGGGTGACGATCGCCTTCGGCTTGCCGCGCTCGCAGAACACCGCGCGGTAGCGGTAGCCCTGCTCACTGAACAGGGGCAGCTTGTCCAGCACGTCCAGGTCGATGATTGGCGTGCCGACCGTGTCCTCGCCGGTGGCGCTGTTCAGGTACCACGCCGGGCCGGCGTGCGTCTCGCCCATGAAGAACTGGCGCCCCTTCTTGACCGACACGGTGTGCATCTTGGCGAACCAATGCACCACCCCCAGGTACACCGCGTGCTTCGAGCCCGTCGCCCTCGAGCAGCCGACTGGTGTGCCGAACATGGGCGGGTCAGGCTGCACCGCCCGCATATGCTCGATCAGCCGATCCAGTTCCGATTGCTGCAGCGGCAATTGACGCCCGCCCGGCCTAGCCCCACCAGACACCGTCATGACGGCCTCCTATTGGTGAAACGCGGAGTTCGACCAGCGTCGCAGGCAGTTTCGACTCGCTGCTAGGCTGGTTGTGCATCGAGGGGTCATCCTCCCTTGGTGTCGGGCCGCCGGCTGTTTCCGCAGCGCGGCGGCCATTGATTCTACGGGTCAATGGATCTTCCAGCCGTGCTCCAAGAGTGCGAGCACTTCGACCGGCGACTGATCGACGACGATACGGGCATCGTTGAGCAACATGAGCACAGAGCCGGCTGGATCATGCGGGCCAATTGTGGTTATCGACCCTGAGTTGACCCAGATCACCTCCCCAAGATGCGTGACCTCGATGAACGGGGGCATAAGGCTTCACTATACGCCACGATGGTGGTAAGTGTAACCATGAAGGTAGCAGTGCATCAATTTTTGATATAGACTCGTTACCATGAGTCCAGTCAAGAACATGCCACGTCGTAGTAAAGACATACCCGAGCCACCTGAACAGGGCGTGGCAGTTACCATCCGATTTCCTCCGGATTTGCGTAAGCGGGCGCTCGCAGTCGCCCAAGCCGAAGATCGCAACTTCAATTCGTTGGTCGTTTATGCCCTACGCCGCTATGTCACTGAGCGCGAGCAGCAGGAAGTCGAGGGCAACAACGGCCAATGACAACCGGCCGTGGGCGCCAGGTCAACGGACTGGGTTCGAAGCCCCGCTATGACCCAGATCCCAGGCGCAAGAACAAACCCTGGGTCATGCAGGTCTCGCTCAACGGGAAACGCACGACGTTGCGGGACGCCGACCAGCAATCCTTGATCCTGCAGGCACAAAAGGTGCTCGTCGATACGGCCGCCGGTCTGCCGCGGGCCTCAAACAAAGACACGGTGCGCAGTTTCCTCAAAGACTGGATCGCCGGCGCGCGAGAGGATCGCGAGCGGCGCGACTCAACGCTGCGTGGCTATGCCGTCAACATCACCAACCACATCTGCGAATCATCGATAGCTGGCGTTCGCCTGGGTGAGTTTGGGCCGAAGCACGTCCAGACATTGCGACGTGAGCTGCGCGCCAAAGGTCTAGCCGAGAAGACCGTGACCTACATCATGGCCACGTTGAAGGTCGCTCTAGGCGATGCGGTCGAGCTCGAGCTGCTGCCGCGGAACCCCGCCCTGGTCGCGCGCCGTAAGGGTCGCAAACGTGTTGTTCAGCAACCTCAGAAACGTATCCAACCACTCAACGATGAGCAGATCGACGCTTTGCGAGTCGCGTTGGCTGGCGAGCGTCTAGAAGCCCTTTTCTTGATGGCAGTCTCACTCGGCCTGCGCCGCGGCGAGTTGCTGGGCCTGCGCTGGTCGTACCTCGATCTGGTCAAACGCGAGGTGCGCGTGTATTGGCAACTCGTCGAGAAGAAAGAGGATGGTGCGCGCCGGCTGGACTTCGACGAGAACAAATCTGAGGCATCGCGGCGAACACTGGATATGCCCCAGGGGTTGGTCGATGTGCTGCTCGCGCACCGCGATCGCCAGGCGTTCGAGCGTCAGTCAGCGCTCAACCTGTGGGAAGACCGCGACCTGGTGTTCTGTTCGGATGAGGGTGGCGGCATCGAAACGACCACGCTCTATCGGATCTGGGATCGCATTCGCACCGCGGCCGGCTTCACGCAGCGGTTGCACGATCTGCGGCATACCGCGGCGTCGCAGATGCTTGCCCAGGGCATCGCATTGCACGACGTATCCAAGATCCTCGGTCACGCCAGCTACCAGCTCACGGTCGACACGTATGGCCACCTGTACCCCAAGACGCGGCGCTCAGTGGCCGACCGCATGAACGTCTTGTTCCGTCCGTTGGGTGACACCGCGACTTTGTGACAAGTTGGTGAGAAATTCTTCCCGCCACCTCGCGGGAAGCACGCCTCCCGCCACACGGGAAACCAGAAATCGTGGATTCAATTGGGCCCTGAATCACCAAAGCTCAGTCCCGCTCAGCGGGAACCGTCAATCTCAGGGAGCTTCCCGTAGCTCCCGTGAGACGGGAAAAAACGAAACTGAAAATCGCGGTGTCGGGAGTTCGACTCTCCCCCTCGGCACTACACAAATGAGATTGCGGAGCATACGTTTTCGTGAGACAAGTCTCAAAATCGGCCGAGTGGATGCAGTTTGTGGATTCAATTAACTGCATCCACTCAGTGCTGGGGATGCTCGCGCGCCCTCTCAAGTTCCTGCACCCGTTGCTCGATCGCCTCCAGGTGCTCGTGGTATTTGAGCAGCATGCCGAGGCGACTGCGTTCCTCGTCCGGCCGCGGGCCAACCCCTAACAGATCATCGGTGTTCAGCCCGAAGAACTGTGCCAGGCGCACGATGTAACGGACGGCCGGGTTCCCAGTCCCAGCCTCCCAATGTTCGATCATTTTTCCGCTGGCGCCGATCTGGTGACCGAGCGCGGCGCGTGAGAGTTTGTGTGCCTCTCTGAGTCGACTGAGGTTTGACGAAAAGCGGGCCAGATCAGCATCGCTGGCGAGTCCTGCGGGTCCATTGAGCACCATGGCCGACATGTCGCTGGTTTGCGGGTCCAGCGCTCCCACTTCGAATGAGGACGGCATTTTGTGACATCGTACCCGCCTTAGGCTACTGACGGCTCAGACGGTTTCACGGCGGCGCACAAGAGTTAACGAATCCCTAATGCGGGATGCCGGGGTTCCCGCTTTGGGTGGGTTTGGGCGTAGACACCGTCGCGGGCTGAGCCTAGGATGGCCGTTACGAGCCTTCCCGCGACCTTGCGGGAAATTGCGTGCAGGTCACTGGCATTTAGCGCGGAGGTGGGTGATGCCTGTACCCCAGGTCGTGGTCGAAGATCGCTTCTTGAATGTCCGTGAGGCGGGAAAAATCATCGACGCCTCATATGCGGCGACCAAGCGATTGATCGCCTCGGGCGAGTTGTTTTCGGTCAAGCGTGGGCGACGTCGACTCGTCCCGAACTCCGCCGTCCAGGCGTACATCCGCCGACTGATCGACGAGGCCGCATGACGGCAAGCACGCCCGGTGTTGGCGCGCGCTTCGCGATCGGCTCGATCGTCGGCGCGGTGCTCGGTGGCCTGGCCTGGGCGGCGCTGTTCGCGTTCGTCTTCAAGGTGCTCGGCTGGTGGTAGCGGATCAGGCAATCGATTCGACTGAGGAGTGGTTCAAGTTCTGGCACGGCTACCTGCACGCTGACGAGGATCCCCGTTTCCTGGCGACCTGGGAGCGTGCCCTCAAGATCGGGCAGCGGCAGGGCTACGAACGCACGAAATACTGGGCCGGGCTCATCCCACTGCTCGAGGACCTGCTCGCGGTGGAGCACGAGCTGGCCGTCGAGCGGCAGGGCGAGCGCTGGGCCATGTCGAACGCCAATGCCGAGGAGCACGCCATCGCGCACTCGGACAACGAACTCGAGGAGCTGCCCTTCTGATGGCGGTCCGAGTCGGCTACTTCCTGGCCGGGACGCTCGTCGGCGTGATGCTCGGCACGGCGGTCCTGGTGACCCATGCCGAGGATGTCGACCGCGCGGTGACCAGCGACACAATCGCCGCGGCCAACGAAGCCGGCGTGCGCCTGATCGACCTGCTCGGTGCCACGAGCAGCACGGGCCTACCTGGTCGCGCGTATCTGATCAGCGTCGGCGAGCTCGCCTCACCCGTAGCCGTCGCCCAGGCCGGCGTGGCGCCGCCATCACCACCCGGCGCCACGTCGGTGTCTTTCTCCGTCTGGGATCGCCTGGCGCAGTGCGAGGCGACGGGCAACTGGCACGCCAATACGGGCAACTCGTACTACGGCGGGCTGCAGCAGGACCTGGTGTTCTGGCGGAACCATGGCGGGCTGGCCTACGCGGCGCGGCCCGACCTCGCCAGCCGTGAAGCTCAGATCGCGGTCGCGGTCCGCGGCCAGTCGGTGCAGGGTTGGGGAGCGTGGCCGGTGTGCAGTCGAAGGCTGGGGTTGCGCTGATGCCGAGGATGCGCGATGTCGAGGACCTCGTGTGGCTCGAGGCGCACCGTCATCCGAAGCGCGTGCGCTGGTGGCCGACGTTCCTGGTCGACATGGCGCTCGGCGTCGGCCTCGCGTTGTTCCTGGTCGGCGTCGTCATCGGCGTTCTGGCGAGGGTCTACGGATGAGCGAGCACGTCATGTTCAAGGACACCATTCGGCGCAAGATCGTGTGCAGCAAATGCGGTGTGCCGTGGCCGTGTGAGGCCAAGCAAGCCGAGATCCTGGCGAAGATCAAACGCGATAAACTGGAGGCACCATGACGACCGAAACGGCCATCTCGAAGTCCGATCCCGGTGACGTTTTAGAGCGGGTAATCATCGAGGGCGACCTGTCCGTTCTGACACCGAAAGAGCGCGTTAACTACTACAACGCCGTATGCGAATCATTGGGGTTGAACGCGTTTACCAAACCGTTAGATTACCTGCGACTGAACGGGAAGCTGACGCTCTACGCGACGCGGAACGCGACCGACCAGTTGCGTCACCTGCACGGCATCTCGGTGACGAAGGTGGAGCAATCCGAGGTGCAAGGCGTGTACGTGGTGACGGCGTACGGCAAGGACAAGGATGGCCGCATCGATAGCGCGCAGGGCGCGGTCTATATCAAGAACGTCCAGGGCGAGGCGCTGGCGAACGCGATCATGAAGGCCGAGACAAAGGCCAAGCGGCGACTGACCCTCTCGATGTGCGGGCTCGGGTTCATGGATACGACCGAGGTCGACACGGTGGCCGATGCGCAGCGCGTGACGGTGGATCACACCACGGGCGAGGTCCTCGGTCCTGAGGTAGACGTCGTACGCAATGCGGACGATCGGCTGTGGCAGCGCTACATGAAGGTGCTGGCCGAGGCGCAGGGGCTGGGCATCCCGCGCAAGCCGTTGCGCTTGCCGCTCGAGCGCACCGACCTGATTGATGAGGGGATGCAGCTCGCGGACCTGATCAAGGCGCGCAAGGCGGAGGTGGAAGTACCGGCGTGAGAGTCGTACCGGCGCCTCGTCCGAATCCGCGGCTGGCGAACCCGGTCTACGAGGTGCGCGGCGACGAGGCCGAGTCGTTGTTCCGACGGCGCGTCATGAAGTTCGCAAAGTTCCGCGGCTGGTTGGTGTTCTACACGGCCGACAGCATCGGTTGCGCGCCGGGGGAGTTCGACCTGCGGCTGTATCGGCCGCCGCGGGTGATTCACGCGGAGCTCAAGTCGCAGCACGGCCACCTGACGCAAGACCAGAAGCGGGCGCGCGTCATTTACGAGGGCTGTCCTGGCATTGAGACGTATGTCTGGCGTCCGAGCGATGAGGCGGAGATCTGGAACCTACTGAACTGAGGAGGGCTGCCACTTACATATGTCGTGGGTGCGATTGGATGGCGGGTATCCGGAGCATCCGAAGGTTGAACGAGTCGGCCATGAGGCGGCGTGGCTGAACGTGTGCGCGTGGGCGTACTGCGCACGCAATTTGACCGACGGGTTCATTCCGAATGACCGGGTGCCACGGCTGGCGAGCGTCCGGCAACCATTGAAGCTGGTGGATCGCCTGGTCGAGGTAGATTTGTGGGAGCGGGTAGACGGCGGCTACCAGGTGCATGACTACCTGGACTACAACCCGAGCCGCGAACAGGTGCAGGAATATCACAAGCAACAGCAAGCGAACGGTCAAGCGGGTGGTCGAGCATCCGCCCGGGCGCGCGGTCAACCGAACGGTGCAGCGAGTGCTCAAGCGAAATCCAAGCACGTCTCCTTAACGGAT
>Ga0070669_100000684_pt1 | contig 24819 bp, 18 predicted proteins | sample KBSS53metaG_FD_64680 | JGI IMG/M metagenome (GOLD analysis project Ga0070669, IMG submission 64680) | Switchgrass rhizosphere microbial communities from Kellogg Biological Station, Michigan, USA - KBS S5-3 metaG | ecosystem: Host-associated > Plants > Roots > Rhizosphere > Soil ...
AAGTTTAAAATGCCGCATTACCTCATCATGTTGTTTCCACTGGCGACGATCTTTACTGCTCCATACCTGGAGCACGTCTTGTCTTACAGGAAGGGAGCGGGATTGTTTTATCCATTGCAATTTGTATTCGCCGTTCTTGTTGTTATTGCTGCCATCGTCTTAAATTTTTATTTTTTCACGGCCACTTCGTGGCTTATATATTTTATAACTGGCTTATTGGTAGGAATGCTGTTCCTTTTAATAAAAAGCAGGTCATTGGCAGCCGGCATGAAAACTATTTACATTACGGCCACAGCATCCCTGGTTTTTAATTTTCTTCTTTATTATAATTTTTTCCCTCACCTCTTACAATACCAGGGTGGTAATGAATTGGCCCGCCAGATGAAGGAAAAGACTATTCCAATTGCTGATGAAAAGATTATCCTCATTGACCCAAACGCACATAGCTTTGATTATTACCGCGGCTACTCCCATCCTTTGATTACACCCGAACAATTAGTACAGAATGATTCAATGACCAGGGATCATTTTTTTTTAATGAATCTCGGCGAACGCAAAATCCTTGAAGAAAAAGGATTCAGGATAGAACCCGTAATCAGCCAGAGAGATTATAATGTTGCCAAAGTGAGCTTGAAATTTCTAAATATGGCCACCCGGGAAAAAAAGCTGGACACACTGATGATTGCAAGAGTTTATAAAAATTAAGTGCCCTAGGGCGCAGGTGAAAAGATAACCTTGTTCTTAGGATACCGCACAATCAGGAAAAACAGCAGGGCGCCACAACACTCCAGCAACTCTGCATTTTTTCCATCCCTTATTATATTAGTCAACATAAAAACTATTACAAAGCCAAGCACCTGGTAAAACTGCGGAACAGGCACTGCAGACCTGTCAAGGAATTTCCTGGCCCAATTATTTTTTTGATACAGCAGCGGTACAATGAGTAAGAAAATCGCAAGCGCTCCAACCAATAAAATTGAAAAAATCAGCTTGTTTAATTTAACTCCATCGACCACCAGGTTATGCAGATTCGTTTCGTGCTGGGCATTATGCTCCTCGAAGTACTCAGGTGTTTTAAGACCAAATATTCGCTGACCCCATGAAATCTCTTCACCCGCTGCAAAGAATAAGAAAAGTCCCAGTCCAAACGTAACCAGCAAAAACCATCGGCTTCTTTTATTCCATAGTATTACCAGCCTTGAAAAGCACACAAACGAACCGAGCAAAAGACCTCCAACCGTCAACCATTCAACAATGCCGTCCTCTTTAACATATTCCTCGAAATGCGCCACGTTGGTATAGAACAGAAAAATGCCTGTTGCAATGGCAACTGCGGCAAATAGCAGGATAATCTTTTCTACGACTGTTAACCTTGGAAAGATCATATGGGCTCAGTTAATTCAAATCTCATGATTTGGCAGGACAATCGTTTCATAAAATGGAAAATCCTTCCGTCGTTACGGAAGGATTTTGTCGGGAGGACAGGATTCGAACCTGCGACCCCCTGGTCCCAAACCAGGTATTCTACCGGGCTGAACTACCTCCCGAGCCTGTTGAATTATTGCAAGGCACTCCAGTTACGCCTGCGGTGAGGGAGGGATTCGAACCCTCGGTACAACTTTAAGGTCGTACGACGGTTTAGCAAACCGTTGATTTCAGCCACTCATCCACCTCACCTTTAGCTGAATTAATTTGTTTCGCTTTTAATAAGAACTTCTTCTGTCCGCCCGGCGGAACAACTTTAAGGTCGTACGACGGTTTAGTCCGCCAGCCGGCGGATTGATTTCAGCCTCCCGATGACTATCGGGACATCCACCTCACCTTTAGCTGAATTAATTTATTCCTCTTTTAATAAGAACTTCTTTTGTCCGCCCTTCGGCGGAACAACTTCAATGTCGTACGACGGTTTAGTTTGCCAGCCGGCGGAATTAAATTCAGCCTTCCGATGACTATCGGCATATCCACCACAACTTAGCTGAATTAATTTATTCCTCTCTTTAAGAACTACTTTATTCTCTTTCGTGAGGGCATCCGTTCCACCGTCCCGGGCATAAAATGCCCCTTTTAAAAGAGGGTGGCAAAAATAAAGATAACTGCTTATAAAACCCAAAAAAACAAATTCCAAATCCGGATCTATTGAATCCATGATTTGGAATATAATGTTCGAATCTTAAAAATTTACATCGAGGCCAGCTGAACTTTTTGCTGTAATTCCAGGACATTTTCCCTGAATACAGAATCGGTGTCCATCAAATCTTTTACCGTTTGGCAGGAATGAATAACCGTGGTGTGATCCCTTCCGCCAAAATGCTCGCCTATAGTTTTTAATGAGTTTTTAGTAAAGGCCTTTGCGAGGTACATGGTGATTTGCCTTGCCTGGACTATCTCCCGTTTGCGGGTTTTTTGCAAAAGCTTGTCATATGATACATCAAAATAATCGCATACCATACGCTGAATGGTATCGATTGTGATTTCTTTACTGGAGGATTTTATAAAATTACGTAGCACCTTTTTCGCTAAATCTAAGTCGATCTCTCTCCTGTTCAGCGAAGATTGTGCCAATAGCGATATCAGTGCGCCCTCAAGTTCCCTGATATTGCTATTAATATTATAGGCAATATATTTCACGACCTCTTTTGGCATATCGAGGCCATCGTTCTTCATCTTTCTTTCCAATATTTCGATCCGGGTTTCATAGTCTGGTATTTGCATGTCCGCGCTAAGCCCCCACCGAAAGCGACTGAGCAGGCGTTCCTGCACACCATCGAGGTCCTTAGGGGATTTATCGGAGGTAAGTATGAGTTGTTTATGCGACTGGTGAAGATGATTGAAAATGGCAAAAAAAGCATCCTGGGATTTTTCAGCTTTATTAAAGAACTGAACGTCGTCTATTATGAGTACGTCGATGAGTTGATAAAAATGAATGAAATCATTGATGGCGTTGTTGCGCCCGTGATCCATAAACTGGTTGATAAATTTTTCAGAGCTCACGTATAATACAACCTTGTTTGGGTGCAATTTCTTAACCTCATTACCAATTGCTTGTGCCAGGTGGGTTTTTCCCAGACCTACTCCTCCATATATTACCAGCGGATTGAATGAATTGGTGCCTGGTTTTTCCGCAACAGTTTTGCCGGCTCTCCTTGCTACCCTGTTGCAGTCGCCCTCAATAAAAGCGTCAAATGTATAAATATGATTTAACTGCGGGTCAATCTGCATCTTTTTCAACCCGGGTATTACAAACGGATTCTTAACAGGGTTATTTATGACAAGGGGAAAGTCCATTTCGTTATGTAAAAAAGTTTTGTATCCCTGGCCGGTTACATCCATCGTCAAAGGCTTGTTCTTGCTGTTACCACTGTCAACCATTATTCGGTATTCCAGGTGAGCCTCTTTTCCCAATTCTCTCTTCAAAGTCTTTGCCAATAAATTTACATAGTGTTCTTCGAGGTATTCAAAAAAGAACTGGCTGGGAACCTGTATAACGAGCACATTGTTTTTTAATGAAACCGGTTGGATGGGTTCAAACCACGTTTTGAAGTGCTGCCATTCAACAATATCCTTGATGATCTTTAAACAATTCGTCCAAACTTTTTCAGCATTTTTCTCCATCAGTCAGAAAGCAGTTTATCGTCCCTTTACTTGTTGTCGTTTGAAAAAATGTCCAAAAAAAAATTCTCCACACGTGTCAATAAAAAAGCTGGACAGGAGGGCGAATATCATTAATTATCGGATAAAAAAAAATTTTTATTCCGTCCTTTTTCCTGCAGCGGAGACACCTTTGTAATTCACTCGTTTTTTAAAGAAAAATTTTTGAAATTTCGAAAAAAAATCCGCATAAAAAACGACTACACCAAATCAATTGAATGATGTATCGTTAGTTAATTATCGCTTCCAAAAAGTCAACGGGTGAAGTAAAAGATCCTCAACTGCGTTATCATAAAAACAGTTTGCTCGGGTTTATCATCCCCGACTAAACTGTTACTAAAATACCAGCCTGACAAGATCTTTTTGTATTAACGTTCAAACCATTTGAAGTTATCACTATTTCTTTGTTGTTACAAGAAAAAATTTTTTTAAATGCCGGTTTTTTATCACATAAATTTCGTTTATTTCAACCTTCTGAAACCATTCCCCTTTCTATCCGGATGATTTTGAGATTGGTGTATCTTCCTTCTTGCCCAGTGCCACAATTTAAAAGCATAACCACGCCATCTTTGATTCGTACCTTTGGCAATTCAACGTTGTTTTCAGGATAAAAACCTGACCTCCATGCAAAAAATTATCTCATTGAAGCTGCTTCCTTCGGAAGCGGCAAGTGAGCAAGTAGTAAAGCAATGCATAGCTGCTCTGGAAAGCAAATCTCCTGGTGATATCTGCGGTTATAATATTCTAAAGAGCTCAATTGATGCAAGGGGAAAGCAGGCATGGGTTCATTTAACCATACAATCGTTCATAGAAGAGCCCTGGCAACAACGACAATTGCTATCCTTTACATTCGGCGACGTTACCCGATCGAAAAAGAAGGTGATCATTGTGGGGGCCGGCCCCGCGGGGCTATTTGCGGCATTAAAACTTATCGAGTCAGGTATTAAGCCAATTATACTCGAAAGAGGAAAGGATGTAAGGGCACGTCGGAGGGACCTTGCCGATTTGAATAAACAGGGTGAACTAAATCCTGAGAGCAATTATTGCTTTGGAGAGGGTGGCGCCGGTACTTATAGCGATGGCAAGCTGTATACCCGAAGTTCTAAAAGAGGTGATGTAAACAGGATACTGAACCTGTTCACTTATTTCGGCGCCGAAGAGAAAATATTATATGAAGCCCATCCTCATATAGGAACCAATAAACTACCAAAGATTATCACCTCAATCCGAAAGAAGATATTGGACTGCGGCGGCGAATATTGGTTTGAAAAAAAAGTGATTGATCTTGTTTTGGCCGAGGGAAAAATTACAGGGGTGAAAACCAGCGACGGCAACGTTGTTGACGGAGATGCTGTTATCCTTGCAACCGGCCATTCGGCGAGGGATATTTTTCAATTACTAAATGAGAAAAAAATTAAGCTTGAACTGAAGCCTTTCGCTCTTGGAGTAAGGGTTGAACATCAACAGCTTTTAATTGACAGTTTGCAATATCATCGCAGTTCACGGGAAAATTTTTTACCTCCAGCCGCTTATAACCTGGTGCACCAGGTTCAAAACAGGGGAGTCTTTTCATTTTGCATGTGCCCGGGAGGAATCATTGCACCTGCATGCACTTCAGAGGGTGAACTGGTAGTAAATGGATGGAGTCCATCAAAACGAAATAATCCTTTTGCCAATAGCGGTATTGTCGTTACCGTTGAAGAAAAGGATTTGAACCGGTTTGAAAAACACGGCCCGTTGGCCGCCATGTATTTTCAACAGTCAGTAGAGCAAAAGGCTTTTAACTCAGGGGGAGGTAAATTTGTGGCGCCGGCTCAGCGAATGGTTGATTTTACAAAAGACAAAGTTTCAACATCTTTACCCGATTGCTCCTATTTGCCGGGACTTCGTTCGGCATCTCTCAAAGAGGTGCTGCCAATGTTTATTCATGCAAGACTCCAGGAAGCATTTGTGGAATTCGGAAAAAAAATGAAAGGCTATTTTACCAATGATGCTGTGGTGGTGGCTACTGAATCAAGAACCTCCTCTCCTGTCCGCATTCCCCGAAATGCGGTCTCAATGCAACATCCACAGATTGAAAACCTATATCCCTGCGCAGAAGGCGCCGGGTATGCCGGGGGTATTGTAAGCGCCGCGATGGATGGTGAGAACGTTGCTTTGCAGGTTACCGCCAGGCTGCTTAAAAAATAAATATCTTACTGCGGCAGACCGGCCATAGCTCATTACCGTCTATCGAAATATTACATCTTCTCTATAGTATCGGTTATTTTTGCGAATAATTTTCAACGTCATGGCCATATTGGAACTGAACAATCTTAAAAAATATTTTGCTACTCAAAAAGCGGTGGATGATATCAGCCTCAGCATTGAGAGAGGCCAGATATTTGGATTGCTGGGGCCGAACGGAGCCGGAAAGACTACGCTGATCCGAATGATTACAGGTATTTTTTATCCTGATGAGGGACAGATAATTTTTGACGGGAAAAAATTTGATCCTGTAAACGATATCGGACACATAGGTTATATGCCCGAAGAAAGGGGACTATATAAGAAAATGAAAATCGGGGAACAGACTCTTTACCTCGCACAACTCAAAGGTCTTGGCAGAAGTGAGGCAATGAAAAAAATAAAAGAATGGTTTGCAAAATTTGATATGGATAGCTGGTGGACAAAAAAGGTGGAAGACCTTTCCAAGGGTATGAGCCAGAAACTACAATTTGTCACAACGGTACTGCATCAACCAAAGCTGATCATTTTAGATGAACCATTCAGTGGCCTGGACCCTGTAAATAGCAACCTCATCAAGGAAGAAATCTATAATCTCGCCCAGGCGGGTGCAACCATCATTTTCAGCACCCACCGCATGGAGCAGGTTGAAGAAATATGCGATCATATAGTGCTGGTAAATAAGGGAAAGAAAATACTTGACGGAACCGTACAGCGAGTAAAGCAGGATTTCAAAGAAAACCTGTTCCGCGTGACTTTTAAAGACCGGCTATTGGCTGAGCACCTGGCGATACATTTATTCGAGGTAAAACAAAAGATGGAAAAGGAAGTTATCATTAAGCTGGATCCTGGTTTTTCCAACAATGATGTATTGCAATACTTCATCAACAAGGGCTTGCTGATCGAATCCTTTAATGAAATACTTCCCTCATTAAATGACATCTTCATCCGCCTGGTAGAAGGAACACCCGCTTCCCGGCATTTCCAGGAAGTAAAGAATTAAAATACTTAAACGGGCTTTCACATGAACAAGATATTGCTCATTATACAGCGCGAATACCTCACACGGGTACGCAAGAAAACATTCATCATAAGTACCATTCTATTTCCGCTCCTTTACCTAGCATTAATATTTGGCATGAGTTATCTTGGCGCAACCACAATGGCGCATCTCAAAGTGGCCGTCATTGATTCTTCAGGCTATTTTAATAAAGGCCAGTTTGAGAGATCCAATGCAACAGACAGTACGCTTGTAATGACTTTATTAAATGAACACCCCGACAGTTTAAAAAATACTTATAAACGCCGCGGATTTGATGGATTTGTTATCATTCCTGCTTCCAAAAATTGGGAAGAGGGCATTCCCAATGTTTCTTTCAGGGCCGATAAAAAATTTGGCGCTTCCTCGGTGGGGCAAATCGAGAACAGGCTTAATTTTTTATGGACCGATGTAAAAAATGAAAAATTAGGTATTGATGAAAATAAGAAAGAAATAATAAGCAAAAGCAGGGTTTCTGTCACCTCGGAAGATTTACTGGGCCAGGCCGCAAACGAAAAAGTTGCCGGCACTATCGGGTTTGTGGCAGGTTTCCTGATTTATCTCATACTATTGATTTACGGATCACAGGTGATGATGGGAGTAATGGAAGAAAAGACCAATCGCATCGCTGAAGTCATTATATCCTCGGTTAAACCCTTTCAGCTGATGCTTGGAAAGATAATTGGTATCGGGCTGGTAGCGCTTACACAGTTTTTTTTATGGGTAATTTTTGTTTTTGTTATCTATAACCTGACAAAGGCGACCAGCAACAGTAATGAAGCGGTAAACAACATGGTGGGGCAGGTGCAAAATACGTTCACCAATTTAAACATACCGGTAATCCTGTTTTTCTTTGCGTTTTACTTTCTGGGTGGTTTTTTCTTTTATTCTTCTTTATATGCAGCAATTGGCAGCGCAGTCAACGAAGACATGCGTGAGGCACAATCCCTGAGTTTTCCTGTTACCATGCTTGTGATCCTCTCTATCGCGATGACGTCCATTTCGCTAAATGATCCGACCGGCAAGCTGGCCGTCTGGGCCAGCATTATCCCCTTTAGTTCTCCAATCATTATGATGACACGAATACCATTTGGCGTGCCAGGCACAGTACCCTGGTGGCAACTCGGTTTGTCCATGGCTTTATTGATAGCAGGATTTCTTTTTACGGTTTGGCTTAGCGGGAAAATATACCGAACCGGTATTCTCATGTACGGCAAAAAGCCGAGCTGGAAAGAAATGATTAAGTGGGCGTTTGCGAAAAGCTAATTCGGGACATTTAACCGAATCGGCAATTTGTTAAAATTCTCCTCAAACATTAAAACGGTTGGGGCAATACGAAAAGGGTCGTATATTTGATACGAAGCTTTTCGTTAACCAAACTTAAACATCGTGTATGAAACCAGGATCAATTAAAACAGGGAAAACACTAATGGGAGTTCTTTTTGCCGGAGCTCTTGCGTTTGCCCTCATTTCTTGGGGCCGGCAGCAGAAGCCCGCTAACGCCGACAAAAACCAGCAGTTCCACGACACAATTCCGGACAAGAAAGATAGGAAGATTCGCGACCTGGATGAGGCAATTTCCGAGCTGAATCGCATCGAAATTAATGAGCAAGTGGAAAAGGCTCTTAAGGAAGTAGGCGCCGCATTAAAACAAATGGATGCGGAAAAGATGAAACTCGATATCGAAAAATCATTAAAGGAAATCGATTTTGACAAGATCAAAATAGAGGTCGACAAGGCGATGAAGGAAGTGGACGCGGCCAAGATCGAACAGCAGGTCAAAGAGTCAATCGCCAAAATTGATTTTGAGAAGATGAAAGCAGAACTTGAAAAAGTTAAGGAAATCGATTTAGCAAAAGTGGATGCCGAATTGGCCAAAGCCCGCAAAGAAATGGAAAAATCACGACCAGAAATTGAAAAAGAATTAAAGAAAGCGCAGGCGGAAATTGAAAAGGCTAAGTCAGGGATGAAAGAGTACAAAACATTTGTGGATGGTCTTTCAAGCGATGGCCTCATCAATAAAAAGTCAGGTTATACGATCATACACGAGGATGGCAACCTTACAATCAATGGCAAAAAAGCCAGTGCCAGCACTTATAATAAGTACAAGCCGTTCCTGGAAAAACATAAAAAATTCAGGATTAAAAAAGACCTCGACGATTTCGATTTGGATACGGACTAAGGCTCAACTTCATACTTTGTAAAAAGCAATCCCGGTTTTTCGCGATTGCTTTTTTTTGTGGGTCATCCTTTATTTCCTATAAATGCCCAAAGACCTGTGAACAGGACAAAAAAAACCGGCTACTTCAAAAAAGTAACCGGTTAACCTTATTAATCAAAATCTAATCAGAAATCCGCAAATAATAGTGGGGAAGGAACAATATCAAATTCCTTGGCTTCAATCATCTCAATGTTAAGCTGGAATGCCTCGTCAGTCTTTACCACGACTTTCTCTTTGGTAACCTTCTTATAACCGGATTTTTCAAAAACAAATTTGTAGGTTCCGGGTTTCAATTCTTCAAAACCATAAGCCCCCGTTTCATCCGTTTGGACGGCCTTTTCCTTTTTGGATAAGAGATAGGCGGTGACGATTACGTCCTTCAATGGTTTTTTATTCTCACTATGAAGTATAATGCCTGCCAGGTCGTTCTTCTTCCCTTTTTCCGGATCGGTTGTTTCGGGCTCAGTATTTGCCTTTGCCACCACGAAACCCGTCAGGCTAAACACCATTAAGAGTAGCTTAAGCTTCATAAAACCAAATTGATAAGTATAAAAATTGATTTGAAACAATATAAAATTACAGCATTTGTATTGGATTTTGCAAACCGTCTAAAAATTCTTGCCAGACTTTTTTTACGATATCTCCCGCCGGTAAAACACTATCCAATAAACAACTAGCTTGTCCAATTTCCAGTTCTCCTTCATCCAGATTTCCTTCGAACATTCCCTTCTTTGCCCGGCCCCTTCCTAACAAAGTTTTTAATTCTTCCTGGCTCGCTCCCCTTCTTTCCGCTTCCTGTACCTGCACGTAAAACTGGTTACGCATCATCCTAACAGGTGTAAGTTGCTTAAGAGTTAAAACCGTATCTCCTTCCTTTGATCCGATAACTGCGTTCTTAAACGACATATGCGAAGATGCTTCCTCGCTCGCTACAAAGCGGCTGCCCATTTGTACGCCCTCTGCGCCCATCGCCATAGCAGCAAACATCTGCCTTCCTGTTGCTATGCCGCCCGCTGCTATCACCGGTATCTTAACTGCATCCACTACAGCAGGTATCAATACCATGGTAGTCGTTTCCTCTCTGCCGTTATGCCCGCCGGCCTCGAACCCTTCGGCTACTACAGCATCACAACCAGCGGCCTCGGATTTACGGGCAAAGGTGCTGCTACTTATCACATGGACGACTGTGATCCCATTGTCCTTTAAAACGGGGGTCCACGTTCTAGGGTTGCCGGCAGAAGTGAATACAATTTTTACTTTTTCCTCAATTACTGCCTCAATGTGTTTGTCGATATCCGGATAAAGCAAAGGGATGTTTACTGCAAATGGATTCCTGGTAGCAAGCTTACACTTTCGGATATGCTCTTTTAAGACATCGGGATACATGCTTCCGCTGCCTATCATACCCAGGCCCCCCGCATTGCTGACTGCACTTGCCAGTTTCCAGCCACTGGCCCAAATCATTCCGGCCTGGACAATCGGGTAATCGACTTTAAATAGTTCAGTAATTCGATTTTTGAATGGAGTCATATTTTGTTAAAGATGCTGGATGCTGGATGCTGGATTCTGGATATTGGATGCTGGATGCTGGATACTGGATACTGGATGCTGGATGCTGGATAGTTTGATGTTGAAAGGAAAATAAAGTTTCAAAAATGAACCAGTTGCCTAAAAATCCAGCATCTGATATCTGGCATCCAGGATCTATCCCAAATCAATATTTGTGTTGTCACCGATATTCAGCGTGCGGGTTTCGCCACGCAAGCCGGTATCGCTACCGATGATAGAGGCCTCTAACACTATATCAAATAGATTGGAAAATGAACCGATGATAGAATTTCTAATAATTGAGTAATTAATAGTAGTGCTTTCTCCAATTGTCACGTTCGGTCCAATGATGGAGTTTTTTATATCACATCCGTCCCCGATACTAACGGGTGGGATGATCACAGTGTTTTCGAAATGGTATTCGCTTTCCGCTTTACGCGCGAATTTTTTTAAAAGGGTGGCATTTGATTCAAGCAAAGTTTCCTTGCGACCGCAATCAAACCAACTTTCAACTTTGAAAGGTTTCATCTTAATCCCCATTTTCAGCATACAATCCAACGCATCGGTTAAACTGTATTCTCCGTGCGTTCTCAATCCCTGCCGGTAATTATTTTCAAGGCACTGAAACAGGTGTCCACTTTCCTTGATTTTATAAATTCCCACCAGTGCCATATTCGATTTAGGGATCTGTGGCTTTTCAACCACATGGTCAATATAGCCCTCATCATCAATTTCGGCTACACCAAACTCCCTGGGGTCATCCACCTTTTTCACCCCAAGCATTGAGCCGGGGCTGTTTACAACTTCATTTATGTCGTACTCGCAAATCGTGTCGCCAAGCACCACCACCACCTCATCGTTGTTGACAATCTCTTTTGTCATCTGGATGGCATGCCCCACTCCCTGCCTGTCGATCTGTTGTACATAACAGGCCTGCAGTTCAGGATATTTAGCCTTTACATAGTCCCTTATTTTGTCGCCGAGGTATCCTACTATAAAAACAAACTCCTGGATTCCTGCTTCACGCATTTGATCAATAATGATACTGAGTACCGTCTTTCCTGCAAGCGGGATAAGAGCCTTTGGTTGTGTATAGCTGTGAGGACGCAGCTTAGTGCCAGCGCCTGCTACTGGGATGATTGCCTTCATTAAAAAACCAATCTGCCCTGGGCAGACTTTAACCCCAAATCAATTGATTTTAGGGCTTATTAACAATATTATTCGGTAACGATCCGCTACCTGCTTTTACGCTGACGCCGGGAACGCTTATGAGGCAAAAGCCAACGAAAATAAGGATTTTTAGCACAAACAAAAACTTATCTACATCGCCGGGTTTTCGATTGATCACAAGCCTAATTTTGCAGCCTGAATTGTTGTTAACGGCGGTGGCGCGTCTATTGACTTTCTTACTGATGACCGAAGCGAAGCGCTGTGCCGGAATCAGGGTGGTACGCTTCAACCGCACCAATTCTTTTCATTGCAAAAACGATATAAAATGGTCGAAATAGAAACACAAAGAGACACCGAAGTTTTTGATCTCATTCATAAAGAGCTTGCCCGTCAGCGTAATGGCATCGAACTTATTGCTTCGGAAAACTTTACTTCCCTACAGGTAATGCAGGCCATGGGGACCGTGCCGACTAATAAATATGCGGAAGGTTATCCCGGCAAAAGATATTATGGCGGTTGTGAAGTCGTCGATGAAATCGAAACGCTCGCTATTGAGCGCCTGAAGAAAGTTTTCAATGCAACCTGGGCCAATGTACAACCTCATAGTGGTGCACAGGCAAATGCGGCGGTGTTTTTGGCTTGCGTAAAGCCCGGTGAAAAAGTGCTGGGGCTTGATCTTAGTATGGGCGGACACCTGACACACGGTAGCCCTGCGAATTTTAGCGGAAAGAATTTCCATGCGTTGTTTTATGGAGTAAAGAAGGAAACAGGCTTCGTTGACTATGACCAGCTCGAAGCGACTGCTTTGAAGGAAAAACCAAAAATGATTATCTGCGGCGCTTCAGCTTATAGCCGTGACTGGGATTACAAACGCATACGTGAAGTGGCTGACAAGATCGGTGCAGTTGTGTTGGCAGACATTGCCCACCCTGCGGGTCTGATTGCTAAAGGACTACTTAATGATCCGTTCGAACATTGCCATATAATTAGCTCTACTACGCATAAAACATTGCGCGGGCCCAGAGGCGGGATCATCATGTTGCGCCATGATTTTGAAAACCCATGGGGTATAAAAGATCCGAAAGGAAATACCCGAACTATGAGTCAATTGCTCGACCTGGCAGTTTTTCCCGGTACCCAGGGCGGGCCACTCGAACATATAATTGCTGCCAAAGCTGTGGCTTTTGGTGAAATACTAACGGATGAATTCTCCGCTTATGCGAAACAAATAATTGCCAATGCACAGGCAATGGCAAAGGCATTTGTAAGCAGAGGATATAATTTGATAAGCAATGGCACTGATAGCCATTTGATGCTGATCGACGTCCGCAATAAAAATCTTACAGGTAAGAAAGCCCAGGAAACATTGGATAAGGCGCACATCACATTAAACAAGAATGCCGTTCCTTTTGATGATAAGTCTCCTTTTGTGACTTCCGGTATTCGTGTCGGTGTTCCAGCCGTGACGACACGGGGAATGAAAGAAAGGGACATGGAAACAATTGTAACGATGATTGATCGCGTATTGATGAATGCAGATGATGAAAAGGTGATTCGTGATACCAAGGAGGAAGTGCGGGAGTTCATGCAGCAATATCCGTTGTATCCGGAGTTGGGGTAGGGAAAAATCGGCTCAATGCATAATTGTATTGTTTGCAAGAATGTCAAGGCTATCCTTGATACCCATCGAAAAAATTTTCATTCGATTATTGGATTCTTTTTCCAAAACGAGCTCAACTTTTTCTTTAAGGTTAATAAGCTTTGAAGCCGCTACAGTTTTCAACGCAAATTTCCTTACACCCAGATTTGGGTCATCCAGTAAATCGTTAATAAGACTGACAGCCTTCGGAAAATTAGTCAAATGCCTTAGCTCAAAAGCTGCAACGGTTCGGAGTTCTCGCTTTTCGCTCTTCGCGGCAATTTCTAATGCGGGTAAGCATTTTTCGGACTTCAACAGGCCAATATAGGTTACTAATTTAACGGCCAGGTTTACATTAACATTTACGTCGTCGATCAGGTTTTCAATTACCGGATAATCCTCATCTGTCAATTTATCAATCACATTAGAATAGTTGGGTTTGGCTCCTCTGATAATTTTAAGTATATCTTCTTTAGTTTTTGCCATATAAGATCATTTTTTTAATTAAGTAATCCGCTTTGTCGCATTTTCTTTATTTCCGATTTGATCAATTTTGCAGGCGCGTCAATATTAGCTGGAGCCGGATTCATTAATCTATGGGTTAATTGATCCGGAGAATGGTCAAGTCCAAGCAAATGACCAATTTCGTGAGCCAGTGTATATAACGCGCAGGAAGATCTTATTACCGCCATCGGAATGCCCTGAGGGTGAGTACTACATCCATCGAGAGCGCCAAGATCATTCATAACTGTTTCGCAGATATAGACCACAACATCTGTAATGGCAGCATTAGCACGAAAAGCTGACAATTCTATTTGCTCATCAGACGGAGCTACATTACATTCGCCTACAAATAAGCTATTAAAAAACTCAAACTCATCCCGGGTTAAATCCATTTCGTCAGTAGTCACGAGATTTACAGTGACGTTTGCTCGTGAAAAGGTCTCATTCATTGCCGCCATCATATTGGCTATCGTATTTCCGTCCGGTGGTGGCGACGGAGGCGTTAAAATTTTTATATGCAGGTTTAAATGCAAAGTTTGCTGATGTTCGCCGTTCGCCATAACTCGCTTTTTTTTAAATCATTAACTAATATGTTAGATAATTCTTTCAATCTTTTCAACTGGAATAATCAATTATCCTTTTTTAACTGTTCCCCATTTCACAATTAAAAGAACCACCAACACCGTTAGTGCAATAAATCCGAAAATCTTAAATATAGACGATTGTTCTTTTAACTCAATTACGTCTGTCTTCCCTGAAAGCACCGAGGACGCCCAGAAATAAGGCAATTTGTTTTCTCCTGACAATAATTGGAGCTTCGCCTTCTGTAATGCGACGTCAAGGGGCAGTTTTTGAGCAACGTAGTTACAAAACAATTCGGTCAAAAGATAACTGGATTTATTGTCAACCGACCACAAATTGGCAATAGTAGAGGGAATTCCAAGAGCCGCAAATCCGCGGTTGAACCCAAAAACTCCTTCGCCTCGATAAAACTTTCCGGTTCCAGTTTCACAGGCAGATAGAATTACAAGTTCTGTAATTGATTTGTGCTCCCCAATCAATTCCGAGAGATATAAGGCCGAGTCTGAAAAATAAATAACAGGTTCTGAAAACATACTGGTATCGGCTGCATGTGAAAAAATTTGGATAATCTTATACCGATAAAATTGATTCAAAAAATTAGCTTTTGACGCCCTTTCGCCAACAAAATTCCTGGCACTGCTAAAATACAATTTCATTTTATCTAATGAAACATCACTCCCAGGTAACGATGGCAAACTCATTTCATTCTGGTATCGTACAGGTGCAAAGCCGAGAAAATCCTTGAATGATACGTCGGAAAATGAGTCAAATTCATTCATTAAGAATCGGGCCGAATAGGTATAACTGACTGCATGATGATTCAAAAAATATTCGACATTCTTATCGCCGCCAGTAATTAAAGCCTCAAAAGGAAAATAATTTCCATCTGGTGAGATAATTACCCGCCCATCGGGAACCGGATTATTTTCAAAAATCAAGTTATACAAATGGTTTGCTGTGTTCTTAAACAGTTCAAAACTTCTGTTTAATAAACCCCTATCAGCTATAAGAGCATTAAAAAGCCGAACAGTGCTATCGAATTCTGGTCTGTCAATTCTGGTTAGACGAGCTTGATGGGGTGTAACCACGAATAAGTAAACAGAGCTCTCTCCTGAAAAAAATTCGACCAATGCCTGGTGATCGGCCAACAACTTATTCTTTACATCATTTATTGTGATCGATGCGGAGTCTAAATAATTCTGATAATAAAAAGGGTTCTTAACCTTCAGATCGCTCGTCACAGCGTCTAATTCACGTTTGCGGATGAACAATTCTTCCTGTAGCTCCCTGGATCTGCTCACAGATAGATCTGCCTTTTCTAATTCTCTTTCCTGTTGAAGTATCTTCTTTTTTAGCTGAGCCTGTTTAAGAATGTCCGCCGCTCCCATCCACTTTTGTTCGTTCAGCTGATTATTTAATAGGGCAGCCCGTCCTTTTTCAAAAAAATAGAAGGCATCGGAAATATTACCGGACCGTTGGCAAGCCTCAATAGCATGGTCATATAATAAACTCGTATTCCCCCGCCATAATAGCTGTGATAAAACTTCAGACTGTCCGTTATTCACTATATTAATAAAGTGATCTGCCGATTTATAAATCCGAATTGCTTTATCGGCTGATTTTAGATTGCTTTCATGTTTAAACTGCCGGAAATAAGCATCCCCTTTATTCAAAAGCAAGCTCATAATATGCCTGGCATTCTTAGATTGAATAATTTCATTTAAAGTTCCTTGCAATATGTCATCTTCGCTAAAGCCTGGTTTGACCTGGTCGAATGCAAGCCGAAAATATTGAAATGCTGAATCATAGGTACCCTCTTCAGCAAAGGCATTTCCGATATTTGAGTAAATGTTCAGCAAATCATTTGAATAATCATTGTCGGCCGGATCTAATCTTTGGAGATAACGAAGAGCGCGCCGGTATGTAGATATGGCCTTCCTGTAATCTTTGTATTTTTTGAAATAGAGGTAATAGCCAAGATTGGTCAATGTTTGTTCGCAGCCTAAATCATATTTGTCTTGTTCATGATACCTGAGTGCCTGTTCAAAATAAATAAGTGCGTTAGGAAAGTCGCTTTTTTGCACTTGTATTATAGCTAGTTGTTCATAAAGATTACCCAAAAATTGATTCGCTCGAATTAAGCGGCAGTCGGCAATCTTAGCAATGACCAATCGTTCAGCTTTGTCATAATCTTTAAAATCAAGAAGGGCATTTACTTTCCAGGTTAGAAAACGAATAATATACTCGATGCTATCAATGCCACGCACGTATTTCTTGATAATGGCTTCACCCATGTTTGCACTGACAAATCCCCGACGGTAGTCACCGATATCGAACAGGTATTCGACTCTATCTTTTAAGCAATACAACGAATAGACATCGACCAAGCCCGTTCTGACCGAAATCGCCACACAACTATCCATGGCGGCCATTTTTTCAGGAATCCTGTTCAAAATTCCATATAGCCGCCCCAGAGTAAAATAACTTCTTATGATTGCTTTGGATCCGGAATTTGCTTTTGTTGAAGGATTATTGCTGCTAATGGCAATAGACTGCAAGGTATAATGTAACGCCTCGGTATACTCCCCTAACCCTAAATATAATGCCCCTATTCTTTGCATTAATAAGGAATGGGTAGTGTCAAAACGATATGGGCAATTGGTTATTGATTGCTCGTATTTCAAAAGTTCCTCCAATTGCCTTGTCGGAGGTGGGGAAAAAGTCGCAGAATCTCTGAAAAAAATAATCCTTTTCCATAATAAATATCTTTCAGGACATTGGGCTGTCAATGTTAACGCAGGCAAAAGAATAAAAACAATTAGAATGTAAATTTTTTTTTCCATACTTGACATGTTGCCAAGAACTTATAAAGAAATTACAGAACTAACCGCTAACTTTAACGCCGCAGTAGCGACATTTGTTTGCCACAACTACACACCTTCTTTGCGGAGTTTTAGAGAATCCTCAATCCTGTTTCTTTTTTTGCCAATTTCTTTTCAAGCCTGAAAAGCGATTTTCCCTTGTTTTATGAAGGTGGTATTGACGGGTCTTTTGGTTTTGGTGGAACCTCTGCAGGACCTTGACCCTGTTTAAATCTTTGGTCCCGCTTCAGAGTTACCACAAGCTTATAACTAACCGATTTACCCTTTTTTTTTGTCCATTCAAAATGAAGATTGAATACGGGAGTAGCAAGACGATTTTTTTCTTGGGCGGTTTTATCCGCGTTTAAGGCCTTTTGAACCTTTTTCTTTAGTTGACCGATTTCTCCGGGTTTTAATGTTCCTATGAAATCGACGTCATAAGTAACTGGAAATTTCTGGCTACTCCCTCTTTTAGTCAGGTTGAATTTTGCCATAAGAAAATATTAAAGGTGATATAATAGAATAATAAGTTCTGCTGTTACTTCCAGGTATTTTCATATCGCTAAACCGTGCACATACTTTCAGTTTCGTTATAGCTGGCCGGATTAGAGGAAACGGCAAAGGAAAATTCTCAGAATAAGAGAACCGAGGAGATACCTCCGTGTTTTGACATGTGATTACTGTTGGTCGTGATTCATAACTCGTCGGGAAACAAAAATCACAAATAATTTTTCAAATTAGAGGAAGCAGGTTTGCGAACTTTTTGAGTGGTAATCAGACAACTCAAATGCTGTTCTCATTATTAAGATACTTAATATTAAATTCCAATCCAAAAAATAACCTTTCCAATTTATTTAACAGCATGCCTTTCCTAACAAAGAACTCCACGTCAACCTGGCAAACGTTGAAACTGATTCACCTGGAAAACATCAAACTGTTCAGTGCGGCACTCTTACGAAAGTTTCCCACCAACCCTCCTGGACCGTTTATTTGAAACGAGCCATTTCCTTGTTACCAAAACCATTACAATTCCAAGGCCCATAAGACCGGCTATCCATTTCCAGGAATTAGTTCCACTTAATTCGATAGTACCCGCTTTTCCAACTAGCACCGAGCCTGCCCAGTAGCTGGGTAACGATTCTAGTTTTGAAGCTGTTTGCAGAAATTCCAGTTTTGCTTTTTGCAAAGCCACATCCGTTGGCAATCCACGGGCAAGCCATTTGTAAAAATACTCTGTGAGCCGGTATGTCGAGTTATTGTCAACGGACCAGAGATTGGTAACGGCGGCAGGAATTCCTAAGGACGCAAATCCACGATTGAAACTGAAGACCCCTTCCCCACGGTAATCTTTTCCTGCGCCGGTTTCGCAGGCAGACAAAACTATAAGCTGGGTAAGTGGTTTAAATTCATTTGTGAGATCTGAAAGGTACATGGCAGAATCAGCAAAATAAATGACAGGCTCATTATTCAGGCTGCTGTCAGCAGCATGAGTATAAAGTTGAATGATACGATAGTTTGAAAACTGCCTTAGGAAATTTTCCCGCGAGGCATCAAACCTGGTTAGACTAGCGCTCTTGCTAAAATTAGCGGCGATCCTGTAAAGTGATCGATCACTTTCCGGAAGCGCCGCCAATTCAAGATCAGACGGATAGTTAACTGGGGCCATTCCCAAAAAATTACCGCCTGAGGCTTGAGCGCTCTCAAAATTATTCATTAAGAAGCGGGCTGAATAAGCGTAACTGACCGCATAGTCTTCAACAAACCATTTTATCGGTTGCCGTGTTCCATTTATTATTAGCGCTTCGAAAGGAAAATAGCGACCATCCGGTGAAATAATAATACGACCCGGCGGCAAATTAATATTCCGAAATACGAGCTGGTACAATTCGTTTGAAACACTCCTAAAATTTTCATAGTTCTTGTTCAGCAAGCTGAAATTAGAAACATATTCTATAAACAATCCAGACAAATGCTCATAAATGTTTCTTTCTATTTTTTCCAAATGCCCGCCGTCAGCCGTAATTACCAGGACGTAGACGGCGCTGTCGCCGGCAAATATTTCCAGCAGAGCTCGCTGAGCCTTTAGAACCACCTGTTTTATATCCGGGATTGAAATAAAGGCCGTGTCTAAATAGCTTTGATAATACAACGGGCTGTTCGTTTTTATGAGCTGTTGGAGGCGATCCAGCTCCTGCTTTTTATCAAATAGAATACTTTGCAACTCTGAACGCCGATCTGAAGTTTCATCGGTTTTTTCTAGTTCAATTTGGATTTGATGGATTTTCTTTCTCACCTCGGTTTGCTTCAAAATATCCTGCCCGGCGACGAACCGATTCTCATTGAGCTGGTCATTTAACAGTACAGCCCTGCTTTTTTCGAAAAAATAAAATGCATCAGCGATGTTCCGCTGCAGGTAGCAGGCTTCTATAGCATTTTCATAAAGGCGTCGGCTATCGCTCCGCCAGAACAACTTTGATTCAAGATCAAATTGCATGGCCTTTATCCGATCCAATAGCCGATCTGCCGCCTTATAGATCGCAACAGCCTCATTGAGATGCCTGTCTTGCTTGTCGGATAAATATTGGTTCCGATAAACATCTCCCTTGCTTATTAGCAAATCGGTTAGGTAGTAGATTTTCTTGAAGCGGATAAGGTCTGTAGGCGGACTTCGCAGAACATGAATTTCATTGCTGCCAGGACTGATTTGATCAAAAGCAAGCTGAAAATATTGGAACGCAGAGTCAGGGAGACCCATCCTGGAATAACTATTGGCAATATTTGTGTAAATGTTTAACGATTCAAAAGCATCAGAAAGTTGTTTGGATTTTTCTTCATTTATGTACCGCAAAGCCTTCCTGTAGGTAGAGATTCCCCTCTTGTAATCTTTAAAATGCCTGAAATAAATTTCGTAGCCGAGCTGGTTCAGGATTTGCTTACACTGTAAATAATCTTTGTTCTTATGGTATAAGGACAACGCCTTCTCTAGAAACAAAATAGCTTTCGCATAATCTCCTTTTCTTACCTGTACATCGGCAAGTTCTGAATACAAGATTCCCAAATAGTTATCAAGACCTGCTGTTTTGTATTCAGTTAACTTATTTGCAAGTAGTTTTTCAGCCTCTTCATGATTTTCAAGTTTCAGAAATGCATTGACCTTCCAGTGCAGGCTGCTGGACGCATAGCTAATGCCCACGTTGCGTTCCAGGTTATCCTTGCCCCTGGCATAGTCTCTCCCCATTTTTTCGCACCTTGTTGCATAATCAATACACCGGTAATAATCCCCTATATCATAAAAATATTCCACTCTAGTATAAAGGGCAATTAAACTAGCCCGGCTGATATAATTTAGTCTTATGGCAATGTCCGCGCAGCTATCCAGGGCTCTCATTCTTTGGGAGACATCATTAAGTGAATCGTATATTACCGATAGCCAGTAATAATTTCCGGGCAGGTTTTGTTGTTTTATGGAAGGACTGCCAGCGTTCCTCTCAATAATGTTGATTGCCTCGCGTCGATATTGCAAAGCCTTAAGGTATTCGGCTTGTTGGAAATACGCGTCTTCAATTGCAAGAAGCAATGTTACATGTGTAGTATCGTTTTTATACGGGCACGCGTTCATTTTTTCCAGGTGTCCAAGTAACTCTGGTAATTGTTCTCTTGGGGAAAGCCTGGAAGAGTCCCGGACATATAGGATGCGTTTCCACAAAATATCCTGGTCCGGACACTGCCCGCGCAGGAATGATGTGAGTAAAATGAAGCTGACTGTGAGAAATGCGGATCGCTTCATAGCTGGATTGGAAATTAACGAAATTCACATGATCATTCCGGGCATTCATGGAATTTCACGGCGCAACGTCAATTCTCATCTTGCCAGGCATGTTTCTGGCACTTCTTATATCCTTCTTTACCCCAAGTGCGTCTTGAATGATTTTTCGTAAATCTGGCATCACTCCAATTTTGTCTTTAGCCCGGCCACCAGAGGAAGCGGTGTTATACATATCACTGCTTAAGATATCGCGCATTTGCTTCGGACCAATACGACACCCAAAGTTGAGTTCTATTATACTCTGTACGATAATCGCAACTCCCGCAATAATGGCTGAAGCGCCAGACGTACCACCGAATCGTCCCGTATAGGTATCTGTGAATTCACCTGACGACAGTGGAACATATCCTGCAGTTGTTATTCTTTCGCCCCATGAGTAGCAATCAATGCGGCTTCCAAAGTTTGAGTAACCCATTCTTAAATGGGGCACGACATTGCTGGCAGCAGCAACAATGATAGCACCAGAATCCCTAAAATATGTCGTGCCTTTTTTAAGGCGCTGTTCTCCGGCAATGGCAAACCCGTCAAGGTCACTCCCGACTTTTGAATTAAGGTTTCCATTACCAGCAGGTTCAATAACAACAATACCCAAGGCGGTTGCCAGCGCAATAACTTCGAAAACTGCGTTTTGTATTTCGACAGGCCATGCAAAATCACTTCCAGCCGGGTCAAAAGCCTGTGTTTGCAACAAAAGAATATCGCCATACTTGAGATGATTAATTGCAGTCATTATTGCATCTGCCGTATTAAATGATCCATCTGGCCTCCATTGCGACACGACATAGCCGTTGACATTTGGAGTCATCCCAATACCGCCAAGCTTATTATCGAGCATCATGATGGTCCCCAAAACAGCGGTTCCATGATCCTGAAAATCGGTTCTGTTTAAGCCTGTATCAGGAAAGGTCCCAACTGTAATGTCCTCATGATTCAAGATCCACCCTTGTTCTATATCGATGAATTTGACTTTTCCTTCACCATATCCACCTTTAAAATTCCTTGCATAATGGGCGTCAACGCCGCCGGGTGCTTTGTTGAGGTAGCCCTGGTAAACATTTAAGGGATTTTTTATAGGGTTAACGGATGGTGGTAATAAGGGGCCGGTCTCGACATATGCCAGCTCAACATCCTTTGCCTCAAGCATCATTTGTAATAATCGATCTGCATCGACCCGATCCGTACAAGTCACGGCATAATAAGCATTAAAATTCGGAGGTTGATACTGGCAATCCATCTTCGATGCTCTCTCGGCCAATCTGCTAATCTTTGCTGGACTCAGCGACGTGAACAGTTTTGTTATGTTTATCGGGGGGGAGCGCTTCAAAATTGCCTGAAAAGATTTAGGCTCGCTTTTCAAGGGAAAATCTTCGGCTTTTGCTGAACTGTCTTCTGCCAGTTGAATTTCGTTCAGAAGTTTTATTATTATCCTGAACGGAATATCATGCGAGTCCTTGGGACGAGGATTTCCTTTCATTGCCTTAATTAATGCACAAAAGAGTTTAAATAGCGTACAGTCTAAATAGTTAATCAAGCGTCACCGCATCGTTGACGAAAGTTGAGCCTAATATCAAAAAATTAAGCACTTTTTGGAGGAGGCGGTGGGGGGGGCGGAGATGGCGGGTCAGTTGATACGGTGAGGTATCTCAGGTACGGAACGCTACCATTTTTTGCCGCTGGGGAGATCCAAATCGTTACTTCCTTGCCTTTATCTTTCCATTCAAGGTGCATAATATGATCTGTCTCTTCTCGCCTGATTTCCATGTCATAATATTGAAGCCAGCCTCCGCAAAAGAGCTCATAGTCTCTTTGTGCCTTTTCACTCATATTTTTCTCTAAACAATATGTCGCCCATTTTCCAAAAGTTTCCTGTTGTGGATTCTTTACTCCTCTGCTTTTTGCGGCGAGACTCAATGTCATTTCATCGTCGTTCGATAACCCCCGAGGCCTCTCAAATACCTTGAAAGACTTGTTAATATCCTCTGTTGTCAATCGGCTCAAAGCCGAATCCCCGGTGAATTTTGCCCATTTCATAACTAATGTGTTTTAAGGTGATAAAATAGAATTACCATTTTTTCATCCATTCCTGGGCAGTTACTTTTTCTTCGAGATTCCTCTGCACTTCCTACCCCATCAAAATCTTAGCCTCTGTTTACCAGCGGGCGGTTGCGTTTTAACAGAGCGAGGAGAAAATATAACTTGAACTGTTTTGCATTAAGGAAGGTATAGTTTCCGAATCCCTGAGGATTGAATAAAGTTTAATCGTATTCTGAGTCGGAGCAAATCAAAATTGCAGTGTCATCAAAAGGTTGAAGCGAAAAATACATTGCGCTAATGCGCTTCTTACTTAAGCCCGTTTAATAAGCACGGCTATATCTCTATGTCGACGCACACTTGTGAACATTTTGCCTATTGTCCAAAAAAAAGCTAACCCAATTGCTGCGAAAATGGCAATCCATTTCCAAAGGTAAGGCCTGGTCATGGCAATAGCATCTGATTTACCTAGCAGGACCGGTCCTGCCCAATAGCAGGGCAAAGATTTTTCTTTTGAAGAGGTTTGCAGGAATTCAAGTTTTGCCTTTTGCAAAGCCACATCCAGTGGCAATCCTTTAGCCAGCCATTTATAAAAAAGTTCGGTTAGTTTGTACGTTGATTCATTATCAACTGACCATAAATTATTAATCGCTGCAGGAATTCCCAAAGCAGCAAAGCCGCGGCTAAAGCTAAATACTCCTTCACCCTGGTAAACCTTCCCGACACCTGTTTCACATGCTGACAGGACAATCAGGCTGGTGCTTGGTTTATTATCGCCAATCAGGTCAGATAGATATAACGCTGAGTCCGCAAAATAAATAACAGGTTCGCCCTGTGCACTGCTGTCAGCTGAATGAGTATAAAGCTGGATGATCCGGTACCTGTAATACTGATCTAAGAAGTTTTTCTTTGAAGCAGCAGTTGTTACCAGGTTATCCGAATTCCTGAAATAAGATTGCAATTTGTAAATGGAACGATCGCTACCGGGAAGCGCAGCCAGCGAAAAGGAGGAAGTGAAGTTAACTGGCGCAATACCCATGAAACTTTTTGCCGTCCCGGTTGCCGACCCGCCGTCAAAATCATTCATAAGAAAACGTGCCGAATAGGTGTAGCTGACGGGATGATCATTCAAAAACCACGCTGGGGTTTGACCCTCCGAACTCGTTATTAAGGCCTCAAATGGAAAGTATTGTCCATCAGGAGAGATAATTACACGGCCCCGACCTATTGGAAAATTTTGAAACATTAGCTTGTATAAGCCGCTGGCCGTTTTTAGATAGCCATCAAAATTGCTGTTCAGGAGGCTTGCATTAGAGAGGTAGCGGCCGTAATCAAGCGAAAGCCTGTCAAATTCCGTTTTATCGATCTTTCTTAACGCGCATTGGAACGGAGTTACAACTAATAAATACACAGTGCTGTCACCGGCAAACAATTCAACAAGTGCCGAATGATCTCTCAAGACTTTTTGGTTTATCTCATTAACGGTGATAAAACTGGTATCGAGGAAATTCTGATAGTAAAGTG
>Ga0070669_100000691_pt1 | contig 24753 bp, 17 predicted proteins | sample KBSS53metaG_FD_64680 | JGI IMG/M metagenome (GOLD analysis project Ga0070669, IMG submission 64680) | Switchgrass rhizosphere microbial communities from Kellogg Biological Station, Michigan, USA - KBS S5-3 metaG | ecosystem: Host-associated > Plants > Roots > Rhizosphere > Soil ...
TAGACCATTGTGTAGCCGATGGCGATCAGGCCATAGACCGACCCGAGGGTCAGGCCGTTGACCAGTTGCTGCAGGAAAATACCATCCATAACGCAATCTCACGCAGTGAGAACCTGCACACCCTGGGGCGCGCGGTTCTTCTAGGAAAAATACAGATTTACGTCGGAGCAATGTCAGACAGGAAACCGCAGCCCCCTTGTGGGAGCTGGCTTGCCAGCGATAGCGGTAGAACATTCAACAAAGATGTCGACTGTCAGGCCGTCATCGCGGGCAAGCCCGCTCCCACAGGGAATGTGGCTTCCGGTTGATCAGGTGCCGTTATTTCTGTTTTTCCAGCTGGTGATATTTGCCGTCCTTGTCCCACTGGTAGACCACGTAGTCGGAGACCTTCAGGTCGCCTTTGGAGTCCCAGGTCTTCTCGCCCATGACGGTCTTGACCGGGTTTTTCTTCAGCCAGGCAGCGGCCTCCTCGCCCTTGTTCGACTTGGCGCCGTTGAAGGCGGCGGCCAGGGCCTGAACCGATGCATAGGCGTACAGGGTGTAGCCTTCAGGCTCGGTGCCAGCCTTGCGGAACGCATCTACCACGGTCTTGCTGTCTGGCAGCAGGCGCGGGTCGGCACCAAACGTCATCAGCACGCCGTCGACGAATTGCGGGCCACCGGCGGTGGTCACCAGTTCGTCGGTCACGATGCCGTCATCGGACATGAACTTGACGTCTTTCAGGCCTTGTTCACGCAGTTGGCGAACCAGCGGGCCGGCTTCCGGGTGCAGGCCACCGAAGTAGACGACATCGGCGCCGGCGCCACGGATCTTGGTGACAATGGTGCTGAAGTCTTTCTCGCCACGGGTCAGGCCTTCGTACAGCACCGGCTTCACGCCGCGTTTTTCCAGTTGTGCCTTGGTCGCATCGGCCAGGCCCTGACCGTAGGTGTCCTTGTCGTGCAGCACGACGACTTTCTTGCCCTTGAGCACGTCGACGATGTAATCGCCGGCGACGATACCTTGCTGGTCGTCACGGCCGCACATACGGAACATGGCGCTCAGACCGCGCTCGGTCACCTGCGGGTTGGTGGAACCCGGGGTGATCGCGATGATGCCGGCTTCGTCGTAGATCTCGGACGCAGGAATGGTGGAAGACGAGCAGAAGTGGCCGACCACACCGGCGACTTTCTGGTTGGTGAGGTCCTTGGCGACCGTCACCGCCTGTTTCGGCTCGCAAGCGTCATCGCCTTTGACCAGAACGATTTTCTCCCCGTTGACGCCGCCCGCCGCGTTGACCGCGTCGGCCGCCGCTTGTGCCCCTTTCATGTACTGTTCGCCAAATGCCGCGTTGGCGCCCGTCATCGGACCCGCCACACCGATTTTCACATCAGCTTGTGCAAACGCAGAAACACCCAGCGCAGTAGCCACTGCGAGGGCCAGAAAGCCTTTCTTGTAAAACGTCTGGGACATGAGGTGGTGCTCCAAGGTTTTTTTTAGTTGGCACTGCGACTTCACTTGAATGCTCAGAGCAAGGGCCGTGCCATCGGTTTTTTATTCTTCAAAAAGTCGCTGCTTTCTTGTTATTTCGACTGTTTCGTTCCCATTTTCATTGGGCGTGCAACCGTCTAAACCGCGGAAGGTGAAACCAATTATTTTTTCAGGCGCAACCCGCACGCGCCATCATTGCAACCGCGGCGCCAAACGACGTGCAACCAGCCTGTAACAGCCCGCGTCACCGAACTGCACACTGCTGGTGCGGGACTGCTACAACCCGCACCATTACAGGCTAGTCGCTACATCGAAAAGCGCCGCTTCCGGCAACATATTTCAACACTCAAATGACGATCCGCAGGCACTGGCCCGCGTGATACAACGAGAACCCCGCCTCGTACAGACAACTGCGCAAGCCCACACCCGCCAGGGGCTGCATCGGTGCGAAGGGAATCGGCAATGCCTGAGGATTTCCGTTACACAGGTAATCGGCGAAGGCCTTGCCGACCACGGTGCCGGTGGTCACGCCACGGCCGTTATAACCGGTGACGGCCACCAGTCCGGGCGCCGGCTCGAACAGGCGCATCAGGTGATCGGGAGTGAAAGCGATGCGCCCGGTCCAGGTGCATTCCCACTCCACGGGTTTCAGATTGGGGAAGTAATGCTGCTGCACCCGGTCGGCCCAGGCCTTGAGGAACCATGTCGGTTTCTGATTGCCGTTGCCGAGGCTGCCCAGCAACAAACGCCCGTCCTTGTCGCGGCGGATGCTGCTCAGCACCTGACGGGTATCCCACGAGCCCTGCCCGCCCGGGAGGATTTCCTGGGCAGCGTCTTCAGTCAACGGCACCGAAGCGACCTGATAGTAGTAACCGGGGAAGAAATTGCGCTTGAGTTCGGTCCAGTCGCCTTCGGTGTAGGCGTTGGAGGCGATCACCACTTGTTCGGCCAGCACCGAACCCTGCTCGGTCTGCACCGACCATTTCGGCCCTTGGCGTTCGAGACGCGCGACCGGGGAGTGATCGAACATCTGCCCGCCAAGGCTCATTACAGCGTTGGCCAGCCCGGTGACGTAGGCCATCGGATTGAGCGTGCCGGCGCGCCGGTCGAGCAGCGCGGTAGCAATCTTTTGCGTGCCGGTCGCCTGTTCACAGGCCTTGCCGGTCAGCAGTTCGACCGGCGCACCGCGGCGCTTCCACTGTTCCTCGCGACTGCGCAGATCCGCTTCCCCTTTGGCGTTGTGCGCCATGTGCAGGGTGCCCTCGCGGCGCAACTGGCAATCGATGTTGTATTTATCCACAAGGCTGAACACCAGCGCCGGCGCCGCACCGAGCATGCGGTTGAGCTGACTGCCGACCGCCTCGCCGAACCCGGCCTCGATCTCGTCCGGCGGAATCCACATCCCGGCGTTGACCAGCCCGACGTTGCGCCCGGAGCCGCCATGCCCCGCGCGATGGGCTTCGAGCACACAGACGCTCTTGCCCTTTTCCAACAGATGCAGCGCCGCCGACAGCCCGGTAAACCCGGCGCCGATCACGCAGACATCAACCTTGACCTCGCCCCTGAGCGCCGTGTTATCCGGTCGTTGCGGCGTGAGTTTTTCCCACAGACATTCTTCGCGTAACGGCATTGCCAGACTCCAACAGAAACCTAACAAACACTGCATACCCTGTGGGAGCGGGCTTGCCCGCGATTGCGTCAGTCCAGTCAGGGGTTAGTTGGCTGAAAGATTGCTATCGCGGGCAAGCCCGCTCCCACAGGTTTCTTCGTCGCATCGATTACTCTGTCAATCGAACGTAATGCCCTGCGCCAGCGGCAACTCCAGCGAGTAGTTCACGGTATTGGTCTGCCGGCGCATGTACGCGCGCCATGCATCCGAGCCCGACTCACGACCACCGCCCGTCTCTTTCTCGCCACCAAACGCGCCGCCGATTTCCGCGCCGCTCGGGCCGATGTTGACGTTGGCGATGCCACAGTCGCTGCCGACCGCCGACATGAATTTCTCGGCCTCGCGCACATCGGTGGTGAAGATGCACGACGACAACCCTTGCGGCACGGCATTGTTCAGGCGCAGCGCCTCTTCGAAATCGGTGTAACCGACCACGTACAGGATCGGCGCGAAGGTCTCGCTGCACACCACGTCGCTCTGCTCCGGCATTTCAACGATGGCCGGCGACACGTAGTAGGCATTCGGGAATTGATCTTCGAGCTGGCGCTTGCCGCCGAACACCCGACCGCCCTCGCTCAACGCCTGCTCCAGCGCGTCCTGCATGTTTTCGAAGCTGTGCTTGTCGATCAGCGGGCCGATCAGGTTGCCTTCCAGCGGGTGGCCGATGCGGACTTTGGAGTACGCGGCTTTGAGGCGGGTGACAATTTCTTCTTTCACCGATTCATGGGCGATCAGGCGCCGCAACGTGGTGCAACGCTGACCGGCGGTGCCGACGGCGCTGAACAGAATGGCGCGCACGGCCATGTCCAGATCGGCGCTCGGGCCGAGGATCATCGCGTTGTTGCCGCCCAGTTCGAGAATGCTGCGGGCGAAACGCGCGGCGACTTTCGGCGCCACTTCGCGGCCCATGCGGGTGCTGCCGGTAGCGCTGATCAGCGCAACACGCGGGTCATCCACCAGCGCTTCGCCGGCATCGCGGCCGCCGATGATCACCTGGCTCAGGTGCGCCGGGGCATCGCTGAAGTTCTTCAGTACGCGCTTGAACAGCGCCTGACAGGCCAGCGCGGTCAGCGGGGTTTTCTCCGATGGTTTCCACACCACCGGGTTGCCGCAGACCAGCGCCAGCGTGGTATTCCACGCCCACACCGCGACCGGGAAGTTGAACGCACTGATCACGCCGACCACGCCCAGCGGGTGCCAGGTTTCACGCATGTGGTGGCCCGGACGCTCGGAGGCGATGGTCAAGCCGTACAACTGGCGGGACAGGCCGACGGCGAAGTCACAGATGTCGATCATCTCCTGCACTTCACCAAGGCCTTCCTGGGTGATCTTGCCCGCTTCCCAGGACACCAGTTCGCCGAGTTCGGTCTTGTATTCCCGCAGCACTTCGCCGAACTGACGCACCAGTTCGCCACGACGCGGGGCCGGCACCTTGCGCCAATGTTCGAACGCATGATCTGCGCGACTGATGTGCTGCTCGACTTCGGCCGGGCCTTCCCAGTTCACGGCGCCGATGCGGCTGCCGTCGATGGGCGAATGCACCGGCACTTTGCCGTTCTGGTACAGGGCCGGGTTCACACCTAGACGATCAAGCAATGCGGCAACCATGGGTCACTCCTCAAGCAAAAAACTGAATGTGTGCGGGCGCGTTTTCACGACCGGGCAGACCTTTAGTTGTAGCGTCAGGAAGGCTGTGCAACAAACGACCTTTACGCGAGATATCATTCCGTTTATTCATGCTGCGCAGAAAGACAAGAAAAGGAACGCCCATGCTGAACAAACGCCACTTGCCGTCGATCACCGCGTTGCAGTGCTTCGAGGCTGTGACCCGGCACCTGAGTTTCACCCGGGCCGCCGAGGAACTGAACCTGACCCAGAGCGCTGTCAGCAAGCAGGTGGCGCAGCTCGAGGAATTGCTGCAGCACTTGTTGTTCCGTCGCGTACGCCGCCGTTTGCAGATGACCCCGGCCGGCGATCTGTACCTGGTGGAAGTCAGAAAAATCCTGACCCAGGTCGAGATGTCGACCCATTATCTGCGTTCCTACGGCGGCGAAACCGAAGTCCTGCGCGTCTCTACGCCCTCGACCTTCGGCGCTCGCTGGCTGGTGCCACGCCTCAAGGGCTGGCGTCTGCGTCATCCGTCGATTCATCTGGACCTGTGCAACGAGCAAGAAGCGGATGATCTGCTGCAAGGGCGCAGCGACCTGGCGTTCTATTTCGGCCAGGGTTCGCGCCCCGGCACCGAGTGCCTGAAGCTGTTCGGCGAAGAGCTTGTGCCCGTCTGCGCGCCGAGCAGCCTGCCGGACACTCCGTTGACTGATCCAACGCGACTCACCGATCTGGTCCTGCTGCAGAATGCTTCCCGCCCGCAAGCGTGGCACGACTGGTTCGACAGCCAGGGCTACCAGACCGAACACAGCTACCACGGCCCGCGCTTCGAAACCTTTTATATGTGCATCCGCGCCGCCCAGGTCGGCTGCGGCGTCGCCCTGCTGCCGAGGTTTTTGGTGGAAGAGGAATTGGCCGACGGCAAACTGGTCATTCCCTGGCAGCATGCAATGCCCAGCACCGATGCCTATTACCTGGCCTACCCGGAACACGCGGCAGAAGTGCCCAAGGTGCGGGATTTCGTGAAGTGGATGCTGGAGCAGATCGACAGTCCGGTTTGAAGTTGTATTCAGTCCCTGTGGCGGTCAAAAAATCGCTGGCAATCCCCACCCCGGATATGCGCCACTAGCGCCATTGATTGATACCGCGCCAACGCGCGGTCCGCCTGGAGACCCCTTTATGAGCGAGAGTGTGTTTGCCGATCGCATCGTGCAGAACCTGCTCGACACCGACTTCTACAAACTGACGATGATGCAGGCGGTGCTGCACAACTACCCCAACGTCGAAGTCGAATGGGAGTTCCGTTGCCGTAACAGTGAGGATCTGCGCCCTTATCTGGCGGAGATCCGCTTCCAGGTCGAGCGTCTGGCCGAGTTGAGCCTGAGCGCCGATCAGTTGAGTTTTCTCGAGCGCATCTCGTTCCTCAAGCCGGATTTCCTGCGGTTCCTCGGTCTGTTCCGTTTCAACCTGCGCTACCTGCACACCGGCATCGAGAACGGCGAGTTGTTCATCCGTCTGCGCGGGCCGTGGCTGCACGTGATTCTGTTTGAAGTGCCGCTGCTGGCGATCGTCAGCGAAGTGCGCAACCGCTATCGCTACCGTGAAACGGTGCTGGAACAGGCCCGCGAACAGCTGTATCGCAAATTCGACTGGCTGACCGCCAATGCTTCGGCCGAAGAACTGTCGCAGTTGCAGGTCGCCGATTTCGGCACACGTCGCAGATTTTCCTACCGCGTGCAGGAAGAAGTGGTGAACGTGCTCAAGCACGATTTTCCCGGGCGTTTTGTCGGCACCAGCAACGTGCACCTGTCCCGCGAACTGGACATGAAACCGTTGGGCACCATGGCCCACGAGTGGATCATGGCCCACCAGCAACTCGGCCCGCGATTGATCGACAGCCAGATCGCCGCCCTCGATTGCTGGGTCCGGGAATATCGCGGTTTGCTGGGAATCGCCCTCACGGACTGCATCACTACCGATGCCTTCCTCGGCGATTTCGATCTGTTCTTCGCCAAGCTGTTCGACGGTCTGCGCCACGACTCCGGGGACCCGGTGCTGTGGGGCGAAAAATGCATCGCCCACTATCACAAGCTCGGCATCGACCCGATGAGCAAGACGTTGGTGTTCTCCGACAGCCTGACCCTGCCCAAGTCGCTGGAGATCTTCCGGGCCCTGCGCGGCCGGATCAACGTCAGCTTCGGCATCGGCACCAACCTGACCTGTGACATTCCGGGTGTCGAACCGATGAGCATCGTGCTTAAAATGACCGCCTGCAACGGCCAACCGGTGGCGAAGATCTCCGACGAGCCGGGCAAGACCCACTGCAAAGACCCGAATTTCGTCGCCTACTTGCGACACGTTTTCCAGGTTCCTGCCGTTTCCAGCCTTTCCAGCAAGGAGTGAATTCATGCAAGCCGTACAGCGTGAGATTGCTGAACAGCTCAACGTTCAGCCGCCGTTCGCCGATTACCAGGCCCTCGAAGCGGAAGTCGCCCGCCGCATCACCTTCATCCAGGACTGCCTGACCAATTCCGGACTCAAGACCCTGGTGCTGGGCATCAGCGGCGGGGTCGATTCGCTGACCGCCGGCCTTTTGGCCCAGCGCGCCATGCGTGAACTGCGCGAGCGCACCGGTGACGAGGCCTACAAGTTCATCGCCGTGCGCCTGCCGTACGACGTGCAGTTCGATGAACATGACGCCCAGGCCTCGGTGGACTTCATCGCCCCGGACGAACGCCACACCGTCAACATCGGCCCGGCAGTAAAGTCCCTGGCCAGCGAAGTCGCAGCCTTCGAAGGCAAGCACGCGGTGTCGGTGGATTTCGTGCTCGGCAACACCAAAGCGCGGATGCGCATGGTCGCCCAGTACACCATCGCCGGCGCAGCCCATGGTCTCGTGATCGGCACCGACCACGCGGCGGAAGCGGTGATGGGTTTCTTCACCAAGTTCGGTGACGGCGCCTGCGACCTGGCCCCGCTCAGCGGTCTGGTGAAAAACCAGGTCCGGGCCATCGCCCGCAGCTTCGGCGCACCGGAATCGCTGGTTGAAAAAGTGCCGACGGCGGATCTGGAAGACCTGTCGCCGGGCAAGCCGGACGAGGCCTCACACGGCGTGACCTACGCCGAAATCGACGCTTTCCTGCACGGCGAGCCGGTGCGTCAGGAAGCGTTCGACATCATCGTCAACACCTACAAAAAGACTCATCACAAACGCGTGATGCCGTTTGCGCCTTGAATCCAGGGCATAAAAAAAGCGTCCTTCGGGACGCTTTTTTTGACCGTGTGTTGCTTACTTCAGGGTCACGGTACCTTTCATCATCGAGATGTGGCCCGGGAACGAGCAGAAGAAGCCGTATTTCTCGTCAGCCTTGAGCTTGGACACGTCGAAGGTCACCGAGTCGGTTTCCTTGGCGCCGATGATCTTGGTGTGAGCGATGACGCGCTCGTCACCGTCCTTCAGGTAGTTCTTGTCGATGCCGGCGGCCAGGCCGTCGGTGGCGATCGGCTGCATGTCGGCTTCTTTGCTGATCACCAGGTTATGGCCCATGACGTTCTTCGGCAGGCTGCCGGAGTGGGTCAGCTCGACGGTGAAGGTCTTGCAGCTCTTGTCGATTTCGATGGCCTTGGTGTTGAAGGACATCTGGTCGGTGGAGTCAACGGTGGTTTTGCACTCGGCAGCCATCAATTGGCTGCTGGCCAGCGCCAGCAGGGATACCGCAACAACTTTGGAAAACATGGTGAATCTCCAAGGCAGGGTTAACAAAACACGAATGGTTGGAAGACTGCCTGAAATCTTCGCAAGTTCCTATGACTTGAGTCAAAAATTGTATACAACTTCCAGGCTATGACACTCATCGAAACAATCTAACAGCCAGACGTTTGGCCGGGCCGTATCTTCAGGGCTCGACACTCATCTGGAGCATCCGTCATGTCCTTCAACAGCCTGTTGTGCAGTCTGCTCGCTGCTTACGCCTGTGGCGCCAGCGGTACCTGTGAAACCCCGAAACGCGAAGTCTAGCCCTTGGATCAAGACGTGCCAGCCATTACCCTGTGACCGATTGACCCAGGAGGAAGGCATGTCTCTCACATCCGTTTGTGTATTTTGCGGTGCCAACGCCGGCACCACTCCGGCGTACACCGAAGCCGCCATCGCCCTCGGCACAGCTATCGCCGAGCGTAAGCTGACGCTGGTCTACGGCGGTGGCGCCGTCGGCCTGATGGGGATTGTCGCCGACGCTGCACTGGCGGCCGGCGGCGAAGTGATCGGCATCATCCCGCAGAGCCTGATGGACAAGGAAATCGGTCACAAGAGCCTGACGCGCCTGGAAGTGGTCGACGGCATGCACGCCCGCAAGGCGCGGATGGCCGAACTCAGCGATGCATTCATCGCCCTGCCCGGTGGCCTCGGCACCCTGGAAGAGTTGTTCGAAGTCTGGACCTGGGGCCAGCTCGGCTACCACGGCAAGCCGCTGGGCCTGCTGGAAGTGAACGGTTTCTACAGCAAACTCACTGCATTTCTCGATCACATCGTCGGCGAAGGCTTCGTTCGTGCGCCGCACCGTGACATGCTGCAAGTGAGTGAATCGCCGCAAACGCTGCTCGAGGCTCTCGACCACTGGAAGCCCACCGTCACGCCCAAGTGGGTCGACCAGAAACCCGATTAACCGCCGGGCACCGATACAGGGCAGAATACGCGCCGCTCAACCTCACCTTCGACCCCAGAGGATCGCCCATGGCCAAACCCAATTACTCCTTCGCCAAACGTCAACGTGACTTGGCCAAGGAACAGAAGAAAGAGGAAAAGCTTCAGCGCAAGAAACAGATGGCTGAAGAGGCGGCACTGAACCCTGACGGTGAAGTGGCGACTGAAGATGATGATGTTGAGACACCGAAAGACCCGGCGCCCGACGCCTGAGCAAATTGCTGAAACCTTGAACACAATCCCTGTGGGAGCGGGCATGCTCGCGAAAGCGTCGTGACATTCACTATGGATGTGACTGAAAAATTGCTTTCGCGAGCAAGCCCGCTCCCACATTTGATCTTCACTCCTCCAGTGGCAACACGGTGACGCGGACTTCCGGGTCGTGATTGCCACCGCCCAGAATCACCCCGCGCAACGGCGACACATCGGAGAAATCCCGGCCCCAGGCCAGGGTGATGTGCTCCAGTGCCGGCTGCACATTGTTTGTCGGATCAAAATCCACCCAGCCCAGCACCGGGCAAAACACCGAGACCCAGGCATGGGACGCATCGGCGCCGATCAACCGTGGCTGCCCCGGCGGCGGCTGGGTCAGCAGGTAGCCGCTGACGTAACGCGCCGCCAGCCCGCGTGATCGCACACAGGCGAGCATCAGGTGCGCGAAGTCCTGACAGACCCCGCGCCGCCGCTCCAGCACCTCCACCAGTGGAGTGGCGACTTGCGTCGCTTCGGCATCGAAGGTGAATTCGCTGAAGATCTTCTGCATCAGGGCCTGCACACCCAGCATCAACGGTCTGCCGGCCGGGAAACAGCTCTCCGAAAACTCGACGAAGCTGCGTTTGAGATGCACGTAGGGCGACTGAAATCGATAGCGACAGACTTCCAGCAACGAAGCGGACAGCGGCTGGCTGCTGTAGGTCAGCGCGTTGCGGGTCAGTTCCCAGGCCGGCGACTGCTGGAAATCCACCACGGGGCGCGCCAGCACTTCGACCGTCAGCCGTGCGTTGACCTGCAATTCATCGTGGGGCCGTTCGAAGGCCAGGCGGGTCAGCGGATTGCCGAACACATCCTGCTCGTCACGGCGGGTGGTCGGCTCCGGGCTGATCAGCAATTGCTGCTCGGTGCAGCGCTGCCAGTCGCACTCGCGCGGCCACAGATGCGCCAGTTGCTGGGCCAGGGACACCGGGCTGTCGTAGCGATAGCAGGTGTCGTGAAAGATCTGGTAATGGGCGCTCATCAGACGGACACCGTACGCTGGCTGACATCATCGACGTGGGCGAAATGGCGCAGGGCCAGACGATCCGAGACCTGACTGCTGGCGTCGGCGATCTCCTGCAGCAGGTCTGCCAGACCGTCGAGGGCCGCGCGTACGCTGGATTCGCCGAACAGGGGATTCTCCAGACAGCTCAGATCGAAGCGCGCCAGACGCTCGACCAGCGGCGGCAACCCAGCCTCCCTCGGCACACCAAAATCATCATTCAGACGCTTCAGGGTGCGGGTCACCAGTTTCAACTGGAACAGCACTGCATGGGGGTTCTGCTCGTCCAGCAGCAACAGGTCGAGCACCGGAATCAACTGCGCCACCGCCAGATAACGCGAGCGGTAAGTGATGCTGCTGTTGCACAGCTCCAGCAACCACTCAAGCCCGGCCTGATCGAACGCGCCCGCGCCGCGCAGGAAGCCCGCGAGGCTGCTGCTGAGAAATTGCAGGCGCTCGATCCGCCGGCCGATCATCAGGAAACGCCAGCCTTCGTCACGGGTCATGTCGTCGAGGGCAAACCCGGACAGCGCCGCGAGCGACATCACCAACCGGTTGAGAAAATCCAGCAGCTCGCCGAAATCCGGTTCGTCGGTGTCCAGCTCCGAAGCCTCGCGTTGCAGCTCCACCAGCGCCTGCCAGTTTTCCCGGGACAACTTGCCGCGCACTTGCGATGCCGCCCACTGCAAGCGCTGCAGGTTGGAGCGCAGGCTGAACGACCAGTCCTCGCCGAGCAGCGCCGCAAGCAAGCGTTCCGGCAGTTCACCTTCGTCCGGCAGCAGCATCAGTCGCTCGCCCAGATCCACAGCGGCCTGCAAGGCTTGCGGGTCATCGCCGTCGACGTAGCGCGCGAGCATGATCCGCAGCAGCCGCGCGCTGTCGTCGCAGCGCTCGCAGTAACGGCCGAACCAGAACAGGTTTTCCACCACCCGCGACGGCAGGTACGGATCACGGCGCACCAGATCAGGCACGCCGATGTTGCGCTGGGCTTTCCACTGTTCCCCGCTTGGCGGCCGATCCCCCAGCACCCAGGTGTCCTTGCTCGCACCACCGCGCTGCATCGACACCACTTCGGCATCGGCTTCGGCCGCGACCCGGGTCAGGCCACCGGGCAACACCCGATAACCGTCGTGACTGGCCACCGCGTACATGCGCATGCCGATCGCCCGGGGTTGCAGTTGCCCGTCCTCGGGCTGCCAGATCGGCGCCTGGGACAGCTGCGCGAGTTCTTGCGCGACATAGGCATAAGGGCGGGCCTGCATGCGCGCGGCGAGACTTTCACGCTGTTTTTCGCTCAGATCCCGGCCAAAAACCGGAGGGAAGCTTTGCGACGGGAACGCCGGTTTGATCAACAGCTCCGGCAGTTTCTCCAGGGCCTGGGCCAACACCGGCGCTTCGCCGCACCACCACGTGGCGATGGAAGGCAGGATCAGGTCTTCGCCGAACAGGTACTGATTGATCTTCGGCAGAAAACCGAGCAGCCCCGGCGACTCCAGTACGCCACTGCCCAGTGCATTGGCCACCAGCACCCGGCCCTGACGCACCGCGTCCAGCAATCCGGGAACGCCCAGCGCGGAATCGGTGCGCAATTCCAGCGGATCGCAGAAGTCATCGTCGAGCCGGCGCAGGATCGCGTGCACCCGGCGCAGGCCACTGAGGGTTTTCAGGTAGACCGTGGCATCACGCACCGTCAGGTCACCGCCCTCCACCAGCGGATAACCGAGCTGGCGGGCAAGATAAAGATGTTCGAAATAGCTCTCGTTGAAGCGCCCCGGTGTCAGCAACACCACCAGCGGCGCGTCATCGTCGCAGGGAGCCTGACGGGCGAGGGTTTCCTGCAGGGTGCGGAAGAATCCGGCCAGATGCTGCACTTTCAGATCCCGATACAACTCGGGGAAGGCGCGGGACACGATGGTGCGGTTTTCCAGCGCATAACCGGCGCCGGATGGCGCCTGGGTACGATCCGCCGTCACCCACCAGCGTCCGTCCGGCGTGCGCGCCAGATCCACGGCATACAGGTGCAGAAAGGCCCCGTCCGGCGGCGCAATGCCCTGACAGGGCCAGAGGAAGTTGTTGTGGCCGAACACCAGCTCCGCCGGCAGCAGCCCTTCGCTGATCAGCCGCTGCGGGCCGTACAGATCCGCCAGCACCGCATTGAGCAGCCGCGCGCGCTGGGCGATTCCGGCGGACAGTTGCTGCCACTCGTCAGCAGCGATCACGTGGGGCAGCAGATCCAGCTCCCACGGACGATCCGCGCCTTTCGGATCCGCATAGACGTTGTAGGTCACGCCGTTTTCCTGAATCTGCCGGGTCAGCAATGCCTGACGCTGCACCAGGTGCGCCGGGGTGCTGCGCTGCAAATGGTCGACCAGTCGCCGCCAGTGCGGGCGCACCGCCCCGCTGTCGTCGAGCAGTTCGTGATAGGTGCCCGCAGTCAGCGGGTAGCGGTCAAGCAGGTCAGGCATGGAAAGCTCGGCAGCCGGCAGGGAACAGTCAGACTAACGCAGGCACATGACGCCCGGATATACGAAAAATCCGGGCGTCGTGTACGAATCAAAAACGTCGTAAATCGAGAGTCATCGGCAGTTCGTCGGAGATAGTCAGGTTCGGTACAGGAAGTTTCCCCGGCGTGTGTCCGATGCGGAAGAACCGCGCCATGCGCCGGCTCTCCGCTTCGTTGGCGTTGACCGGCAGCGTCTCGTAATTGCGCCCGCCCGGATGGGCGACGTGGTACTGACAGCCGCCCAGCGAACGCTGCATCCAGGTATCGAGCAAGTCGAACACCAGCGGCGCATGCACCGGGATCGTCGGTTGCAGGCAGTTGGCCGGTTGCCACGCGCGAAAACGTACGCCGGCGACAAACTCGCCAACCCGTCCGGTCGGTTGCAGCGGCACCGGGATGCCATTGCAGGTCAGCAGATAGCGCTGCGGCGGCAGCCCCGTAAGCTTGACCTGCAAACGCTCCAGCGATGAATCGACGTAGCGCACCGTGCCGCCCGCCGCGCCCTCCTCGCCCAGCACGTGCCAGGGTTCGAGAGCCTGGCGCAATTCCAGCTCGATACCGTTGACGGCGTAATCGCCGACCTTGGGGAAACGGAACTCAAGATGCGCCGCAAACCATTCCGCACGCAGGGGGTAACCGGCATTGTTGAGTTCGACGATGACGTCGGCGAAGTCCTGTTCGATGAAGTGCGGCAACATGAAGCGGTCGTGCAGCTCCGTACCCCAGCGCGCCAGTTTCGGCGGCGCATAGGGCTCGCGCCAGAACCGCGCCACCAGCGCTCGCAACAACAGCTGCTGCGCCAGGCTCATGCGCGCATGGGGTGGCATTTCGAAACCACGCAACTCCAGCAAGCCGAGGCGCCCGGTGGCGCCGTCCGGTGAATACAGCTTGTCGATGCAGAACTCGGCGCGGTGGGTGTTGCCGGTGACGTCGATCAGCAAATTGCGCAACAGGCGATCGACCAGCCACGGCGGGCATTCCTCTCCCGGCGCCGGCATTTGTGCGAAAGCGATTTCCAGTTCATACAGCGCGTCGTTGCGCGCTTCGTCGACCCGCGGCGCCTGAGAGGTCGGGCCGATGAACAGACCGGAAAACAGGTACGACAGTGAAGGATGGTTATGCCAGTAACTGATCAGGCTACGCAGCAGGTCCGGACGACGCAGAAACGGTGAGTCGCCCGGTGTCGCGCCGCCGAGCACGAAATGGTTACCACCGCCGGTGCCGGTGTGCCGCCCGTCGACCATGAATTTCTCGGTGGACAGTCGGGTCTGGCGCGCTTCTTCGTACAGAAACTCGGTGCGTTCGACCAACTCGTCCCACGTCGCGGACGGCTGCACGTTGACCTCAATCACGCCGGGATCCGGGGTGATGCGGAAATTGCTCAGGCGCGGATCGCTCGGCGGCTCGTAGCCTTCCAGCAACACCGGACAATGCAGCTCTTCGGCGGTGGCTTCGATGGCCGCGACCAGTTCCAGATAATCCTCGACCCGCTCCAGCGGCGGCATGAACAGGTACAACCGGCCTTCCCGGGCCTCGGCGCACAAGGCGGTGCGGGTCAGCCAGTCGGCGGACTCATCGATCTTCGGTACACGCTCGTCTGCCGGAGCCGGCTCACGGTGGTCGTTGAGCTGCGATGTTTCGGGCAGCTCGGGGAAATCCTGGTTCGGGTCGTTCGGATGAATGAACGGATACTCCGCTGCCTTCACCCAGGGCTGCGAGCCCAGCGGCAGGCGATAGCCGAGCGGTGAATCCCCCGGCACAAGCCGGCAATGCTCATCGCGCAGATACCAGCGCCCGCTCTGCCACTGATCGCCCTTGGCGGTGCGCGCCAGCGGCAACACTTGGCCGATGATCTTGTCCAGCCCCTGACTGAACACCTTGCGCAGTCGCGCACGTTCCAGCGGCTCCTCCAGACGCGAGTCTTCGGCGCTGACGTTGCTCGGCAAGGCGCCCTCGCGCCAGAGGTAATAGAAGTTGTCTTCGTAGGCCGGGAACACGAAGCGTGTCGGCAGTTTCAGGCGCTCGGCGACACTCGCCAGAAAGCGCCCGGCCAGCTCACCCGTAGCGCCGTAATCCTGCTGCTCATCGGCGATCAGTGCGTTGTTGTGCCAGATCGGCACACCGTCGCGGCGCCAGTAACAATTCAGTGACCAGCGCGGCAGTTGCTCGCCTGGATACCATTTGCCCTGGCCAAAATGCACCAGCCCCTTGGGCGCGTAATGCTTGCGCATGCGCTGGAACAGTTCGGCGGAGAGCCGGCGCTTGTCCGGACCCAGCGCGGCGGTGTTCCACTCGGCGCCGTCGGGGTCGTCGATGGACACGAAGGTGGGTTCGCCGCCCATGGTCAGGCGCACATCGCCTTCCAGCAGATCGGCATCGATCTGCCGGCCCAGCGCCTGGATCGCCAGCCATTGCTCATCGGTGTAGGGCTTGGTGACCCGGGGTGCTTCCCAGATCCGCTCTACGGACATTTCGTGGCTGAACTCGCACTCGCAAGGTTCCACCAGACCGCTGATCGGCGCCGCCGAGGACGGATCGGGACTGCAGGCCAACGGGATGTGCCCTTCCCCGGCGAACAGTCCGGAGGTGGCGTCGAGGCCGATCCAGCCGGCGCCGGGGAGATACACCTCGCACCACGCGTGCAGGTCAGTAAAGTCCACTTCGGTGCCGGACGGGCCGTCGAGGCTTTTCACGTCGGCGGTCAATTGAATCAGGTAGCCGGAGACGAAACGCGCCGCCAACCCGAGGTTGCGCAGCAGTTGCACCAGCAACCACGCCGAATCACGGCAGGAACCGGAGGCATGTTCGAGGGTGTGCTCCGGAGTCTGCACACCCGGTTCCATGCGAATCAGGTAATTGATGTCTTCGCTCAGACGCTGGTTGAGCGCCACCAGGAAATCCACGGCCGGCAACGGCGTGCGGTCGATGGCGTCCAGATAGGCCTTGAATGTCGGCGTCAGCGGCAGGGTTTCGAGGTACGGCGCCAGTTCCTTGCGCTCATCGGCGGCGTAGGCGAAGGGGATTTTCTCGGCGTAGGGTTCGAGGAAAAAGTCGAACGGGTTGAACACCGCCATCTCGGCCAGCAGATCGACCTCGATCCGCAGTTCGGCGGTTTTCTCGGGGAACACCAGCCGGGCGAGGTAGTTGCCCTGAGGGTCCTGCTGCCAGTTGATGAAGTGCTGCTCGGGCGAGACTTTCAGTGAATAGGACAGAATCCGCGTACGGCTGTGGGCAGCCGGGCGCAGACGCACGATCTGCGGGCCGAGTTCGACAGCGCGGTCGTAGCGGTAATGCGTGACGTGATGCAATGCGACATGAATCGACACGGCGTGCCTCCTGCGAGCCCAAGCGTATTCGAAAGCGCGCAAGACTTATGCCATGCAGAGGCTTGGGCGCTTTCCCGGAATGCTTAGGGCAGTACAGCACCAAAATCGGGCGATGCGGTGAAATGGTTTGGCACAGTTGCACGCAAATGTTGCGAGGCACAACGCAAAACGCCAACCCGAAGGTTGGCGTTCTGTTCAGCTCAAGTGCGTTTCAGCGCGGTACGACCGGCTTGCGTGCCGGTTTCGGGCCTTTGCCTTTCGCCGCTTCCTTGCGCTCCTTGGCGGCCTGCTGGTTGCGGGCGAATGCCGCGGCCTTGGCCTGTTCACGCTTGTCCCAAGGATTGCCGCCGTCACTGGCGCGCGGAGGCAGACCGGTGTGCTGCGTGAGGATCTTGGTGGTCTTCTCTTTCGCGACCTTGTGGCTGCCGGCCGGTGTCGAGTTTTTGCGACGGGCACTCTGATAGCTGTCGGTGGCCGGCTGGTGCAGCGGGATCAACTGGTTCTTGCCCGGCCCGATCAGGTCGGCACGGCCCATGCGGGTCAGCGCTTCACGCAGCATCGGCCAGCCTTTCGGGTCGTGATAACGCAGGAACGCCTTGTGCAGACGACGCTGCTCTTCGCTCTTGACGATGGTCACGCCGTCGCTCTTGTAGGTGACCTTGCGCAGCGGGTTCTTGCCCGAGTGATACATCGCGGTGGCGGTGGCCATCGGCGACGGATAGAACGCCTGCACCTGGTCGGCGCGGAAGCCGTTGCCCTTGAGCCACAGGGCCAGGTTCATCATGTCTTCGTCGGTGGTGCCCGGGTGCGCGGCGATGAAGTACGGGATCAGGTACTGCTCTTTCCCCGCCTCCTTGGTGTACTTCTCGAACATGCGCTTGAAGCGATCGTAGGTGCCGATCCCCGGTTTCATCATCTGGTTGAGCGGACCTTCCTCGGTGTGTTCCGGGGCGATCTTCAGGTAACCGCCGACGTGGTGGGTCACCAGCTCCTTGACGTACTCCGGCGACTCGACCGCGAGGTCGTAACGCAGGCCGGAGGCGATCAGGATCTTCTTCACACCCGGCAACGCACGGGCGCTGCGGTACAGCTGAATCAGCGACGAGTGGTCGGTGTTCAGGTTCGGGCAGATGCCCGGGAACACGCAGGACGGCTTGCGGCACGCGGATTCGATTTCCGGGCTCTTGCAGGCAATGCGGTACATGTTCGCGGTCGGGCCGCCGAGGTCGGAAATGACGCCGGTGAAGCCCGGCACCTTGTCGCGGATCTCTTCGATTTCGCGAATGATCGACTCTTCGGAACGGTTCTGGATGATCCGGCCTTCGTGCTCGGTGATCGAGCAGAAGGTGCAGCCGCCAAAGCAGCCACGCATGATGTTCACCGAGAAGCGGATCATGTCGTAGGCCGGGATTTTTTCCTTGCCGTACGCAGGATGCGGAACACGTGCGTAAGGCATGCCGAACACGTAGTCCATTTCTTCAGTGGTCATCGGAATCGGTGGCGGGTTGAACCAGACGTCGATCTCGCCATGCTTCTGCACCAGCGCACGGGCGTTGCCCGGGTTGGTTTCCAGGTGCAGCACGCGGTTGGCGTGGGCGTACAGAACCGGGTCGTTACGCACCTTTTCCATCGACGGCAGGCGGATCACGGTCTTGTCGCGGGTCATTTTCGGGCTGGCCAGGATCTGCACGACCTTGGCTTCCTGCGGGTCTTCAACCGGGCCCTTCTCCTGCTCGATCGCGCAAGCCTGAGTGTCCTGGGTGTTGACGTACGGGTTGATGATCTTGTCGATCTTGCCCGGACGGTCGATGCGCGTGGAGTCGACTTCGTACCAGCCCACGGGTGTGTCGCGACGGATGAACGCGGTGCCGCGCACATCGGTGATGTCTTCGATCTTGTGGCCGTAGGACAGACGCTGGGCGACTTCGACAATCGCCCGCTCGGCGTTGCCGTACAGCAGGATGTCGGCGCTGGCATCGATCAGGATCGAGTTGCGCACGCGATCCTGCCAGTAATCATAGTGGGCGATGCGACGCAGGGAGGCTTCGATACCGCCGAGCACGATCGGCACGTGCTTGTAGGCTTCCTTGCAGCGCTGGCTGTAAACCAGGCTCGCGCGATCCGGACGTTTGCCGGCCATGCCGCCCGGGGTGTAGGCGTCGTCGGAACGGATTTTCTTGTCCGCGGTGTAACGGTTGATCATCGAGTCCATGTTGCCGGCCGCGACGCCGAAGAACAGGTTCGGCTCGCCGAGCTTCATGAAGTCGTCTTTGGACTGCCAGTTCGGCTGCGCGATGATCCCGACGCGGAAGCCTTGCGACTCCAGCAGCCGGCCGATGATCGCCATGCCGAACGACGGGTGATCGACGTAGGCATCTCCCGTAACAATGATGATGTCGCAGGAATCCCAGCCAAGCTGATCCATCTCCTCCCTGCTCATCGGCAGGAACGGCGCTGGCCCGAAACATTCGGCCCAATATTTTGGATAGTCAAATAACGGCTTGGCTGCTTGCATGTCGATAACCGGTGTTGGCTTTCATTGAATTCGCGGGCGCGGAATATAGCACAAATTTTGACCAATTCCGACGACTGTGGTCGGTTTCTCTCAGCCTCGTCCACGGCCAAGCACTTTGTTCAACAAATGGGTTCACGACTTATTCAAGGATGAATACACATGCCTGTAAAACCACCCTCCAGAGGCGTCACCACCGTCGAAGTTCACAATCCACCTTCGACTTCAGCGACCAACCGTTCACCACAGACCCCCGCTTCGCCTCTGATTCCCCCGGTCGTACGCCGCCCCCCTTCTCAACCTGCACCGGACAGGACTCCGGCATTTGCAGACCCGGACACAATCTCTCCCGCACCAGCCGTGACCTTCGACGAAATCCATTCCTCCCCGAGGGCAACACCGGTACGTCCTTCGTTTGATACCTATCGCATCCGTTTCGGGTCGCAACTGCCAGAGGCCGATGCGCAAGGCTTCAGAAACTTCAAGGGGCGGCTGTTCGTCGATGCGTACGATGGCAGCGTCCTGCAGGTTGGCCTGGACCCTGACAGCCGACTTTACCGGGCAAGGCTGAGCAGTGAATTGAATCCCTCGGGCCCTGTTCTCGTTCAGGATCCCCAAAACAAGCGATGGCATCCGGTGGATGATTTCGAGGCTGAACCCATTGCGTTGACTTCCAGTCGACTGGAAGCGTTCAGGACGCCTCTGAATTTCGTCGGTGTCGCGCCGGACAGTGACGGTCTGCATAGCTTCGAAGGTAAGCGCTACGTGATCATCGACAGCCAGGCCTATCAAGTAATGCAGGATGTCGATGCATCCTCTCCCGCACACAAGGTCTGGCGGGTGGTCAAGTCGAAAGATCCTGTCGCCACTGACAGCGAAAACATCTACCGCGCCAGTCGGGGCGGTGAAACGCTGGCCATTGCCCGCACGTCCGACGGTTTTTGGGGTTTCAGTCTCGACGGACTAAAGGGTGGCATGCGTCGCAACGCGCAAGCTCAGGACAGCAAAGCCTATCTGCTTCAACGGCATGAATTCATCAGGAACGCCTTCGATGCCCTGGCCGCATCCAACAGGCGCTATGGCGAACTCTGGGCCAGCGCCGAACACCTGCCTGAGGGAAGTGACGCCGAGAAAGCCGCGCTGATCGAACTCGAAGTGCATGTGATCAAACACACAAGAATGCAGGCCGATTACGTCAAATCACTGATCGATAACAAGGACTGGTTGCTACTGCTCAAGGCTGGCGGGCTCTACAAAACCGAGCTTCATGCTCAGCAGATCAACAGAATCGACTACCTCAACAAATTGATTGCTGTCATGGATCGCAGGGTTCTGCCAACCCTGGATGTGATTACCGTCGAGTCGCTGAAGCGCAACCTTGTCCATCTCAACAAAAAGCTGAAGATCATGGACGATCGCCAGGCTGTGATGGATCAGATTCTAAAAGCTGATCGTAGCGCCCAAGGGGAGCTGGATGACATGAATCGCGGAATCCCCACTGTTGACCAGATCAACACCAGTAAATACAACATTTTCCTGCGCCTGATTTCCGACGATCCACAAAACCCGTCAAATCATGGCATGCGCACTGCCATGTCGATGCACTTGCTCAAACATGACCTGAACGAAGTTTCCGGATATCCCGAACCTCTCGCGCTGCAACTGGCGATCGAGAGCATCAAAAGCGACAGGGCCGGACTGGTGGCATTGATCACTTCGACACCCCCTACAAGGGCAGAGTACGTCAATCAGGCACTGTCACTGATGGATACCTTCGAATCGAAAATCGAAACCCGGCTGAATGAAATCTATGATCGGGTTGGCAGCAACAACGAACTGCCTGGCGACGATCATGATATCGACTTCGACTTCCTCCCGGCGCAACCTTCAGGAGCCGCCGAAATCGCAGCGCCGCGAAAGTTGTTCCGAACCCGTCAACATGGCACCTACCGAGTACTGGTGGGCGTTCAGGACACCGCTGCGGACGGCAGTGTCACGCTCAATGTTCCCGACATCTTCAAACCGAACGATCCACCTCAACGGTACGAGAAGAGAGAGGGTGAGTGGCGGCCAGTGCGCCCCGCCCCGGCACCGGTTCCCAAACCTCAGCTGATGAACGAAGCCACAGCACGCCTTGGCAATGTGGAGGCGCATCTTGCCCAGGCAAGGATGATGGAAAACCGAAGGGACAACCCGACCACCATTGTCGAATACCTGGGGGCCGAGGTGGATCGACTCACAGATCTGGCGAAACGCCTCGAGACCCTCGATCAAATGGCAGTAGACGCTGAAACCACAGGTTTGATCGGGCGTCTGAAAGCTGCCGGCGACTCAATGGACGCCGAAGGCCAGGACATTCTGATACGGATGTATAAAAACAAGGATGTGCTGGACGTCCCGCGCCTGAGCTTCCTGCTCGATCATGCCCAGCTCAAGGTGGTCAAAACGGTGGCGCGCAAGCAACTGGGCAAGGGCAAAGACAGGTCATTTCTCGACGTCTATTCGATCATGGACCGCTCGGACAACACACCATTGTGGGAGGCCCACTTTCATTACGACAGGCAAGACCGCGCTGCGCTGGATTACACCGTCAAGGGTGCACATCTGAAAACGCTGGAGCAGCGCCTGCTCGGCAGCTCGTTTCAACAGCGCGAAGAACAGGCTGGGCGGCCCCACCAACGGATCTGGCGAGAACTCATCAGCCCAAGGGTTGCCCAGAAACTGTTTGATCATCTGGCGTGATCAATTGCGTTACTCGTCGTCGTCGAAGTTGTAACTGCCCGGCGCGAGGTTTTCGAAGCGGGTGTACTTGCCGATGAAGGCCAGGCGGATGAAGCCGATCGGGCCGTTCCGCTGCTTGCCGATGATGATTTCGGCAATGCCCTTGTGTTCGGTTTCCGGGTGATACACCTCGTCCCGGTACACGAACATGATCACGTCGGCGTCTTGCTCGATCGCTCCGGATTCCCGCAAGTCGGAGTTCACCGGGCGCTTGTTGGGACGTTGTTCCAGGGAGCGGTTGAGCTGCGACAGAGCAACTACCGGGCAGTTGAATTCCTTGGCCAGGGCTTTCAAGGATCGGGAGATCTCGGAAATCTCGTTGGTCCGGTTGTCGCCGCTGGAACCCGGGATCTGCATCAGCTGCAGGTAGTCGATCATGATCAGGCCGATGTCGCCGTGCTCGCGCACCAGACGCCGGGTTCGGGCACGCATCTCCGACGGGCTGATGCCGGCGGTGTCATCGATGAACAGCTTGCGGTCGTTGAGCAGGTTGACCGCCGAGGTCAGGCGCGGCCAGTCGTCGTCTTCCAGCTGGCCGGAACGCACCTTGGTCTGGTCGATACGACCGAGGGACGACAGCATACGCATGATCAGCGATTCGCCTGGCATCTCGAGGGAGTACACCAGCACGACCTTGTCGCTGCGCAACACGGCGTTTTCCACCAGGTTCATCGCGAAAGTCGTCTTACCCATCGAAGGACGGCCGGCGACGATGATCAAGTCGGCCGGTTGCAGTCCGCTGGTTTTCTCGTCGAGGTCGGTGTAGCCGGTGGACAGGCCGGTGATCGAGTCGGCGGTGTTGAACAGGGTATCGATGCGGTCGATGGCCTTGGTCAACAGGTCATTCACCCCCACCGGGCCGCCGGTTTTCGGCCGGGCTTCGGCAATCGCGAAGATCTGCCGCTCGGCTTCGTCGAGGATTTCCTCGGCGGTGCGACCTTCAGGGTTGAAGGCGCTGTCGGCAATTTCCGTGCTGATACCGATCAACTGACGCAACGTCGCACGCTGGCGGACGATCTGCGCATAGGCCTTGATGTTGGCGACGGACGGCGTGTTTTTCGCCAGTTCGCCCAGGTAACCGAGGCCGCCGACTTGCGAGGTCTGTCCTTCCTTGTCCAGTTGCTCGGCAAGGGTCACGACGTCGATCGGCAGGTTCTGATCGGCCAGTTTGGCGATCGCACGGAAAATCAGACGGTGGTCATGCCGGTAGAAATCGCCGTCGGAGACTTGATCGAGCACGCGTTCCCAGGCGTTGTTGTCCAGCATCAGACCACCGAGCACGGCCTGTTCGGCCTCGATGGAATGCGGCGGCACCTTCAGCGCGGCAGTTTGCAGATCGTATTGCTCGGGAGCGGAGATTTCGTTCATGGCCACTTTTTAATCAGGAAAAGCAGGGAGTGCAGAAAGACAAAGGGCACGACCTGTAAACAGGATCGTGCCCGATGTTAACCGTCTGACGGACAGGCCGCCAGTCGATCAGGGTGTTGCTTAAGCTGCTACCACGACAACGCGCACGGTGGCTTCAACTTCGGCGTGCAGGTGCACAGCCACGTCGAATTCACCCACGTTGCGGATGGTGCCGTTCGGCAGACGAACTTCGCTTTTCGCCACTTCAACGCCGGAGGCGGTCAGTGCGTCAGCGATGTCGTGAGTACCGATCGAACCGAACAGCTTGCCTTCGTCGCCAGCGGTGGCAGTGATGGTCACTTCCAGCTCGGCCAGTTGGGCAGCACGGCTTTCAGCCGATGCCTTACGGTCTGCGGCGGCTTTTTCCAGCTCAGCGCGACGCTCTTCGAACGCAGCCAGGTTGGCAGCGGTCGCAGCGGTGGCTTTGCCGAAAGGCAGCAGGTAGTTACGGCCGTAACCGGCCTTAACGTTTACTTTGTCGCCCAGGTTGCCCAGGTTGGCGATTTTTTCCAGAAGGATCAGTTGCATGTGGAAATCCTCTTAACTTTTAACCTTCACCGTTCGCGTTATCGGTGTCTTTCGACACCCGACCGCGAAAATCAATCAGGCTGTCGACAATGGCCAGAACCACGAGCAACGGATAGATCAGCTGCATGAACAGCAACAGCGTCACGTACAACCCCACCAGCCAGAAACCGGCCAGTCGCCTTTGCGCCACCAGCCCGTGAATCAGGGCCAGCCCGGCAAACACCAGCGGCACACTGCACAACGGCGTCAACATGGCCATCTGTGCACCGAGATTCGGGCCCAGAAGCATCAACGCCAGCAGCAACATCGCCGGTCCCAGCGGGATCCGGATGGCGCGAAACTCGCGACCAAAACCACCCGGGTTGTACAACAACGCCTGCCAATAACGCCCGACAATCAGGCTCAGCACGCTGACGATCTGCAACAAGGCCGCAATCAGGCCGGTCAGGACCGGTGCGATCAGCGACGCGAAACGCGCCTGCTCGTCTACCGACAATTGTTGGTAGGCATCACCGAGAAGCGCGGGCATGACCTTTACCAAGGCCTGCGCCAGCATCTCGATCTGGGGCGCGAACGCCGCCCCGAGCACCACTGAAAACACCAGCCCCATGGCTACGCTGACCAGCAGCGTACGGACCCAGGACTCGCTTGCGCGCAACACCAGCGCAAGCCCCGAAGACCCCAGCAGCACCAGAAGCGCCCGTGGGTCATCGGTATACAACCACCAGATCAATGCCGGCAGCAGTCCCAGCGACACGACGCCCAGGGCGTCGGCCAATCCGCGCCGCAGAAGCACCAGGCTCCCGGCGGCGGCACCCAACCAATACAACAACGGCAATGTTGCACACCCGGCCACTACGAGAGTGGCCTGCATACGGCCGCGCATGATGAACTCAGCTAAGGCACGCATGCATTCAATCCTTTGCTACTTGTCGACTGCCCGGTCTCAGCGGCCGTGGCTGTCGGTGTAGGCCAGCAGGGCCAGGAAGCGG
>Ga0070669_100000696_pt1 | contig 24611 bp, 22 predicted proteins | sample KBSS53metaG_FD_64680 | JGI IMG/M metagenome (GOLD analysis project Ga0070669, IMG submission 64680) | Switchgrass rhizosphere microbial communities from Kellogg Biological Station, Michigan, USA - KBS S5-3 metaG | ecosystem: Host-associated > Plants > Roots > Rhizosphere > Soil ...
CAAGCCACCACCAAAGCAGCAGCGTAACAATATCTTCACCGCTACGCGGTTAAGAATCATCCGTTCGTCTATTATTCAAGCCCCGGTCTTTGCCAGGTCGAGCCATCCTCGTATTGGATCCAGTGAATGATGACGCGCTCCATGTACTGACTGCTCACGTCTTTGGGAGACTTCACCGTGACGATACTCACAGCGGGCGTCGAGCTGAAGGCCACTAAGTTTGCAGTTTTGCCGCCGCGGATTTTGGTGTTGTCAAGAAAACGATGAATGCCCACCTGAGTACCAGTGTCGTCGAGGACCGCGTATTCCCAGATCATAGCCTGGATTGTTTTTGAACCAGTGTTCGTCACCTTCGCCTTGTAGACATAATTTACCGAAGGTCCCGGAGGCGCCGGTCGGTTGGCCGACATGATTTCACGCGTCGGCAGCGGCAGCGGATTTTGTCCGCCTTGAACTCGAACGTTATTCGCCTTGGCAATAACTTTCTGTTCGCGTTTCAAATTCACTTGGTCCTGGTTGGGCCGCATCGGATCGTCGTATAAGGCAGGTATGAACACGTCCTTCTTCCAACTAATTTTGGAAATTACGAGATCGGGAACTTCGGCGGGGGGAGTTGTTGTTTGAGCAACTGTGTTGCCGGCGGATAGCAGGCCCAACAGGAGCAGAAAGTAAAACTTCTTCATAACATCTCCAGTGCGCGAGGAATTTTGTTGGACTGCATTCTCCCACCTTCAACATGAAAGGTGCAAATCCTTGTAGTGGCGTAGACCTGCGTCTCCTCTGGCAGCAAACGTTTAGAGGCAGACACCGCCCGCCCCTCCAAGATTCGGATCAGCTCAGACACACAGGTCCCTACAAGTTATGCGCAAACGTGACCTTGCTCGAATCAAACGTTTGTGCCATAAAGTTGCCGCTGCCGGTGAGCGATCCATTCATTGAAGCGAGGAGTTTTAAGACGTGAAAAAAACAAGTTTCACCAGTTCGGCCGTTGCCTGTGCGGTAACCTGCCTGGCGCTGGTTTTCGTGTTACTGCCATTCCAATCGCTGGCAGATGAAAAGCCGAAGCCCGAAGAGGTGGTTGCCAAACATTTGGAATCCATTGGCACGGCCGAAGCGCGCGCCGCCACCCACACTCGAATCGCCGGGGGCACAGTGGTAGCGACCTTCAGTGCGCCGTCGACGGGCAAGTTCGAAGGCCAGGTAGTCATGGCTTCCGAGAGCAATAAAAATCTCATCGCGATGGAATTTACGTCGTCGAATTATTCGGGAGAGAACATTTCCTTCGATGGCGAAAGCGTCTCGATCGGTTATGCGCGGGCCGGCGTCCGCTCCAACCTCGGTGATCTGGTCACTACTTACAAAGCCATCGTTAAGAATGGGCTGATCGGCGGCGCGCTATCACAATCGTGGCCCCTCTATGATCTGGCGGACAAGAAACATAAACTTGAATACAAGGGAACGAAAAAGGTTGGCGGCAGAACTCTTCACGAACTCAGGTTCACGCCTCGCGGCGGTTCAGACCTGGACATCAGTCTCTTCTTCGATTCAGAAACTTTCCAACACGTCCGCAGCGAGTATCTACACGTGGTTGCACCGCAGATCGGAATGACGGTGGACGCCTCCAAGAGTCAAATGCCAACTCGTTACAAGATGATTGAAGAGTTTTCTGATTTCCGGAAAGAGGAAAACCTGACCTTGCCACACAGCTATAAGATCAGCCTGGAACTCGATACCCGCAATCCTTTCCGGGGCAGCTGGGACATGACGCTCAATCAGTTTGGATTCAATAAGGCTATCCCGCCGGCGATGTTCAATGTCGGCGTTAAGGAGTAGCCGGCACAGCCTCGGAAAAGATTTCGGGCGTTGCTCTCGTAAAGAAGCAACGCCCGATTTGTTAAGCGACCTGAAAAGTCAGAGCGCGAGTTTAGAAGTCGAAGCGCGCGCCAAACTGGACAATGCGCGGATCGAAGGTCCCGGTCAAACGGCCGAAGCTAGTGCTGTTCACGTTGAATACGTCGCTGTTCTCGCCGTTGTTGACGGCATTGCCGCCGCTCGGCAGGAAGAAGTTGGCGCGATTCATAACGTTGAACACCTCCATGCGGAGTTGCAGTCGCCGGCTTTCGCCGAGGCCGATGTTGCGGAACATTCCCACATTCATGTTGACGTAGGTTGGTCCATTAATAAAGTTAATGGGCAAGGTGCCAACCGAACCCGGGTCATTGCGGAAGAACACCTGGCCCTGGAAGGGCGCGGTGCCGACCGGGCTGGCGCCACGAATCGAAGTGATCGTGAAGCCGGCGGGCAGCGGCTGCGTCAGGTCGACGACCTGCGAAGTCGTGCCATTGCTCGCGGTAGCTTGCAGCACGCTCGGATTGACGTAGAAAACTCCATTCGGCGTTCTGAAGATGCCGATGAGTTTCTTGATCTCGTCTGAGTTCAAGGTAGACGACGCCGGCTGGATTAGCGAACGTGCGTCGCGATTCAGAGTGCCGCGCGGGTCTCTGATCGAAACCGGCGCGCCGCTGCTGATATTGACGATCGAGGTGAACTGGAAGCCGCCGAAAATCTTGCTGGCGACGCCGCCACTATTCAACCAGCGATGTCCGCGACCAAATGGAAGCTCGAGGTTCAAGTTGCCGTTGAGCGTGTGTGTGCGATCAAAGTCAGGCCGCGCGTAGCTCTTGCGCGGGTTCTTAATATCGAGCAGTGGGTCGACGTTGTTCTGAAGTTCCTGCGTGGTGTCGGCCAGGATCTTCTGGAAGGTGTAGTTGAAGGCAAACGAAAAACCACCTGACAGGCGTCGGCGAAGTTCTGCCTGCACGGCGTTGTAGTTGTACTTCCCGCCGTTTCCGAGCACGTTGGCTACGCCGGTGCTGGGGTTCGCCAGGAACGGCACCGTGCCGGTCAGGCCGAGACCGATGTAATTGAACGCCATTTGACCAGGAGTACCATTCTGCAGGAACGCCAGGGTCGAAGTGTTGGTCAGTCCGCCATTAGTGCCGCTTTGGACACCAAGGTTCGGAAACACCGTCAAGGGCTGGCTGCCAGGAATGGCGGCGTTATAGCGAGCGTCGGTACAACCTAACAGCGGGTTGGCGGCGCCGATGAACGTACCTTGAGCGATACAGTTATTGCGCGCCCGAATGAAATCGGCCAGGAACCCGTTGTCCCGAATGTTGACCTGGTTCCAGTCAATCGACCTCACGATCTGATTGCTGCGTGAGCCGACGTAACGCACTTCAAACGCCATCTGGCCGGGCAGTTCACGCTGCAGGCCGAGATTGAATTCATGGGCGAGGGGCACCTGCAGGTTCGGGTCGACGGCAAAGACAGTTCCGAATCGCCCGAAAGCTGCCGTGTTGTTAACCGTGTAGGCAAACGGCGTGGTCGGCACGGTTGGCGTCGCAAAGTTGCCGGGCACGGCGCTGAAAGTTGCCAAATCGGGTCGGGGCGTAAGCACCGAACGCAGATTGACCGAACCGCCGTTTAGAGCGTTAACGGTTTGCGAGCCGAGACCGGTGTGATTCAGCAAAGCGTTGTCAGGCGCGCGCTCATATTCATCGCTGTTGTAGCTAATGCGATAACCGCCGCGAATGACAGTCTTGCCTTCGCCCGGGAAGATGCCGCCGAGCAGGCCATTCTTCCAGTTGGGTGACCAGGCGAAGCTGATCGTTGGACCAAAGTTATTCTTGTCCGAGTTAAAGAAAGCGCCGTTATCGCTGCCGGCGTTGCCGCCGACAATTTGATAGACGCCCGCCGGATCAAGAGCCGCGGCAACTGGGTCCTGGCCGTCGGCAATGCGTGGCTCGAGATAAATTCGATCGACGTTGCGCAGCGGAGTGAACAAGTCGTAACGCAAGCCGAGGTTCAGGGTTAACTGCGGAGATATGCGCCACTGGTCCTGACCGTAGGCCGACCAATTCTCGTAGCGCAGGTCGCGTCTGGTCGGTGCGCCCAGGCGGAAGCCCTGGCTAATGTCCACGAGGTTCGCGGTTACTGTTGCTGAGCCGATAATTCCAGCCAGCAGATAGCGCAGATTGTTGGCGCGCGCCAGGTCGGTGGCGTTGATACCGCCGGTGAACAGGGCCGTCGTAAGACCAGGCGTGTTCGGATTGGCAGTTGACGACAGCACGTAATTTGGCGTCACCCCAGCGAAATTCAAAGCGACTGTTTTATAAGTTTGGAGTGAGCCACCAAAGCGGAACGAATGGTTGCCCATGGTGTAGTTCGCGTTGTCTTCGAATTTCCAGTAGTCGGTGTTGCGACCCTGGCTGCGGAAGGTGCCTTCCGGGTTAGTAATGATGCTGGCGAGAGCAGTTTGCGATTGTCCCTGGCCGGTGCTGAAGACGAAATCGGTGGGAACGCCGCCTTCGTTGAAGAACGGCTCGCTGCGCTGGTAACCGCCGCGAATTTCATTGGAGAAGTTTGCGGTCGGCGACATGTTGAAGGCCAGCGCATAGAAGTTGGTACCGGCTCCCTGAAACACATAAGGAACGCTATTGAAGCCAAACGCCAAATCGGTGCGCGGGTTGTTTTCCACGTTTCGCTTGACGATAAAGTTCAGCGAATTGCGATCGCTGAATTGAACGTCAATACGTCCGGCTTCCTGGTTACGCGTAGTCAGCGCGCCAACATTAAAGTTGCAAGCCTGGGTAAAGTTGATGCCGTTTCTTAAACCATTGCATGAGTCCGGCAAGCGGCTGAGCACGCGGGAAGCGATAACCGGATCAACGGAGGTTGGGCCCCCGGCACTGGTAAACACTGCCGCATTTGCGCCTGCTAAATTCAGACCGGAACCGGTTAGCACGTTGACGGTGCGCTGCCCGCCGGAGGTATCGGTATAGGTAAACGTCCCATTGCGCGCGGTTGGCAATAAGGTTGTAGCAGTACCGGCAGCCTGGGCCGCCTGTCTGAAAATCTCCATGTTGAAGAAGAAGAAAGCCTTGCCTCTGAAAACCGAGGGCTTTGACTCGCCAAAGTGCGGCATGATGACGGGGCCGCTGATCGTACCGCCAAACTGATTACGGTTAAGGAAGGGCCTGGGTACGTTGTCGCGATTTCTGAAGAAGGTGTTCGCAGTAAAATGCGAATTACGATTGAACTCGTAAAGGGCGCCGTGGAAATCCTGACCGCCGCGCGGAGTCACGAGTTGGACCACTTGCGAGCCGCCAAACTCGGCGCCGGCATTTTGCAGGATGGCGGTAAACTCGCCGGTATCATCAACCGTGGGACGGTCCTGCACGAAGCCGCCGGTGCGAATGAAGTTGTCTTGAACGTTCAGGCCATCGCGCGTGAAGTTCGTTGACGAACTGCGTTGTCCATTGATTGAAGAGCTCGTCGGATTGACGCCCGGCAGCAGGCTGAGCAACGACAGCGGATTTCGCCCGTTGATTGGCAGTTCTTTCACCTGCTTGGTGCTGATGGTGTTGCTCAATTCTCCGTTGGAGGAATTGACGATGTCTGCGCCCGCTACCACGGTGACGTTTTCTTTCACACCGCCGACTGTCATAGACACGTTGATAGTGTTGTCGCGGTTACTGTCGACCTTTACGTCCGTAGCGGTAAAGGTGCTGTAGCCAGCGGCCGTCACAGTTAAGGTATAGACGCCGACATCAAGCTGCGGAAAGGTAAAGTTGCCTTCAGCGCTGGCTGTAACCGTTAGTTCTCGTCCTGTCTGGCTATCTTTGACGGTGACAGTAGCACCCGGAATAACCGCACCACCGGGATCGGTGATGGTGCCGATGAGTCGGCCCGAGCTGCCTTGCGAAAAGGCGACTGGGGCAGACACAAAGAGCGCGAGCACCACTGTCAACATAAATCTGAAATTCTTCATTGTAGGCTCCTTCAGAACTAAGATTTGCGGTGGCACTTCGGACAGAGCTTTACCTCGGGGGGAGAGCACTGCCAAAGCTATTACGAGATGTCTGTTTGGGTCATTCGCTTGGAAAAAGCCGTTTGATGTGGCCATCGGTGAGCAAGAATTGTGCCGCCTTGGTGCTGAAAGGGATGCGCTATTTTCTTGAGGTTATGAGCGCGCCGACCACTTCAATCTTTATAATTTTGGATTCTTCTCCGAATAACTGAAGCCTTAATGGAATTCGGATCAACTGCGCCTTCAATTCATCCGCGCGATTTCACTTAACTACTTCAAACGTGAAGTGGAGTTCTTTGCCGCGCATGATGCCCGACAAATAAAACTCCCAAAACTTGCGCGTGAAGCGAAACGCCGGCCAGCGCTGGTCAAGATTAGTGAACCACTCAACGCCCAGCACGCGCCAGAGATTGGCAAGGCTGACGTAAGTTTGCACCGGGCGTAACTCGACCGTGGTGTAAAACGGAAAGGGAGTTCTCTCGGGCACGAAGCAGTTGAAGGTGTAGCTGTTGAAGTGATTGCGATGCGTGGGATCGGTAGCCCAGTCGGGATTTGAGTAGTGAGGCGTAACGATCTTAATGATGCCGCCGCGTTTTGTAATTCGATGTAGCTCGCTCACGAACGACATGACATCGGGAACATGTTCGATCACATGACGGCAAATAACCTGATCAAATTCATCGTCAGCGAATGGATAAGGCACCGCGCCGAGATCGTGAATCACGTCCGCGTGAGCGCGTGGGTTTGAATCTATCCCGATCGCCCCGGGATATTTATTCTGACCACAGCCGACGTCCAGAATTTTCGGCGACGAATTAACATCATGTGGTCCGGGAGAAGTCATGGGCCGAGCGCGTGATTTTAGGCAGATAGAAACCGTCCAAACAATTGCAGATCGAAAGCGTGAACCGGCAGACCGAGTTTTTGGTTCAGCTCCTTGAGGGTCATACCGTCGAGCATTATTTCTTCGTCGCTCTTTAGCGTGCTTTTGGGAATGATCACAAAATCACCTTTTACCTGCTCGCGCGCAGCCACAAGATCGCTGCCGGTCAGCAGGCCGGCGACGGAAACATCGCCGCCAAAGTAATTATTTTCTACCCCTGCGACCGACAGTTTAGTGCCTAATCGACTGTTGAGGTTTTCGATCAGAGGCGCGAAGACGGGAGCGAACAGTGTTCCGGTCAACAACGTGCCACGCAATTTGTTAGGCGGAAGCGACTGCCGGCGTTCGAGCCGTTTTACGAGGGCGGTGAATTGCGTCTTGAACGAACGGACCATCCCGATACCATCTTCGATCTGCGGATAGTTGCCGTAATGAGACCGCGCCGGGACAGCGCGCCCTGCCCGTAAATAAATTTCATCGCCCAGAAAAGCAAAGGTCGTTCCGAGTGTGTTGCGAAACTCTGACTGAATAGCGCTGACCTCGGAGATTATTTGACGGCAGAAATCAGGCGTAACCGCTGTCAGCCTTGGATCGGTGTTGTAGCGCGTCAAGCCAAGCGGAACGATCGCCACGCTCGTGATGCGCGGAAACTCTGCGGCGAGATCGGCAATTGTTCTTCGCAACACCGCGCCATCGTTGATTCGCGGACAGAGCACCACCTGCGCATGAATCTCAATCCCGGCGTCCAGCAAACGCCTCAGCTTGGGAGCGATGTCAGCGCGCTGCTTTTCTATTCCCAGCAGGTAGGCGCGCACCTCCAAATCAGTGGCATGGATGGAGACGTACTGCGGCGAGAGTCGCTGCTCGACGATTCGTTGCATCTCGTCTTCGGTGATGGAAGTGAGCGTAGTGTAGTTACCGTAAAGAAACGACAAGCGAACGTCTTCGTCCTTGATGAAGAGCGACGGCCTGGCGTCCGCCGGGTTGCCGTTGCAGAAGCAGAAGATGCATTCGTTGGCACATTGCCGCGGCACGATCTGCTCGAAGCTCAAGCCGAAGTCTTCGCCTTCGCCGCGTTCGATCTGCAATTCCCAATCTTCACCGCTGGCTTTTCTGACTTCCAGCACCAGCTCGGTTTCGCCCGCCGTTTGAAAGCGAAAATCGAGATAGTCGCGGACCGTGCGGCCGTTCACTTTGGTAATTCTGTCTCCTGAGGCGAGCTCCAGCTCAGATCCGATGCTTTCGGGCGAGACTCCGGCAATCTCGACGCCGCGGCGGCGAATGCTGGTAACCGCCGGGGCTACTGCGAATTCGTACATGGAAGAATAATGTCGGACAATACTACGTTTGTCGAGCGACGTGCCAAGGAGGCTGTGCGCTTTCGAGAGGTTGGTTTACTTTTCGTAGTATCCAAATGAGGGCAACACGCTCTGAACCTCCAACTCTCGATTTTGTTGACATTAGCAACCCGCTTTGTTAGTTATGCTCCGCCCAATTTCCACTCCACCTCGGAGGCACGGTGATGGAAAAGCGATTCCGAGCGCTTCGCATCATTGCAACGATCTATAAAATCGTCGCAGTGTTAATCCTTCTGCTTGGTATCTTGTTCGCTATACTGTCGGTCGCCAGCGCACTTATGGCAGGGGCCGCGATGAATTCAAGAGAATTCGCAGGTGTGATGTCGGGCGGGATTATGGGGATTTTCGTAGGGACGGCGGTATTCCTATATGCTGCCGTAATCTTTCTGGTTCTATACGGAGCCGGAGAAGCTATCTATCTTGCTCTGGCGATCGAAGAAAACACGCGTGAAAGTGCCATGCGCGCACGACACGGCTGAGCCACATCTATCAATAACGATCGCGCCAAGTAAACTCCATCGGAACTAACAAAGTGAAGGCAGTATCAGGATTGACGAAATTATTGACAATCTGCGTCTTCATTTGTTAGTTATGCAGCGCAAATTAATTCCATCCGACAGTTTGCGGTTTATCCGGCTTTCTCCAACCTGATTCCCTAGAGTTGAGATCTAATGAATAACAAACTAAAGCCAGCACTTCTCGGCGGACTGATTGTGGGCGTGCTCTCCGCGATTCCGTTTATCAATTATTGCTGTTGCATTTGGAGCATCGGCGGCGGCGCGCTTGCTGCCTTCCTTTACATCAAGGGCTCATCTGTTCCCGTGAAGACCGGCGACGGCGCGGTTGTCGGCGGGCTGGCGGGCGTGATTGGCGGAATCATTTATCTCGTCATCGGTTTGCCGATAGCAATTTTCTTCGGCATGGCGGCGATGGAAGAACAGCTCAGCAATAGCGGTGTTCATCTTCCGTTTTCCGGAGTGATCCTGATGATCGTTGCCAGCCTCGTCGGCGCGATTTTTCTTGCCCTGCTCGCAACTCTGGGCGGAGTTATCGGCGTCGCCATTTTCGAGAAACGCAAGGATGGTGGTGTGCCACCACCGCCAAACTACGGCAGCGCACCCGGTACTTACGGCACCGGAGTTTGATAACCGCTTCGAACTAACAAGCAATCTGAAATCTCAGTTTGAAACCTTAGGAGAAAACTAAATGTCTCAACCATGGAATGCGCCCCCGGCAGGTGGATCGGGAACCGTCCCCAACTATCTGGTTCCGGCAATTCTTTCATTGCTCTGTTGCTGGCCGCTCGCGATTGTCGCCATCATCTTCGCCGCTCAGGTAAACGGTAAAGTCGCGGCGGGCGACATCGCCGGCGCGATGGACTCGTCCAAGAAGGCAAAGATGTTTAGCTTCATTTCGATTGGACTCGGGCTGGTGCTCATCTTGTGCTACATCATCTTCATCGTGTTCCTCGGCGGCCTGAGCGCTATAAGCAGGTAGACTTTACTCGCGGCCCGGCCTGAGATCGCTTTAAGTTTGAAGGTCAACGTTCGGGCCGCGATTTTTTAGAAAGTTGTTCGGAGTAAACAATGAGTCGATATTGCACCAAGTGCGGCGCTGTCAACGATGACACGGCGCAGTTCTGCGTGAACTGCCAGGCAGCTTTGACTCCCATCAGCGGTTACCAACCGATGCAGTCGGTTAACCAGGGACAATCCGGAGCAATGACAGATTGGAAGGCGCTGGGCGCTGACAAGAAGATTTTGGCTGGGGTGTTGGGAATCGTTCTTGGCGGATTTGGTATTCACAAGTTTGTGCTTGGCTACACGACTGAAGGCGTCATCATGCTGCTCACGACCGTGCTCACTTGCGGCATCCTCGGCATGGTTACCGGCGTGATTGGAATCGTTGAAGGAATAATCTATCTCACGAAATCCGATCAGGAATTCGTGCAAACTTACCTGCAGTCGAAAAAGGGCTGGTTCTAGGCACGGCAATCAACTGTAGGGCGCACCTATGTGTGCGCCCAGGACGGACACACGGGTCCGCCCCTACAACTACTCCCTCTCTCCGGACACGCCGGTCCGGACCCCTACTACTTCAAAACAGACCCGTGTTAGCTTAGCTCTCGCATGACTTTCGCGGAGAAGCTGAATCCACGCTTAACGATGCTGCTGGTTTGGGCGACGCTGGCTGCCGGCGCCACCTACCTGTTTCTGTTCGAGCCGGGCAAGACGGGTTTCTTTCCGGCCTGCCCTTTTCGACTGTTGACGGGATTTACTTGTCCGGGCTGCGGCAGTACGCGTGGACTTCATCGTCTGCTTCATGGCGACGTGATTGGTGCCTTTAAGTTCAATCCGCTGCTGATTCTGTCGCTGCCTTTTTTGCTTTACGCGCTCCTGCGTTACACGAACGCGGCCATTCGCAACAAACCGTTGCCGGGAAATCAGCTGAACGCAAAATACATCTGGGCGCTGTTCTTTGTGATCCTGACCTTTTGGATCTTCCGCAACACGCCGTTTTATCCGTTTGCTTCGTGAAGAATTGTGGGGTGCGTTCCGAGATTCATCTCTTTGTGCGTCCTCCGTGTCCTCTGTGTCTCTGTGGTGAGCTTTTGGTTTAGGTTTATCCACCACAGACGCACAGAGATCACAGAGGAGCTACAGAGAATTTCAAATCAGACGGATCGCGCACTAACGAGGAGAATCATCATGCGTTTATTCTTCGCTCTAATCCTGACGTTGGCTTTGGTTCCAAATTTCTATTCCCAGCAACCTGCAAAGCCTTTGCGGCCGGTGCACACCTTTTCGATCGTGGCTCGTGATCCGGCCACAGGCGAATTGGGCGTCGCCGTGCAATCGCACTGGTTTTCAGTCGGCGCGATTGTGCCCTGGGCCGAAGCTGGGGTCGGCGCGGTAGCCACGCAATCGTTTGTCGATCCGAGTTACGGCAAACTGGGATTGGAACTGATGCGCACCGGCAAGAGCGCGCCGGATGCGCTGCGTTCGTTGCTTGCCGGAGACGATGGCCGCGAGGTGCGCCAGGTAGCCATGATCGATGCCGCCGGACGCGTCGACGCCTGGACCGGCAAGAACGACATCCAGGCAGCCGGACACTTCATCGGCAAGAATTTTTCCGCGCAGGCCAACCTGATGGCCAACGACAAAGTTTGGCCGGCGATGGCCCAGGCGTTTGAAAACACGAAAGGCGACCTGGCTGATCGAATGCTGGCAGCCCTCGATGCGGCGCAAGCAGCGGGTGGCGACATTCGCGGCCGGCAATCCGCGGCGCTGATCGTGGTTACCGGAAAACCAACCGGCCAGGCTTGGAAAGATCGCACGTTCGATTTGCGCGTTGACGATAGTCCCGAGCCTTTGCAGGAACTGCGGCGGCTGGTGACGCTGCAACGAGCTTACAACCACATGAATGCCGGCGATCTCGCCGTAGAGCATAAGGACAACGAAGGCGCGCTGCGTGAGTATGGAGCGGCGGAACAGTTGGTACCAGATAACGCCGAGATGATCTACTGGCATGCGGTTGCGCTCGTCAACATGGGCCGCGTGGACGAATCGTTGCCGCTGTTCCGCAAAGTGTTTGCGATGGACAAGAACTGGGCGACGCTGACGCCTCGTCTGCCGAAGTCAGGATTGCTTCCAGACGATCCGAAAGTGATCGAGCGAATCTTGTCGGTTAACAAATAACGGAATCCACAGATTACGCACATTACACAGAAAAACGGATGGCCGCGCAGTTAAGTTGAACCTTACTGTTTTTCATAATCTGTGAAATCTGCGTAATCTTCGGATAGAGGTTTTTCGAGCTGGATAATCAAAACGACAACCTCAAGGAACGCGTGCGCGCTTTCTGGCAGGCGAATCCCTGCGGGGTGAAGTTTGCCGATGCCCCGCCCGGCACGCGCCGCTTCTATGAGCTGGTCGAAGCGCATCGCTACACCAAGGAGTGGCACATTCCAGCCGCCGCCAACTTCAGTGAAGCTCGCGGCTTAAAGGTTTTGGAAATTGGTTGCGGCCTCGGCACCGACGGAGCGCAGTTTGCCGAAGCGGGCGCTGATTACACCGGAGTGGATCTTACTGAGGCCGCAGTGGAGCTGGCGCGCAAACGTTTCGAGTTGTTTGATCTGCCGGGCACGTTTCAAACGGCCGACGCGGAAAGTCTTCCGTTTCCGGATCAGAGTTTTGATCTGGTCTACTCGCACGGCGTGCTGCATCACACGCCCGAAACCGCGAAAGCGATCAAGGAAATACATCGCGTGTTGCGTCCCGGCGGTCGGGCAGTGGTGATGCTTTACCATCGCGATTCCTACAACTATCGCATCAACATCTCGTTGCTGCGTCGGGCCGGAGCGAAACTGTTGCGGTCGGAAAAAGGCATCGGCCTGGTACACAAGATTACCGGCGAGCCGTTGGAGTCGCTTCGCGAACATGCCCGGCTCATGAAGACTCAGGAAGAGACTTACCTGAAGCCGGCCGAGTTTCTTAACCAGAACACTGACGGCGCCGGCAATCCACTGGCGCGCGTCTATTCCAGAAGCGAGGCGCGCGAGCTGTTCAAGGATTTCTCGGAAGTAAGTTTGAAGACTTATTTTCTTAACAAGCGCTGGCTGCCGGTAGTCGGAAAAGTTCTGCCGCGGTCTTTGGAATCCAGGCTGGCATCGCGCTGGGGTTGGCACCTTTGGATTTATGCGAAGAAATAGGCTTACTAGTAGTGCCGCGGCAGCGGCAAGGCGAAGGTAGCCAGACGTGAAACGTCTGGACCAACCGATTAAAATTTGCAGGCGCGTCGAAGACGCGCGGAGATTATTCTCGCGCACCTTCAGTGCGCAAATTTCAAACGCGGGGAACCAGACGTTTCACGTCTGGCTACCTTCTTTACGCCGCTTTGCGGCGTGGGGCGCCCAGGGGTTTCGCTTGTCAACCCCACTGCAAATCAGCTGGCCATGAAAAATATCCTAGTCACGGGCGGCGCGGGTTTCATCGGGTCGCATCTGGTCGATCGCCTGTTGGCCGAAGGCGACTGGCAGGTTGGTGTCGTTGATGACTTCAACGATTTCTACGATCCGGCGATCAAGCGCGCGAATGTGAGTCGTCAGGAGAAGAATTCCAACTTCCGCCTGTTCGAAGCAGACATTCGCGACCGCGGCGCGCTGAACCAGGTTTTTGCTGCACAGTCTTTCGACGTTATCGTCCACCTCGCCGCGCGCGCGGGGGTGCGCCCGTCGCTCGCGCAACCGCTGCTCTACGCCGAAACAAACATTAACGGCACAATCAACCTGCTGGAGTTGGCGCGCGCGCACGGCACGAAGCAATTTGTTTTTGGTTCCTCGTCGTCCGTCTACGGGATCAATGCGAAGGTGCCGTTCAGCGAAGACGATCCGATTCGTCAACCGATTTCTCCTTACGCGGCAACCAAGGCGGCCGGCGAATTGATTTGCCACACCTACACGCATCTCTACGGCCTGCGCTGTGTCTGCCTGCGGTTCTTTACGGTTTATGGCCCACGCCAGCGACCGGACCTCGCGATTCATAAATTTGCGCGCTTGATAAGCGAAGGCAAGTCGATTCCCGTTTTCGGCGACGGCAGCACGCGCCGCGACTATACTTTTATCGACGACATCATCGCGGGCGTGCGTGCAGCGATCGATTACAACGGCAGCGACTATGAAGTAATCAATCTCGGCGAGTCGCGCACGGTCGAGTTGCGCGAACTGATCTCGCTGCTGGAAAAAGAATTGGGAGCGACAGCGAGGATCGACCGCCAGCCGCTACAGCCCGGCGACGTGCCGCAAACATTTGCGGACATCACGAAGGCGCGCCGAGTGCTTGGCTATAATCCGCAGACACAAATCGAAGACGGCATCCGGCGCTTTGTTGCCTGGTTTCGCGGAAACGCAACTCGGGGTGTATCTTAAAAATCTCTGTGCATCCTTTGTGACCTTTGTGGCTTTGTGGTGCAATTTAGGAGACACCTCCACCACAAAGACACAAAGTTCACAAAGGACGCACAGAGACAAGCAGTTCATCTCAATGTCCATAAACTCGCCCGCCATCGACGAACCGCTGCCGCGTGAGATGCAGCAACACACCTACGCCATCATGCGGCGCGTTGAGGAAAGCCATTGGTGGTTTGTCGGCCGGAGACAAATCATCCGCAGTTTTCTCGAGCGGCTGGTTCGCGCAAGGCTAGCTGGGAGCGCAGGCATCGCGCCTGCAAGTGCTGGAGCAGCGGTTGAACTCAACATACTCGATGTCGGCTGCGGCACGGGGGCGAACCTCGAGATGCTCCGGGAGTTTGGTAAAGCGGAAGGTGTTGACGTCTCCGCGGAAGCGTTATCTTTTTGTCGCGCTCGCGGTCTCGAAAACGTAAAACTCGGCGCCGCGGAGGCATTGCCTTACGCGGATAATTCTTTTGATCTCGTTACCGGCCTTGATGTGGTGGAGCATCTGGACGACGATGTGGCCGGCTTGAAGGAGATGCGCCGCGTGCTGCGTCGCGGCGGCCAGGCGTTGTTTTTTGTCCCGGCGTTCATGTTTCTCTGGGGCGTTCAGGACGATATCAGCAATCATCGCCGGCGATACACGCTCAAAGGCCTGCGCCGCGCGGTGAGGGAAGCGGGGTTCGAGGTCGAGCGCGTAACTTATGTGAACCTCAGCTTCTTTGCGCCGCTACTTCTCGGTAGACTCCTCATGAAAGCCACCGGGCTGCGACCAGAATCAGAAAATAATCTTACTATTGGATTCCTCAACGGCCTCATGGGAAAGCTGCTCGGGGCTGAGCGCGGCCCGCTGCGCTACCTGAATTTTCCGTTTGGTGTTTCGATTATCTGTGTGGCGCGTCGGAAAGAGTAAAGCAAACTGTTAGTCTTCGAGGTGAATGTTTAGCGGTTCGTGCGAATGTTTAGAGGCGGCACCGCCCGCCGGTGTTGGGGTGCCGGCGCGTATCAGCGTATATGTCAAACGCAGGAAATAAGAACAAACTGAAACACGATCCGTTACCGGAACACTTCGAGACGCTCGATGAGGCAGCGGAGTTTTGGGATACTCATGACAGCGGAGACTATGAGGAATTCCTGAAAGACGTTCCATGCGACTTTGATCTACAGAAGAGAACCTATCTTGTTTCCGGAAGAGGAACTCCCGGCGAGTGAATGTTTTGAGGCATGCACGTGTTAGCGAGAATTGAAACGGCGGGCGGTGCCCGCCTCTAAACGGTCTAGATCCGTCTCTAAACGGTCGAAAAGTTTTTGGTTCATAAATGACAACCTACAAAGAAGAAACATTGATAAGCGACGAACGACTAAGGACCGATGCCGGTCATAAGCCCGAAGTGTCTGTGTTTCTTCCCGTCTTCAATGAAGAGCCAAACTTACGCCCGCTGCACGTGAAGCTAGACGAGGCCCTGAAAACTCTCAAGCGAACTGCCGAGATCATCTACGTCGACGACGGCTCAACCGACGGCAGCTTAAATGTCTTGCGTGAAATTGCGGCGCTCGACGATCGCGTGCGCGTGGTTGCGCTGCGCCGCAACTACGGTCAAACGGCGGCGATGGCCGCGGGCATCGACGCGGCCAGCGGCGACGTCTTAATTCCTATGGACGCCGACATGCAAAACGATCCGGCAGACATCGTGCGCCTGTTGGATAAGTTGGACGAAGGATACGACGTGGTTTCCGGCTGGCGTAAGAACCGGCAGGACAAGATGGTCACGCGGAAGATTCCTTCCATGATTGCCAACCGTTTGATCTCCTGGATTGGTGAAGTGCCGCTCCACGATTATGGCTGTTCGCTGAAAGCGTACCGGCGCGAGTCGCTGGAGGACGTTAAGCTTTACGGCGAGATGCATCGCTTCATTCCCATTTACGCTGCCTGGGCCGGCGCCCGCGTCACTGAACTGCCGGTCACACACCACGCGCGGACGATGGGTAAGTCGAAGTATGGGTTGTCGCGGACGGTGAAGGTCGTATTCGATCTGATCACGATCAAGTTTATGGCTTCGTATCAAACGAAGCCGTTGTATCTGTTTGGCTGGGCGGGTTTGCTGACATTTGCCGTTTCCTTTTTGTCAGCGCTGCTGGCGTTTTCGATGAAGCTCCTGAGCTGGCCGCATCACGCTGACTTCATTCAAACACCGTTGCCCGTGGTTTCTTTGGTTACGCTAGTCCTCGGTGTGCAACTTTTCCTGATGGGCCTGCTGGCCGAGATGATGGTGCGGACCTATCACGAGTCGCAGGCAAAATCGATCTACGCGGTCCGGGAGAAGATCGGTATACCACAGAGGACACAGAGGAACACAGAGGGTGAATAAAAACGAAATAAGCGGTTCAGTTGTCGATTCAGCAATGAAGGTTCATTCGGCGCTGGGACCCGGACTATTGGAGAGCGCGGATTCCATTTGCCTCACTCATGAGTTGGTGAAGCGAGGATTCAAGGTGCATTGCGAAGTTCCTCTGCCAGTTGTTTATGACACGGTCAAGCTTGATGTCGGGTACCGACTCGATTTAGTCGTGGAGGACACGGTCATTGTAGAACTCAAGGCTGTAGAGGCGTTGGCGCCAATTCATCAAGCACAGATCATTTCGTACCTTAAGCTAAGTGGTAAGCCTATCGGGTAATAATAAATTTTCATTCGCTTCATCTAAAAGATGGAATCAAACGTTTTGTGAATTAGCTCCGTGTCCTCTGTGTCCTCAGTGGTCAATAATTCGTCATGTGCGGAATAACCGGTTGGGCCAGTCTTAATGCGCGCGCGCCGTCTCCCGATGGCGCGAAAGAACTGCTGCACTCGATGTGCGAGCGGATGACGCATCGCGGGCCGGATTCGGAAGGATTGCTGGTTACGGGCGGCGTGGCGCTGGGAATGCGACGCCTCGCCATCATCGATCTGGTCACGGGCGAACAACCTGTTTTCAACGAAGACAAGAGCGTCGCCGTCATACTCAACGGCGAAATTTATAACTACCGCGAAATCCGCGAGCGGCTCGAACAACAAGGACACGCTTTCAGAAGTCAGTCAGACACTGAAGTGCTGCCCCATCTCTACGAGGAGTATGGCGACGAGATGGTAGAGCACCTCAACGGCATGTTCGCGTTTGCCTTGTGGGATACGAAACGGCGCCGCCTGCTGATTGCTCGCGATCGTTTTGGCGAGAAGCCGCTTTACTGGGCCGTGTTTGATAACACGCTGCTGTTTGCTTCGGAACCGAAAGTGTTGCTGGCCCACCCGGCCGTCAAGAGTTCTTTGAACCACCAGGCGCTGAGGCAGTATTTGTCGTTTGATTACGTTCCCGCGCCGCTGACAATTTATGAAGGCATCAACAAATTGCCGGCGGCCCACACGCTGACGCTCGAGAATGGCAAAATCGAAACGCGCGCTTACTGGTGCCTGAGCTACAAAACTTCCGAGCCGGTACCGAGCGAAGCTGAAGCCGCGGAACATTTGCTGGAACTGCTGGCCGAATCAGTGCGGCTGCGCCTGGTTTCAGACGTGCCGCTGGGCGTTCTGCTTTCCGGTGGCGTTGACTCTTCAACCGTCGCCGCCCTGGCGGTGCGGGCTTCGTCGGAAGCCGTCAAGACCTTTTCAATTTCGTTTGCGGAGTCGTCGTTTGATGAGTCGTCTTACGCGCGAGCGGTTGCCAAGTATCTCGGGACGGACCATCACGAGGAACGACTCAGCGCCAACCTGGCCGCCAATCTCGTGAGTGAAATCGGATCGTGGATGGACGAGCCTTTCAGCGATCCGTCGCTCGTGCCGACTTATTTGTTGTCGCGCTTCACGCGCAAGCATGTGACCGTCGCGCTTGGCGGCGACGGCGGCGACGAGTTGTTTGCCGGTTATCCCATGTATCGCGGTCACCATTGGGCTGACACTTACGCGAAGCTTCCGCGCGTGTTGCGTGGCGGCATAATTGAACCGCTGGTCGGAATGCTGCCGGTCAAAACCAGAAATCTTTCGTTTGACTATAAAGCTACCCGGTTTATCACCGGCTCGAAATACGATCGCATCGCGCGCCACCACATCTGGTTCGGTTCGTTCACACCTGCCGAGCAGAACCTGCTGCTGACACCCGAAGTCTTGCGCCACACGGATTCAGACATTTATCGCGAGGCGCGAACGATGCTCGCTGAGTGTGACGCCACCGATGCACTCGAGCAGATGCAAAATCTCGACACGCGGCTTTATCTCGCGGAAGACATACTGACCAAAGTCGATCGGGCCAGCATGGCCGTATCGCTCGAAGTGCGGGCGCCGTTTCTCGATCCGCGCGTGGCTGAGTTTGCCGCGTCGTTGCCGCCAAATTACAAACTGCGCGGACGGAAGACTAAATACATCTTGAAACGCGCGGTGGCTGATTACCTGCCGCCGTTTGTTACCCGCCGGGGCAAGAAGGGTTTTGGCGTGCCGGTGGCGGAATGGCTGAAGGGCAAGCTGCGACCGCTCGCGCGAGATCTGCTTTCGCCAGACCGCGTGCGCCGCGCCGGTGTTTTCAATCCCGAGTACGTGACGAAATTGCAGGACGAACACGAGCGCGGAATTGCCAACCATCGCAAACTTTTATGGACGCTGCTGATGTTTGAGCTGTGGCATGAAAGCTTCATCGAAACGCCGCGCCGGATCGAGACGTCAGTGAGCAGTGAGCGGTGAGCAGTAGGCGGCCGCGGATTTGCGCCGATAAACGCGGATGATACAAAGAAGTTAGAACCAGTTTTTCCGATTCGCGTTTATCCGCGTAAACCCGCGGCTAATAATTGAATCCAATGCCCGATTCAATCCCTGATTCACTCATTAAGCAATCGTACGACGATCTTTACCAGTGGTGCAGTAGCCGAGACTTTGCCGGCTATGATCCTTTCGACGCGCTAAACAGCCGACTCTTTCAATCCACTCCGCTCATTCGTTCGCGAACCGCGCGATTAATCTGGACGCAGGCTTTCAAACGCTTCCCGTTAAACCTGCGCCCGCTCGCGCTCGTCCCGCCGCAGAAAAATTCGAAAGGCCTGGCGCTCTTCGCGCTTGCCGCGCTCGCAAACTATCGCCGCACTAAAACTCCCGAAGCCGAAACAAGCGTGCGCGAATTGCTCGCGCAGTTGTTAAGCAAACGTATTGAGGGATACAGCGGCGCTGCCTGGGGCTATAACTTCCCCTGGCAGAGCCGCAACTTTTTTGCCGCGCGCGAATCGCCGATGATTGTGCCGACGGCTTTTGCGGCGCGCGCTTTCCTGGAAGCGCATCAGGCATTTTCCGACCAAAGCTATCTACAAACTGCGCGCAGCGTTTGCGACTTCATTACCAAAGATCTCAAACGAACCTCGGAATCGGCCGAGGAAATTTGTTTCAGCTACTCGCCTTTAGACACGACTCAAATCTTCAATGCGAGTTTGCTGGCGGGCGAAACACTCGCCGCCGTGGGAGACGCGACGGGCGAAAGCGAATTTTGCGATCTGGCAGCGCGCGCGGCCTGTTATGTTGCGCGCCGGCAGCGCGAAGACGGCTCGTGGGCCTACGGCACCGGACCGCAGCAGCAATGGGTCGACAGTTTTCACACCGCCTACGTTTTGCTATCCCTTTCGCGAATCAGCAAATGCTGCGTGGGAGGTTCGGTTGAAGCGGATGCAGCGCTCGAACGAGGGTTTAAGTATTGGCGTGAAAGCTTCTTTCTTGCGGACGGTGGGCCGAAATACTACCATGACAGCCTTTATCCGGTGGACGCCCACGCTGCCGCTACAGCCATCGTAACTCTGCTGGCGCTGCGCGAGTGGGACAGTTCGGCGCCGGCGTTAGCGGAAAAAATTGCGGGCTGGACGATCGACAACCTGCGCGATTGCGACGGATTTTTTTATTACCAGCGCCGGCGATTCTATACGGTGAAAACGCCGTACATGCGTTGGACTGAAGGCTGGATGCTTTACGCGCTGGCGCGTTTGTTGGAAGAGAAGTCGTTTGTCACCTGATTTCGGTTTTTCCTCTGTGCGTCCTCTGTGTCTCTGTGGTGAATGTTTGCCAAGTAGGATCCACCACTGAGACACAGAGAACACAAAGGACGCACAGAGACTTATCATCACAAACAAAAATGCCTATTGGTTCAGATGTGTCTTTGGGAACGGGCGTCATGATTTTCCAGCCTGAGCTGGTGAATCTTTACGGCTGCACTATTGACGCCGAAACCAAGATCGGCGCTTTTGTAGAAATACAAAAAAACGCCTCGGTGGGCGCGCGCTGCAAAATTTCGTCGCATTCGTTTATTTGCGAAGGGGTGACCATCGAAGATGAAGTTTTTATCGGCCACGGCGTAATGTTCACCAACGACTTGTACCCGCGCGCCGCCGGCGATCACGGCGAGCTGCAAACCGAAGCGGATTGGACCGTGGTACCGACCCGCGTTAAGCGACGCGCCTCCATCGGCAGTAACGCCACGATTCTCGCCGGCGTGACCATTGGCGAATCAGCTCTCGTCGGCGCCGGCGCGGTGGTCACGAGCGATGTCGCGGATTACGCGATCGTCGCGGGCGTGCCGGCGCGCGCCATCGGCGACGTGCGCCGGCGAAGTGATCGGGGCGATCAAACAGCTGCGGCGGATGCGGCCTTCGGAATTGCGCATGATTAAAGTTGGCGTCATTGGCTACGGATACTGGGGACCCAACCTGGTGCGCAACTTCATGGAAGCGGCGGGTTCAACCGTCGTTGCCGTTTGCGACCTGCGCCCCGAGCGGCTGAAGTTGCTTCAAGTCCGATATCCGACAGTTAAGACAGTTGGCGACTGTTACGAATTGCTCTCGGACACGACGATCGACGCAATAGTAATTGCCACGCCGGTCTCGTCCCACTTCGAGCTGGGTATGGCCGCACTCAAAGCCGGCAAGCACGTCCTCATCGAGAAACCACTCGCCGCCAATTCCCAACAAGCAATGCAATTGATCGACGAAGCGGCGCGGCGTAAGCGCGTGTTGATGGTGGACCATACGTTCGTCTACACCTCCGCCGTTAGAAAAATTCGCGAGCTGATCACGGCCAGCGCGCTCGGCGACATTTATTACTACGACGCGGTGCGCGTTAACCTCGGTTTGTTTCAGCACGACGTGAATGTGATTTGGGATTTGGCGATTCACGATCTTTCGATCATGGACTACGTGTTGCCGAACAAGGCGACCGCGGTCTCAGCCACCGGCATCAGTCACATTCCCGGCCAGCCGGAAAATGTCGCCTACATCACGCTCTTTTTTGCGAATCCCCAAATCGCGCACGTTCACGTCAATTGGCTCACGCCGGTGAAAGTGAGGCACACTCTGATTGGCGGCAGCGAAAAGATGATCCTTTACGACGACCTGGAACCCAGCGAGAAGGTTAAGATTTATGACAAGGGCGTTACAGTGTCGCAAAGTCCCGAGGCAGTTTACGAGATGCTGGTGAGTTATCGTTCGGGCGACATGTGGGCGCCGCGACTCGATGCCACTGAGGCGTTACAAACCGAAGCGCTGCACTTCATCGATTGCATTGAAAACAACAAGCAGCCTGAGACTGACGGGCAGGCGGGATTGAGATTGGTGAATATAGTCGAAGCGGCGGAAAAATCGCTGCGGGCGCGCGGCCAGCTCGTCGAGATAAGATAGTTTGCGCTGACGATATGGACACGAACAGAGCTGGTATCAGAACCGGGGGCAGTAGCGACCGGCCAAAGAGTCAACTCGAAATGAGAGACTTCCGAACCCAAATTACCAAAGGAGAGTGTTTCGCCGGTCGCTACCGCTCTCGGTTCTGATGTTGAGCAACTTTCTGTGCAAATCCCCTGCGAGACACGGGGCACAAGTGCCCTATCTAAACGGGATTGAACTTGAAACTCGAAACTTGAAACTTGAAACTTTTTACCCATGATTCCTTTAGTAGATCTCAAAGCGCAGTATCAAAGCATCAAGCCTGAAATCGATCAGGCGATCGCCGAAGTGTTGGAGAGTTGCCAATTCATTTTGGGCCCGCGCGTCGAAGCGTTTGAGGCAGATTTCGCGGCTCATTGCCAGTCGCGTTTTGCGTTTGGACTGAACTCCGGAACGAGCGCCCTGCATATGGCGTTGCTGGCCGCGGGCGTTGGTCCGGGTGACGAGGTCATTACTGTCAGCTACACCTTTGTAGCGACCGTCGCCGCAATTCTTTATACCGGAGCCAAACCCGTCTTAGTCGATATCGATCCGCTCACTTGCAATATCGATCCGAAGAAGATTGAAGCGGCGATTACGCCCGCGACCAAAGTGATCATGCCGGTGCATCTATACGGCAACTGCGCAGATATGGATCCAATCCTCGAGATTGCTCGGCGGCATGATCTAATCGTGATCGAAGACGCCGCGCAGGCGCACGGAGCCGAGTACAAGGGACAACGCGCCGGCAGCATGGCCGAGCTCGCGGCTTTCAGTTTTTATCCCGGAAAAAATCTCGGCGCTTATGGCGAAGGCGGCGCGGTCGTCACCAGTGATGAAAAATACGTCGAGGTGATTCGGCAACTACGCGATCAGGGACAAAGCGCGAAGTACGCTCACGAGCGCGTCGGTTACAACTATCGCATGGAGGCGATGCAGGGCGCAGTGTTGGGTGTGAAGCTCAAGCATCTTGATGACTGGACCGCGGCCCGGCGCCGTATCGCCGCTCTGTATGCGCGTGAGCTCGACGGATCTGGCGTTCGACTGCTGGCGGAACCCGCTGAGTGCAAGTCCGTCTATCACGTCTTTCCTTTGTTCAGTGAGCAGCGCGACGAGTTGCGCGAGCAGCTGCACAGCAGAGGAATTAGCACGGGCGTTCATTATCCAATCCCGGTCCACCTGCAACCGGGATTCAGTCACCTGGGATACGGCGTGGGAGACTTGCCGGAAACGGAACGCGTTTGCCAAGAGGTGTTGTCGCTGCCGATTTATCCGGAGTTGCCGGATGAAACTGCAATCGAGATCGCTGCCGCCGTGCGCGAGTTTTGCCGGCAACCGGTGGCGATCAGTTCCTGAATTTTACCTTTGTGTACTTTGTGTTCTTTGTGAACTTTGTGGTGAACAACTTCGATAATCCACCACAGAGACACAAAGAACACAAAGAGAACGCACAGAGTAGAGCATGATTTCAACGCGATTTCTGCTAAATGCAAATCTGGATCGATCTCGCCAACTCCCCCCACGTCCCCTTCTTCCGCTCGCTCGCAGATGAATTAAGAAAACGAGATCACGAAATCGTTTTCACAGCTCGCGACTTCGCCGAAACTGTCGAGCTTGCCGCCGCCGCGGGTTTTGTCGTTGACGTCATTGGCGGACACGGCGGCGGAAAACTTTCCGGCAAAGCAGGGAACCTGATGCAGCGTGGGCTCGCTTTGGCGCGTTGGGGTCGCGGACGAAAACTCGATCTGGCTCTCAGTCACAATTCATATTCGCAAATCCTCGCCGCGCGAGCACTCTCATTGAAGACCGTGACGCTGATGGATTACGAACATCAGCCGGCAAATCATCTGGCCTTCCGCCTGGCGACGCGCATAATCGTTCCGCGCGCGTTTCCGGAAGCGGCGTTGAAACGTTTCGGCGCGGCCCCCGCGAAAGTTCGAAGGTACGATGGCTTAAAAGAAGATCTTTACCTGGACGACTTCCACGCTGATCCGGAATTCGCAAATACATTGCTCAACCTCGGAATTGGCCCGAAGGACGTACTCGTGACCGTGCGACCGCCGGCTAGCGAGGCTTTGTATCACCGTTTTACCAATGAGCTGTTCGATGAGTTGCTGAAGCGTCTGTTAACGACTGCGAAAGTCGTGTTGTTGCCGCGCAACGACTCGCAACGAAAAACTTATCGCGCCGGTTACGGTCCAAACCTGATCCTGCCGGACAGTCCAATCGACGGCGCGGACTTAATAGCGCACAGCGACCTGGTTGTCAGCGCGGGGGGAACGATGAACCGCGAGGCTGCCGTGCTCGGCACTCCCGCAGCCTCGATATATTTAGGAGAATGGGCGGCGGTGGATCAGCAACTCGTGGAGGAAGGGCGGCTGCTGAGAATCGCGACGCTCGAAGACGTCCGTAATTTGCCGGTTCAAAAAAAACAAGCGGCTACGGCCAGTCGGACGAGGGGCATTTCGGGAGTCGCGGCAAAAGTTGCCGATCTAATACTTGAATCGTGAACTTTTGTTATCCTAGTCGTCGTTTTCAATCCGTTCTTGAGCAACGCGCCATCAGTGAGAGCTGAGCAAATAAAGAAACCTGCAGTTGAACGCAAGCTCGCGCCCGCGCCCTCGCGCGCGCCGCACTGGGTCATCCCTTCGATCAAAACCGTCTTGCTTCTGGCGGATGGTCTGGTAGCGGCAGCCGCGTTTGCGAGCGCCTTTTACCTGCGCGAAGGCAGCGCAATCTTTCAGCCGGCAACCGAAGGCAGCTTTACCTGGAGTAGCCGATTCGCTCCCTACGGCGCGCTGTTGCTCTTTGTCGTCGTCATACGCGTGCTGGCCTTGCGTTACTACGATCTTTACCGG
>Ga0070669_100000703_pt1 | contig 24519 bp, 25 predicted proteins | sample KBSS53metaG_FD_64680 | JGI IMG/M metagenome (GOLD analysis project Ga0070669, IMG submission 64680) | Switchgrass rhizosphere microbial communities from Kellogg Biological Station, Michigan, USA - KBS S5-3 metaG | ecosystem: Host-associated > Plants > Roots > Rhizosphere > Soil ...
ATGTCGGCCGGCGTGATCTTGTTCATCACCTCGGCGGCCGCATAGCCCAGCATTCGCTCGGCGCCGACGTTGAAGATCTGGATCACCCCCTTCGCATCGGTCGCAATGCTCGAGAAATTCGCGCTGTTGAAGATGGCGCGTTGCAGGGCTCCCGCCTTGAGCAAGGCTTCCTGGCGACGGGACTCGATGCCGGACTCCGCCGCGGCCGCAACAGGATTCAAGATGGCGGCAGCGCGGAGCTCGTCGGGCATGGCGGCACCTCTGTCAATAAGCCGGTGACGCTGCAACGTCGACGACGTCCAGCACCTTGGCCTGATTTCCGCCGGCACTCTTGGCGGAGGACAAGGCGCTTTCAGCTGCTCGCACCAGGTCGATGGCCGAGCGAAGTGCCTGCGGTTGAGCATCGTGGCGAGAATCGCTCTCGGGCGGAATGCAACGGTCGCTGGCTTCGGCGTAGCACCCGACACCGACGCTCGCCGTGACGCTGCGGACCATCGACGATGCGTCCTGCCCGCTGCCGAGAGCCGCGACCGCCGCAAGGACCTCGTGCGCCACGTGCTCTGCGCCGCCACGCGGCGTCTGCGGCAACAGCACGACGAACGCGTCGCTGCCATAGCGCGCGACCAGGTCGGCGGGCCGCCGACTGACGCCCTTCAGCGCTCGCGCCACGGACTGCAGGCAGGCCTCGCCGCCGGGACCGCCGTAGCGCTCGTCGAAGGACTGGAAGTGGTCGACGTCGATCATCAGCAACGCCAGTGCGGTGCCGGCTCGCCGGGCTCGGCTCCATTCCTGCTCGAGCGACTCATCGAATCGCCGCCGGCTGGCGGCGCCTGTCTGGACGTCGATCAAGTCGATGCTGCGCCGCTCGTCGTTCATGTGCTTGCCGCGCAGATGGGTCTCGACGCGCGCCCGGATCAGCGGTGCGTCGAAAGGCTTGGCGATGAAGTCAGCGGCGCCCATCTCCAACAGGATCGCCTCCAGCTCCGCCCCGCCGTGGCTGGTGACGATCACCACCGGCACGTCGGCGAGTGTCGGGTCCGCCTTGAACGCAGCGCAGACCCGCAGCCCGCTCATCCCGGGCATCTTCAAGTCGAGGAGCATCAGATCGGGCGACGACTCCCGCGCGAGCCGTACAGCGTCCTCGCCACTGGTGGCGAAGCGCAAGGTGCCCAGGTCCGAGAGGATGTGACCGAGCAGCTGGATGGCGATGGGATCGTCGTCGACCACCAGGATGTTGGAATTCATGACGGTCTTCCCTCTCGCATGATGCTGTCTCGTTGCGACGCTCGTCTTAAACTTTACGCCTTGTCAAACGCCGACTTCTCATACGGCGGCGCGTTGCTGCACCAGCGTGACGCTGCAAGTTCCATTCTTCCGACGCCGAGCAACCCCCTGTAATGTCACGGGTGCGTCTTGTGCAGCAGATGCCGCATGCGGCGCAGGAGCGCCATTCATCCCCTGAGCTCCGCCGTCGGACCGGCGAAACGGCCGTTGCCTCGTGCGCTTCAATAGAGACAATCGCCAAGGTCAGCGCTCGGCGAGGTGCTGCTCGAGCTCGGCAAGTTCGCGGAAGCGAAGGCAGTCATCGGCGAAGCGCTCGCGAAGGCGGAAAGCACCGGGAACCGCCGCGTCGGCGCCGCAGCGAGCCTGGCGCGGATGCAGTTGCTCCAGCACAGCGGCGATTCCGGCGGCTGGACCGAGGCCACGCTCGAGCTGACGACGAAGACGATACCCCTGCTCGAGCAGGACGGAGCCCACGCGGAGCTGGCGAGAGCCTGGCGTCTCGTCGCGATGGTGCAGCAGAGCTCCGGCCGCATGGGTCAAGCCGTCGGAACGATCGCCAAGGTCGTCGAGCATGCCCGGCTGGCCGGCGACGAGCGGCTATTGGCGCGAAGTGCGCTGGGTCTGACGCTCTGCGCGCTCTACGGGCCCACGCCGGTGGCCGAGGCCATCGCTCAATGCGAAGGCCTGATCGCCGGCGACATGGGCGACCGCCAGGTGCAGAACCTGATCGTGTGCAAGATCGCCCAGCTCCACCTGATGAGCGGCGACCACGAGACCGGAAGCCAGAATGCGCGCAGCGCGCGGACGGTGCTGCGCGATCTCGGCCAAGGCGTGCGCTCCGCTTCGTCGTCGCTCGATCTGGCGATGCTCGAGCTTCTGGCGGGCGATCCCGCAGCCGCCGAACGCGAACTTCGCGAGGACCGCGAGATGCTGGAAGCGATGGGAGAGACCTACTTCCTGTCGACGATGGTGGTGGTCCTCGCTCGAGCGGTTCGCGACCAGGGGCGCGACGAGGAGGCCCTCGAGCTGACCCGGACCGCGGAGCAGACCGCGGCGCCGGACGACGTGGATGCGCAAGTGCTGTGGCGATGCGTTCGCGCGCCGATCCTGGCGCGCATCGGGAAGATCGAGGGAGCGGAAATGCTCGCGCAGGCCGCGCTCGATCTGGCCCGCCAGACGGAAGTGCCCGGCTTCCAAGCGACCGCGTTGTCGGAGCTGGGCGCCGTCCTGCGCATCGCCGGCCGGCACGACGAAGCACGTCGCGCGCTGGCGGAGGCGGTGGAGATCTATCTGCGCAAGGGCGACGTGGCCTCTGCAGGCATGACGAAAGCCGCTCTCGAGGACCTCTGAAATGAGGAAGGGGCCCGTCGGGCCCCTTCGTTGCGGTAGCGCGGGTCGACCTACCAGGAAGCCACACCGTTTTCCGACGCGATCAGGACGAGCGTCCACGCGCCGCTGGCTTCCACTTGCCTGCTCAGGATGCAGTGCGTGTTGGGCCCGATATTCGTGATACCGGGGCCCGGGTAGAACGATTGCGGCACCGGCGGGCTGAGCGCGGAGCAATCGTAGACATCGATGAAATTGACGCCGTCCTTGCTGTAGCGGACCGTCGCGTTGAGGATGTTCGCCCTCTTATTGAGCGTCGAGGCGTCTCTCGTCAGAGTGACCTTCAACCAGCCGGGGTCGGTGGCCGTCCATGTCGGATCGTAGAACTGCTCCGTGTTGTTGGACGTGTTGACGATCGTGACGGTGGAGATCAGGCACCGCTTGACCTGAGGCGAGCACGACTGCTTGTTGACCGACTGGTTGAGTCCGACCAGGACCGGCCGCGGCGGCTTGACATCGGTCCGACCCTGGTCGACGTAGACGAACAGGTCTTGCCCGGCTTCGACAAAGCTGTGGATCTCGCGCGAGGTCTGGACCACGAGCGTGCTCTTGTCGCTGAAGCTGTAGACGAGATTGGAGCCGTTGGCACCTCCCTGTCCTGCCTGGAGCGAATACTTGGCGAAAAGATAGTCGGTCCCGGAGAACCCGACCGGCGCTTGGGGCGTCTGGACGCGAACCCGGAAATCACGAACTTCACCGGGGACGAGATCCCAGGTGCAAAGGACGGCAGAGCCTGCGGGCGGGACCGTGGCGTCGAACAGGCATCCCGAGGGCAGTTCGCTAGCGACGAAGGTCGGGTAGTAACCGCTCGTCGACGTCTGGCCGCTACTGACCGATTGCATCCGGAAGTAGCTGGTCGTGCTCGAGGGCGTATTGTTCGTGACTGTGACGTGAAAGGCCGCGTACGCCGTCTGGAGGTCGGCGGCCGCCGACGAGTACGAGACGAGGTTGTTCGTCAGGTTTACGACCGTGACGTCGACCTGGGGATTTCCGGCGTGTGCTGCCCACGGAAACAAGAGTGACGCGGCTAGCGCGGCGATCCGCTGGAAACGGCGTCCGCAAACTGAGACATTCATGTCAGCTCCTGTTTTTGTCGAAGGTCAAACACTCGGGGAACACAGAGCCGTTCGGGTCGACATCGACTGAACGGCTCGTTGCGGAGACAGTGTTGGTTCTGCCAGCGCACGAGGACTGTACGGGGAGTCAATAGCAATTTCGTACATCCCTTTGAGGACAACCCCCTCGAACGCGGCACGGGTAAACCCGATGCGACTCGGTTAAGCAGTCGCCGTCCTATAGCTTCTTTCACGCCTCTGTGGTAACCGCCTGTCCGGTTACGCAGGAAATTCGGGCTGCGAGGTCATCGACCGGGCCGGAGACGCCGGTCCGCCGGTCGGCCCCCCCGGATCACTCGACCTTGCCCACCGCCCGCACCGCCTTCGTCATCTCCGCCGCATCGGCGTCCCAGTAGGTCTGAAACTCGGGCGCGTCGAGGTACTCGATCGGGCTGCCCGCCTTGGCGATCACCTGGCGCACCGCCGGATCGGCGGCGGCCTTCGCCGAGGCGGCACGCAGCTTCCGGATCACGTCGTCGGGCGTGCCGGCGGGGACGAACAGCGCCGACCACTGCGCGAAGCGGACCGGATAGCCGAGCTGCTTCAGGCTCGGCACGTCGGGCAACGCCGACAGCGGATGGTCGCCCCAGTGCGCGAGGGCGCGCAGCTTGCCGGCCTGGATCTGCTGCACGACCGTCGACGGGCCGCTCGCCAGCGCGTCGACCTGGCCGGCGAGCAGCGCCACGACCGCAGGCCCCGCGCCGGTGTACGGGATGTGCGTCATCCGAAAGCCGGCCTGCGCCTTCAGCATCTCCATCGGCACGTGCATCGTCCCGTAGTTGCCCGAGCTGCCGTAGTTGTACTTGCCGGGGTTGCGCTTCACGTCGGCGACGAAGTCGGTGAACGTCTTCCATGGCGAGTCGGCGCGGACGACGAGCACGGTCGGGTCGGCGGTGAAGCGGGCGATCGGCTTGAACTGGCTCAGCTGGTACGCGGGCTTGCGGTCGAGGATCTTGTCGGCCTCGGGCAGGATCGAGATCGACGAGAGGCTGAGCAGCACGGTGTAGCCGTCCGCCGGCGCGCGCGCGGCGACGCCGATGCCGAGCGCGCCGCCCGCGCCGGCGCGGTTCTCGACGATCACCGATTGCTTGAGCTCGCGCGCGAGCGCCTCGGCGACCGGCCGCGCGACGGTGTCGGCGACGCCGCCGGGCGGGAACGGCACGATCATCGTGATCGGCTTGTCGGGATAGGCAGTCGATTGCGCGATCGCGTGCGGCGTCGACCCGGCCGCGACGCCCGCGAGTGCGAGAGCAAGGAGGTGTCTTCGATTCATGCGCGGATGCTACCCACTGCGGCGCGCACGATCGCAGCGCGCCCGACTTAACATCGCCGCGAAGTGCCGCGGAGGCCGACCGAACGGAGACACGAATGAGCCACGCCCGATCCCTCGCCGCGCTCGCGGCGCCCGCGTTGCGAGGGGCCTGGCGGCCGATCTGCGCCACGCTGGTCGCGATGCTGGTCGCGCCGCTCGCCGTCGCGCAGGACTATCCGAGCAAGCCGGTGCGAATCATCGTCCCGTTCGCCGCTGGCGGACCCGCCGACGTCTATGCGCGCTTCATCGCCCAGCGCCTGCAGGAGTCGATGGGCCAGATCTTCATCGTCGACGACCGGCCCGGCGCCGGCTCGATCATCGGCACCGACGCCGTCGCCAAGAGCCCGGCCGACGGCTACACGCTGCTGCTGATGTCGAACACTCACACGGTCAACGAATCGCTGATCCCGACCAAGCCGTTCCAGCTCATGCGCGACTTCGTCCCGGTCGCGCCGATCAACTCGTCCGACCTCGTCCTCGTCGCGCGCAGCGGCCTGCCCGCGTCGACGCTCGCCGAGCTGATCGCGGCGGCGAAGGCCAAGCCGGGCGCGCTCTCGTACGCGTCGTCGGGGCCGGGGACGCCGTACCACATGGCCGGAGAACTGTTCAAGGCGATGGCCGGCGTGTCGATCCTGCACATCCCGTACAAGGGCAGCTCGGGCGCTCGCACCGACGTCCTCGGCGGCCAGGTCGACATGATGTTCGACGCCGTGCCGACGATGACCGAGCACATCCGCGCCGGCAAGGTCAAGGCCTTGGGAACGACAGGGGCCGCGCGCTCCGCGGTGATGCCGGAGGTGCCGACCATCGCCGAGGCCGGCGTTCCAGGCTACGAGGCGACGATCTGGCTCGGCCTGATGGCGCCGAAGGGAACGCCGGCGCCGATCGTCGCCCGCCTCAACACCGAGGTCGCGAAGATCGTCGGCCACCCCGACACCGCGAAGGCATGGAAGGCGCAGGGCGCGACGCCGATGACGATGAGCACGGCCGAGTTCACCCGTTACCTCGACGACGACATCGTCAAGTGGGCGCACATCGTCAAGGTCTCGGGCGCGAAAGCCGAGCAATGACGCCGGTCGAGTCGACGGAGGGAGCGTGGCGGGCGAGCTGAGCGTTCTCTGCGCCGGCGCCGTCAAGGGCCTGGTGCTGGCGCTGCAGGGTGACTTCGAGCGCGCCAGCGGCCTGCGCGTGCATGCGACGTTCGGTGCCGTCGGCGCGATTCGCGACGTGCTGCGTTCGGGTGCGGCGTGCGACGTCTTCGTCGCCAGCGACGCGATGATCGGCTCGCTGCAGGCCAGCGGCGAGCTGCGCGCCGCGACCGAGCGCGCGATCGGCCGCGTCCAGACAGCGATCGCGGTCAAGGCATCGGCGCCCGTGCCGGAGATCGACAGCGCCGAATCGCTCAAGGCGGCCCTCCTCGCTTGCAGCGCGCTCTATTTCCCCGACGCGACGCTGTCGACCGCCGGCGCGCACGTCGCCGCCCTCCTCGAGCGGCTCGCGATCCGCGATGCGCTCGCAGCGCGCCTGCGCATGTTCGCCAACGGCGCGACCGCGATGCGCGAGCTCGCCGGCGCCGACGAGAGCGCGCTCGGCTGCACGCAGGCGACCGAGATCCGCTACACGCCGGGCCTGGCGCTGGTCGGTGCGCTGCCGGCGCCGTTCGCGCTCGCCACGGTCTACAGCGCCGCGGTCGCCTCGGTGGCACGCGACGACGTCGGCGCGCGCAGCTTCATCGACCTGCTGGCGGGCGCGTCGAGCAGCGCCCTGCGTCGCGCCGGCGGCTTCGACGAAGCCACGGCTCGAAGCGATGCCTAGTTGAGCGGCCCGTACCGGCCGCCGACGCTGTAGCGACCCGCGCCGGTGAGCGCCAGGGCAACCGCGGTGAAGAGGAACATCGCCTGCAGCTCGAGCTGATAGCCGCCCTGCTCGTTCAGCTTGACCAGGTCGCCGGCATGAGCGACCAGGATGGCGACGACCATGTTGGCGACGATCAGCAAGGCGCCGAGCCGGGTCCAGACGCCGATGATGATCAGGATCGGGCCGACGATCTCGCCCAGGTACACGCCATAGGCGAGCACGCTCGGCAGGCCGCGCTCGCTCAGTGCGGTGACCAGAAACTCGGGCGGCGGCGGCAGCTTGCTCACGCCATGCAGCAGCACCAGCAGGCCGAGAACCAGGCGCAGGATGAGGAGCGCCGCATCGACGCCGGCGGAGTCGCGAGCCGCCGGCGCGCGAAGCGAGGACATTGCCATTGGATTCTTTCTGGAGGTCGTTCTCGAAGGCCGGCTGCGACCGGCTCGGACGAGGATAGCGCGGGCCGCGTGGGCGTGAATTGGCCGCGCGCGGGGTACGGCTAAGCTCGGCTCCCCTGCTTCGCATTCGACGCACCGCGTGACCGACGAGTCCTTCAGCCTGCGCAAGATCGCCGTTCCCGCGTTCGGCCCATCGTTCCTGTTCGGCCTCGGCGAAGGCGCGATCCTGCCGGTGATCGCGCTCACCGTGCGCCAGCTCGGCGGCTCGGTCGCGCTCGCCGCGTTGATGGTCACGCTGATCGGCATCGGCTCGCTCGTCACCAACATCCCCGCCTCGATGATCACCACGCGCTACGGCGAGCGCTGGGCGATCGTCGGCGCCGCGGTCTGGGGCGCGCTGGGAATGGCGCTCTGCGTCCTTGCGCCGAACCTGGTGGCATTCGGCGTCGGCGTCTTCATGGTCGGCATGGCGAGCGCGGTGTTCGGGCTGGCACGCCAGAGCTATCTCACCGAGACCGTGCCGTTCCGTTATCGCGCCCGTGCCTTGTCGACGCTCGGCGGGGTGATGCGAATCGGCCTCTTCCTCGGACCCTTCGTCGCCGCCGGGCTCATTCACGCGATGGGAATCGGCGGCGCCTATTGGGCCGGAGTCGGCGCGCTGGTCCTTTCGGCCGTCGTCGCCTTGCGCATGCCCGACCTGCCCGCGCACGCGCTGCCCGCCGGAGCGGCCGATCTCGCCGGCGCGGCGGCGCCGGCGACGCTTCGCTCGATCGGCGCCGGCCACGCCAGGATCTTTCTCACCGTCGGCCTCGGCGCGCTGCTCGTCGCCGCGGTGCGAGCGTCGCGCCAGGCGGTGATCCCGCTCTGGGCCGAGAGCATCGGCCTCGACGCGGCGACGACGTCGCTGATCTACGGGCTCGCCGGCGGCATCGACATGCTCGTCTTCTATCCGGCCGGCAAGGTGATGGACCGGCGCGGCCGCGCCTGGGTCGCAGTGCCGTCGATGCTCATCATCGGCGTCGCGATGATGCTGACGCCGTTCACCCACAGCGCGACGACGCTGCTGCTCGCGTCGCTGCTGGTCGGCTTCGGCAACGGCATCGGCTCGGGGATGATCATGACGCTGGGCGCCGACTACTCGCCGGTCGTCGGCCGGGCCCACTTCCTCGGCCTCTGGCGCCTGATGTCGGACATGGGCTCGACCGGCGGGCCGGCGCTGCTGTCGGCGGTGACGGCGGCGCTGTCGCTCGCCGCCGGCATCTGGTGCACCGGCGCGCTCGGCCTGGCCGCGGCCGCGGTGCTCTGGTACTGGATACCGCGCACCGAACGGCACCCTGCGCGCTAGCGCAGCACCGACTACGACTTGCCCTTGCCCTGCCCTTCGACCCAGGCGTCGTAGCGCGCGCGCGTCGCGTCGTTGGCGGGATAGAGGCCGGGCAGCGCGACGCCGCTCTCGACCTCGCCCATGATCCAGCCTTCGAGCCGCTCCTGCTCGACCGCGGCAGCGACGACGTCGACGACGAGCTCGGCGGGGATGACGACGGCACCGTCGCCGTCGGCGACGATCACGTCGTTGGGCATGACGGCGACGCCGCCGCAGCCGATCGGCTCCTGCCAGCCGACGAACGTGAGGCCGTTGACCGACGCCGGCGCCGCGGTGCCGCGGCACCACACCGGCAGGCCGGTGGCGAGGACGCCGGCGAGGTCGCGAACGACGCCGTCGGTGATCAGCGCGGCGACGCCGCGCCTGGCCATGCGCGCGCAGAGGATGTCGCCGAAGATGCCGGCGTCGGTCGTCGCCATCGCGTCGACGACGGCGATCGCACCGGCCGGCATCGCCTCGATCGCGGCTCGAGTCGAAATCGGAGAGGCCCAGGACGCGGGCGTCGCGAGGTCTTCGCGCGCGGGAACGAAGCGGAGTGTGAAGGCGCGGCCGACGCGGCGCGCGGGCAAGCGCTCGGCGACCGGCAGCGCGCCGCGGATCCAGACGTTGCGCAATCCTTTCTTGAGCAGGACGGTGGTCAGCGTCGCCGTCGTGACGCCTTCCAGCGCCTGGCGTGTCGCGGGATCGAGGGCTTGGGGTTCGGGGGTCGGCATGGCGAGGGTCCGTCGGCGGACGGACAGGATACTGTCCTCGCCGCGCCGCCCTCCGCTCAGATCGCCCGGATCTGGACCTTGCGGAACTTGATCGTTCCGCGTCCCCATTGCAACGCGAACGGGCCGCTGGCGAGCTTCGAATCCTGCACGTCGACAGTCTTGACGCCGTTCAGGACCAAAGTGAGTTGTGTGCCGCGCGCCGTGATCTCGTAGACGTTCCACTTGCCGCCCGCCTTGGGCATCGGCTCGACCTTCGCGACCTTGACGATCGCGCCGGTGCCGTAGGTCGGATCGGGGCGCTGGTCGAAGATGTTGGCTTCGTAGCAGTTCTCGTCGGTGACCGTGCTGCGATCCTGGCAACGGATGAAGACGCCGCTGTTGGCGTCGTCGCTGGCCCAGAACTCGACCCGCATCGTGAAGTTCGTGTACGACTGCTTCGAGACCAGATAGGCCGGGTCCTTGCCGCCCTGGGTCGCCTGCACTGCGCCGTCGGTCGCGGTCCAGTTGGCGTCGCCGACGCGGGTGAAGTTGTCCATTCCCTTCTCGCCGTCGACCAGCGTGGTCCACCCGGCCGAGTCGCCCATCGTGGCGCAACCGGCGAGCAGCGCGGTCGCTGCGATCGTGGCGAGAAGTTGTCCTGCCGATCTGGTCATGTCCGAAGTCTCCTGGTCACAGCGTTGCGGTGCATTGGGGGGGTCGCCCGCCGCGGCGTGCGAGCAGGCCCGGCATGGTGCCGTCATGCCCAGCGGCATCGCGACGGGACGAACCCTCGATCACCGGCCGCGCCGCAGCGACAATAAACTCATCGAACGGATGCATCGGACCGGCTTCCCACGTGGGCAGCGTGGGCGCCGCCGGCAGCGAGCGGCACGAGGATGACGTCGCCGGTGGCGACGAGCTGCTCGCCGTCGCCGCGCAGCGCGAACAGTTCGGCGTGTGCGAACACCTGGCGCCGCCCGGCCTTGACGACGCGGGCGCGGGCGACGAAGGCGTCTCCGGTCGCCGGCGCGAGACAGTTGACCGAGATGTGCGACGCCAGCACGTGGCCGCTCAGCGTGAAGGCGGCGAAGCCGCAGGCGGTGTCGATCATTCCGCCGATCATCGACGCGTGCAGGAAGCCGGCGTACTGGCCGAGATCGGCGCGCCACGGCAGCTTCAGCTCGGCGCGGCCGTCGCTGGCGTCGAGCACCTCGAATCCGGCCCAGAGGTTGAACGCCGCGGTCTCGCTCAAGGCGACGACATCGGCGCGCGTGGCGGTCGTTGCGGTCATCGCTCGACTCCCGAATCAGGACACGCGTCGATCATGCGATGCCGGCCGGGCGACGCCCGTCGCGGCGGCGACAAACAACGCCCGCCGGCACAATGTTCCCGTGAAGGACGCTGCCGACCAGCTCGCGCTCTTCGGCGCACCGCCCGCGCCGCCGGGCACGCCGCTGCCGCCCGGCTGGGACTACCGCACCGAGTTCATCGACGCCGGCGAGGAGGCCGAGCTGCTCGCGCTGATCACGACGCTGCCGCTGCACGAAGCGCGCTACAAGGGCTACACGGCGCGCCGGCGCGTCGCCCACTTCGGCACCGCCTACGACTACGACGACAACCGGCTCCTGCCCGGCCCGCCGTTGCCGCCCGAGCTCAAGCCGCTGCGCACGAAGGCGGCGGCGTGGGTCGGCGAAGCGCCCGAGGCGCTGTCGAGCGCCCTCGTCGCCGAGTACCAGCCCGGCGTCCCGCTCGGCTGGCATCGCGACGTTCCCGACTTCGAGACCGTCGTCGGCATCTCGCTCGCCGGCACGGCGCGGATGCGCTTTCGCCGCTATCCGCCGGTCCAGCCGAAGAAGGCCGACGTGCTCTCGCTCGAGCTCGCGCCGCGCTCGGCGTACGTGCTGCGCGCCGAGGCGCGCTGGGGCTGGCAGCACAGCGTCGCGCCGACGCCGGCGCTGCGCTACTCGATCACGTTTCGAACCCGCTCGGCGCTGGGCAGGCGGCGCGGCATCGGCAACTGACGCCGCGCCGCCGTGCGGTGCCGGTGCGCCTCAGCGGGTCCGGCCCCGCATCGATGCCGGATGGCCGGGCAGCGCGAAGCGCTTGCCGGTGTCGACGAGTCGATCGCCTTCGACGCGCAGGATCGAAACGTCCTGGGTGATGAAGTTGCCGACGTAGACGTATCGGCCGTCGTCGCTGAAGACCACGCCTTCGGGCAGGCCGCCGACCTCGATCTCGTTCGTCTTGGTGACCGTCTTCCCGTCGATCCGCATGCCGACGACGCTGCCGTTCTTGTTGTAGAAGAACGCGGTCTTGGGAGAGTTGCTGCCGCGCAGGAGCAAGGCGACGGCGAACTTGCCCGTCGGGCTGATCGCCAGGCCTTCGGGTCCGTCGCCGACCACCACCTTGTCGATCACGCGCGGCGGCGCGAGCTCGAGGTCGATCACGCTGACGGTGTCGACCTGGCCGTCGGCGGCACCCGAGTTGCCGTTGTCCGCCGTCAGCGCCAGCTTGCCGTCGGGGGTGACGTCGACGTTGTAGGGCCACGGGCCGACCATCATGTCGTACTTGTTGTACGTGACCTTCTCGCCGGCGACGTCGAGCACCGCGATCTTGTGGCCGGGGAACTTGGCCGCCAGTGCGCGCTTGCCGTCGGGCGTGAAGACGACGTGCGCGACCTGCTCGCCGATGGCGACGGTGTCGATCAGCTCGACCTTCTTGCCGGCGATTCGCAGCACGCTGACCGAGTTGTCGGCGCGGTTGGCGATCAGCGCCATCGTTCCGGCGCGGTTGATCGACATTCCCGACGGCTGCTTGCCGACGGTGACGGTGTCGATCAGGCGGGGCGGATTCGCTGTCAGGTCGATGACCCACAGGCGCGTGTCGGGAACCGACTTGAGGACGCCGGCCTCGTCGACGATGTTGACCGAGTTCGCGACCAGCGCCAGGCCCTCGTCGGGCGTGATGGCGAGATTGGTCGGCGGGCCAAAGATGGTGTTCGCGAGCGGCAGGTTGACGACGATCCGCGGCGCCAGCGGATCGCTGCCGATGTCGACGACCGAGACGGTGTCGCGGCCGTGCGCCGACATGACGCCGGCGCCGGCGTCGTTCCAGCTCTGCTTCTCGTCGTTGCCGACGATCATGAGGGCGCGCTTTCCCGGCGCCGCGGGTGGCGCGGCGCAGCCGGCGAGCGTGGCGATGGCGAGCAGCGCGGCTGCGGCAAGACGGTGCTTCATGTCTCCTCCATTGAAGTTGTCGCGCGAGTCTAGTGCGCTAGGGGGCGGCGACGCCAGCAGCCGGCGCGCGCAGCAGCTCGGCGAGCCGCACGGTGGCGAAGCCGGCGCGCTTCCAGGTCGCCTCGAGGTCGGGCGCCGGGTCGAGCAGCAGCTTGGCGACCAGCGGCTCGGCCCGCGTCGTCGCCGGATCGCACAGCAGGACGTAGCGCGCGCCCTTCGCTTCCTCGAGGCGGCCGACCCAGTCGAGCTCGACCAGCGCGTCGAGAACCGGGTCGACCTGGAGCGGATCGATGCCGATCGCTTCGGCGATCTCGTCGGCCTCGAGCCCGCGCCTGCCGTCGTCGCGCGCCGCGACGAGCCGGCCGATGACGACGAGCGCGAGGTGGAAGTGCGAACCGGGCGCGTCGGGCCAGCGCGCCAGCCGCTTGCCGACCAGCGGCGCATAGGCGGCGATGACGGCGCCGAGGAGGACGATGACCCAGCTCAGGTAGATCCAGACGAGGAAGATCGGCAGCGTCGCGAAGGCGCCGTAAACGACCGCGTAGGTCGGCACCGAGCCGAAGTAGGCGGTCAGAGCGCGCTTGCCGGCGGCCATGCAGAGGGCGACGAAGACGCCGCCGAGGAGCGCGTGGCGCCAGCGGACGAAGGTGTTCGGAACGTAGTGGAAGAGCAAGGCGACGCTCAGCCCTTCGAGCACGAACTCGCCCGTCGCCACGGCCATCCCCAGGCCGCGCGGCATCGCGCCGACCAGGCCGCGCGACACCGACAGCGCGTACGACGTCGCGGTCAGGCTGACCGCGAAGATCAACGGCCCGAGGGTGACCGCGGCCCAGTAGACGAGGACGCGCTGGCCGATGCGGCGCGGCTTCCTGACGCGCCAGATCGCGTTCAGCGCGCGATCGATCGTCAGCATCATCGCCAGCGCGCTGACGAACAGCGCCATCAGGCCGACCAGGCCGAGCCGGCTCGCGCGCAGCGAGAACTGCGAGATCGCGCCGAGCACCGGCTTGGCGATCGTGTCGGGAACGAGCGTCTGCAGGAAATAGCGCTGCAGAGCTTCCTGCAGCGACGCGAACATCGGAAACGCCGAGAACAGCGCCAGCATCACCGTGATCAGCGGCACGAGCGAGATGATCGTGGTGAACGTCAGGCCGCCGGCGGTGAGCGCGAGGTGATCCTCGCGGAAGCGCCGGGCCAGCGTCTTGGCCGTCGTCAGCCAGGGCCACGCCTGCACGGCGGCGATCCATCGCTCGGCGGCGAGCGGTTCGGTCACGGGCCGATCGTGCAATGCATTGCTGGCATCATAAGCAGCGATGGATGCAGCCCTCGCCCCGACGGCCACCGTGCGCCGCTCGCGTGCGCTGGCGGTCGCCGCGACGCTCGCGCTGATCGCGCTCGGCCTGGCCTGGGAGCTGTGGCTCGCGCCCACCGGCCGCGGCACGCTCGCGCTGAAGGTGCTGCCGCTCCTCCTGCCGCTGCCCGGCCTGCTTCGCCTGCGCCTCTACACCTATCGCTGGCTGAGCCTGGGCGTGTGGCTCTACGTCGCCGAAGGGGCGATGCGCGCCGGCAGCGACCGCGGCGTCTCGGCGAGCCTCGCCGTGCTCGAGGTCGTGATCGCGCTGGTCCTCTTCACGGCGTGCTGCATCCACATCCGGGCGCGACTGCGTGCCGGCGCCGCGCTCGCCGTCGCGGCGCGTGCGGTGCCATGACGCCGCGCGTCGGGCTCGAGTCGAACGTCGCGGCGCGCGGCGCCGAGGCACCGCGATGAGCGTGCTCGACGACCTCCGCGCCGCGGTCGGCGCGGCGCAAGTGCTCGTCGGCGACGACGGCGCGCCGTACGAGGTCGACTGGCGGCATCGCTTTCACGGCCGCGCGCTCGCCGTCGTCCGGCCCGGCTCGACCGCCGAAGTCGCTGCTGTCGTGAGGGCGTGCCGCGCCCACGGCACGGCGATCGTGACCCAGGGCGGCAACACCGGGCTCGTCGGCGGCTCCGTGCCCGACGCCAGCGGACGCCAGGTGGTGCTGTCGACGGCGCGGCTGAACCGGATTCGAAGCGTCGATGCCGCCAACCTCGCGCTCGTCGCCGAAGCCGGCTGCGTGCTCCAGCGCGTGCAGGAGACCGCGGCGGAGCGCGGCCTCCTGTTCGCGCTCAGCCTCGCCGCCGAGGGCAGTTGCACGATCGGCGGCAACCTCGCGACCAACGCCGGTGGCACGCAGGTCGTCCGCTACGGCAACGCGCGCGAGCAGTGCCTCGGGCTCGAAGTCGTCACCGCCGAAGGTCGAATCTGGGACGGCCTGTCGGGCCTGCGCAAGGACAACACCGGCTACGACCTGCGCGACCTCCTGATCGGCAGCGAGGGCACGCTCGGGATCATCACCGCGGCGACGCTGAAGCTGCACCCGCGGCCGGCGGCGGTCGCGACGGCGATGGCGTCGCTGCAGACGCTCGCCGCGGCGACGTCGCTGCTCGCGCTCGCGCACGAGCGCCTCGGCCCCGGCCTGACCGGCTTCGAGATCATGAACACGCTCTCGCTCGACCTCGTCCGGACCCACTTCGCGCACCTGCGCCAGCCGCTTCCCGCCGCGCCATGGACCGTGCTCGTCGAGCACTCGGACGTCGAGGACCAGGCACACGCGACCGCCACGCTCGAGTCGCTGCTCGGCACGGCGATGGAGCGCGGCCTCGTCGACAACGCGGCATTCGCCAGCACCCTCGAGCAGGCCAACGCGATGTGGCACATCCGCGAGACGATTCCGCTCGCCCAGGTCGCCGATGGCGGCAACGTCAAGCACGACATCGCGCTGCCGATCTCGGCGATCGACGAGTTCGTCGCCGCCACCGACGTCGCCGTGACGGAGGCGTTTCCCGGTGCCCGCCTGGTCGACTTCGGCCACCTCGGCGACGGCAACCTGCACTACAACGTGCAGGGGCCGCGGGGCGACGGCGAGTTCGTCGGCCGCTTCGAGAAAGACATCAACGCCCTCGTCTACGAGGCGGTCGCCGCGCACGGCGGCTCGATCTCGGCGGAGCACGGCATCGGCGAGCTCAAGCGCGACGAGCTGGTCGAGCGCAAGTCGCCGGTCGCGCTCGACATGATGCGGGCGATCAAGAACGCACTCGATCCCGCCGGCGTCCTGAACCCGGGGCGCGTGCTGAGGCCACCAGCCACGCCATGAACGCGCGCACGGCCGGCTTGTCGGCCGACGCGTGCGACGCGACCATGAAGTAGCAGCGCGGCGAGACGACCGCTTCGCTGAACGGCGCAACGAGCTTCCTGCTCTTCAGGTGGCTGTCGATCAGCGGCACGCGGCCCAGCGCGACGCCCTGCCCGGCGATCGCCGCCGAAATCAGCTGGTCGTACGACGAGAAGTGGAGGACGCGGGCGGGGCGCAGGTCGGGGAGTTTCATCGCCTGCAGCCAGAGGCCCCAGTCCTGGAGTTGGTTGCCGCCGTCGGGCTCCATCCGCAGCAACGTGTGGGAGGCGAGATCGGCCGGTCGCACGAGCGGCGGATTCGGCGGCCGCAGCAGGCGCGGGCTGCACACCGGGGAGACCGTCTCGCCGAACAGGCGAACGCCGTCCTCGGGCCCGGCCGTTCGCACCGGCCGGTAGCGGATGCCGATGTCGACGCCGTCGCGATCGAGGTTGACGAGCTCGTTGCTCGCCGAGATGCGAACGTCGACGCCCGGATGGTCGGCGATGAAGCTCGCCAGGCGCGGGATCAGCCAGAGGCCGGCGAATCCCGGCGTCGTCGTGACGACGACGGTCTGCGCCCGCTCGCTGTGGCGGATCGCGCGCGTCGCGGCGTCGAGTCGACGCAATGCCTCGAGGGTGGCCGCATAGAACGTCGCGCCGTCCTCGGTCAAGGCGAGCGCGCGGTGCAGGCGGCGAAAGAGCGGAACGCCGAGACGGTCCTCGAGGGCGAGCACCTGGCGGCTGACCGCCGATTGGGTGAGCGCGATCTCGGCGCCGGCGCGGGTGAAGCTGAGATGGCGGGCGGCGCTCTCGAAGGCGACCAGGAGCTCGAGGGGCGGCAGCTCGAAGAGCCGGTCGCTCATTTCGGTTCGCATGCTTGGCACGCATGCAAGCGATGATGAATGAGCGTTTGCGATCGAGGCTTCGCAGGAGCACATTGCTCCCGGAGGCCGGGGCAAATCGAAGTCTTCCTTGGCCTCGACGCATGCATGGTTGTCATGCTACAGGAGTCAATGGAAATGAACCAAGACCTGATCAACGGCGCGCGCAGCCTCGACAAGGGCCGCGTCCGCCACGTCCACGCCGACAAGGGCCGCCGCGTCGAATGCCTGGCCGGCTCGATCTGGATCACTCAGGACGGCGATCTGCGTGACTTCGTTCTGGAAGCCGGCGAAGCATTCGACTTCGACCGCCGCGGCGACGCCCTGCTCAGCGCTTTCGCCGACTCACGCTATCTGCTGCTCGACGCCTGCTCGCCGCAGCGTCACTGAACCGGGCCCTTGACGGCCGCCGGCAGGGGCAGCGCCATGACCTCGATACCCTCCTCGCGCAGCGCGTCGGCGTCTTCGCGCGAGGCGCGACCGCGGATGCCGCGCTCCTCGACCTCGCCGTAGTGGATGCGGCGCGCTTCCTCGGGGAAGCGCTCGCCGACGTCCTCGGTCGATTCGAGCACCTGGCGGACCGCACGCAGCCACTGCGATTGCAGGGTCATTTCGGTGCCCGGCTCGCTGCGCGCCGGCTCGGCCGGCGCGGCATGGCGCGAGACGTTCAGGCGCGGCGCGCTCGGCAGCCGCACGGTGTCGGTGTCGCCGCACAGCGGGCACGCGACGACGCCGCGGCCCTGCTGCGCCGCGAAGTCCTCCTCGGAAGCGAACCAGCCCTCGTAGGCGTGCTGCTGGCCACAGCGCAGGTTCAGGACCTTCATGGCGCCATTATGGTCACGCTGGCGCGGCGGCGCTCACCCACTGAAGGGGCCATCGGCCGGCGCGCCAATGGGCGAGCCAGAGCAGGCCGATCAGCGTCTTGGCGTCGGTAACGTCGCCGCGACGCGCGGCGTCCTCGAGCGCGTCGACGCTCGCCTCGAACACATCGAGGAACTCGCCGGCGTCGAGGCTGCGCTCGCCGAGGGAAAGGCCGCGCGCGAACCAGATTTCGATGCCTTCGTCGGAATAGCCGATCGCGTTGTGCAGGATGCCGGCTCGTGCCCACTCGGCGGCGCGGTAGCCGGTCTCCTCGATCAGCTCGCGCACCGCGCAGTCGAGGACCGGTTCGCCCGGCTCGAGCTTGCCGGCGGGAAACTCGAGCATCGCCCGCCCCATCGGGTAGCGCCATTGGCGCTCGACGACGACACGATCGTCGCCGAGGAGCGCAACGATCATCACCGCGCCCGGGTGGACGATGTATTCGCGGCAGGTTTCGCTGCCGTCGGGCAAGGCGACGCGGTCGTTGCGCACGTCGAGGAACGAGCCGCGCCACGCCTGACGCGCCTCGAGGCAGGTCTCGCGCAGGTGCGTAGTGTCGCCGTCGAGAGGCACGAGGCTCATGGCAGCGCAGCCGGGCGGCGGGACGCCCTAGGTGGCGAACATCTGCACGATCGCCTGCGCGCAGAGCTGCATCAGGCCGCCCGGCAGCAATCCGAGCACGACGACAGCGGCGCCGTTGAACGACAGCAGGATTCGGACGTCGCGCGTGCCTTCGATCGGGTGGGCATCGACCGGCTCGTCGAACCACATCACCTTGACGACGCGCAGGTAGTAGTAGGCGCCGAGCAGCGAGAGCACGACCGCGGCGACCGCCAGCCAGATCAGCCCCGGCACGTTGGTCGAGACCAGCGCCTGCAGGACGGCGAGCTTGGCGTAGAAGCCGACCGTCGGCGGGATGCCGGCGAGCGAGAACATGAAGACCGCCATCACGCCGGCGAACCAGGGGCTGCGCCGCGCCAGGCCGCGGAAGTCGTCGATCCGCTCGGCTTCGTGGCCGGCGCGTGACAGCAGCATGATCATGCCGAAGGTGCCGAGCGTCGTCAGCACGTCGGTGATCACGTAGAACATCGCCGAGCTGTAGGCGTTTCCGGCCGAGACGGTGTTGCCGCTGACGACGCCCGGGCACAGGCCGAGCAGCATGAAGCCGATCTGGGCGATCGTCGAATACGCGAGCATCCGCTTCAGGTTGCTCTGGGCGATCGCCGCCAGGTTGCCGAGTAGCATCGACGCGAGCGAGAGCAGCACCAGCATCTGCTGCCAGTCGAGGGCGACGCCGATCATGCCTTCGACGAGCAGGCGGATCGAGATCGCGAAGGCGGCGAGCTTGGGCGCGCCGCCGACGAGGAGCGTCATCGACGTCGGCGCGCCCTGGTAGACGTCGGGCACCCACATGTGGAACGGGACGGCGCCGAGCTTGAACGCCAGGCCGGCGACGACGAAGACGGTGCCGAGGACGAGGACGGCGCGGTTGATCCGGCCGGTGCCGATCGCTCTGAAGACCTCGCTGATCTCGAGCGACCCGGTGGCGCCGTACATCATCGACAGGCCGTAGAGCAGGAAGCCGCTCGCCAGCGCGCCGAGGACGAAGTACTTCATCGCCGCCTCGGTCGCGCCGGTGTCGTCGCGGCGCATCGCGACGAGCGCGTAGAGCGAGAGCGACATCAGCTCGAGGCCGAGATAGACGACCAGGAAGTTGTTGGCCGCGAGCATGACCAGGATGCCGAGCAGCGAGAACATCGAGAGCGTGAAGAGCTCGCCCTTGAGCAAGTCGCGCGAGACCGCATAGGGGCGCGTGTAGACGAGTGTCGTCATCATCGCCAGCGTCGCGAACAGGCCGAGCAGGTGGCCCATCGGGTCGGCGACGACCATCCGCTGCATCGCGTAGTAGGTCGCGCCCTCGTAGAAGTACCAGAGCTGGCCGATGGCGATCACGCCGAGCGCGGTCTGGGCGATGCAGTAGGTGACGATCCGGTCCTTGCCCGGGACCCAGAGGTCGGTCAGGGCGACGACGCACGCCATCACCAGGAGGGCCATTTCCGGGAGGACGGGATAGACGGCTTGCCAGTTCATAGGTCGTCGGCGGCGTCAGGGAGCCAGCTTCGGGAGGGAGGCGTGGCGGAGCAGCTCGACCACCGACGTGTGCATCACGTCGGTGAAGGGCTTCGGGTACAGCCCCATCGCCAGCACCGCGATCGCGAGCGCCGCGAGCATCGCGAACTCGCGCCAGTCGAGGTCGGCAAGCTCGCGCACGTGCTCGTTGGCGATGTCGCCGAAGTAGACGCGCTTGACCATCCAGAGCGTGTAGCCTGCCCCCCAGATCAGCGTCGTCGCCGCGGCGGCGGCGATCCAGAAGTTCACCTTGACGGTGCCCAGGATCACCATCCACTCGCCGACGAAGCCGGCAGTCCCCGGCAGGCCGCAGTTGGCCATCGCGAACAGGACGGCGAAGCTGGCGAACTTCGGCATCGTGTTGGCGACTCCGCCGTAGGCCGAGATCTCGCGCGAATGGACGCGGTCATAGAGAACGCCGATGCATAGAAACATCGCGCCCGAGACGAAGCCGTGCGAGACCATCTGCACGATCGCGCCCGAGACGGCGAGCTCGTTGCCGCGGCCCTGCGCGTCGAAGATGAAGAAACCCAGGGTGACGAAGCCCATGTGGGCGATCGACGAATAGGCGACGAGCTTCTTCATGTCGTGCTGGACCAGCGCGACGAGGCCGATGTAGACGACCGCGATCAGCGACAGCGCGACGATCAGCCAGGCCCACTGGTGGCTCGCGTCGGGCGTGATCGGCAGCGAGAAGCGGAGAAAGCCGTATGCGCCGAGCTTCAGCATGATCGCCGCCAGCACGACCGAGCCCCCTGTCGGCGCCTCGACGTGGGCGTCGGGAAGCCAGGTGTGGACCGGCCACATCGGCACCTTGACCGCGAAGGCGAGGAGGAAGGCGAAGAAGATCAGCACCTGCGCCTGCAACGTCAGAGGCAGGCGATGCCAGAGGAGGATGTCGAAGCTGCCGCCCGACTTGTAGTAGAGGTAGATCAGCGCCACCAGCATCAACAGCGACCCGGCGAGCGTGTAGAGGAAGAACTTGAACGCCGCGTAGACGCGGCGCGGGCCGCCCCAGACGCCGATGATCAGGTACATCGGGATCAGCGTCGCCTCGAAGAAGACGTAGAACAGCAGCCCGTCCATCGCGCAGAACACGCCGACGAGCAGGCCCGACAGGATCAGGAACGCGCCCATGTACTGGTGGACGCGCTCCTCGATGACCTTCCACGCCGAGATCACGACGATGACGGTGATGAACGCCGTCAGGAGGACGAACCAGACCGAGAGACCGTCGACGCCGAGCGTGTACCAGACGTTGAAGCGCGCGATCCAGGCATGCTTCTCGGCGAACTGCATCGCCGCGGTGCCGAGGTTGAATCCGGTGACGAGCGGAATCGTGACCGCAAAGCTGGCGATCGCGGCGATCAGCGCCGCCCAGCGCACCGCGTCGGCGCGGTCGTCGCGGCCGAACGCGAGGAGCAGGACGCCTGCGACGATGGGAAGCCAGATGGCGATGCTCAGGAGCGGCATGTTCTTGTTGTTCGCCGGGCGCTCAGCGCCCGATCATGTTGCCCAGGAAGGGCCAGAGCTGCCAGGTCATCAAGCCGATCACGCCGACGATCATGACCAGCGCGTACCAGTAGAGATAGCCGCTCTGCAGGCGCCGGCTCAGCGCCGCGACGCCGCCGATCGTTCGCGCCGAGCCGTCGATGAGGATGCCGTCGATGACGCCGACGTCGCCGCCCTTCCACAGCCCCTGCCCGGCGAGGCGCGCGGCGCGGGCGAGAACGTTCTCGTTGAACCAGTCGAAGTAGTACTTGTTGTCGAGCAGTCGGTAGACGAACGAGAAGCGGCGCTGGATCGCGGCCGGAATTTCGGGGCGGCGCAGGTAGAAGAACCAGGCGACGACGACGCCGGCGAGCGCGAGCCAGAAGATCGGGCCGGTGAGCGAATGGATCGCCATCGCGACGGGGCCGTGGAAGGCGCGCGCCAGCTCTTCCATCGCCGGGTGCCGCTCGGCGAGGACGGCGATCGAGTCCTTGAAGAAGTCGGCGAAGAGCATCGGCCCGATCGTCATGAAGCCGATCACGACCGACGGGATCGCCAGCGCGATCAGCGGCCAGGTGACCACCGCCGGCGACTCGTGCGGCGGCGCGGCGTGCACGTCGGCGGCGTGCGGATCGGGCTCCGCGTGCGTCGCATGGGCGTCGGCGCCATGGCCTTCGGGCGCGTCGTGGCCGGCGACGTCGTGGTGCGGCTCGGGCGGGAACGGCTTGTCGCGGAAGCGCTCCGGGCCGTGGAAGACGAGGAAGTACATCCGGAACGAGTAGAACGCGGTCACGAACACGCCGATCAGGACGGCGAAGTAGGCGAAACCCGCGCCCGCCAGGTGGCTCTCGTGCACCGCCTCGATGATCGAGTCCTTCGAGTAGAAGCCGGCGAAGAAGGGAGTCCCGATCAGCGCCAGCGAGCCGACCAGCGACGTGATCCACGTGATCGGCATGTACTTCTTCAGGCCGCCCATGTTGCGGATGTCCTGGTCGTGGTGCATGCCGATGATCACGGAGCCCGCGGCGAGGAAAAGCAGCGCCTTGAAGAACGCGTGCGTCATCAGGTGGAACACCGCGACCGAGTACGCCGAGGCGCCGAGCGCGACCGTCATGTAGCCGAGCTGCGACAGCGTCGAGTAGGCGACGACGCGCTTGATGTCGTTCTGGATGACACCGAGAAAGCCCATGAAGAGGGCCGTGATCGCTCCTATGACGAGGACGACCGAGAGCGCCGTGTCGGACAGCTCGAACAACGGCGACATCCGCGCGACCATGAAGATGCCGGCGGTCACCATCGTCGCCGCATGGATCAGCGCGGAGATGGGCGTCGGGCCTTCCATCGAGTCGGGCAGCCAGACGTGGAGCGGGAACTGCGCGCTCTTGCCCATCGCGCCGATGAAGAGGCAGATGCAGATGACGGTGATCAGGCGCCAGTCGCTCGCCGGGAACGCGAGCTGAGCCAGATCGCCGCCCTTGGCGAAGACCTCGCGGTAATCGAGCGAGCCGGCGAACGCGACGATGAGGCCGATGCCGAGGATGAAGCCGAAGTCGCCGACGCGGTTGACGATGAACGCCTTCAAGTTGGCGAAGATCGCCGTCGGCCGCGTGAACCAGAAGCCGATCAGCAGGTACGAGACCAGGCCGACCGCCTCCCAGCCGAAGAACAGCTGCAGGAAGTTGTTGCTCATGACGAGCATGAGCATCGAGAACGTGAACAGCGAGATGTAGCTGAAGAAGCGCTGGTAGCCCGGGTCGTCGGCCATGTAGCCGATCGTGTAGACGTGCACCATCAGCGAGACGAAGGTGACGACCGCCATCATCATCGCCGTCAGCCCGTCGACCAGGAAGCCGATCTCCATCTTGAGCGGGCCGACGCGCATCCACTCGTAGATGGTCGCGTTGAAGCGCGCGCCGTCGACGGCGACGGCATAGAGAACCCAGGCCGAGATCAGGAACGAGATCAGGACGCCGAGGATCGTCACCGTGTGCGCGCCGGCACGGCCGATCTGCTTGCCGAACAGGCCGGCGACGACGGCGCCCACGAGGGGCGCCATCGGCACGACGGTGAGAAGCGCGGGCGAAAGCGTGGTGGCCATGGTCAGCGCGCTCTCAGCCCTTGAGCGAGTCGAGCTCGTCGACGGCGATCGTCGAGCGCGTCCGGAAGAGCACGACGAGGATCGCCAGCCCGATCGCGGACTCGGCCGCGGCGACGGTCAGGATGAAGAACACGAACACCTGACCGGCCATATCGCCCAGGTAGTACGAGAAGGCGACGAAATTGAGGTTGACCGCGAGGAGCATCAGCTCGATCGCCATCAGCAGGATGATCAGGTTCTTGCGGTTGAGGAAGATGCCGATCACCGACAGCGCGAACAGGATCGCGCCGACGGACAGGTAGTGGCCGAGCGTCACCGGGCCGAGGGTCATCGCCGATCTCCCACCGGCTTGGCGGCGTCGCTCGGCGCATCGCGCGGCACCGGCTCCGGCTTCATCGAGACGATCCGGACGCGATCGGCCTTCTTCGCCTTGACCTGCTCGGACGGGTCGGTGCGCCTGGAGTCCTTGCGCGTCCGCAGCGTCAGCGAGATGGCGGCGATGATCGCGACCAGCAGCAGCACGGCCGCGATCTGGAGCGGGTAGAGATAGCGCGTGTAGACCTCGATGCCGAGCACCTTCGTGTTGCCCAGCTTCAGCGCCGCCGCCGACGTCGCGGGCGCATCGGTGAGGCGAAAGCCGGGCAGCAGGACAGCCGCCATCTCGAGCGCGATGACGACGCCGACGACCGCCGCGACCGGGAAGTGGCGCCAGAAGCCGGCGCGCAGCGAGCCGACGTCGACGTCGAGCATCATGACGACGAACAGGAACAGCACCATCACCGCGCCGACGTAGACGAGCACCAGCGCGATCGCCAGGAACTCGGCGCGCAGCAGGATCCAGACGCAGGCGGCGCTGAAGAACGCGAGCACCAGGAAGAGCGCCGCGTAGACGGGGCTCCTCGCCGTGATGACGCGAAACGCCGCCAGCAGCAGCACGGCCGAGAAAACGTAGAAGAGCGCGGTGTTGATGTCCATGGTTCGGAGGTGTCGCGTCGCGCCGGCTCGCCGCTCACGGAGCGGCGGGCGGCTGGTCAGCGGTATTTCGCGTCCGCCTCCTTCGCCGCGGCGATCTCTTTTTCGTAGCGGTCGCCGACGGCGAGCAGCATGTCCTTCGTGAAGTAGAGGTCGCCGCGCTTCTCGCCGTGGTACTCGAGGATGTGGGTCTCGACGATCGAGTCGACCGGGCAGCTCTCCTCGCAGAAG
>Ga0070669_100000705_pt1 | contig 24491 bp, 17 predicted proteins | sample KBSS53metaG_FD_64680 | JGI IMG/M metagenome (GOLD analysis project Ga0070669, IMG submission 64680) | Switchgrass rhizosphere microbial communities from Kellogg Biological Station, Michigan, USA - KBS S5-3 metaG | ecosystem: Host-associated > Plants > Roots > Rhizosphere > Soil ...
ATCGATGCGATCAGTCACGATTAGCGCGCTGGTCGTTACCGTAGGAATGATAGTGTAGCCATTGCCCGCCAGCGCCTCCTGAAACTTTGCAAGGTTACCGTTCACGTAAATCACGGATGAAGGTGCCTTCCGGCGGGGATAAACAAACAGCTCGGTAAAGTTTTCTGCAACCATCGATCCATCATCACTCTTGAGCTGGAGTTGCATCTTGAGCGCACGAGGTTCGGCGCTCTCAGGAATCGAAATGGAAATCGGTGCAGTAACTGATGTCAGACCTCGTTGCGATGGTGCCACTTCAACCGGGCCAAATGTCTTGTCCTGGATTGTCACGGTAGCCTTCAATCGCTGTTCAGCCGCGCGGCTGAATCGCGAAACATAGAGTGGAACATCAATCCTGTCAGCGCTCGAGAAATTTACTTCAGTCAGCCGCGTAAAGATAACGTCCTGCTGTTGAAGTAGCGCCAGCTCGCGGGCGTACACCTTCGTGTTCCGGTACATATCCAGCAGGCCATTGCATTCCCAGTTCAGATCGGTGAATTCGGTAATCGTATAGCCTTGAATCGGCGAATGCGCGCGAATCGATTCGATTTCGTACTTGAGTGAGCTCCATTGGTGACGCTGAGTCGCAACAGCAAGATCATTGAAATTTGAGAAGAGCCGATCGAACTTGAAGTTCTGAAATCGATCGAACACGCCTGCCGGCCTCGTTATTTCACGTCCGCCGAAATCGCGATCAAACCACCATGCAAGGTCCTTCGGGAGTGCGGGCAATCCCCAGTTGCCAAACTCAGAAAGGACGATGGGTTCTTTGCCAGTTGTTTCAGCATCACCTTGCTTGCTGAACAGCCAGGCGGGTCGTGAGGCGAGATCTGCTACCCATTTGTCCCAGTCGCGGGCGTGATCCGGCATCGAGTAATACTGGTGAAAATCGGCGATGTCGGTTTTCACGTGAAAATTCTGACAACAGGCACTGTTGTCGACTACAAGACGACCTGTGCCGTTTGTCTTTTGTTTCAGGCGATCAAATGCTTCTTTCAGCCAGGTGCGCTCCCGCGCGTCGCGCAGGCCTCTAACGCCCCACGCTTCGTTGATGATGCTCATGATAACGATCGACGGATGGTTCCAGTCACGCTCGAGCATTCCCACGAATGTGTCTTCTCCTCTCCTGGCAGCTTCGGGCGTCCAGGTGTCATCGCTCCAACTCGGAATCTCATACCATAGCAGCAAGCCAGCTTCGTCAGCTGCTTCAAGATATTCAGGGACAGGGATCTTGATGTGCGTGCGAAGCATGTTGAGTCCGATTTCCTTTGCCTTACGCATCTGATTCGCAAGATAGTCGCGCGATGGCGGACGATAAATGGTCTGAGGATAGAAGTCCTGGTCAAGCGCCGAGATAATGTAGAACGGCTCGCCATTCAGAAAGAATTGACCGTCCCGAGCTTCAAAGGAGCGCAGTCCGAAGCGCCCGTTCCATGTCTCCGTGCCATTTCCAATCGTTACGTCGAGTGCGTAAAGAACCGGCGAGCCTGGCTGCCAGAGACGTGGTGCGCGAATTCGTCCTCTTAGCTGCGCACGCTTCTCGGCCATAACTACGTTGCCAGCAATCGTGAACTCCGGCTGGCCCTGCTGGTTTTTTGCAGTAGCGCGAACAGCGCCGGGATCCTTTGCAAAAGTACCTGCGAGAAAGACGTCAATCGTGACTTCGCCGGTTGTCTTCGAGCTGATCTGGACACGATCGATGTATGCGAGCGGTCGAATTTTGAGATTTACAGACTGCCACAGGCCACCGGTGTGTATATACCAGCTTTGCTTCCCATGCGGGATTTCATCGAAGTTTCGATTGCCCCACTTCGCTTTGTCGGCATCTGGGTCAGTGACGCGCACGGCAATTTCGTTCTCGCCCGCTTTCACGAGTTTGCCAACATCAAGAGTGAAGGGCAGGTAGCCTCCTTCGTGTTCGCCTGCCTTTTGCCCATTTACAAAAATCTCGGCGAAATAATCCACCGCTCCGAATGTGAGGGTAGCTGTCTCATTAGGAGTGAGTGCTGAGAGTGTTATTCGTTTCCGATACCAGGCGACTCCACGATAATCGCGAAGATCTGAAAACTGTTCGTTCCACGAGGCGGGAACGCGCGCTTCACGCCAGGCGCTTACAGATCCAAGATCATTGATTGATCGTTTTGCTTCAGGGTCAGTTGAGAATTGCCAGGTTCCATCGAGTGATTGCGATTGTGCAGTAACAGTCGCAGCCAACGGCAACAGCAGCAGCGCCGCCAGGAGAAGCTTCCGCATTTTTTGTCCTCAGAAAATGAAAGTGTGATGCTGGCCCCAAGAATATCTCACGCGAAGACGCGAAGACAGCGAACTTTAGTTATCATACCAGCCATTGTGAGGAGCGCAGTCGCCATCATCGTGCTTGTCGCCGCTGGACTTGCAACAGCTCAATCCGCTCGAGGTCCGTCGCCGTACGGGGCAATTCCATCCGCGCGTCAGATCACCTGGCATGAAATGGAAAGCTACGCGTTTCTCCATTTCACCGTCAACACTTTTACGGGCAAAGAGTGGGGTTTTGGCGATGAATCTGAATCAACCTTCAATCCAACCGACTTCGACGCGGATCAGATTGTCGGTGCTCTAAAGGCTGCCGGTTTCAAAGGTGCGATATTGACTGCCAAGCATCATGATGGTTTCTGCCTGTGGCCCTCGAAGTACAATCGTCACAATGTTGCATACAGCTCATGGAAAAACGGCAAAGGTGACGTCGTGCGCGAAATCTCCGATGCATGTCGTCGTTCGGGACTGAAGTTTGGAATCTATCTTTCTCCCTGGGATCGCAATCACGGCGACTATGGGAAACCTGAATACATTTCCTATTTCCGCAATCAGCTTCGTGAATTGCTTACCAACTACGGCGATATCTTTATGGTTTGGTTCGACGGTGCCAATGGCGGGGATGGTTACTACGGTGGAGCGCGGGAAACGCGGCGGATAGATAACAAGATCTACTACGATTGGCCTGGCACGATAGCCATCGTTCGGGAATTACAGCCTGGCGCAGTGATTTTCAGTGATGGCGGGCCTGATGTGAGATGGGTCGGAAACGAGCGGGGAATCGCGCCGGATCCGTCCTGGCACACGATCAATCGAGCTGTGACTTATCCTGGAATGGCTGATGGTCCCAAAATCCTGCCCACCGGACTGCGCAACGGTCCCGATTGGGTTCCAGCAGAAGCCGACGTTTCGATTCGACCGGGATGGTTCTATCACGAGAGCGAAGACAGCCGAGTCAAAACACCCCAGCAGCTTCTTGATATCTTCTACAGTTCAGTAGGTCGTGGGTCAGATCTGAACCTGAATTTTCCGCCTGATAAGCGAGGTCGTATTCCTGATGTCGATGCCGGGAATGCCCGCCAGATGCGGCGGATCCTGAATGAAACATTTGCGGTAAATCTAATCGAAAAAGCCAAGGTGAAAGCTTCCGCGACGCGTGCGGGAAATTTCGCACCTGCATATGTACTCGATTTACGTCGCGAAACTTTCTGGGCTGCGCCGGATGATCAACACACTGCCGAACTGATCTTTGAGATGTCGAGTCCGGTCACCTTCGACGTGGTCTTGCTTCAGGAAGTCATCGAACTGGGCCAGCGACTGGATGGATTCAGCGTTGATATCTGGTCAGAAGGCAATTGGCGCGAGATTCTGAGCGGACAAAGCGTTGGATATAAACGACTCGATCGCTTGCGAGAACGAGTATCAACATCAAGATTACGACTGCGTTTGAGGGCGCCCGTGGCGCCAGTACTCGGGACGTTTGGCGTCTATTTACAGCCTACGACCGGGTAATTGCGCCTTCTGAAGCCTGCGTTACAAGCGCTGCGTACTTGTGAAATACGCCAGCCGGATAATTCGGTTGAGGGGGCGTCCAGTTCTTAAGGCGCTCACGAATCTCAGCGTCGCTCAGTTCGACACTCAGCGTTCGCTCATCGAGATTGATATTGATGATGTCGCCTTCCTGAAGTGCGGCCATCGGTCCGCCAACAGCGGCCTCCGGCGCGATGTGTCCGACCATCAGACCACGCGTAGCGCCGCTGAAGCGCCCATCGGTAATGAGTGCGACCTCTTCACCGAGTCCTTCTCCAACGATGGCTGCCGTTACTCCCAACATCTCGCGCATGCCCGGTCCGCCACGAGGACCTTCGTATCGGATCACGATCACATCGCCAGACCTTATTGTGCGGTCCGTTACGGCCTGCATCGCATCCTCTTCACGATTGAAGATTCGTGCAGGCCCACGATGAAATGCACGCTCATGGCCGGCGACCTTCACCACACAACCATCTGGAGCAAGATTGCCCTTGAGAATCACGAGGCCTCCTGTGGGCTTGAGTGGTGTCTCAACTGACACGACGACATCCTGTCCAGGTGTTTCAACTGCCTTGCTGGCTTCCTCAGCAATGGTTTGCCCTGTCACTGTTGACTGTGTTCCATCAATCAGGCCGCTCTCGACAAGTCTCCTTCCGACGAGACCAATGCCTCCAGCCTTGCCAAGATCAATCGCCGTGTAGCGTCCTCCCGGCTTGAGATCGGCAATCAAAGGTGTTCGACGGCTGATTGCGTCGAAATCTTCGATATCGAGTTTGACTCCGGCTTCTCTTGCCATTGCGAGAAGGTGCAGCACGGCGTTCGTCGAGCCTCCGGTGGCAGCGACTCCTGCAATCGCATTCTCAAATGCTTTCCTTGTCAGAATGTCTTTTGGCCGCGTACCACGCCTGAGAACTTCGACGACCGCCTTGCCTGCTTCAAACGCGACATTTTCCTTGTTCGGATCGACTGCGCCTACACTTCCGCTCCCCATCGGTGCCAGGCCGATGAATTCCATAACCATCGCCATCGTATTTGCCGTGTATTGGCCGCCACACGCTCCGGCGCCGGGACAGGCGACGTTTTCGATTTCGAGCAGGTCAGCGTCTGAGATGCGACCCGCAACATGTTGCCCGACGGCCTCGAAAACGTCCTGAATAGTTACATCTTTGCCGTGAAATTTACCCGGTGCGATTGAACCGCAATAAAGAATCATTCCGGGAATGTTCAGTCGAATCAGGCCCATTGCTGCAGCAGGGATCGTTTTGTCACATCCTACGATGACAATCACAGCGTCGAACATGTAGCCGCGCGCTACGAGCTCAATCGAATCGGCGATGAGTTCGCGGCTCACCAGTGAAGCCTTCATTCCTTCGGTGCCCATCGTGATGCCGTCGCTGATCGAGATAGTGTTGAACTCCATAGGAGTCGCACCAGCAGCGCGAATGCCTTCCTTCACTTTCACCGCGAGATCGCGATGATTGAAGTTGCAGGGCATCGTCTCGATCCACATGTGAGCGACCCCGATGATCGGCTTGCGTAGATCTTCATCCGTGAATCCAATAGCCTTGAGCATGGAACGCGCTGGCGCGCGATCACGGCCATCGGTTATGGTCCCACTGAGATGTTTGAGTTTGTTCAGGCCATTACTTTTGTCAGTTGCCATTGCTTTCCCGATTTCCGTTGCGATTTCTCAGCTGCAGTCCGTAATCAATGCTTTCAATGATCGCCTGCCACGTAGCGGCGATTATGTTTTCACCTACGCCCACAGTATTCCACGACTTTTCGCCATCACTGGTTTCGACGTGAACGCGCGTTTTCGCGGCAGTTGCTTTCTCACCGTCAAGAATGCGGACTTTGAAGTCGATCAGATGGAATTCTTCAATGACCGGGTAATGTGATACGAGAGCCTTTCGCAGTGCCTGATCGAGCGCGTGCGCCGGGCCTACACCAAGGCTGGCGGTGTGCAACTCCTCGTCACCCACTTTGAGCCTTACCACTGCTTCCGGATTGCCGCTTGATCCAATCCATACCCGATACTCGATCGGCTCAAAGAAACGTTCACGTTTGCCGAGTGCTTCAAGGGCCCTCAACTGAAAGCTCGCATCGGCATCCTCGAATTGATAGCCCTCGTGTTCGAGTTTCTTGAGTTCTGCGAGCAACGTGCGGGCAGCGGCAGTGTTGTTTGCGAAATCTTCTCCGAAGTCAGCAGCCTTGAAGTAAACGTTGCTGACCCCTGACTGATCGCTGAGCAGCACACGAGTTTCATTCCCTACGGACTCTGGCGGAATATGCTCGTAAGTTTCCTTGGCTCGTGCAACCGCGGAAACATGAACACCGCCCTTATGTGCGAAAGCGCTTCTGCCGACAAATGCGGCGCGATCGTTGGGGACAAGGTTCGCCACTTCATTGATGTAACGACTGGTGTGCGTCAGGAGCGTAAGTTTTCCTTCCGGCAGACACCGGTGATTCATTTTGAGCTCGAGATTCGGAATGATTGAACAAAGATTTGCGTTCCCGCAGCGTTCGCCATATCCATTGAAAGTGCCCTGAACGTGCGTGACGCCTGCCTCAACTGCGGCGAGCGTATTTGCGACGGCAACCTCACTATCGTTATGAGCGTGAATGCCGAGTTTTGCTCCAGGAAAACGCGACTTCACTATTCCAATCATCTCGCGAACCTGTTCACTGAGTGTTCCGCCATTCGTGTCACAAAGTATAAGAGTCTCTGCTCCGGCCTTCAGTGCCGAGTTGAGGGTGTCGAGTGCATATTCAGAATTTGCCCGGAATCCGTCGAAGAAATGCTCAGCATCGTAGAGGACTTCACGGCCTTGCGATTTGAGGTGGGCAATTGTGTCGGCGATCATCCGCAGGTTTTCTTCGAGCGTCGTTCTCAGCGCAATATCGACATGAAAATCCCAGGACTTTCCGAAGATCGTGACGACCGGAGTCTCGGCTGCGAGCAGACCCTGCACGATCGAATCATCGCCGGCAACGCCGTTTGGGCGACGTGTACTGCCGAAGGCGGCCAGTTTGGCGGTTTTGAGGCGAACACCTTTGGCACGTTCAAAGAAATCCACGTCCTTCGGATTGGCACCAGGCCAGCCACCTTCGATGTAGGCTACGCCAAGATCATCCAGGCAGTGAGCAATTTTGAGTTTATCCTCAACTGAATATGCCAGTCCTTCGCCCTGTGCCCCATCGCGCAACGTCGTGTCGTAAATTTCAACGAACATAAGAACAATGTGAAAAGTCCCGCGTGCGGCTTGCTCACCTGATGCGGGACTTTCTGCCTCCTAGTTTTTCGCCTTGTCTACAAGCTTGTTGGAAGCGAGCCACGGCATAAGCCCTCTGAGCCTCGCACCAACTTCCTCGATCTGATGTTTCTTTCCGGCTTCCGCCAGGCGCGCGAAGTTTGGTTTGCCGCTCTCGGCCTCAGCCATCCACTCATCAGCAAACTGACCCGACTGGATTTCAGTCAGTATCTGTTTCATCGCCTTGCGGACTTCCTCACCAATGATCCGCTTCCCTCGAGTCATGTCTCCGTATTCGGCGGTGTTCGAAATTGAATAGCGCATGTTCGAGATACCGCCTTCATACAGAAGATCCACGATCAATTTCATTTCGTGCAGGCATTCGAAGTAGGCCATTTCCGCCGAGTATCCCGCTTCAACAAGAGTTTCATAACCGGCCTCAATCAATGCTGTGAGCCCGCCACAAAGGACAGCCTGTTCGCCGAAGAGGTCCGTCTCCGTCTCTTCTTTGAATGTTGTCTCGATGACTCCGGCACGAGTGCCTCCGATAGCCCGCGCATATGCGAGCGCGACCTCACGAGTGTCGCCGCTCGGATCCTGTGCAACGGCAATCAGGCAGGGAACGCCTGCACCGCGTTCATATTCGCGGCGCACAAGATGTCCGGGTCCTTTTGGCGCGACCATAAAAACGTTGACGCCGGCAGGGGGAACGATCTTCTTGAAATGAATCGAGAAGCCATGAGCAACCGCCAAATACTTCCCCGGCTTGAGGTGAGGCTCGATCTCGCGCTTGTAAATTCCCGGTGTCAGCTCATCAGGAGTGAGCATCATGATGATGTCAGCACGCTCAGCTGCATCGGCTACAGGCAACACTTCAAAGCCTGCTGACTGCGCCTTGGCTACTGACGGGCTGTCAGACCTGAGCCCGACCATCACATCGGCACCGGTATCCTTCAGATTGTTGGAGTGGCCAAAACCCTGTGAGCCATAACCAATGACTGCAATACGTTTTCCTGCGAGGTGTTTCGGATCAGCATCCTGATCGTAATAAATCTTCATCCGTTGCTCCTTAGACTTTCTCATTCAATGTGAGTTGTGAAAACGTTTCCTCGTTGCCTTTCAGTTGATGAACACGCGTTGCTGCCACACGCGTCATCGCAACGGTACCGGTTCTCACCATTTCCTTGATTCCCATTGGCTTCAGGACGTCGATGAATGCCTGAAGCTTCTCTGCGTTTCCAGTCAGCTCGAGGATGAAAGAGTCGTTTGATACATCGACAACCTTAGCGCGAAAAATGTTTACGATATTGAGTACTTCCTGACGGTGCCCGCCAACTTCTGCTGTGACTGCAACCATCACCATCTCGCGTTCAACGTGAGCGCGTTCAGTGAGGTCGGTCACCTTGATCACTTTAACGAGTTTCCTCAGTTGTTTGATGATCTGTTCGATGACTTGATCGTTGCCGTGCGTCGTCATCGTCATTCTCGAAATCCCATCCTCGAGCGTCGGTCCAACACACAGCGTATCAATTGAATAACCACGCGCGCTGAAAAGGCCTGCGACTCGAGGCAGCATTCCGTACTCGTCTTCAACCAATAATGAAATTGTGTGTCTCATTGTCGTCTCCCTCTAGCTGAGGATCATCTCCTTGAGGGCCGCTCCGGCCGGGACAATCGGGAAGACGTTTTCTTCGCGCGCCACTTGAATGTCCATCAGCACCGGCCCCGGAGTGTTCAGTGCGCTTTCGAGAACGCCCGTCACTTCCGATGACTTTGTCGCTCGTAAGGCTCGCATGCCGAATGCTTCAGCGAGCTTCACAAAATCAGGCGCGACGTTGATATCGCTGTAAGAATAGTTGCGGGCATAGAACTGCTCCTGCCACTGTCGAACCATTCCAAGATATCCATTGTTGATAATGAGGATCTTTACCGGAATGTTGTGTTCGACGATGGTTGCAAGCTCCTGAAAGCTCATCTGGAAGCCGCCATCACCAACGACTGCAACTACCGTCTCGTTTGGCCTTGCTACGGCTGCTCCCATTGCTGCCGGAACTCCATAGCCCATCGCACCAAGACCTCCAGAATTGAGCCACTGCCTCGGGCGTTCGAATCCGTAAAGCTGCGCGGTCCACATCTGATGTTGACCGACGTCGGCTGATACGATTGCCTGGCTGTTAGTCAGCCTTTTCAGTTCGTGAATTACTTTTTGAGGCTTGATGACATCACCGTCGTCGTTAACGAAAAAGGGATGATCCTTGCGCCACTGGTCAATCTGATCAAACCATGGCTGCCTGTCGGTGACTCGGGCTCCTGATTCAAGCTGACGTTCAATATCTGCAAGCATTTGTTTGAGCACGGTGCGCGCATCACCAACAACTGGAATCTCGGTCTTGACGTTCTTGCCAATGCAGGACGGATCGATGTCGATGTGGATGATCTTTGCCTGCTGTGCAAATTGATCGAGCTTGCCTGTGACGCGATCATCAAAACGAGCGCCGACCGAAATGATCAGGTCACTTGTGTCGATCGCCATGTTCGTCCAATAGCCGCCATGCATTCCCAGCATCCCAAGACTCAGTGGATGGCTCGACGGAAATGTTCCGAGCGCCATCAATGTGCAGGTGGTCGGCAGTCTCAGCTTTTCAGCAAGAAGGCGAACTTCCTGATGAGCGCCAGCTGCAACTGCACCGCCTCCCACATAAAGCACCGGACGTTTGGCTTTGATCATCGCTTCGACTGCGCGCCTGATCTGACCGGGATGTCCGTGCAGCGTTGGTTTGTAACTTCTCATCGAAATCGTTTCGGGATAGCTGAACGTAGTTTCCTGCGCCGTCATATCCTTTGGCATGTCGACAAGAACTGGCCCGGGTCTGCCCGTCCCCGCGATGTGAAAAGCCTCTTTTATCGTTGGGGCCAGGTCTTCGACGTGCTTGACGAGGTAGTTGTGCTTCGTACAGGAGCGCGTAATTCCCGTCAAATCGGCTTCCTGAAACGCGTCGTTGCCTATGAGATGGGTTGGGACCTGTCCCGTGAAGACTACAATTGGAATGGAATCCATGAAGGCATTCGCGATGCCTGTCACGGCGTTCGTTCCGCCCGGACCTGATGTCACAAGGGCTACGCCAGTTTTCCCAGTGGCTTGGGCGTAACCGGCAGCGGCGAAGAGTGCACCCTGCTCATGACGAACAAGGTAGTGTTTGATCCTGTCTGAATGTTGATTCAGTTCATCGTAAACGTGAAGAACTGCGCCGCCGGGGTAGCCGAAAATGTGTTCGACGCCTTCGCAACGCAGCGCCTCGATTAGTATGCGTGCACCACGCATTTTCATTGTGGTTTACCTCGATTTGATGGTTGTCAAAATCAAAAGCCCCGGCGGGCTGGTTAGCTCGCCGGGGCTTGGTTTCGTTCTGGCTCGTTTGTTTCAAGCCAGTGCGGCGGCGAGCCGACACGATGGGGTCGGTACCGCAATAATCGCTCTAAGAATTACGATGTTTACACCTGCTGCCATGAACATTTCCTTACTAGTCACTTGGTTTGAGACGCAAGGAATTGTGAGTATACGGACTCGGACCCGTCAAAGTCCACTTAATAGTTTTTATCGGACTATTCTCCTGGTTTATATTCCTCGTCCGCGCTCGGCCCGTATATCGATGGCACCTTCGCACCCATCGGCCTCAAATATGTCGAAAGCTGACCTCGATGGTGGATCAGATCGAGAAGAAATCCCCAGGCCATGTCGTAGCCGTTTGAACGCATCATTTCCTGGCCGTTATAGAACATCACTACTTCGTTGTCCCATTTGGCAGGATCGAGGTCCTTCAGTTGTTTGGTCAGGTCATCATGTTTGCTCTCGTATGCATCGATAATTTCCTGCACGTTTGACGGCGCTGCCACGTCTTTCCAGTCCATTTTGCCGTTCACCAGGGCTTCAACCAGGGCTTGTTCCTCAACGACAATTACCCAGGCGAGTTCGCGTGCATTGCGGGCTTTCGGATCTGGTTTGTAGTCCGACTTGTCCTGAGGGATCCTTGAAATGACTTTGCGAGTAGCCGGCCCTTCGTTTTCCCAGTGTTTCAGATAGAGTGCTTTCTGATCCATCTTCACCCCCTCGTTCCAGATTTAACCTACATCTGAAAACTTTACGCGCCCGCACTTTTTGCAGCAAGTGAGGCGAGGTGAGCGCGGATCGCATCGCCCATCTGCCGGGTGCCGACGCGCTGCTTTGCGCTGGACAAATCCGCCGTGCCAAATCCCTCATCCAGCGTCTGCCGGATCGCGGCCTCGAGATCGGATGCCTCGCGCTCGAGCTTGCAAGTGTGTCTGAGCATCAACGCGACTGAACCAATTGCACCCACCGGGTTTGCAATGCCCTTGCCTGCGATATCTGGCGCCGATCCGTGCACCGGCTCATAAAGGTCGACTTTGCCTCCGAGGCTGGCTGAAGGAAGCATTCCAAGCGAACCCGTAAGCACCGCGGCCTCGTCACTCAGGATGTCGCCGAAAAGATTTTCGGTAACGATGACATCGAAGCTTTTCGGGCGAGTGACAAGAGCCATCGCACAGCTGTCGACATAGCCATGCTCAAGCTCGACATCGGGATAGTCCTTACCAATTCGAGTGACCACCTTGCGCCAGAGCTGTGAGCTTTCCAGCACATTTGCCTTGTCTACTGACGTCACCTTTTTGCGCCGCTTGCGCGCAAGATCAAATGCAACGCGAGCAACTCGCTCAACTTCAGGCGTTGTGTAGACCATCGTGTTTAAGCCCCGATCCTCATCGATGCCACGCGGCTTACCAAAGTAAAGACCACCCGCAAGCTCTCGAACGATGAGGAGATCGGTGCCGCGGATTATTTCGGATTTGATCGGGGATGCATCAATGAGGGAATCGAAGAGGAACGCAGGTCGAAGGTTTGCATAAACTCCAAGCCCGGCACGCAGCGCGAGCAATCCGGTCTCTGGTTTGAGGTGCGGTGGATTGGAATCATATTGAGGTGCACCGACGGCTCCCAGGAAAACAGCGTCACTCGCAAGGCATTCCTTCAGCGTTTCGTCAGGAAGCGGAACACCCACGGCATCGAGTGCGGCACCACCCATTAAGTGAGTTGAGAACTCAAATGTATGTCCATACAGAGCGCCGACTGTCTCGAGGCACGCGACAGCTTCACGCGTCACTTCAACACCTATCCCGTCACCGGGAATGACTGCGATTCGATATTTCATCTGATTTCCTGGCGCGAGTTAGAGTTTGGATTCTACCGTTTTCTTCAGAGCCTGGTTTCTGTCCAGGGCGTAGAGCGCCTTGTTGACCGCGTTCAAGTATGCGCGAGCGCTGCCATCTACAATGTCAGTACTGGCAGCTTTCCCTGTGTACGAAACATTGTTGAACTCGACGTGCACGAACACTTCCCCCACTGCGTCATTGCCGCCAGTGACTGAACGCACGGTGTAGTCAATGAGCTTGCCCTTAAGGCCTGTGATTTGATCGATCGCTTCATAGACCGCAGCTACGGGCCCGTCCCCAGCCGCCGTCCGCGTCGACGGCTCTTCAGTGGACACATCCTGAAGAGTGACGAGAGCGGTGGAAAGAGTAGAGGTGCCGGCCGTCGCCTGAACTACTCGCAGCTTGAAGCGCTCCGGTATCTGAGCAAAGCCGTCCTGGAGGATTGCCAGAAGGTCTTCTTCAAAAATCTCCTTCTTTTGATCTGCGAGCTTCGTAAACAGTTTATAGGCTTTGTCCAGATCAGATCGTGACAGCGCATAGCCCATCTCTTCATACTTCTTGTTGAGCGCATGCCGGCCTGAATGCTTCCCGAGCACCAGGCTGTTGGTTTTCACACCGACAGACTCCGGCGTCATGATTTCGTACGTTAAGCGGTTCTTGAGGACTCCGTGCTGATGGATGCCCGCTTCGTGTGCGAACGCGTTCTTGCCTACTACTGCTTTGTTGGGTTGTACGAGCACTCCCGTGATGTTGGAGAGCATCTGGCTTGATCGATATATCTCTTCAGTCACGATGCTGGTCTCGTATGGCATCAAGTCACGACGAACTTTGAGCGCCATCACTATCTCTTCAAGCGATGCGTTCCCGGCGCGCTCACCAATGCCATTGATGGTGCACTCAACCTGACGAGCGCCATGAGCAATCGCCGTCAGAGTATTGGCGACTCCGAGACCAAGGTCATTGTGACAATGCACGCTGATCGTAGCGCGATCAATGTTCGGCACTCGCTGCTTGAGCGTTGAAATTATCTTTGCGTATTCAGAAGGGACTGTATATCCAACCGTATCAGGGATATTCACTACCGTAGCCCCTTCATCGATCACAGCAGCGATTATTTCGCAGAGGTAATCAAGGTCGGTCCTCGTAGCATCCTCGGCAGAGAACTCAACGTCATCCGTGAATCCCTTAGCCATGCGCACTGCCTTGCAGGCCATTTCGAGAACCTCTTCACGAGACTTCTGCAGCTTGTACTGAAGATGAATGTCCGAAGTGGCTACAAAAGTGTGGATGCGTGGACGAGCGGCATCACAAAGTGCATGCCAGGCGCGATCGATGTCTTCCGGAGTAGTGCGGCAGAGCGCAGCGATGACCGGTCGTGTGCAGACTCGAGCGACCTCTCTCACCGCAGAGAAATCATCGTCAGATGCGATCGGGAAACCGGCTTCGATGATATCGACGCCAAGAAGATCGAGCTGACGGGCCATCCTGACCTTCTCTTCAAGATTCATGCTGCAGCCGGGTGATTGTTCACCATCACGCAACGTTGTGTCGAAGACCGTCACTCGATTTCCACTCATCATTTCTCTCACTTCCTCTGGAGTCGTGTAAAGATTCAGAAATGCTATCACCGCGGCGTAGGCATTCAAAGTTTATATTATTTACAAGACTATAAGTATTGCTTATCATTTAGTGATGGACCTTTCGCAGCTGGAAATATTTCTGGCGATTGCGCAGGAGCGAAGTTTTTCGCGTGCGGCCGAGAAGATGCTCAGGACGCAGCCTGCCATAAGCATCGCGATCAAGCGGCTGGAGGAGGAACTCGGCGAAACCCTCTTCGACCGTTCAAGCAAGTCCGGGACGATGACGGAAGCCGGTCGCGTGCTGCATTCTTACGCGCAAAGGATGATTAATCTTCGAGACGAGGCGATCAGTTCAATTGGCGAGTTGAGAGGCATGCATCGTGGCAGGCTGAGCATTGGAGCGAATGAAAGCACTTCACTTTACCTGCTGCCGCCATTGCTGCTCATTTACAGGAAAAAGTATCCGCAAATAAAGATCGAGGTATTTCGAAATATCTCAGAGCGCATTCCGTCTGAAGTTCTCGAGCGGAACCTTGATTTTGGTTTTTTGTCTTATGACCCAATGCATCCATCACTGCAGTCGATGGAAGTGCTCAATGACGAACTGGTTTTTGTTATTCCTCCCAGGCACCGCTTTGCAAACCGCGAGAGTGTGACTGTGCGGGAGCTTGGCGAGGAGCGGTTTGTAGCGCACAACGTAAAGACGCCGTCGAGATCTCGAATCTTTGAGCTCTTTGCGGAGCAGCGTACTCCGCTCAACATCACAATAGAGCTGGCGACGCTGGAGACGATCAAGGAATTTGTGATGCGGGACGTTGGGGTGGCGATTCTTCCGAGACTGGCTGTAAGGGAAGAGATCGCAAAAGGAAAACTGGTGGAGATTCCCGTGAAGGGGATGAAGATCGAAAAGACGCTTCGAATTATTTATCGGCGAGAGCATTCGCTCTCTCACGCAGCGAAGACCTTCCTGGACCTGATCAAGGGTGGTGCGATCTCGCAAGTCCTGGGAGTTTGATGGCAGACCTCACGCGAAGACTCGAAGACTCTCAAAGCCAAACTAACTTGTGATCCCGCGAATCGAGATCAATTTCGTTCAGCAGAACGTCAATCAACCCATATCCATATCGAGCCAGGAAATAGGTCGCATTGATCTCGCGTTCCTGCAGGTTCTTGTTGGGATAGAGCACCGCGAACATCCGGTCAATCTGCTGTCTTATCGTCTCATCACGCTTCGCTCGATTGTTGATAAAGCGCGTTTTCAGGTTGCTGAGCTGATACATTATCTTTTCGCGGCCGCTCTTGAGCGCTTCTGCAAGCGTCGGATCAACTCCACTTAGGGATCCGCGCAGCTTTTCGATTTCTTCGCCGATTACCCTTTCGCTTTGCTCGAATGCCTTCGCAGTTCCACTATCGAGGCTTTGTTCAACTACTTTTGTGATGACCGCGTCGGGTCCCTGAAAAAGATCCTTGAATGCAAAGTTTTGCTTTTCCATCACTTTTGCGAGTCGCCGTTCGACGATAGTCATACTCGCCCGAGGCAACACGAGGGGTTCGAGCCGGCCAAGGACCTGATACCCGGGCCTGATCTGCGCAAAGTACGCAATCTCAGCAGGGCCGCCAATGTAGGCCAGAGTAGGAAGAAGAAAGTCCTGAACTATGGGTCGCAGGGTGACATTCGGACTGAAACACGCGGGGCATTGAGCGACCCTTTCGTTGAGCGATTCAGTTTCAAACTTCGACGAGCCGCTTTTCGCGGAGAATGAGCCATCGTGATCTCGATGGAGAGCAGTGCGTCGGCCATTGGCCAAATAGAAGAGCGGAACAGATTCCTGCGTTACATGGACCTGGGCGTGATATCCGGCGGCCTCAAGTGATCGATTTGCCGCCAGCAAACCTGCAGCGAAATCATCCACTCGAGAAATGGCTTGCGCATAGATATCACCAGCTATCCGTTTCAATCGGTCATCAAGCGGGTCGATAGTTATTACGCCATATTTTCCAAAGAGTATGGTAGTGAGTTTTGCGAAGGCTTTAGCGAAGTTCTGGCCCGAGTGATAAGAAGCTCTGAGGTCCTGCTCGATCTGTGGTACGAACTCCGATTCAGGAAGGGCGGCTATGAGCTGGGTTATGTCATTTTCAATTTCGGCGCATAGTTCCACATGACCAACCGGTTTGCCTTCGCCGGGAGGACAAGCGGTGTAGGTAATTCTCTGAAGCTGCCCTTCGCGATTGACAACCTGGCAATGATTGACTTCGGCGAAATCATGATCCTCGCTCGCAATCCAGAACATTGGAACAACTTTGAGTCCCTTCTCTCTGAGTCGGGCGGTGAGTTTGATGACTGTCAGCGCCTTGTAGATCGTGAAGAGCGGTCCTGTAAAAAGGCCAGCCTGCTGCCCTGTTATGACGACTACAGATTCCGGATCACGAAGAAGTTCTATGTTGGCGAGTGCCGTTTCACCGGCTCCGAGGCTGCGGTTCTGATCGACAAGTACGTCCGCAACTGCATCTCGCTGAAACTGTTGTGAAGTAACTCGTCGCGCACGCTCGATGAATGAATCAATACCCGCGGTACGTTCAAAAAACGCCGAAACTCGCTCGAAATCGTACAAGTAGTCGGAAAAGAGTTGAGATATCTTTGGGATGTCGCGAAAGCTGATATTGCTGGATGGCATTAGTCAGTCGGTTCTGGTCCGTTTTAGTCGGCGTATTCGAGATGACTGTACTCGGAACTTTCGATCCAGGTCATCGCATCCACCGTTTGTTCGAACAAACCGCTTTCATCGATTGCATTCTCAATTTCTCGCTTTTCTTCCTCAGTCGGCGCTGGCAATGGTGATCGTGGAAGGTAGCCATAATATCCAACGAGGTCGAGCGCGGCTTTCAAGTGACCGACTCCATTTACGGTTGTCTTGCGCGAGAGCTTCGAAAGACGTTCCTGGAGCACATCCGAACGGCCGCCGTACGCGGTACGGCATTCACGCTCGAGAGCTACGCAGGCCGCCGGAGCGATACACGCGACAGCGAGCACGCCACCATGCGCTCCAACTGACATTGCTTCTTTGAGGATGGGGGGTGCTCCCACGAGCACGCTGAAGTCAGACTGCGTCATTGTCTTGAACAAGTCGCGAAGAGCTGTCATATCGCCGGAACTCTCCTTCAATCCAACGATGTTCGGATGTTCGGCGAGCGATGCAATCGTTTCGGGCCGCAAGTACACGCCTGAGAATTGCGGAATGAGATAGATAATTACCGGAATCTTCGAGTGATCCGCAACACGAAGGTAATGGGTTGTGAGATGCTCTTCATCGAGGAGCCGTTTGTAATAGAAAGGCGTTACGACGACGGCAGCATCGGCGCCAATCTCGGCCGCTCGACGTGTCATTTCGAGTGTGGAGCGCGTAGATAAATCGCCGGTTCCCGCAAGCATCAGTTTTCCTGAAGGAATAGCATCGCGTGCGGTTTCGAGGACTGCCAGCTTCTCATCGAAGGTGAGGTGAGGAAACTCGCCCGTAGACCCAAGTACAAGATATCCTTTTAGATCGGTTTGATTCCACCCGCCGATGTTGCTCGAGAGTTTGTCGCGAGCTACTTCGCCATCCGTACTGAACGGAGTAGGCACTGCTGCAATAATTCCGCTAAGATCGATAGCCATTGTTCAGGGTGGATTATACTTTGGAGTGCGGCGACTTGTCGCCGCTTTTAGTTCGTTTATGGATCTTCCTCTTTTCCAGGATAACTTGCGATCTTCGTCCGGCTGGCTTGCAGAACTCGAGCGAGAGCGGCCTGCGTGGAACGCCTCGCTCTACTCAAATCTTCGCGAGAGGATTTCAGAGGCCGAGCGGCCTGCCTATGACCTCGTTCCCGAATGGACGGTCATATCGCCGGTTGGTATTTCCCTTATTCACCTGGTCCTCGTGAATTCGGCTTTGACAGGTCAGCACCCTGCTATGTCACGGCGGGAAGACACTCTGCGAAATACGGAAGCAGCCCCATTCGTCGAAGGTCATGACCCGGTTCCGGCAGTTATCCTTCAGCGCATTCTTGATAATGCACTTGACTGGTTTCGCACTGACAGCTTCAATGAGTTACATCCAGTCGAGCAGGCGGCGCTTGTTTTGCTCAGGCTTTTTGATTTGCAGCCGTTTCCATCGCACAATCTCGAAACCGCAATTATCTCTGCAAGCTTCTACACTATGCGAGCGAATCTCCCGCCTCTCGTGATGCACGACGACTCCGAAATGAAGGCACGGTTTGATGCGGCACTCCGGGCCGCGTTTCGAATGTTGACCCAGCCTCTGGTTGAGGCGATTGCTGAGAATCTTACCGGCACAATCAGGATGATTACTCGATGACAGACTTGTTGCATCTGCTTGGAGAACCTCTCGGTAAATTGGATGAGTGGAAAGCCGGGTGGCCCGCAATTGCAATCGACGAAACCCTTCAGCTGCCGCCTGAGCGTGCGAACTCAGTTCTTCTCGAGCTTGTTGATCGGCTGAAGGACAACTATCCGTTCTTTCACCCTGACTACGCAGGTCAGATGCTCAAGCCGCCGCACGAAATCGCGTCGCTCGCCTATTTCATCGCCCAGCAGATAAACCCGAACAATCACGCACTGGATGGCGGGCCGGCAACGGCGAAGATGGAGTACGAAGTCACGGCTGAGCTGGCGCGATTATTTGGCTATGACAAATTCATAGGGCACCTGACATCGAGCGGCACGATCGCGAATCTCGAAGCGCTTTGGGTTGCGAAGTGCATTCATCCTGAGCGGGCGATTGCATTTTCTTCTGAGGCCCACTACACGCATTCGCGAATGTGCGATGTGATAAGCGCGAAGACTATTGAGGTTAAGGTCGATAATAAAGGACGAATGGACCTTACGGACCTCGAAGACAAGCTCCGTTCAGGAGATGTCGGAACAGTAGTCGCCACATTGGGCACAACTCCGCTGGGAGCGATTGATCAGCTTCAGGATATCCTGATGCTAAGAAAGAAATACGACTTCAGGATTCACGTCGACGCGGCGTACGGCGGATTCTTCCGCCTGCTTGCATTCAACGATCACGATCTTTATCCCCAGGATGCGCGCGCTTTTCGTGCGATCGAAGAGTCCGACAGCGTTGTTGTTGACCCGCACAAGCACGGCCTTCAACCTTATGGTTGCGGTTCGGTGCTCTTTCGCGATCCTTCGGTAGGTCGTTTCTACAAGCACGACTCGCCTTATACATACTTCACGTCATCGGATCTTCATCTAGGTGAAATAAGCCTTGAGTGTTCGCGGGCCGGTGCGGCTGCAGCGGCTCTATGGGCAACTCTCAAATGCTTTCCACTGGCTGCCGATCAAGGTCTTGGTCCTGTTTTGAGAAAGACTCGACGGGCGGCGCTGGAATGGTCAAGTCTGATCGCTGAATCCTCGAGTCTGGCGACGATTGTGCAGCCATCACTCGATATCGTTACGTTTGTGCCGTTGCCCTCCAACGCGCGCGATGGAAGGAAAGTGCGGGTTTCAGATGTCTCTCGCTTGTCAGAGAAGCTGTTCAAGACGTTAATGGAACGTGACGCTGAGCCTCTGTACCTCGCAAAATTTCATGTGTCGAGGCCAATTGGCACGCTCCTCGACGTGGACCTCGAATGGGACAAGGGCACGCTCATCGGTCTCCGCAGCGTATTGATGAAGCCGGAACATCTCGATCGCGTGGCCTCGATCCACCAGCGGGTGACGGCGGCACTGGAATCACTTGACTGAGACCATGAAAGACGTGAAAGAAGAGCGCGAGTTTCCTCACTGGCCTCGAGTGTACCTGGCGGCCATCGTAAGCAATGCGATCGTGATCGCACTGCTGTGGGCCTTCTCAAAAGTGTTCTCCTAACCAGATACGGAGTTTGATTCGAATGCATTGGCTGGACTGGGCAATCGTCGCGGTCTACCTGATCTATATCATCTACGACGGGTTGCGTCTGACTAAAAAGAGCAACGAAGTCGAAGGCTACTTTCTCGCAAATCGCAATCTGCCGTGGTGGGCCGTCGGTCTTTCTGTGATGGCAACTCAATTGAGCGCCATTACTCTCGTTGGCACAACGGGCCAGGCATATGCCTTTGGGATGACATTCATCCAGTTCTACTTTGGCTTACCGTTGGCGATGGTCATCCTCTGCGTAACGATCGTCCCATTCTTCTATCGCTCGGGCGTTTACACCGCTTACGAATATCTCGAAAAAAGATTTGATGCTAAGACGCGAGCGCTCGCGAGTTTCTGCTTTCTGATTTCGCGTGGGCTTTCGTGCGGCGTCATCGTAGCGGCCCCGTCAGTTATCCTCTCGATCGTGCTTGGCTGGCACGAAGTTACAACGATTCTTGTCATGGGTCTCTCGACCACCATTTACACGATGTTTGGCGGAGTCCAGGCGGTCACGTGGACCGACGTCAAGCAGATGGTGATCATCATCGCAGGCGTAGGCGTTTGCCTCTTTATGATTGTTGCGAAGTTCCCGGCAGACGTTTCGATGATGGACGCATTGACCGTTGCGGGCGCCGCGGGGCGCCTGCGCACAATCGACACGACGCTCAACCCGCAGTCTACATATACACTCTGGTCAGGTCTGATTGGAGGAATGTTTCTTGCCCTTGCTTATTTTGGCTGTGATCAAAGTCAGGTGCAGCGCTTTCTGACAGCGCGGTCTGTTGGAGAAGGCAGGACATCACTTCTGATGAGCGCCTTCGTAAAAGTTCCGATGCAGTTTCTGATTCTGCTTGTTGGCGTGATGGTGTTTGTTTTTTACCAGTTCACGGCGCCGCCGATGATCTTCAAGGCCGATGACCTGGCGCGCGTTGAGAGGAGCGCATCAAATACCGAATTTCAGGCACTGAATGAAGAGTGGGGTCGGGCGATCGATGAGCGCCGAGCAGCGGCGACCAAGCTCGCAACATCTGGTCATCCAGCAAGTGAGGAACTGAAGAGTGAATTCCGCGCAGCGGAGGCGCGAGTGAACGATGTGCGTAACCGCGGAATCAAGATCGTTGAGAACGTCACGCACTCCAGGTTTAACGATGTCAACTACGTCTTTCCTGCTTTTGTGACGACGTACATGCCCGCCGGTGTTGTAGGCCTGATTATCGCGGCAATTTTCGCTGCTGCGATGTCATCGATAGCTGCCGAGCTCAACTCGCTGGCAACCGCTACTGTCATTGATTTCTACAAGCGGCATTACAAGAAGGAAGCGTCGGACAGTCATTATCTGGCAGTATCAAAGATCGCTACGGGAATGTGGGGCGTTTTCGCTTGCATCGTGGCGCTCTATGCCGCAAGGCTCGGTTCGCTGATCGAGGTGGTCAATCGGTTCGGGTCATATTTCTACGGGTCTTTACTTGGAGTCTTTGTACTCGCAATTGGAACAAAGCGCGCGACAGGCACAGGAGCGTTTTGGGGATTGGTTGCCGGAGTAAGTACGGTCGCGCTGGTCGCTCAGGTGACATCAGCGCGAGGGACTCCAATCAGCTTTCTCTGGTACAACGTCATTGGATGCTTTGCAGTCGTCCTCGTCGGAATGGCGATCAGTCTTGTGACGAGATCATCGAATGCTGAATCGAATCGGCTGAGGAGCGAGGGGTAAAAGCAGTCTTTCACCGCGAAATGACTTTCTAACGGCGTAGACCTGAGCGTTATGCTCACCTGTCGATATCTCAAGTGAAGAGAAATTGAAGCCGTGATTGGGATCATTCGCGGCGCGCTGTGCAATTAGATCGCTGCGCTCAAAATTGGCTGTTTGCGTGGCCACGAAAGCGTCATCGATATACAGATGAACCTCGAGCCGGTCGTTTGCTGAGTCAGGATCAAAAGCCCAACCTGCGACCCGGTCGGCTGAAGCAACATCGACCGCGCCACGCACTCTGGGGTGCAGGTTGCGGTAAGCAGCAAACCCTACCAGGGCGCATACCACCACGATTTCAACAAACGTCTTGAGAAGTACGCCGTTTACTATTCGTGAGGCAACAACTGATTCTTCAGGCATCGATGAGATCTCGAGCTGTGATAATAAGACCCGCTACGCGTTTGTCGAAATCAGCGAATCTCTCGTCGTGCGTCTGTCCGACATGGTAGCGGTAGAAAATCTGTTGCAGGACTACAGCCAGTTTGAAGAGAGCAAAGACTTCATAAAATGCGATGTGCGAAAGATCGCGGCCGGAACCTCTGGCATATCGCTCAATAATCTGCTCACGCGAAATGAAACCCGGCAATGCTGTGACGCCACTGATTGCCTCAAGCCTCGGCTCAGGATCATCCTTTTGAGGCCAGTAACACAGCAGCAATCCAAGATCTACTAGCGGATCACCCACAGTGCACATCTCCCAGTCGAGAATGGCGACGATCTTTGAGGGATCCGCACTATCCAGAATCATGTTGTCGAGTTTGAAATCGTTGTGAACCAGAGTCGGTAGGGTTGGATCGGGAGGCAGATGAGCAATCAGCCACGCGGCAGTCTCATCAAACTCCCTAACCTCAGTTGTTTTTGAGCGCTCCCATCGCCTGGTCCAGCCGGTTACCTGACGCTCTACAAATCCGACCGGCTTTCCGATACCCGCGAGCCCATTTTTTTCGATGTCGACGGCGTGAAGCGAGACGAGAGTATCGACCACACTCTCGCCAACGCGTCGCCTGAGATCGAGATCATCTCCGATTTCGTCCGGAAGATCGCGGCGAACAACTATGCCGCGCCGGCGCTCCATTAAGTAAAACGGTGCGCCGATGACGGTAGTGTCTTCGCAAAGAAGGAAAGGCTCTGGAGCTAAAGGAAAATGAGGGTAAATTGCCTTCAGGAGCCGATATTCTCGCGGCATATCGTGAGCAGTCGGTGCTACAGGGCCAAACGGCGGCCGCCTTAGAACGTACTCGCGATCTGCGATGCGAACCAGATAAGTCAGGTTCGAATGCCCACCAGGGAACTGTGATATTTCAAGATGTTCGGCCGGGATTTCAGGAAGCTGATCTCGCAGGTAGGCAAACAATGACTGGGCGTTCAGTTCTTCGCCCGAGCGCACCGGTGCGGCTTCATTGGCAGCAGTTGTCATGGCACGAATATCTCACGCGAAGCCGCGAAGACGCGAAGAAGATCTCTATTCCAACCCGATTGCTTCCGCTAGAAAGCGCTCGTCTTCGAGCTTGTGTATTGCGTAGGAACCAGTCGACGGGCTCGCACTTGCTGCGCGCCCGATGTATTTCAGTTCCTGGCGATCTGAAATGATTGCCTCAAGTCGTGGCCGCATAAAAGTCCATGCGCCCATGTTCCGTGGCTCTTCCTGAAGCCAGACGACTTCGACGGCATTTGGAAACGATTCGATCATCTCGCTGATGGCTCTCAGCGGAAACGGATAGAACTGCTCAACACGTGCTACGTGGATCGAATCATTCGGCTGTTCTGCAAGTTTCGCCTTCAGCTCGTAATAGACCTTGCCACTGCTCAGAATCAATCTTTGAATCCTTTCCGGATCCTCCACGGCATCTACGATCAGTGGACGGAATCCACCGGAAGAAAATTCATCCAAAGTTGAGGTCGCAGCCGGTAGCCTCAGCAGGCTCTTGGGAGTCATCACGATGAGGGGCCTGCTGATCTTTTGAAGCATCTGCCGGCGCAGCAAGTGAAAGTATTGCGAAGGAGTCGATGGGTAGCAGACCTGTAAATTATTCTCCGCGCATAGCTGCAGGAAGCGCTCGAGTCGGGCACTGGAATGCTCGGGTCCCTGCCCTTCGTATCCATGTGGAAGAAGAAGACCCAGCCTGGATGTCTGCTGCCACTTATCTTCCGCGGAAGAAATGAACTGATCGATGATCACCTGAGCGCCATTTGAAAAATCACCGAACTGAGCTTCCCAGAGCGTCAACGTGTTATCAGCAATAACCGCATATCCATGATCGAACCCAAGTACTCCCGCCTCTGAGAGAGAGCTGTCGATAACTTCGAAACGAACTCCATTTTTTGCCAGCGATTCGAGCGGTACCCAGGGCTGACCGGTTCGGGTGTCATAAAGGACTGCGTGTCGCTGGCTGAAGGTTCCGCGACCGCTATCCTGACCAGATAACCGCACGGAAATGTTCTCCTGTAGCAATGAGCCGAAAGCCAGGCCCTCTGCAAACGCCCAGTCGATAGGAGTTTCACCTGATCCCATCCTCGATCGGCGCCCCATTTGTCCAACCATTTTCGGGTTCAAATTGAACCCTTGTGGAACAACTGAGACGGCTCTTGAGATTTCGTCAATTCGGTCGCGACCAATTGCCGTTGGCTCGATGTCAGAGCCGTCATCCTCCGGTTCAGGTTCGGAAAGGGTTGTCACCCGTTTCTGTCGCGCTACGATTTCTTTGGCGCCGAGAAGTGCATTTTCAAACCGCCGCCACCTCTCTTCCATCATGCGATCGATATCTTCCTGTGTGATAGCGTTCTCGCGCATCAATTGCCGCGTGTATAGCTCGCGCACACCGGGATGTTCACGCACCCGCTGGTACATCAAGGGCTGTGTGTAGCTTGGCTCGTCGCCTTCGTTGTGGCCGTGTCGTCTGAAGCCGATGACGTCGATGAC
>Ga0070669_100000715_pt1 | contig 24287 bp, 23 predicted proteins | sample KBSS53metaG_FD_64680 | JGI IMG/M metagenome (GOLD analysis project Ga0070669, IMG submission 64680) | Switchgrass rhizosphere microbial communities from Kellogg Biological Station, Michigan, USA - KBS S5-3 metaG | ecosystem: Host-associated > Plants > Roots > Rhizosphere > Soil ...
ATCGCCTGGTGGCCGATCCCAAGGGCGGCCTGATGCCCGATCCCGAAGCCAAGCTGGAAGAGCCGCTGGTCGTGCGGCCTACCTCGGAAACCGTGATCGGCGCGGCCATGGCGCGCTGGGTGCAATCGTGGCGCGATCTGCCGCTGTTGACCAACCAGTGGGCCAATGTCGTGCGCTGGGAAATGCGCACCCGCATGTTCCTGCGCACCAGCGAGTTCCTCTGGCAGGAAGGCCACACCGCTCACGCGGACGAGGCCGATGCGATGACGGAAACGCTGCGCGCGCTCGAAATGTACCGCGGCTTTGCGGAAGATGTCCTTGCCATGCCGGTCGTCGCTGGCCCCAAGCCGGAGAACGAACGCTTCCCCGGCGCGGTCGAGACGTTCTCGATCGAGGCGATGATGCAGGACGGCAAGGCGCTGCAGGCCGGCACCTCGCACTATCTGGGCACCACGTTCTCGCAGGCTGCCGGCATCCGCTATCAGGACAAGGAAGGCCAGCAGGCGCTGTGCCACACCACGTCATGGGGCGTTTCAACCCGCCTGATCGGCGGCGTGATCATGACGCATGGTGATGACGATGGCCTGCGCACGCCGCCGCAAGTGGCGCCGCACCAGATCGTGATCCTGCCCATGCTGCGCGACAACGAAGGCGACGAGGCACTGCTCGCCTACTGTGAAGACCTGCGCAAGGCGCTGATCAAGCTCAGCGCGTTCGACGAAAAGGTGCGCGTGCTGCTCGACAAGCGCCCCGGCAAGGCAACGGCCAAGCGCTGGGCCTGGGTCAAGAAAGGCGTGCCGCTCGTCCTCGAAATCGGCGGCCGCGACGCGGAAAACGGCCAGGTTTCGGCTGTCCGCCGCGATCGCCTGTGGCGCGAGGATGGGAAGGTCAACTTCGTGGGGCAGGCCAGGGACGATTTCGTCGCCAGCGCCGCTGCCGAACTGGAAGCGATCCAGGCCGCGCTGTTTGCCGAAGCCGCTGCCCGCCGCGACGCGCAGATCGAGCGCGGCGTGACCGATCTCGATGGGCTTGCTGCCTATTTCGCCGAGGACCGCAAGTTCCCCGGCTGGGTGGAACTGGGCTGGTCGCGTCCCACCGGGCCGGCGCTCGACAAGGTGGTGGAGCAATTGAAAGCGCTCAAGCTCACGATCCGCAACAGCCCGCTCGATGCTCCGGCGCCTTCGGGTACGTGTCCGTTCACGGGCGAACCGGCGGTGGAAACGATCTACATCGCGCGCTCGTATTGAGCGGGTTGTAGTCCAACACGCCCTCCCCAAACCCCTCCCACAGCGGGAGGGGCTTCTTAATAATGACCTCCCGCTTGCGGGAGCGGCTTTATCCCAAACTCCCCTCCCGCAAGCGGGAGGGGCTGGGGGAGGGCATGTTACGGGAGGGCATGTTACCCCCTTACACCCCACAAAATATCGTTTACCCTGCGCCACATGACGCGCGCACTCCTCTCCCTTCCGCTCATCGTCCTGGCCCTCCCGCTGCACGCACAAGAGGTTTCTCCCCAGCGCCTCAAGGCCGATGTGGAAACCCTGGTCAGCTTCGGCACGCGCCACACCATGTCCTCGCCCACCGATCCCAAGCGCGGCATCGGCGCCGCACGCGCCTGGGCCAAGGCGCAGTTCGAAGCGAACAGCGCCGCCTGCGGCCAGTGCCTCACCATCGTCACGCCTGAAACCACAGTCACCGGCGAACGCCTGCCCACGCCCACCAAGATCGTCGATGTCGTGGCCATCCAGCGCGGCAGCGAACGTCCCAACGAAGTGGTGATCGTGGCCGGCCATATCGACAGCCGCGTGAGCGACGTGATGAACATCACCGCCGATGCGCCCGGTGCGAACGATGATGGCTCGGGTACTGCGCTGGTGCTCGAAGCCGCTCGGGTGCTCTCGCAGCGCAAGTTCCCCACCACGATCGTCTATGCCGTGCTCAGCGGGGAAGAGCAGGGCCTCTATGGCGGCAAGCTGCTGGCTGACTATGCCAAGGCGCAGGGCTGGACGGTCAAAGCCATGTTCAACAACGACATCGTGGGCAACTCGCGCGGTTCTGACGGGCTGGTGGACGATAGCCACGTCCGCGTCTTTTCCGAAGGACCGCGCGCCGATGGCGATGCCGCGCTTGCCCGCGCGCAGCGCGCCATCGGCGGCGAGAACGACAGCCCTTCGCGCAATCTCTCTCGCTGGCTGGCGAGTCTCACCGATCCAGCAAAGACCGGCCTCGCCGTCCGCCAGGTCTGGCGCGCGGATCGCATGGGCCGGGGCGGCGATCACCTGCCGTTCGAGGCCCTGGGCTATCCCGCCGTGCGCTTTTCCGTGGCGGTGGAGAACTACGACCGCCAGCACCAGGATCTGCGCACCGAGCACGGCCGCCCCTATGGCGACACGATCGAGGCGATGGACTTTGCCTACCTCGCCAAGGTCGCGCGTCTCAATGTAGCGGGCCTTGCCGCTCTGGCCCGCGCGCCGTTGCCCCCTGTCGCCACGGTCAAGGCAGCCGTACAGACATTCACCGAGATTTCGTGGAAGCCGGTGCCTGGCGCTGCCCGCTATGCCGTGTGGCAGCGCCGCACCGATGCACCAGGTTGGCCAGCACGGCCGGTGATGCAGACCACACAAACGCAAATTACACTGCCCGACATTCGTGGCGACGACTGGTTCTTCGGTGTCAGCGCGATTGCCGCCGATGGCAGCGCGAGCCCGGTGGCATCGGCGCTGCCCGGCGGCGGGTTCGGCCCGCAAGGCAAGGATTGACGCACACCCCTGGGAGAGATCGATGCCAAACGCCATCAAGCACGGATTGCGCAATCTCTTTAACCTGAACGGCCGCGATGCCCGGCAGACCTTTTGGTATTACGCCTTGTTCCTCATACTGCTGCGCTGGATTATCGGCACGCTCGTGACTGTGCCGCTGATGCGCAGCACGATGGCCACGGCCGTTGAAGCAGCGCGCAACAGCGCCGATCCTCAGACAACTGCGACGGCGGTGCAGGCCAATATCACCGCCGCCCTGCCGCAACTGATGGTAGTGGGCATTGTCGTGGGCGTGGTAACGGTGGCCATGCTGGTGGCCAGCCTGGTTCGCCGCCTGCACGATGCCGGGCTTTCGGGCTGGTTCGTGATGCTGCCCGGCGTGCCTTATGCTCTGGCGTTGGCCTCGGCACCGTGGCAAGTGGCGCACACTATGGCGGTGATGCAAAGCAGCGTGCGCCAACCGGGCATGATGCTGCGCGAAACCAACTGGTCGGCTACCGCGCTGGGCTGGCTCGCCTTGGCGCTCCTGGTCGCGTTGGCGGCGCGCCCGTCCACTCCTGGCACCAATAGCTATGGGCCGCCACCGCTGGACGAGCGGAACTGATCAGGTCGCCACAGCCTCGATCAACAGCGTATCGATGGTGAAGCTGCCATCGGGTTCGATGGCAAAGTGCTCCTGCACTTCACGCGGCGCCTCTTGCTGCAACTGGCGGATGGCGGCGGCAAGCGGAACGGGCGTGTCCATGCGTGCGGTCCATTGGGCAAAATCCATGCGCAGGCGGCCCGGCATGATCGCGGCTATGGCAAAGCCTGCCTGCCCCAGGGCTGTCGTCCATTCGGCCATGCTGTAATCGCGCACGTGAGAAGGATCGCGCAGCAATTCCATTGTCTGCAAATGCGTGTCGCACAGTGCGCTGGCCGGGGCGACAATATCGGAAAACAGTGCAAGCCCGCCGGCGCTGCACACCCGCCGTGCCTGGGCCAGTCCGCGCGTCAGGCTGTTCCAATGGTGCGCGGAAAAGCGGCTGGCCACGGCATCGGCATAGCCGTCGGCAAAGGGCAGCGCTTCGGCCGCGCTCACGCACGTGATCACATTAGACAGGGCGCGGCGTGCGCTTTCTTCTGCGACGGCTTCCAGCATGCGCGGCGAAAGATCGGTGGCAATCACTTCGCCGCAATGGGGCGCGGCGGCATAGGCGACATGCCCCCCGCCGGTGCCGATATCGATCAGCCGCGCTGGTTTGCGTTCCGCGCAGGCACTGGCGATGCGCATCAGGTCTGCTCCGTGGGCGTGAACTGCACTGGAAACATAAGCGGCGGCGCGGCTGCCGAACTGGGCATCTGCGTGGTCATCGTGGTTGGGTCTGGTCATGATCTGTCCTTTCGCGATCCGTCTGAACCGCGATTTACCCTGTTACAAGATTGGCATTTATCCTGTTATAAGCGCTGCCATGAATGACACGCGACAAGACTTGGGCCGCTTTCTGCGCGCCATGCGCGAACGCAGCCCGGCTGAAGGAAATGGGCGCCGCCGCACGCCTGGTCTGCGGCGCGAGGAACTGGCGATCCGTGCCGGCATCAGCACCACCTGGCTCACCTGGCTGGAGCAGGGGCGCGAAGCGAATCCTTCGCCCCACGCCCTTGCGCGTCTCGCGCGCGCATTGGCGCTCTCGGTGGCAGAGCGCGCCTATCTTTTCGAGCTGGCCGGCCGGCTCGATCCCGAAGCGCCCATGGCCGTCGCGCTGGAACAAGCGCCGGCTTCCGTGCGCACGTTGGTCGATTTCGCGCCTGGTCCGGCCTATGGCCTTGATCGCACCTGGCGCGCCACCTGCTGGAATGCCGCCGCAGAACGCCTGTTTCCAGGCTGGCTTGACGAACTGGGTGAGCGCAACTTGCTGCGCTACATGTTCCTGCGGGCTGAAGCGCGCGCGATGCTGCCCGATTGGCACGAGCGCGCCCGCCGCCTGATTGCCGAATTTCGCGCCGATCACGCCGGCCGCCACGCCGACCCCGTGAGCGAACGCCTGGTGGCCGATCTGCGGGGGGAAAGCGTAGAATTTGCCGTGCTGTGGGACGAGCAAGTGGTGCAGGGCCGCGAAGGGGGCGTTCGCCGTTTCGATCACCCCTGGGACGGGCACCTGGCGTTCCGCCAGTTCACCTGGATTCCCGCCGATCGGCCGGACACGAAAGTGGTCGTATTGCATCCGGCATGATGCGCGCAGCAAAGGTTGCGCTTTTTCGCCCGAACGCCCACATGCGCAAGAATGGTCAAGACCAAATTTCCCCAGGGACTCCCTTCGCGCCAGCAGGTGCTCGACTTCATCGCTCAAAGCACGGAAGCGGCGGGCAAGCGCGAAATTGCCAAGGCTTTTGGCCTCAAGGGCACCGAAAAGATCGCGCTCAAGGCCTTGCTCAAGGACATGGCCGAAGAGGGGCTGATCGACGGCAACCGCACTGCGTTCCATGCCATGGGCGGCGTGCCCAAGGTGACGGTGCTGCGCGTGGTGGAAATCGATGAAGGCCATGTCCTGGCCATCCCCGATAGCTGGCAGCCCGATGATGCCAGCCCGCCGCCGCGCCTGCGGGTGATCGAGCCCAAGGGCAAGGCGCGGGATCGCCAGGCCGCGCTCAGGCCCGGTGATCGCGTGCTTGCCCGCACCGAGGAAGTGGGTGGACCCGGCTCTGGCAAATGGCTCGCCCACCCGATGAAGAAACTGCCGCAGCAAAGCGAGCAGATCATGGGCGTGGTCGAACTCGATGGCACGGGCAGGGGTTGGCTGGCGCCTGTCGACAAGCGTGAACGCCACGCGGCGCCGATTTCCGATCTGGGCGGGGCAGAGGCGGGGCAATTGGTGCTGGCCGAGCCGGCCGGCCGCAGCCCCCGCTCGGGCATGCGCGTCACTGCCGTGCTGGGTGATCCGCTGGCGCCGCGCGCGTTCAGCCTGATCGCGATCCACAAGCACGGCATCCCCATGGCTTTCGCGCCCGAAGCGCTGGACGATGCGCAAGCCGCAGCCAAGCTGCCGCTGAGCCAGGATCACCGCGAAGACTTGCGCAGCCTGCCGATCGTGGCGATCGATCCCAGCGATGCGCGCGACCACGACGATGCGATCTGGGCGGAGCCCGACGGCGAAGGCGGCTTCCGCGCGCTGGTCGCGATTGCCGATGTCAGCTTCTATGTGCGGCCGGGCAGCCAGCTCGATCGCGATGCGCGCAAGCGTGGCAACTCGGTCTATTTTCCCGATCGCGTCGTGCCGATGCTGCCCGAAGTGCTCAGCGCCGATGTCTGCTCGCTGAAATCGGGTGCCGACCGGGCGGCCATGGCCTGCCACCTGCACATTTCCGCCGATGGCCGGATCAAGGATTTCCGCTTTACCCGTGCGCTGGTGCGCATCCACGAAGTGATCGCCTATGAAGAAGCGCAGGCCCGCATCGATGAAGATCGCGCGCCTCCGCATCTGCAAAACCTGTGGGCCGCATGGCGCCTGCTGGAAAAGGCGCGGTCGGATCGCGATCCGCTCGAACTCGAACTGCCCGAACGCCGCGTCATGCTCGACGATCAGGGCCGTATTTCCCAGATCGCCCTGCGCGAGCGGCTCGATGCGCATCGCGTGGTCGAAGATTTCATGATCGCGGCCAACGTTGCGGCCGCCAAGGCGCTGGAAGCCAAGACCGCCCCTGTCGTCTATCGTATCCACGAGCCGCCAAGCCGGGAAAAGCTGCTGGCGCTCAAGGATTATCTCGCCACGTTCGATCGCAAACTGGCCTTGGGCCAAGTGATCACGCCCGGCCTGTTCAACCGCATGCTCAAGGACGTTACGGACGAGGCAGAGCGCGCGCTGGTGATGGAAGCGGTGCTGCGCAGCCAGACGCAGGCCTATTATGGCCCGCGCAACGCCGGCCACTTTGGCCTCGCGCTCGGTTCCTATGCGCATTTCACCTCGCCGATCCGCCGCTATGCCGACTTGCTTGTCCACCGCGCGCTGGTCGATGCCTATGGCCTGGAGCAGCCGCGCCCCGCCGACCATGGCATTCCTGCCACATCGGGCCTGTCCGACCGTGACCGGGGAGACCTTGCGCGCGTTTCGGACGCGATCAGCGCGGCCGAACGCCGGGCCATGCAGGCGGAACGCGAAACCATCGACCGTTATGTCGCCGCCTGGCTTTCCACGCGGGTGGGCGAAGTCTTCGATACGCGCATCACCGGCGTGCAGAAATTCGGCCTGTTCGCCACGATCCTGGGCCTGGGCGGCGATGGGCTGGTGCCGGTCTCCACGCTGGGCGCCGAGCGTTTCGGCTATGACGAAAAGGCGCAGCGCCTGGTCGGCGAACTGAGCGGCGAGGAATTTGCCATCGGCATGATCCTCAAGCTGCGGCTTGCCGAGGCCAACCCCCTGACCGGCGCGCTCAAGTTCGAGCCGGTGGACGTGGCCGAAGGCGTGCAGCGGATCGAACGACGCGGCAGCAAGCTGGATGCCAAGCCCAAGCCGCGCGGCAAGCACATGGTGGGCCAACGCGGCCGGCCAGGCAATATCCGCCACCAGGGGAAGCGGCGGTAACGTCCTCCCCGGCACGGGGAGGGGGACCAGCCGCAGGCTGGTGGAGGGGAGGTTCTGCCCTGAACCGCCGCTTGAGACCGCCACTCCCCACCACCACGCTTCGCGCGGTCCCCCTCCCCGGATCGGGGAGGATCACCCGCCTGACAAGGGACTCCCCCTCAACTCACCGCGTCGATTGCCTCGTCATCCACGCCGCCCGGCACGATCATCAGCACGCAGGGCAGGGTGCCTGCCGCCGCCGCAAAGTGGGTGATCAACGGCCCAGGACCGTCCTGCGCCGCACCCAGCACCATGGCGGAAACCTCTGGATGTTCCTTGAGGTATTCGCGCACCACTTGCGGGCCATTGCCTTGCCGAACGCTGATCAGCGGGGCCAGGCCGGATTCGCTTGCCAGGCTGCCGGCCGCCGCCGTGGCCAGAACTTCGGCGCGGTCGTGCGCTTCCTGCTCGATCGTGGCCTGAACGCCGGCAAAGGCCACGAATTCCTGCTGGGGCACCAGGGCGAGGATATGGACGCCGCCGCCGGTGCGAACCGCGCGCCGCGCCGCAAAGCGCAAGGCGCGCGCGGCCTCCTCCGTCTCGTCCATGATCACCAGATAGATGCGCTGCTGGTCTGGCATGGTCTTGATCCGCCCCCCGTTTGTTCGCCGTTGGTACAGCCAATGCCCGCGCGTTGCAAATGGGGCCAAGCAAACATGCGGCAGGATGGATGCAAAACGTGGTCGGGGTCAGACGCTGGGGCTTGACCCAAGGTGCAAGTCTGGCGAAATGCAGTGGTGAAACGGAAATGCGATTTAACCCGATATTTTCCGATCTAACCATTTCGAATAACCGATCTGACACTTTTGTCAGCAAGGACGGAAGCAAGCCCATGCCCATCGCGATCAAGATGCCCGCCCTGTCCCCTACGATGGAAGAGGGCACGCTGGCCCGCTGGCTCGTCAAGGTTGGCGACAAGGTCTCCTCAGGGGATATCATGGCCGAAATCGAAACCGACAAGGCCACCATGGAATTCGAGGCCGTGGACGAAGGCACCATCGTGTCGATCGACGTGGCCGAAGGCAGCGGGGGCGTGAAAGTCGGCACCGTGATCGCCACGATCGCCGGTGAAGACGAAGACGCCAGCGCGCCCGCTCCGGCGGCTGAAGCGCCGGCACCTGCTCCGGCCAAGGCTGCCGAAGCGGCGCCCGCTCCGGTCGCCGCTGCCCCGGCCCCTGCGCCGGTCGCCGCTGCCTCCGTCACTGCGGCCCCTGTCGCCAAGGGTGATCGCGTGATCGCCACCCCGCTCGCCAAGCGCATCGCCGCCGAAAAGGGCATCGACCTTGCCGGCGTCAAGGGCTCTGGCCCCAACGGCCGCGTGACCAAGGCCGATGTCTTGGGCGCCAAGCCCAGTGCCGCGCCGGCACCTGCCGCTGCACCGGCGCCTGCCGCCGCAGCGCCGTCCGCTGCGCCCGCACCGGCCGCAGCATCCGCTGCCGCTGCCGTCCCCGATTTCGGCATTCCCTACGAAGCGCAGAAGCTCAACAACGTGCGCAAGACCATTGCGCGCCGCCTGACCGAAGCCAAGCAGACCATCCCGCACATCTACCTCACGGTAGACGTGCGCCTCGATGCACTGCTCAAGCTGCGCGGCCAGTTGAACGCCGCGCTCGAAGCGCAGGGCGTCAAGCTGTCGGTCAACGACCTCTTGATCAAGGCGCTGGCCAAGGCCCTGGTGCAGGTGCCCAAGTGCAACGTCAGCTTTGCCGGCGATGAACTGCGCAGCTTCTCCCGTGTCGATGTGTCGGTGGCCGTGGCTGCACCTTCGGGCCTGATCACGCCGATCGTCAAGGATGCCGGCGCCAAGTCGATCTCGACCATCGCCACCGAAATGAAGGCGCTGGCCGGCAAGGCTCGCGACGGCAAGCTGAAGCCGGACGAATTCCAGGGCGGCACGGCTTCGCTGTCCAACCTGGGCATGTTCGGCATCAAGCAGTTCGACGCCGTGATCAACCCGCCGCAGGGCATGATCCTGGCGGTGGGCGCGGGCGAGCAGCGGCCCTACATCGTCGATGGCGCGCTGGGCGTGGCCACGGTGATGAGCGCCACCGGCAGCTTCGATCACCGCGCCATCGACGGGGCTGATGGCGCCGAACTGATGCAGGCGTTCAAGCAGATCGTGGAAAATCCGCTGGCGCTGGTGGCATGAGCGTCCAACGCCGCGATCCGGCCATCCGCGTGACGGCCATGCCGGCCGATTGCAATGCCTATGGCGACATCTTCGGTGGGTGGCTGCTGTGCCTGATGGACAGCGCCGCCGGCCTGATCGCCGCCCGCCGCTGCCGTGGCCGGGCGGTGACCATCGCGCTCGATGGCATGCAATTCGTCCAGCCCGTCAAGGTGGGCGACGAAGTTTCGGTCTATGGCGAAATCGAAAAGACCGGCCGCACCTCGATGACCATTGCGATCGAGGCATGGCGGCGCGAGCGGCATCGCGAGCAGTCTTCGATGGTCACCCAGGCCAAGTTCACATTTGTTGCCGTTGACGGCACCGGCCGGCCCCGCCCGGTTGACGAATAAGGAGAATTCCAAGTGGCTGATCAATATGACGTGATCGTCCTCGGTTCCGGTCCCGGCGGCTATGTGGCGGCGATCCGCTGCGCGCAGCTGGGTCTCAAGACCGCCATAGTCGAGCGCGAGCTGCTTGGCGGCATCTGCCTCAACTGGGGCTGCATTCCCACCAAGGCGCTGCTGCGCTCGGCCGAAGTGCTCAATCACATGAAGCATGCGGCCAGCTATGGCCTGGCCGCTGACAATATCCGCGCCGATCTCGATGCCGTGGTCAAGCGTTCGCGCGGCGTGGCCAAGCAGCTCAACCAGGGCGTCACGCACCTGATGAAGAAGAACAAGATCACCGTGCACATGGGCACCGGCACGCTGAAAAGCGCGACCAGCGTAGAAGTGGCCGGCGGCGCCGACGGAAAGGGCGGCACCGAAACGATCTCGGCCAAGCACGTCATCGTCGCCACCGGCGCCCGCGCGCGCGATCTGCCGTTTGCCAAGGCCGATGGCAACCGCGTGTGGACCTATCGCCACGCGATGACGCCCAAGGAATTGCCGGCCAAGCTGCTGGTCATCGGCTCGGGCGCGATCGGCATCGAGTTCGCCAGCTTCTACAACGACATGGGCGCTGACGTCACGGTCGTGGAAATGATGGACCGCGTGGTGCCGGTGGAAGATGCCGATGTTTCGGCCTTCCTCGAAAAGGCACTGACCAAGCAGGGCATCAAGATCATGACCGGCGCGGGCGTGGAAAGCCTGGAGGTCGGCGCCAATGGCGTGAAGGCCAGGATCAAGGCCAAGGACGGCAAGGTGGCGGAAGGCGATTACAGCCACGTCATCGTCGCTGTCGGCATCGTGCCCAACACCGAGAACATCGGGCTTGAGGCGCAGGGCGCCAAGATGGAGCGCGGCTTCATCCAGATCGATGGCTATGGCCGCACCGGCGTCAAGGGCCTTTGGGCCATCGGCGATGTAACGCCTGGCCCGTGGCTCGCGCACAAGGCCAGCCACGAAGGCGTGATCGCGGCCGAGGCGATCGCCGCCGAACTGGGCAACAAGGACGTGCACCCGCACCCGATGGACCGCGCCAATATTCCCGGCTGTACCTATTGCCACCCGCAGATCGCCAGCGTGGGGCTGACCGAAGCCAAGGCCAAGGAAGCCGGCTACACGGTGAAGGCGGGCATGTTCCCCTTCATCGGCAACGGCAAGGCCATCGCGCTCGGCGAGCCGGAAGGCTTCGTCAAGACGGTGTTCGACGCCAAGACCGGCGAACTGCTCGGCGCGCACATGATCGGCGCGGAAGTCACGGAAATGATCCAGGGTTTCGTGGTGGGCAAGACGCTGGAAACCACCGAGGTCGAGCTGATGAACACGGTGTTCCCGCACCCGACCATCAGCGAATCCATGCACGAATCCGTGCTCGCGGCATACGGCCGCGCGCTGCACATCTGACCGGGCACGCAGGGTGTGGGCAACGCCTCTGCTCACACCCTGCAAACGCGTCCCCGGTCAAATCCGCCGCAGCACCGCTTCGCCCAGCACATGCGCTTCATGCCGGCCCGCGCGCAGCAGCGGGTGCGGGTCCATTCGCGCATAGAGCCCACCACCACGCGGCGCGGGCTGTTCGCCGATGCTGACCCACTGCGCGGCCACCGCATCCATTTCGGGCACGATCACCACTTTCACCACCTCAAGCGTGGCCAGCCAAAGCGGCACGGAAAGCACGGTGGACCAGACAAGGCACAGAAAAGCCTTGTTGGGGCGAGGGGGTTTGACATTCCAGACCATGATCAATCCCGATTGCTGTTGGGCTTCTCGATCGGTCCCCGCCGCACGAGCTAGGCCCCCGCGCCTGACAGCGGGATGAATGTCCGAATTTTCATGTATCGTTCATGTAGTTGAAGCAGAAAGAAATAACTCTCCCGCCGCCAAGCGGCAGGGGAGCTTAAAAGGACAACAGCAAGTCCCCCTCCCGCCTGCGGGAGGGGTTAGGGGAGGGAATGTTTGCTGTTAGGGGAGAGCCTCTGTTCGCTCAAACCACGTAATGCGCCGTGGTCTTCGCCGCCACCTCATCAGCCGTAACCCCAGGCGCCAGTTCCACCAGGCGGAACTGGCTGTCGTGATCGGCACGCTGGAACACGGCGAGGTCGGTGATCACCATGTCCACCACGTTCTTGCCGGTTAGCGGCAGGGTGCATTCCGGGATGAACTTGGAGCTGCCATCCTTGGCGCAATGCTCCATCACCACGATGATGCGCTTGACGCCCGCCACCAGGTCCATGGCGCCGCCCATGCCCTTGATCATCTTGCCCGGCACCATCCAGTTGGCGATGTCCCCGTGTTCGGAAACTTCCATCGCGCCCAGCACGGTCAGGTCGATGTGGCCGCCACGGATCATGGCAAAGCTTTGCGCGCTGTCGAAATAGGCGGTCTGCGCCAGTTCGCTGATGGTCTGCTTGCCGGCGTTGATCAGGTCGGCATCCACTTCGTCGTCAAAGGGGAAGGGGCCGATGCCCAGCATCCCGTTTTCCGATTGCAGCGTCACTTCCATGCCGGCGGGGATGTGGTTGGCCACAAGCGTCGGGATGCCGATGCCCAGGTTCACATAGAACCCATCCTGCAATTCACGCGCCGCGCGCGCGGCCATTTCATCACGAGTCCAGGGCATCAGGCGTTCTCCCGCGCACGGGTGGTGCGGAATTCGATTTTCTTGTCATAGGGCGCGCCCAGCACCAGCCGCTGGACATAGACGCCGGGCAGGTGGATGGCATCGGGATCGAAGCTGCCGGTCGGCACGATCTCTTCCACTTCCACCACGCAGACCTTGCCGCAAGTGGCGGCCGGCACGTTGAAATTGCGCGCGGTCTTGCGGAACACGACGTTGCCGCTCTCGTCCGCCTTCCACGCCTTCACCAGCGAAAGGTCGGCAAAGATTCCGCGCTCCAGGATATAGTCCTGCCCGTCGAAGGTCTTCACTTCCTTGCCTTCAGCCACCAGCGTGCCCACGCCTGTCTTGGTGTAGAAGCCGGGAATGCCCGCGCCGCCGGCCCGCATGCGCTCGGCCAGCGTGCCCTGGGGACAAAATTCCACTTCCAGCTCGCCCGAAAGATACTGCCGCTCGAATTCCTTGTTCTCCCCCACATAGGAAGAGATCATCTTCTTGACCTGCCGCGTGCGCAGCAGCTTGCCGATGCCTTCGTTGTCGATGCCCGCGTTGTTGCTGGCAAACGTCAGCCCGGTCACGCCGGATTCGCGCACCGCGTCGATCAGGCGTTCGGGGATTCCGCAAAGGCCAAAGCCCCCGCAAGCGATCAGCAGGCCATCGCGCAACAGCCCGTCGAGCGCGGCCTGGGCAGAGGGATAGATCTTGTTGGCCATCGGCACCTCTCCATTGGATGCCGCAGCCTACGCAAAACAATCCATCGAAACCAGCGATACGTTCTTATCTTTTATGATAAGTACCGGTCATGAAACGCCTGGCCATCTATCATATCGAAACCCTGCTGTGGATTGCCCGCCTCGGCACGTTCCGCGCTGCGGCCGAGCGGCTCAATACCACGCAGCCCGCCATTTCCGCCCGCGTCAAGGAAATCGAGGAGCAACTGGGAGTGGACCTGTTCCGCCGCGAAGGGCGCAACATGGTGCTCACCGCGCGGGGCCGGGCATTGGTCGCCGATTTCGAACCGCTCTGGGCCGGCTTCGAGCGCGCACTGTTCAAGGCGAGCGACTTTGCCGGCGCCACCGGCATCGTGCGCCTGGGCACTGGAGAGATTGCCGCCGCCAGTTGCCTGCCCGGCTTTGTCGCGGCGGTGGAGCAGGACCTGCCGGGCGTGACGCTGGAAATCCAGGTGGATCTCACCACCCGCATGCTCCAGCAATTGCTCGCCGGCACCAGCGACATGGTGTTCCTTGCTGGCCCCGTCGCCAGCCCCGGCGTGCGCACCACGCCCTTGGGCAGCGTCGGCCTCGTGTGGGTCGCCAGCCCGGCCACGGCCCAGGCCGGCGGCTTCAAGCAACCGCTCCCCGTCTGGTCGATCCCCGAACACTCCCCCATTCACGGCATCATGCGCGAATCTCTTGGCCAGCACCGCATCACGCCCCCCGTGATCCGCACCTGCAACAACGTCCGTGCGCTGGTCGAAATCATCCGCCACGGCACCGGCGCTGCCCTGCTGCCTGAAACGATGGTGCGCGGCGAACTGGCGAGCGGAGCGCTGATGGCAGTGTTGCCGGCGCCCAAGCGGCAGTTGCGCTTCGAAGCGGCCATCCGCAGCGCGGAGCGCGACCCGCTGATCCTGGAACTGTTCCGCCGGGTCAGTGGCCTCAGGATCGACTGAGGCGAGACAGTTCCTTCCCATGAGCCAAAGGAACCACTCAAATCCCCCTCCCGCTCGCGGGAGGGGGATAGGCGGCGTGGACAAATTCCACAACGCCACGGTTGCCCTATAAAAGGCCCTGGCGAGGCGCGAAGCCGCAGGAAGAGTGGGTCTCTTTCAAGGCAGAGCAACGCTGCCAGGGCCTTTTATAGGGCAACCCCTTCGGGGCTGGACCAAAAACCGCCATCTCCACGTCGGCTCGGCTAGCAATAGGCCCACTATTGCGTCACCTCGCCTCCTTGAACTGGCGGTTTTTGCCTCCAGCCGTGGCGCTGTGGAATTTGTCCACGCCGCCTAAGGGAGGGAATGTAACCCGCCCCACCAACCGGCAAATCGAAAAGTTCGGCATCACACCTGCAAACAAAAAGCCATGACAATCCTCGCTTGCTCGAAAATCAAGAATTTCCTTCCAATTTTCGGGCATCGTGTTATTAGGACCGCGCTTACGTCGCATGCGACGGATAAATCGGCAGCTTTATGCCACCCCTTTATCCTTTTCTAGCACTACAGAAGCCGGGATGCGCCGCTGTTGGCGTATGCCCGTCAAACCATGGGATAAAGGGTTACCCATATGACGACCGGAACCGTGAAATTCTTCAACGTCGACAAGGGCTATGGCTTCATTGCGCCCAACGACGGCGGCACCGATGCCTTCGTGCACATTTCGGCGGTGGAACGTGCCGGCATGCGCACGCTCGAAAAGGACCAGCGCGTTTCCTACGAGCTGGAAACCGATCGCCGCGGCAAGATTTCGGCAGTGAATCTTCAGGCTGCCTGATGGATGCGGGCTGTGCGGTTTAACCAATCGCGCGGCCCCACCCACGCCCTGAACTGACTTCGCTGGAGCCTGAACAATGACCGACCCGAAAAATCGCCCTTTCCTGATCAACAAGGACGGAGAAGGCAATTTTCGCCTTACCGTGCGCAGCACCCGCTACAACTCGCAAGGGTATCCGGTGGTTACGGCGCAGCTGCAAGACGAATTGTTCAAGACAATGGCCGGCGCACGCACGTTTGCCCGCGAAAACTTTGGCGCGCAGCCGGGCGAATACACGTCCAAGTGAGCGCCATTTTTCGTGATCTGGTAAGGAAATAGCATGGCCAAAGGCCAAAAGAAGACCAACAAGGAAGCGCGCAAGCCCAAGGCGGCCAAGCCCCCCAAGCTCAACGCTTCCAATCCATCGACCAAGCCCGGGCCGGTCGGGATCGTCACGATCAAGCGATAGTGGCGGCCTGACGATAGCGATGGGCGGGCGCGAGCCATCCCATCCGGCGGCACGAAACGGTGGAGCAAATCATTCCATGACCGACAGTTCGAGCCCCATCGATCCGCAATTGATCGAAGCACACGAAGCCTCGCACATCTGCGCGATCAACGGCATTGTCAGTCTGGCAAACATATTGAGAAAGCGGAATATCTTGAGCGATGCCGAGGCTTCGGCACTGTACGAGAGCATGAGTTTGCCGCTTGGCATGGCCAAATATGCGGCAAACCCCTCGGTTCAGGAAATTCAGCTCAACCTCGACCGCCTCTTCGCCATGGTCGTCGATCCAGGCTGACCCTTATGCGCTGCCGCTTTGCCCGCTCCCATCATGAGGGCGCCGCGTCATTGGCGGACAGCCATTGCCGAAACCAATCCGCGAACCCGGCCTCATCCAGTGTTCCGGCTGCCAACGCCAGTACCGCTCGGATCGCATCCTCTGGCGCAAAATCGATCCGCACCGCATTCAGCGCCAGAAGCAGGCGTGCCAGCACCCATGCCGTGCGTTTGTTGCCATCGGTAAAGGGGTGGTTGCGCGCCACGCCATAGGCGTAAGCTGCGGCCAACTCGCACAAGTCGGTTTCCTCGTAAGTCCACCGGTTGCGCGCACGGGCGAGGGCGGATTCCAGCCCTGCCGGATCGCGCAACCCGACAGGGCCGCCGTGTTCGGCCAATTGGCGGTCGTGGATCGCCAAGGCCAGTTCGGTTTCGATCCACACCGGCTCGGCAGGCTGGCCCATGTTACTTGGCCAGCACGCGCAGGATGTCCCTGTCCTCGCGCATGATCTGCTCGGCCAGCGCCATCTTGGCCTCGAACGAAGGATCGGATGCTGTAATGCGGATGCCATCCGGCGTTTCCGACACGTACAGCGTATCTCCGACACCGGCGCGCAGCTTGGCCAGCAGTTCCTTGGGCAGGACGACACCGGCGGAATTGCCGATCTTGGTGATTTTCAGGCTGGCGTTCATACAGGCGTTATAACACAAAAGGCCGATCTTCTCAACCGGCCTGGGTTCAACGCTCCCTGATCGCCCCCTTCAGCCCCAGATGCGCCGCCAGCGCTTTCAGGTCCCGCCCCACGCTGTCGTTGATCAGCACGGCGTGGCGGTCTTCCACTTCCATCACCAGAACCTCGCCTTCGCGGCGCAGGGCGCTGCCGTTCAACGCCGAGGGCGCGCCCACGGTGAAGCGGCGGCATAGGCGGGTGGCGAGGCCCCAGGCCTGGGCTTCGCGCAGGGCGGCAGGACTGGCCAGTTGCGGCAGATCGGGCGGCAGGGTCAGCTTGCCGGTGTTGGCGATCATCGCGGCGGCCAGCATCGCGCGGTCGCCCGCAGTGGCGCCGATCCAGCGTTTTCGCAGGCCCCACTCGTGCGCCAGGTCGCCGCGCAGATTGGGCTCCACCGTGGCCGATGCCATGCACAGCATCGTGGCGGCAAGGCGCAGGCGCTCGCGCCGGTCCGGCCCGTCGGTCTGCACCACGCCGGCTGTCCAGCCGGCCACCATGGTCGCGGTGTTGGCGGCAATGCCATGCTCCTGCGCAAAGGCAGATGCGCCGGCCACCAGCGGGTCTTGCCCGCGCACGGCATCGGGCATCGCTTCCCACAGCACGCCTTCGCGCAGGCCCCAGGCAGAAAACACCAGCCGCGCAGGCTTCAGCCGCGCAATCAGCACGGCAAGCAGCGCGGCGGTATCCGGGAGGCTGGCGAGGCGCCCGCCCGATACCCCGGCAATCGGCTGAATCGCTTCGCCCTTGCGCCGGGCCATGGCCTTGGCCAGCTTGAGCGCAACGGCCGGATCGGCGTCATAGCCATGGGGATCATCGATCGGAAAGCGCGTCTGCACCATCACATGGCGGGCAAAGGCGCGCAGCGATCCGCCCACGAGATAAAGCGTCTGCCCCGGCGTGGCTTTCCATTCCGCCTTGGCCAGCGCCTTGGTGATCTTCTGGCCGAAAGCCCGCTGCCCTTGCGCGCGCAGGCCCGGCAGGCGCAAGGTGCCGAGCGGCAGGCTCACTCCATGGGTGCAGTGCTCGCCATCCACGTCCACCAGTTCCAGGCTGCCGCCACCCAGGTCACCCACTACGCCCTTGGCACGGGGGAAGGCACCGAGCACGCCATGCGCGCTGGTGATGGCTTCTTCCTCGCCGGAGAGCAGGCGCGGCGTCAGCCCCAGGCCGGCAATCGCATCGAGAAACGCCGCGCCATTGCGCGCATCACGGCTGGCGGCGGTGGCCACCACGTCAAGCTCGGTCACGCCCTGTAGCGCCAGGATCGCCTTGAACCGGGCTAGCGAGGCAAGCGCCAGCGCCATGGCCTTGGGCGAAAGATCGCCACTTTCGGCCACGCCCTTGCCCAGGCGCGCGGTCACTTTCTCGTTGTGCAGCACCTTGGGCGCGCGCAGTGGCTGGCCATAGATGACCAAGCGCACCGTGTTGGAGCCAATGTCGATGATCGCGCGCGTGCGCGTGTCCTTGCCCCGGGAAAGGCCAAACGGCATTGCTTGGCTCAATCCACCGTCGCGCCGCCGCGCCGCAGCGCTAGCTTGGGCACCTTGCGCCCCTTGGTCAGGGCCGCGCCACGGCCCGAAAGCGAAGGGTTCGTCATGAAGTAACGGTGCACATTGAACGGTTTCTCGCCGGCATCGGATCGACAGGAAACCCGCTGATAGTCGCCATCGGCGCTCAAAGTCCAGCTTTGCTCGGTATCGATCAGGTTGGCCAGCATCACCTGGTCCAGAATCTGGTCATGCACCGTGCGGTTGCGGATCGGCACCAGCACTTCCACGCGCCGATCCAGATTGCGGCTCATCCCGTCGGCCGAGGAGATGAACACCCGCGCCCGCCGGTTTGGCAGCGCCGCGCCATTGCCAAAGGCCCAGATGCGGCTGTGCTCCAGGAACCGGCCGATGATCGATTTCACCGTGATCCTGTCGGATAGCCCCGGCACGCCGGGCCGCAGGCAGCAGATGCCGCGCACGACCAAGGCAATGTCCACCCCCGCTTGCGCTGCGGCATAGAGCCGCTCGATCAGCCGGCTGTCGGTCAGCGAATTGAGCTTGGCCCAGATGGCCGCCGGCTTGCCCGCCTGGGCAAAGCCAATCTCACGCTCAATGCAATCATAAAGCGTGCGGCGCAGGCCGATGGGCGAAATGGAGAGGAAATCGGTGTTCTTGGGCTCCACATAGCCGGTGATGAAGTTGAACAGTTGCCCCGCATCGCGCCCCGCCTTGGGATCGGCGGTGAAGAACGACAGGTCGGTATAGATGCGCGCGGTCACCGGGTGGTAATTTCCCGTCCCGAAGTGGCAATAGGTGCGATAGCCATCGCCCTCGCGCCGCACCACCATCGAAACCTTGGCGTGGGTTTTCCAGTCCACGAAGCCGTAGATCACCTGCACACCCGCCCGTTCGAGCTGGCTCGCCCAGTGCAGATTCTGCTCCTCGTCGAACCGTGCTTTCAGTTCCACCACGGCAGTGACGGACTTGCCCGCCTCGGCCGCGGCGATCAGCGCGGCGATCACCGCCGATTGCTTGCCCGCCCGATAGAGCGTCTGCTTGATCGCGACCACGTCCGGGTCGCTGGCCGCCTGGCGCAGGAAATCGACCACCACGTCGAAACTTTCAAACGGGTGGTGGATTACCAGGTCCTTTTCCCGGATCGCGGCAAAGCAATCGCCGTCATGCTCCAGCACGCGCTCGGGGTAGCGGGGATTGTATGGCTCGAACTTGAGTTCCGGGCGCGGCATGTCGACGATCTGCGAAAGGCCGTTCATCGCGAGCAACCCGCGCGACTTGACGACCAGCGCATAGTCCAGCCGCAATTTGTCGCGCAGCAACTGCTCTGCCGCAGGATCGAAATCCTCCTGCAATTGCAGCATGATGACTTTGCCACGCCGACGCCGCTGGATCGCCGTGCGGAAATAGCGCACCAGGTCCTCGGCGTCTTCCTCGATTTCCATATCGCTGTCGCGCAGCACGCGGAACGTGCCCGAACCCTGGATGCGGAAACCGGGGAAGACAGTTGCCGCGTTGCGGCGCACCAGTTCCTCGATGCTGATCCAGCCGCCATCCTCGTCGGGCAGCCGCACGAAGCGGGGCAGGGCCGGCGGGATCATGATCATCTCGGTTACGGGATCATTGTCTGCCACCCGCACCATCGAGAACAGGATGCCCGTGCCTTGGTTGGCAATGAACGGGAAGGGGTGCGCAGGGTCGATCGCCTGCGGGGTGAGCACGGGCATGACATGCTCGCTGAAATAGCGGGCCAGCCAGTCGTTCTGCGCGCGCGGCAAGGGCTTGTCGCCCACCATGTGAATGCCCGCTTCGGCCAGTAGGTCTGAAAGTTCTCCCAGCACGACATGCTGTGCATTAACGAGGTCTTCCACCGCGCCGTGGATCTGCTGCAATTGCTGGGTCGGGCTGAACCCGTCGATCGAAACCTCGTCGATCCCGCGCCGGACCTGGCCGGCCAGGCCAGCCACGCGCACCATCATGAACTCGTCCAGGTTGCTGCCCGAAATCGACAGGAAGCGCAGGCGCTCCAGCAGCGGATAGTTGGTGTTTTGCGCCTCGGCCAGGACGCGACGGTTGAACATCAGCCAACTCAACTCGCGGTTGAAATAGCGTAGCGGCGGCAGCCCTTCGCTGAGCGGGGCCAAGCCCGATATAGGCAGCGGGCCGCCTGCCGCTGCGGTGGTGTCTGCCACGATTGCCGTCCTGCTTGCTGCTGCTGCTCTCGTGCGCGCCATCGTTCCGCTTTGCTACTCTTGTATGACAAGCAATACCCTAGCACCGGGCGGGGGCGCGCTGGCAAGCCTAAAGCGCGGCCGTCAGGAAAGCGCGCAGGGGGTGCATTAATCTCTACTCGTTTTGTCGAGAATCATGCCCGCTCTGCCGCCTGGGTAGTCGTCAATCGGAACCATGACGATACGTTTCGACTTGGCCCCGACGAGTCGCTTCAAGCGCCTCACCCCATGACCGGCCGATCCGCAGCGGGCTGGCAGCGCATGCCCATGCCCGCTGCGGACTTCCATGAAATGGTTGAAACACAATACATTGGGTGAAGCCCGAGCATGCAGTGACCTGCCTGCTTCCCTCCCGTGCTGTCGTTCATCGCCGCGAAAGTTTCGCTTTGTGGCCCCCAATAACTCGTTTAATGTCTATCGAAGAAGTTGAGTATAAGAACGGCGCAACGGGGCGCTTCGCCCCTTCATCCACGCGTTGCAAGAGAGAGCCGATGCCCACCACCCCCGCTGCGCCCGATCCCGAAAGCACGCAACAGATCGAACAGTCGCTCGCCTCGGTGCGACAGGCACTGGCCGGGCTGCGCTATGGCCATGTTGGCCTCACCGTTCACGAAGGCCGCGTCGTGCAGATCGATGTCACCGAGAAGCGCCGCTTCACCAACAACTGACTTTCAGTTCAAACCACCTTGGCGGCACCATGGCTCTGGGGAGGGCCGCCGGCCAGGGCAAGATTACAATAAACACCATGCCGCCACCGCCACGGAACCCCTCCGCGCGTGTGATCCGGCATGGCGAAAGGGAAAATAGCATGCCAGTTCGCGCCAACCTTGCCGCTTCGGTGGCTTTTGTCGGCCTTGCCTTTGCGCTTACCGCACCAGCCCACGCCGCTGACAATGCTGCCGACGCAGCGCCTGCAGCCGCCGAGCAGGCACCCACCGCTGCGGGCCAACAGCCCATCGATGACGGCATCGTCGTTACCGCCCGCCGCCGTGCGGAAACGGTGCAGACCGTGCCGCTGGCCGTCACCGTGGTCGGTGGCGCGCACATCGATGCCGCCGGCGCCTTCAACGTTGGCCGGCTGACGCAGTTGACGCCCACACTGCAGTTCTATTCGTCCAACCCGCGCAACACCTCGGTCAACATCCGCGGCCTGGGCGCGCCGCTCGGCCTGACGAACGACGGCATCGAGCAGGGCGTTGGCGTCTATATCGACGACGTGTTCTATGCCCGCGCGGCATCGTCCACGTTCGACTTCCTCGACGTCAGCCGCATCGAAGTGCTGCGCGGCCCGCAGGGCACGCTGTTCGGCAAGAACACCACTGCCGGCGCGCTCAACATCACCACCCGCGCGCCCACGTTCGAACCCGAAGCCCGGCTCGAGGCTTCGGCCGGCAACCTCGGCTTCGTCCAGGTCAAGGGCGCCGTCTCGGGTCCGCTGTCCGATACGCTGGCCGTGCGCCTGGCAGGCTCCTTCACGCAGCGCGATGGCACGATCTACAACGTCACGCAGCGCCAGTGGGTCAACTCGCAAGACAACAAGGGCGCGCGCCTGCAATTCCTGTGGCGCCCGTCGAGCAACGTGGAAGTAACGCTGGCGGGGGACTACAACAAGCAGAACCCCAATTGCTGCGCCCTGGTCTATGTGCGCACCGGCGCCACGCAGCGTCCGCTCAACCGCCAGTATGCAGCGCTCGCCGCCGCGCAGAACTATGCCGTGCCAAGCACCAATCCGTTCGATCGCCTGACGGACGAGGACGTGCTGCTGCGCGCCAAAAACGAAGTGGGCGGCGTCTCGCTGCGCGCCAAGATCCAGACCGGCCTTGGCACGGTAACCTCGATCACCGCGTGGCGCTATTGGGACTGGGACCCGTCGAACGACCGCGACTATCTCGGCCTGCCGATCACCACCAAGTCCAACAACCCCTCGCATCAGGACCAGTACACCCAGGAACTGCGCCTGACGGGCGAGACCGGCCGCTTCAACTACACCGTGGGCGCCTTCGGCTTTTACCAGAAGATCCACACCAGCGGCGTGCAACAGCAAGGCCCGGCCGCCAGCCGGTTCCTGATCAATCCAACCAACGCGCTGTCGAGCGATCCCAGCGTGCTCAATGGCCTGACCGCCACCAACGACATCACGCTCAAGAACACCAGCGCCGCGATCTACGGCAAGTTCGGCTACAAGTTTACCGACAAGCTCTCGATCCAGCCGGGCGTGCGCCTGAATTATGACAAGAAGGACGGCATCTACAATTCGGTCGTGACCGATGGCAGCGGCAACCTCGTGGTGTTCAAGGTTAAGCCCGATGGCAGCAGCGATAACAGCAAGCGTGAAGCCGCGCAGCTCGCCGTGCTCGCCCCGCAGAACTTTGTCGCGAATTTCAGCGATTGGAACCTGTCGGGCGACGTAACGCTGGCCTGGGACCCGACGAGCGACGTCCACGTCTATGGCACTTATGCCCGCAGCTTCAAGTCGGGCGGCATCAACCTCAACGGCGTGCCGGCCAATGCCGATGGTACCCCGCTGCTGCAGTTTGCCACGGTCAAGCCCGAGCGCGTCAATCACTTCGAACTGGGCATCAAGACACAGTTCTGGGGCCGCAAGGGCACGTTCAACGTCGCGGCCTTCCGCACCGAGATCAACGATTACCAGGCGCAGGTGTCCAACTATTCGCTGGGCGCGCTGCGTGGCTATCTCGCCAACGCCGAAAAGGTCCGCACCCAGGGCGTGGAAGTCGATTTCGCGCTGCGTCCCAGCGAACGCTTCAGCGTCTATTCCAACGCGGCCTATACCGACGCCAAGTACGTCCGCTTCAAGAACGCGCCGTGCCCGCCCGAACTGTCGGGTGGTTCGCAGCCGGTCGATGCCAATGGCAACCTGACCAGCCCGCCTGCCGCGCCGGGGGTTTCGGGTGTCAGCCCGCTCTCCTGCGACATTTCCGGCCAGGTCCTGCCCGGCGTGTCCAAGTGGTCGTTCTCGTTCGGCGGTGAAGCCAACCTGCCGATCCAGGCTTTCGGTGGGGAAGGGCAGGTCTACTTCGGCGTAGATGGCAACTATCGTTCGCGCTTCTCGTCCAACCCCACGCCTTCGGCCTATACCTGGGTCGATGGCTACACGCTCACCAACTTTCGCCTCGGCGTGCGCCGCGATGCCAAGTTCGACATCTATGGTTGGGTGCGCAACGCCTTTGCCACCAAGTACTTCGACCAGCTGGCGGTTGCGTCGGGCAACACCGGCCTGATCGTGGGCCAGGTCGGCGATCCGCGCACCTATGGTCTCACCGTGCGGACGCAGTTCTAAGCGGCCATGCTGCTCCCCCTCTGCGGAAGCGGAGGGGGAGCCTGTCCATCGCGCGCGCAAGTGCGTGCCTGATTCAGCAAGATCTTCTGATGTCGATCAATGACATTGCGCATGACCGGGCCGAGCCTGTATCACCGCGCAGTACCGGTCGATAAGGCAGGTCGCGGGAACGCAGGAAGGACAGGTCGCATGAACCACGCATTTGCACGAGGACTTTCGCCGCAGCGTTACTCGCTGGGCGCCATCGTGCTGCACTGGACGATCGCTGCCCTACTGCTGTTCCAGGTTTCGCTGGGCTGGAGGCTGGAAGACCTGCCCAAGGGCACGGCCCAGTTTGCCGGCTACCAGTTTCACAAGTCGGTCGGCTTCCTGATCCTGACGCTCAGCCTCATGCGCCTGATCGTGCGCCTCGTGGCCAGACGGCCAGCTCCGGCGGAAGGCACGCCTGCCGTCAAGCTGCTGGTCAAGACCGTTCACGCTCTGCTTTATGCGGTCATGATCGTCGGGCCGTTGTCCGGGTGGATCATGATCTCCACCTCCAAGATTCGCATGCAGACCATGATGTTCGGCGCGCTGCCGGTGCCCAACCTGCCGCTGGGCGCCGCATGGCACGAAGGCGCCGAAACCATCCACGGCACGCTTGGCTTCGTTACTCTCGCGTTGTTCGTGTTGCATGTCGCCGGCGCCTTGCGCCACCATGCCATGGGCGACAACCTGATGGGCCGGATGATCCCCTTGGCCAC
>Ga0070669_100000717_pt1 | contig 24184 bp, 14 predicted proteins | sample KBSS53metaG_FD_64680 | JGI IMG/M metagenome (GOLD analysis project Ga0070669, IMG submission 64680) | Switchgrass rhizosphere microbial communities from Kellogg Biological Station, Michigan, USA - KBS S5-3 metaG | ecosystem: Host-associated > Plants > Roots > Rhizosphere > Soil ...
ATGCCGCCCATGCCCCACCACACGACCACGTCGGGCGCCAGCTCGTCGAGGTGGCGCCGTACGACGGCCGCGTTGTGACGCTCGAGCGCGAGCCGCTGGCGCAGGCTCTTCTTGCGCGCCCCGCCGCCGCTCCAGTAGCGCCGCAGCTCGCGGTGCACGTCGGGGTCGTCCGCCCCGGTCGCGCCCGTGCGCTCGTCGCTGCATAGCACGCGCACGACGTGCCCCGCCGCGCGCGCGTGCTCGACCCACGTATGCCACATCAGCTCGTAGCCGCCGGCGTAGTGGGGCGGATAGAGGTTGCCGACCGAGAGGATCTTCACGGCGCGCGGCTGACGCCCCGTTGGAGAACGGCCAGCAGCCCTAGTTGCACTGCCAACACGACCGTGAAGCGCGCATCGACGCCGGTGAAGCTCGCCGTCGTCTCAACTGCGATCAGACCGAGGAATCCGCACAGCGACGCCAATCCGAAGCAACGGAACAGCGGCTCGCGGTTGTTGCGCCAGGTGCGCCACGACAGCACGAGCCCGCCGAACACCAACGAGGCGAACGCGACCGCGCCAAGGAACCCGAGCTTCAGCCACCACCACAGCACCGCGAAGTGCACGTACTGGCGCCCGTTCTCGTGCTCGACCGGCAGCGGCCGCGCGCTCGCGTGCCAGTCGTCCTGGAGTCCGATTCCCGCGACCGGATGGCGCTTGATCTCGGCGATCACGTTGACGCGCTCGTCGAGCCGGTAGCGGTCTTCGGCGTTCGTCTCGAGCTGGGACGGGGCGAGCGACTGCACGCGGTTGGCGAGCGGCGTCTGCGCCTGGAACTCGATCGAGCCGACGAGCCAGATCGAACCGGCGACGAGCAGCAGCACTGGCACGAGCACGCGCCGGCCGCGGCGCGAGGTCCCCAGCAGCAGCACGAGCAGCAGGCCGAGCACCGCGGCGATCCAGAACGAGCGGCGATAGGACAGCACCAGCGCGGCGATCAGCAATGGCACGCCGATCGCCATCCAGCGCTCCTTCGGCATCCCGCCCGCGATCGCCGCCACGGTGCCCAACAGCGCGAGCAGCATCAGCCAGTTCGCCGTCGGCTCGTAGTACGTCAGGTGGCTGCCGCCGTCGAGCTCGACGCTGCCGCCTGTGGCCATCACGACGAGCCCCATCGCGGCCTTCAGCAGCGCGAGTGCGACTGCCCCTTTCAGCAGCAGCATGAGCTGGTCGCGATCGAGATCGAGATTGACGATCGCGATCGGCAGCAGCAACAGGTAGAACAGCACGTGCATCGTGAAGAGCGTGTCGCGCGGGCTCCAGCCCTGACCGAGCGTGACGGCGAGGCCCGCAGCCATCGCGAGCGCCACCATGAGCAGCGGGAAACCAAGCGTTCCCGGGAGATGCGGCTGCCGGCGGCGGCGCAGCAAATCGAGCCCGACAGCGACGAGCGCGAGCGCGACGAGCACGTCGAGCGCGGTCAGCTGCTTGAAGACCGGGGTGTAGAGCTTCGTCATGGCCGGGATGCCGAACGTCGATCCCTCGCACACGATCGGCGCCGCGACGGCCAGCGAGACGGCCCCGATCGGCCAGCGCACCAGCAGCAGCGCGCCAACCAGCAGCAGCGGCACGAACAGGCCCGCGCCGCCCAGGCGGCGCTCAGCGAAGACGGCGATCGCCAGCGTCGCGAGCGTCGCCGTCAGGGCGACGAGCAGCGCCTCGAGCTGATGGCTGCGGAGCCGTTGGCGAAGCGTCAGCATCGCCGGCCCCGGCGTCAGCGGTGCGCGCGCCGGCGGCGCGGACCGACGGGCACGACGTCCGCCTCGGGGAGTGCCGGCTCAGCGGGCCCGTAGACCTCGTAGCCGCTGCGCCCGGGCGCGCGGACGCCCGTGACAACGAGCCCGACCGGCTGCAGCATGTGACGGTCGAGGATCGAGCGCGCTCTCTGCATCTGATCGCGCGTCGTGTACCCGAGGCGCGAGACGATCAGCGCCGCGTGGATAGCGGGATTGTTCAGCAGCACCTGCGCGTCGGCCACCGGGTTGAGCGGCGGCGCGTCGATCACGACCATCGTGTCGTCGGCGGCGAGGTCGGCCAACAGCGAGGAGACAGCCGGCGAGCCGAGCAGCTCCGAGGGGTTGGGCGGCAGCGTGCCGGCCGGCAGCAGCTGGAAGTTCGGCAGCTGCGGGAACGGCTGCAGCAGCAGCTCGTGCAGCTCCTCGCGACCCGTCAGCGCCGTCGTGATGCCGCGCATCGGGTCGAGCGCGAAGTGGTGTGAGAAGCTCGGCTGGCGCAGGTCGAGCTCGACCAGCACGACCCGGCGGCCGGCGAGCGCGATCGCGTGCGAGAGGTCGATCGAGACGGTCGACTTGCCCTCGCCCGGCACCGCGCTCGTGAGCAGCAGTGTGTCGAGTTGCCGCGTGACCGCGACGAAGTCGAGTGCGCTGCGCAGGATGCGATAGGGCTCCAACGAGCGCGCACGGTCGTCGGCGCGACGATGCTTGAACGCGTTCGGCGGTACGGTCGCGAGCACGGGCAGGCGGTACGAGCGTTCGAACGCTTCGACCGAGTTGACGCGGCGGTCGAGCGACTCGAGCAGGAACACGAGCGCGCCGGCGAGCGCGAGCCCGACGAACACGCCGAGGATCGCGGTCGTCTTGAGCGTCGCCCCGCTCGGGCTGCCGGGCGGGCTGGCGCGCGTGATGACCTGCAGGCCGCCGTTCGCGATCGCGCGCAGCTCATCGAGCCGCTGGCTCGACTGCTGGAGCGTCGTGCGGTCGGCCGAGTCGACCGGCAGCGCGTCGATCTGGTCCTGCAGGTGGCGCTGCGCGGCGTCGATCGCGTCGAGCTGCTGCTGCGTCTCGGTCGCGAGGTACTGATCGGCGAACGCATTCGCGAGCCGTGCCGAGAACAGCGGGCTGCTCGTCGAGGCGGTGATGTTGATGACGTTCGCGTTCGGCGCCGCTTCGACGTCGATCGCGCTCAGCAGCGTGTCGGGCGTCGCCGGCGATCTCAGCTGGCGTCTGACGCCCTCTGCGACGTCGCGCGAGGAGGCAATCAGCACGTTCGTCGCCGCGTCGCGCTCCGGATCGCCGCTGCCGCGGCTGACCTGCAGCGCCTGCTCGGTCAGCGTCGCGTTGCCGAACGCGACGCTCGCGGTCGACTCGTAGCTGCGCGTACCGGTCTCGTAGCGCACGATCGCCGCGAGCATGCACGCGGCCACGACGCCGGCGATCAGCAGCCAGCGCCGCCGCAGGACTTCGAGGAAAGCGGAGAGCGTCTCGCGCTCGGTGCCGCCGGCGGTCGGGAACTCGGTCGTCGACGGGGTCACGACGCCGACCGTCTCGGATCAAAGTCCGCGCACATCCACACGATGCTACTTTGCGCCGCTGTCGGCGCGGAAAGCGCTGGCCGCATTAGCATCACGCGCCCTTGCGTGCTTCGGCGTAGAGGGTGCCGTCGCGGCGGTCTTCGGAGTCTGGTGGTGGCTGGATCCAGCTTTCGCCGAAGTCGGTGCGGCGCGCCTGGGCGAAGCCGGCGGCGAGCAACGCGCGGGTGAGCGTCTCGCCGTCCCACATCGAGCGGTGACCGTGTTCGTAGAAGAGCGCTTGCACGGCGAGCATGCCGGTCGGGCGTGATCTGGCCCAGTCGGGGTCCGCCTTGCCGGCGTAGGAGTCGATGCACAAGCCCGCGTCCGGGACGCCGATCCGCAGGACGCCTCCGGGCGCGAGCACGCGCAGGCACTCCTGTGCGAGCAGGTGCCCGTCGTGGAGGCTGAGGTGTTCGAGCATGTGCTCGTGGAAGATCGCGGCGGCGGAGTTGTCGGGGAGTGGGATGCCGTGGCGCAGGTCCCAGACGATGTCGGCGCTGGTGGCGAAGAGGTCGACGTTGGTCCAGCCGTCCTTGTGGGCCCAGCCGCAGCCGAGGTGCAGTCTGGCGCTGCCGTCGGTTGCGACGCGCTCCCATTTGCGCTTGGAGCGCGGGCGCGAGACGGCGGTGCCGGCGCTGCGCAGCATGCCGGGTGCCCACGCGGGCAGCAGGCGGATCATGCGCCCACCGGCGATCGGGGGCGGAGGCGGCCCGCCCTCGCCCTGCTCGAGATACCGCGCCAGCTCGGCCACGGCGGAATCGGTCGGCGCGCTCGCGGCCACGGCAGGGTCGGTCACGAGGTGATGATACGACGTGGCCGATCAGGACCCTGCGCGAGCGGCCTGCTCATAGAGCGCGATCGTCCGCTGTGCGATCGCGTCCCACGAGAAGCGCTCGTCGGCGAGCGCGCGCGCGGCTGTGCCGCGGGCGCGGCACGCCGCGCGTCCGGCGGCCGCGATCTCGCGCAGCTGCTTAGCGAGCGCGTCGGGGTCTGCGCGGGCGCACAGCCAGCCGGTCTCGCCGTCGACGACGTACTCCGGCAAACCGCCGACGGGATAAACGACAGCTGGGCGCGCATAGCCGCAGGCAAGCAGCAACACGCCGCTCGCGCTTGCCTGCCGGTAGGGGAGCGCGGCGACATCGGCCGCGGCGAACAGGCGCCCGGCCTCCTCCGCCGGCACGAAGCGGTCGTACACGAGCAGTCGGCGGGCGAGGCGCGGGTCGGCGCGCAGGTCCGCGACCTCGCCGAGCGCGCCCTTGTCCTCGCCGGCGAGCACGACGCGCACGTCCGGGACCTCGGCCGCGGCGAGCAGCAGGTCGCGCACCCCCTTGTCGGAGCGCAGCTGGCCGAACAGCAGCACCACCAGCTCGTCCGCGGCCGCTCCCAGCTCCGCGCGCGCCGTCTCGGGATCGGCGTCCGGTGCGCCGCGCCGCGCGAGCCCCCCATACTCGCCGTGCGGGATCACGACGGCCTTCGCGGCGGTCGCCGGCGGCAGTGCCGAGCGGTCGTGCTCGGCGTGGATCACGAGCCGAGCTGCGCAGCGGTCGGTCACGGCGCGCGAGCGCGCGTAGGCGCGCTCGCCGCGTTCGAACGTGTTGTGCGGCGTCCATACGAACGGGCGCCGCGCGGCGCGCACGAGCAGCGCTTGCAGCGCGCCGAGCGGCGGCCACTCCCCGCCTTGCACGTGCACGACATCGGCGTCGCGCGCGAGCGCGAGCAGCGGCGCGTTCGCCGCCACGTGCGTGAGGCCGTTGACGGCCTTCGACAGCCCCGCGCGGCGGATCGCACGCCCGACTGAGGTGTGACCGCGCACATACGGGAACAGCGCGTGCAGCGTGACGCCGGGAGCAGGCGGGTAGCGGTGGTCGCGCGCGGTCGCGACGTGCACCGCGCAGCCGGCGCGCGCGAGCGCGGCCGCCAGCTCGGCGGTGTAGTCGGCGACGCCGCCGACCCCGCCCTCCTCGACCAACAGGACTGTGACGTCGCCCGGAGGTCGTCGCTCGCGATGACCGGAGGGCGAAACCCCTCTCATGCGCGCGCAGGCTATCGCTAGCCCGTCGTACCGGCTCTGTAGTGCGCGGCGACCTGCGCTGCGCTCAGGACCGCGTTGTAGACGGCCGGCTCGTCGATCGTGCCCGAGAAGAACTCGCTGGCGCCGTCCCAGGAGCCGATCACGAGTGGGTTGCTCGTCACGCTCGCGGAGCCGGACAGCGCCGCCGAGGCGACCTGCGTGCCGTTGACGTAGAGCCGCTGTGTCGTGCCGTCGAACGTGCCGACGACGTGGTACGTGCCGCCCGCGATGATCACGCCGGACGGCGTCTGCAGGCGGCGGCGTGTGCCGGACTGGATGATCGTGAACTCGAGTCTCGGCCCGTTGAACTGCAGCGAGTACGACTCGGCCTTCGTCATCACGGAGCGGAAGCTGCCCGAGGAGGGCAGGCTCGTCGGCTTGATCCACGCCTCCAGCGACAGCGTTCTCAGCTGCAGGACCGAGCCGTTGGGCACCGACACGCGCCCCGTGCTGCCATTGAATGCGACCGCGCGGTCGACCATGTCGGTCGCGAGCAGCGACGGCTGGTTGAGCGTGTAGCCACCCGCGTAGGTGCCTGCGCTGCCGCCCGCCTGGTTGGCCGCAGTCGTTCCGGACGTCTCGCCGAGCCGCCACCAGCCGACCGGTCTGTCCGCGCCCACCACGCTCGCGTAGGAGGTCGGGGGCGGTGCCGCCTGTGTCGTCGCCGTGGCGACCGGCGACCAGGCCGAGCCGTCGCTCGCGTTGACGGCTCTCACGCGGTACCAGTACTGGGTACCGGCAGTGAGGCCCATGTCGGAGGAGGAGGTGACGTTTGCGCCGAGCGAGATCGAGGTCGGCGCGCTGAACGCCGCATCGGTGCTGCGCTGGAGCACCTGGCTGGTCTCGGCGCCGGCGTTGTCGGCCCACGAGAGGTCGATCTGCGAGGCGGAGGCGGCCGTCGCGCCGAGGTCGCTCGGGGCGCCCAGCGGCAGCTGGGCGGCGGCGAAGTGCGCCGCCACCTGTGTTGCGCTGAGCGCCTTGTTGTAGACAGCGACCTCGTCGAGCGTGCCCGTGAAGAACTGCTGCGTTCCGTCCCACGAGCCGATCCGCAGGCCGTTGATCGTCACATCGGTGGCGCCGGAGAGTGCCGTGGAGGCGACCTGTCTGCCGTTGATGTAAAGGCGCTCGGTTGTGCCGTCGAACGTGCCGGCGACGTGGTAGGCGCGGCCCGCGACGATCGTCCCGGCGGGCGCCTGCAGGCGGCGCGCAACGCCGAGCTGGTAGAGCGTGAGCTCCAGGGTCGGGCCGTTGAAGTCCAGCGTGTAGGAGCCGGTCTTGGCGAGGACCTGGCGGAAGCTGCCGGCTGACGGGAGGCTCGTCGGCTTGATGAACGCCTCGAGCGTCAGCGCGCCGCTGATGTCGAGCGAGCCGGACTGGCCGACGCGCACGTCGTCGCCGGAGCCGTCGAACGCGACGGCCGCGTTGGCACTGTCCGTGCCGAGCAGGCTCGCGGCGCCCAGGGTGGGCGGTCCGTTGTAGGTGCCCGGGTTCGCGACGGTGATGTCGCCGGCGATCGTGCCGCTCGTCTCGCCGAGCCGCCAGTAGGAGACGGGTCGGTCGGCCGTGACCGTGGCGAAGTACGAGTTGGGCGCGGGAGTCGAGACCTGCGCGACGTTCGAGTAGGCGGACGAGTTCGCGCCGTTGACCGCCTTGATGCGGTACCAGTACGTCGTCCCCGCGGTCACGCCGGTGTCGGAGTAGGACTGCTGGCCGGCGGCGAGCTGGATCGACGTCGGCGCGCTGAAGCCGGCGTCGGTGCTGCGCTCGAGCACCTGGCCGGTCTCGCCGACCGAGTTGTCGAACCAGCCGAGGTCGACCTGCGTCGGCGATCGCGGCACCGCCGTCAGGCCGGTCGGGGCGGTGAGCGCGGCGGCGCTGGCAGCGTCGTAGTGCGCTCTCACCTGGGCGGCGCTGAGCACGCTGCCGTAGACGGCCGGCTCGTCGATCGTGCCGTTGAACAGCTCGCTTCTGCCATCCCACGAGCCGATCACGAGCGGCGCGGTCGACGTGCTGGCGGATCCGGAGAGCGCCGCGGAGGCGACCTGCGTGCCGTTGACGTAGAGCCGCTGTGTTGTGCCGTCGAAGGTGCCGACGACGTGGTAGGTGCCGCCGGCGACGATCACGCCGGATGGCGTCTGCAGGCGCCGGCGCGTGCCGGACTGGATGATCGTGAACTCGAGTCTCGGCCCGTTGAACTGCAGCGAGTAGGCCTCGGCCTTCGTCAGCACGGAGCGGAAGCTGCCGGTTGAGGGCAGGCTCGTCGGCTTGATCCACGCCTCGAGCGTGATCGCTCTTGTGAGGTTGTAGGCGGCCAGCGCGGGGACCGCCACCGAGCCGTTCGAGCCGTTGAACGCCGCCGCCTTGTTCGTGTCCTGGGACACCAGCCCGGGCTGGCCGAGTGTCACGCCGCTGGCGCTGTACGTGCCGTTGTTCGTGCCGGTCTGGTCGACCGCGGCGGTGCCGCTCGTCTCGCCGAGGCGCCACCACCCGAGCGGTCTGTCGGTGGCGACCGCTCTGCCGTACGCCGAGGTCGGCGGCGGCGGGGGCGCCGGCGGGTCGAACGAGATCGAGTCGACGATCTGCGGGCTCCACTTGCCGGTGTTGTCCTGGAAGAGGACGCAGACCGTGCGCGGACCGGTCTGGTTGGAGCCGCCCGTCGACGGGTCGGTGAGGTCCCACGAGATCGTTTGCGGGATCGACCCGTATGACGTGTTCGAATACGTCTTCCAGGTGTTGCCGTCGTTCGAGACTCTGATCGCTCTCACGCCGCTGACGTCGTCGCGGCCAAGCACGTCGAGGCTGACGGCGCCGGTGCTCGTGCTGCTGTCGACGTGGTTGATCGTGACGGTGCCGGAGGGGGCGTCGCTGTCGAGGATTCTGCCGCCGGAGATGGTGAAGATCGTGATCGCCGAGTTGTCGTCCGAGCCCTCGCGCGAGCCGTCGGCCTTGCTCGGGCTCTCGTAGACGAGGTTCTGCGGGTCCGAGACCGAACGCAGCACGTAGGTGCCGTCGGGCAGCGTGCCCTGACCGAGGTCGATCCACTGCTCGAAGCGGTAGTAGTCGTACGTGTCGCCCCAGCCGGATGAGAGACCCTGCGCGATCACGTTGTTTCTGTCCGGCATACACGCGGCCGGCGGGTAGGCGGACGGCCACACGGCCGACAGGAGCGAGACGACGAACTCCTCGTCCTCGACGCAGCTCGTTGTTTTCTGGCCGACGAGGTCCGGTCTCCCGACCGTCTCGCCGCTCGCGACCCACGTGTCGTACGCGGCTCTCGTCCACAGCTCGTAGCCGCCCCAATGGTCGAAGTGGTAGTGGACGTGGACCGCGTGGTAATAGAGCGTGCTACCGGACAGCGGAATGTCGACGTGGCCGCCCTGGTCGTCGTAGACGCGCTGGTAGGCGGGGCCCGACGGCGGATTGAGGTTGGGGTTGATCGTCGCCCGGATCTCAACCGGCCCCCCGCCCACGTTGTAGACGGTGTTCGAGAAGCGCAGCACGTTGTGCAGGTCGCCGTGCGAGTCGGCGCTGACGTCGGTGCGGTCGAAGCGCAGCTCGCGCGGCGGCAGCGTTCTCATGTTCGGATACAGCAGCGTCGCGGCGTGCGCCGCCGCGGGGGCGGCGAGCAGGAACGCGAGCGTGAGCAATGTCAAGAGACGTGGACGCATGTGCGAATTGGCCACCATGCTGCCAGGGTTTTGCCCTGTCAACTCGCACCTGGACGCAGTTGGACGACAACGGACGCGCGCCAACGTCGGGGTGGACCGTCCAGTTCGCATGTCCTTACCGCTGCGCGAGTCGCTTGAGGCGCCGTCCGATCACCGCCCGAACGCCGGCGATGCCAGGTCCCGGGTCGCGCGGGTCGAGCAGCCCGAGCTCGCGTGCGCGCAGGTAAGGCCGGAACAGACGCGCAGCCAGCGCCGGCCGGCGCCAGGCAGGCGCCTCGCGCAGCAACGTGCGCGTGGAGCGCGCGTCGAGCAGCGGGACGACGAGGTTGACGCCCGCGCGCGCGACCGGCGCCGGCCCGAGCTCGCGGCCGGCGAGCGCGGCCACCAGCCGCCGGCTGGCGTCGGCGCCGGCCGCGTCGCCAAGGCCCCACTGCGCCGGCATCCGCACGTTGACCTCGATAAACCAGCGCTCGCCCGTCTCTGCGTGGCGCTTCGCCTCGACGCCCGCGACGCCGACGAAGCCGGCCTCGTCGAGCACCGCTCTCGCGAGCGCCGTCGTTTCGGGCAGCGGCTCGGAGACGCCCAGCGCTGTGGCACCGAAGCCGAGCGGCGACTGGCGCAGCTTGTGGCAGCCGAAGACGACCGGATAGCTGCCATCGGCCAAGCGCACGACGATCGCCTCCTCCATGTGGTCGTCGCCGCCGGGGATGTACTGGCTCAGCAACATGCCGAGCCCCTCGCCCAGTGGAGCGCTCAGGCGCTCGCTTGCCTCCGCGGCGTCGCGCACGACGAACACATGGCCCTCGACGTAACGGCCCCTCCACATGTGCGACAGGATCGGCTTGACGACGCACGGCCAGGGCGCCGTGTCGGAGAGCGCCTCGAGCTCGTCGAGCGTGCGCACGGCAGCGGTCCAGGGGACGTTGACGCCGGCGCGTCGGGCAACTGCTTCGGCCCGCTCCTTGTGCATGAGCGTGAGGTGGGCGTCGCCGGTGCGCTCGAACGCCAGCACGTTCGCCGGCAGCTGCTCGCGGCCCTCGACGAGCAGCTCGCTGCCGCGATCGGATGCCGACAGCACCGCTAGCTCGTCGCCGTCGTGCGCGAGCCGCTGGATCGCCTGCAGCCACGACTCGCCGCGCTCGTCGAAGTCGGTCACGACGGATTCGACGCCGCGGCTGTGCGTCTCCCAGTCGTTGCCGGGCTGCGCGATCATCGTCACGCGCGCGCCGGCCTTGACCATCGTGCGCGCCAGTGCGAGCCCGGCGCTGTGCGGCTCGATGACGACGACGTGCGGCCAGCTGCGTGCGGAGCCCGGCATCACGTCTCGCGCCTCAGCAGGCGGCGCAGCTGCGCCTGGTGCTGCTCGGGCAGTCGCCGCACCCACCCGCGCGCCGCGAAGCGCGCATGCTTGGGGGCCAGCCGCAGGCGGATCAGCGGATAGCGACGGCCGGAGGGAAACAGCGTGCGCCATGCGAGCGGGCGGTTGCCGTCCGACATGCGCCACTTGTAGTCATGTGCGCCGCCGCCCAGGTCGGCCTCGCGGACCCCCGCGGCGGCCGCCGACTCGAGCGCGAGCAGCATCGCCTGCGTGCCGGGCGCGTGCTTCGCCCACGCGGGGTCGAAGCCACCGGTCCAGAAGACGACGGCGTCGCCCGCGCGCAGCACGAGCTCCGCGGCGATCGGTCCGTCCGGGCCCTCGAGCAACGCGATCGCCAGTCGCTGCTCGTCGTCCAACAGACGGCTCGCCTCCGTCGCGACGCGCTGCGCCTCGCCACCGACGCTCGAGCCGCCGCGTTCCTCCCAGCGAGCATGGTGGAGCGCCAGCAACGCCTCGATCGCCGACGGCTCGTTCGTGAGCCGGCCGTGCACGCCCTCCTCCTCGAGCCGCCGCGCGACGCGGCGCGCCTCCTTGCGGAATTTGCGCTCGCGGCGGGCCATCCATGCCTCGTAGTCGGCGTCGAGCTCGATCGACGGCGCGTCCATCGTCACGTCGGTGCGTAGCCGCGGGCGCCGACCCGCGCGCGCGGCGACCCAGCCGTCGGCGACGAGCTCGGGCCAGCGGTCGGACGCGTCGATGCCCTCGAACACGACGCTCGCGGGCGCCGGGACGGCGCTCGACAGGCCCGCCGCGATCGCAGCGGCGACTGCGCGCTCCTGACCGGCGCGCGCGAGCGGTCCGATGCGGTGGCAGAAGCCGGCGCCGAGCAGGCGGTACTCGGCGAGCCGCAGCGGACCGACCTGCGCGAAGAAGGGACCGACGCCGACGAGCCCTCCATCGGCGTCGAGCGCGAGCACGACGCGCAGACGGGCGTCGCCGCTACGTCCTTCTCTCCACCAGGCGAGCAGCCAGGCGGGTGCGCAAAACGGTCGTCTGGCCTCGGCGGCGAGCGCGTCCCAGGCGTCGAGATAGAGCGCAAGGTCCTCCGGTCGCTCGACGACGAGCGGCTGGAGTGCGGATGCGGCCTCGGATGTCGGGGGAACGGTGGAGCGCACGGGCGGCGACCAGAAGGGGGAGCCCGGTCGCTGCCGGATACTATGGCCCGCGCCGTGGCCCGCGACCGCATCGTCTCCATCCAGACCACGAACGAGCGGGGAGGCGCCGAGTACGCGAACGTCGACCTGCTCGAGGCGCTGCGCCAGCGCGGGCACGACGTGCTGCTGGTCACGAACGTCCCCGACATCGCCGCGAAGACGCAGGTGCCGGTGCGGGCGATCGACCTGGGCCCGAAGCTCAACAGAAGCAGCGTCGTGCAGACGGCGCTCGCGGCGCCGCGCACGCTGTGGCGCCTCGCGCGCGCGCTGCGCGCCGCGCGACCCGTCGGGGTGACCTTCCTGCACTTCAAGAAGGAGCAGCTGCTGTGCGCGTTGCTGCCGCCGCGGTTGACCGGCCGCATCGTCTGGGCCGAGTGGGGTCCGGTGCCGCCGAACCTGCGGAGAGGGCTGCCACGGCTGCTGTACGCGCTGGCCGCGCGGCGCGCGCGCGCGATCATGGCCGTCTCGGAGGGGACGAAGCGCACGGTCGTCGGCGCCGGCGTGCCGGCTGACAAGGTGCTCGTCGTGCCGAACCTCGTCGACGTCGACGAGGTCTCGTTCGACCCGCAGGCGCGCGAGCGGCTGCGGGCTGAGTGGGGCGCCGGGCCCGACACGCTCGTGGCCGGCTGCATCTCGCGCTTCCAGCGCCGCAAGCGCAACGACGTCGTGATCGACGCGATGGAGCACGTCGACGGCGACGTGCTGCTCGTGCTGGCCGGCGAGGGTGAGGAGGAGACCGTGCTGCGCGAGCGCGCTGCGCCGCACGGCGAGCGGGTGCGCTTCGCGCCGAACGTGCGCGGCCACGTCGAGGCGTTCCTGTCGGCCTGCGACGTGCTCGTGTTCGCGCCGAGCCCGACCGAGGGCGCGCCGCGCGTGATCGTGATGGCGCAGCTCGTCGGCGTGCCCGTGATCAGCACCGACCCCGAGGGCGCCGACGAACTGCTGTCGCCCGGCACCGGGACGATCTGCTCGCCGTCGCACGACCCGAGATCGCTCGCGGCCGCGCTCGCCGCCTACCGCGACGACCCCGAGCGCCGCCGCCGCGAGGGCGCTGCGGGACGGGAGGCGACGATGGTGCGACATGATCCGGAGCGGACGTTGCAGACGGTCGAGCGCGCGCTCGGCGTGTAGGAGGGCTCGGCGAGCCCTCCTAGCTGAAGACGACGTTCGAGACCGCGTGTCTGTTCGTCAGTGAGCCGTCGCCGGCGGTGAAGCCGACGTAGGCGGACGCGGGCAGCGTGACCGCTCTCGACAGCACCTGCGCGCCGTCGACCGCGATCGTCAGTACGCCGCCGCCGGTCGTGATCGTCACGTGGTGCGTCTGGTTCTGCAGGATCGGCACGAGGTTGGCCGTCGCGATCCAGTGCATCAGGTCGGTGCTGCCCGCGTTCGGGCCGTCGGTGATGCCGGTGAAGTTGTTCGACGGGTTCACGGAGTTTCTGTACTCGACGAGCGCCGCGGCGATCCCGCTGATGCCGGAGAAGCCAAGCCCGCCGCCGCGCACGCCGACCTTCGTCGGACTCGCACCGGTCGCGGCCGCGTTCTGGATCGCGAACGTCATGCCATCGGCGCCGGTCCCGCCGCCGATGAAGGCGTCGAAGTCGACGCTCATCGTGCGCGGGTCGACCGCTCTTGGCCAGAAGGCGCTGCCGGCCAGCAGCGTCCCGGTCGCCGGCGTCAGCTGGAGCGAGCTGCCGGAGATCGATGCGCTGCCGTTCAGTTGCCAGCCGCCCAGCAGCGGGCTCGGGATCGTCGTCTGAACCGGCGGCGTGTAGGTGTTCGTGAACGCGACGGTGTTCGCACCGGCCACGAGCGTGAAGGTGGGCACCGTCAGCGTGCCGCCGGAGGCCGTCAGTCTGACCGGCGCGCCGCCGTTCACGGACACCGTCGTGCTCCAGTTGGAGTCGCTCGGCGCCGTCTCGGAGACGGAGCAGGAGGAGCCCGCGACCGCGCCGGTCAGCGTCGGCGAGACACTTCCGCCGTTGCCGATCGCCGCCGTCGTGAACGCCGACGGGCAGCTGCCGCTGTACGTGAACGTCTGCGTGGCTTGGCTCGAGCCGGATGGTGCGCTGACCGTGTTCGTGATTCTCAACGTCGCCGGGTCGGGCGGCGGCGGAGGCGGCGGGGTCCCGCCGTCGCCGGAGACGACGACGTTCGAGACCTGGTGGTTGTCGAGCACCCAGCCGGTTGCGCCGGTGAACCCGAGCAGCACGTTTGGCGGCAGCGAGACCGCCTGCGAGAGGACCTGCGTGCCGTCGAGCTTGACCGTCATCACGCCGCCGTTGACGTCGACGACGACGTGGCGCGTCGCGGTGCGCAGGTTCGGGATCGCCGATGAGGTCGCGAGCCAGAAGAGGCGGTCGACGGCGCCGTTCGTGCCGTTCGCGATCCCGACGAAGTTGGCCGACGGGTCGACCGCGCCCTTGTAGGTGTCGAGCGCGACCGCGATGCCGGGGATGCCGCCGTAGCCGAGCGCGCCGCCGCTCGCGCCGAGCGCGGTCGGTCTCGCGACGGCGGCGTCAGCCAGCACGAGCGTCTGCCCGTCTGCCCCGCTCGTCCCGCCACCGCCGATCGTCACGTCGAACGCGACGTTCAGGTGGCGGCTCGAGTCGAGCGGCGCGCTGAAGAAGGAGGAGCCGGCGACCGATCTCGTCAGCCCGGTCAGCTTCAGCACGCCTGCGCTCGGGAACGTCGCGGTGCCGTTGAGCGTCCACGACGGCGCGGCTGGTGCCGGCACGCTGCCAGCGCCGCTGAACTGCACCTGGTGCAGGCCGGTCGAGTCGTCGCCGTTGATCGACCAGGTGCCACTCAGCGCACCAACGGCGTTGGGTGCGAACGTGACGCTCTCCGTGAGCGTCTGGCCGGGGTTGATCGTCGTGCCCTCGGCGAGCGTCGTCGTGGCGGCGAACGCGCCGCCGGTCGGCGGCTTCGACTTCGTGATCGTCACCGGCACGCCGCCGGTGTTCGAGACGGTGAAGCTCTTCGTCGCTCTCTGGCCGACGACCACGCTGCCGTAGTCGTTCGTCTCGCTTCTGATCTCCAGCACGCCTGCGGAGCCGGCGCTGCCAGACAGGCCGACCTCGTCGTTGCCGCCGGTCGTGTCGAGCCCGATCGCGTCGCTGAACGTCCCCGCGCTCGTCGGGTCGAACGTGACGGTGACCGTCACCGACGCGCCGGGCGCGATCGTCGAGCCGACGGCGGGCACGCCGGAGGCGCCGAAGGGCGCGCTCGGCAAGTGGACGGCGTTGATCGTCAGCGGCGCGCCGCCGACGTTCGTGAAGGTTGCACTGCCGGACAGGTGCCCGCCGACGGCGGTGCCGCCGAAGGAGACCAGCGGCGGCGAGACCGCGAGCTGCGCGGTCGCCGCCTGGCCGCTACCGGACAGCCCGAAGTCGGCTGTCTTGCCGGTGCTGGTGGTGGCCGTGAGGGTGCCGCCGACCGGGCCGCTCTGAGTCGGCGCGAACGTGACCGGCACGCTGATCGTCTCGCCTGCGGCGAGCGTCGCGGGCAGCGGCTTCGACGGCGTCCCGACAGTGAACTGTGCATTGCTCGATCTCAACGACGACAGCGTGATCGCGTCGGTCGCCGTGAGCGTGAGCGTTCTCTGGCTGGAGCTGCCAACGGTCGTCGTCGGGAAGGCCGTCGCCGAGCCCGTCAGCGGCGGCGTGACCGGCGAGCCGAAGCCGAGCACGTGGCCGTCGCGCGTGCCGACGTAGAGCCGACCGGCACCGACGCCCGGCGGGTTGAACTTCGAGGCGGTGCCGACCGGCGCGCTCCAGCGCAGTCTCGGCGCGCCGCTCACCGGGATCGGGTCGTAGGCACGCAGCTGCGCGCCGACCCCGGAGCCGCCGGGCGACCACACCATCCACACGAGCGCCGAGCCGGAGGTCGTGCCGTCGGAGGTGATGACGGGCGCGCTCGAGCTGAAGCCGAACGCGTCAGTCGAGGTCGCCTGCAGCGAGAGGGCAGGCTTGCCGCTGCCGTCGAGCCCGTACTTGTAGACGCGCAGGTTGCCGGAGGAACCGGCCGCGCTGTTCCCGCCCGACGCCGTCGGGATGTACACGTAGCCGCCATCGCCTGGCCACACGCCCGGCCGCGACCACACTCCGCCGTACGGGCCGATCCGCTGTACGACACGGTCGGAGCCCGACGGGCCCTGGCGCGAGCCGCCGAGGTCGTCGCGGTTGAGCAGGTAGACGTAGCCCTGCTTGCCGACCGCGACCGCGAGGTTCGGCAGCGTCGCGGTGCCGAAGACCGGTCTCGGCAGGCCGGTGACGCCGCCCGAGGCGAAGTCTGCGTCCCAGCTGTCGAGTGAGAAGGCGTCGAAGGGCGCGAAGAAGTCGGTCGCTCTCAGCGAGCCGTCGGCCTGCACGTTCAGTCGCACGACCGACTCCCCGAGGTTGCCCGGCGGCGTCGAGCCGAGGATCGCGGAGTTCGGTGCGCCGCCGTTGCCGGTGCTGAGCAGGATGCGCCCGGAGCCGTCGGACGTGAGGCCGGCGCCCGACTGCCAGATGCCGGCGCCGTTGCCGGTTTGGTCGGCGACCCAGCGCGCCTTCACGACGCCGGCCGTGCTGACGCCGAAGACCCAGCCCTGGTAGGGGGTGATGTCGCAGTGCCCGCCGAACGCGGCGTACACGACGCCGTCCATCAGCAGCAGGCCGGGTCGCTGCAACTCGGTCGTCGCGTTGAACGTCTGCCCGGCGGCGTTCTGCGCCGTCCCGCTCAGTCTCACTGGGAAGCCTGGCTTCTGCGTGCCGGTCGCGAGGTCGATCGCGTCGAGCCAGTGAGCCGCCGGCCCGGATGTCCCCGATGCGTACGTCTTGTGCGTCATGTACGCCGTGTTCGTGGCCGCGTCGATCACCGGCGTCGCCGTCACGCCGATGTTCGGCGTGAGGTCGCCGCAGCCGATGTCGGCCGCCTTCCACGGCGTGCCGAGGTTGAGCGTCCATCTGATCGCGCCGCTCGCCGGGTTCAGGCCGTAGACCTTGTTGTTCTCGGTCGTGACCAGCAGCGTCCCGTTCGCCAGCAGTGGCTGCGCGTAGACCTGGCCGTCGACGGCCGCCGACCACAGCTGGCCGAACGTCCCGCCGCTCACGAGCTGCGGGGTGAGTGAGGACTGATCCGGATACCAGCCGGTGCGCAGGTCGTCGCCGTCCCGGGTGATTCCCGCCGCGAACGCGGAGCTTGCACCCACGCAGGCCAGCGCAAGCAGTGCGCACAGCACGATCACGAAACGGGCTCGGGTCATCCTGATCCTCTCGTCGCGACACGCTCCGAGCCGGCAATCCGTGCCGACCGAGATGGAGCTTTCGGCGCAAACCGTAGCCGAAAGCTGCAATTTCCGGGGCAGCGGCCCGCTTACAAGCGGCTACGCAGCGCCCGCAGCCGCTCGACGCGCTCTGGCGGCAGCGCGCGCTTGGCGGCGGTGCGCAGCTCGCGCCACGTCGTCATCGGCAGCGTGCGTGCGAGCGTCGCCGGCATCCGCCGGCCCGGCGGGACCATCACCCACCACGAGAGCGGGTCCGTGCCGTCGGCGAAGCGCAGCTTGTACGGCTGCGCGCCCGGTCCGAGGTCCATGCGCCGCTCGCCGCGCGCGAACGCGTCCTCGATCGCGTCGAGGATCCCGAGCATCGCGGGCTTGTACTGCGCGTGGCGCTCGTCCCAGCCGCCGTTGTAGTAGATGACGTCCCCGCCGGCGGCCGCGAACAGCTGCGCGGAGATCGGCTCGCCGTCGAGCTCGAGCATGCGCAGGCGAAAGCCGCCGTCATCGAGCGCGAGCTGCCCGACCGTCTCGAACGCCTCCGCAAGCTCGGCGCCGCCGGAGACGATCGACGACTCGCCGCGGCCCTCCCAGCGCCCGGCATGCAGCCGCACGAGCGCGGCGATGTCGTCGTGCAGCGTCGCCTGCGTGCTGAAGCGGCCGCTGCCGCCGGCCTGCCCGAACTTTCTGCGCATGCGGCGCATCTGGCTGCGGAAGTTCGAGCTCTTCGAGCCGAGCCAGTCCTCGAACGAGTCCTGTGTGAGCGCGACCGTCGGCGAGCTCATCGTGAAGTAGCGCCGTAGCCACGGACGCATGCGCGCAGGCCACTGCTCGGCGAGCGCGAGCGGCCACGGGGAGCCGGCGGGGATGCTCTCGAACGCCATCGCGCCGGGCCGCGGGTCGAGCTCCGCCATGACCCCCGCGAGCGTGCCGGCGGCCTCCCACGCACGCCCCGGCAGCGCGAGCGGCGTCGTGCGCGGCATCTCGCCGGACAGCAACCGGTAGCCGCCGTGCTGCGGGTTCCGCGGATCGAAGCAGAGCGGCGCCAGCGCGACCAGCCGCCCGCCCTCGCGCATCGCCACGACGCGCGGCTCCTGGATCTCGCGGTCCAGCAGACGCCACATCGTCAGCACCCACGCGGGCGCCCCGAGCGGCTCGGCGCAGGCGGTCGCGAGCGCGTGCCACTCGGGGGCGAGCGCCTCGAGCTCGCTCGGCTCGACGAGCAACTCGACGTCGAGGCTCATCGCGCGCCCCGCAATCGTTGCCGCGCCGTGCGCAGGCGCTCGACCTGCTGCTCCGACAACAGTCGCCGCGCGCCGTCGCGCAGCCGCGCCTGTGCGAGCGCGGGGACGGTGCGCGCGGCCGTGAGTGGAAAGCGCGCGCCAGGCGGTATCAGGACGCCCCACCCGAGCGGCGCGCTGCCGTCGGCGAAGCGCAGCTTGTAGGACTGCACGCCGACGCCGAGGTCGAAGCGCTCGACGCCGAGCCCAAACGCCTCCTCGACCGCGTCGAGCAGGCACAGCAACGACGGCTTGAGCGCCGCGTGGCGCTCGTCCCAGCCGCCGTTGACGAACAGCGTCGTCCCGCCCGCGCGCACGAACAGCTGCGCGCAGATCGGCTCGCCGTCCAGCTCGAGGATGCGCAGCGCGAAACGGTCGTCGTCGAGCAACTGCTCGCCCAGCGCGACGACGAAGGCGCCGAAGCGCTCGCCGAGGTCGACGAGGTTCGAGTGCCCTCTGTCCTCCCAGCGCTGCGCGTGCAGACGCGTGAGCGTGGCCGCGTCGCCGGCGAGCGTCTCCCGCGAGGCGACGCGCGAGACGCCGCCCGCGTCGGCGAATCTGCGCCGCAGGCGGCGCATCTGCTGGCGGAAGTTCGAGCTGCGGCCGGCCAGCCAGTCCTCGAACGACGGCTCCTTCATCGACATCAGCGGGTTGCCGTCAACGTTCATGAGCCGCAGCGGCGGACGCAGCGCGCCCGGCCAGCTGTCGCGCAGCGCGGTCAGCCACTGCCCCTCGACCGGGATGCCCTCGAAGCGCAGCGCGTCTGGATGCGGGTCGGCCTCGCACAGCGCGGCGCCGATCGCCTCTGCGACGTCCCACTCGCGGCCGGGCACGGCCAGGGGCGCAAGCCGCGCCGCGATCTCGATGCCCGGCAGGCGGTAGTCGCGTCGCCCGCCGCCCGCTGGCTCGACGTAGAACGGCGCGAGGCCGACGAGCTGCTCGCCGTCGCGCACGACCACCGCCCGTGACGTCGCACCCTGTGGCGCGATGTGCTGCCACCACGCGAGCACCCACGCCGGGCTCAGCTGCGGCAGCCCGTTCGCGGCTGCGAGTGCATCCCACCCTGGCGCCAGGCCGGCAAGCGATTCGACGTCTGTGACCAGCGCGGCCTCGGGCATCAGCTGGCTGGCGTCGCTTCGAGCGCTGCCTGCGGGTCGACGCGCGGGTCGATCGCGTGCATCGGTGCGCGGCCCTTGAGGACGATCTCCTGGTACTCGGCCTCGGCATCGGACTGCATCACGATCGCGCCGCCGACGCCGATCGTCGCGTGGTCGTCCTCGATCACGATCGTGCGAATCACGATGTTGAGATCGACGCCACCACTCAAGCCGAAGTAGCCGATCGCGCCGGAATAAATGCCGCGTGCCTCGCCCTCGAGCTCGTCGATGATCTCCATCGTGCGTTTCTTCGGCGCGCCGGTCATGGATCCCCCCGGGAAGCAGGCGCGGATGCAGTCCGGTGGCTCGACGTCCTCGCGCAGCAGCCCGCGCACGGTCGAGACGAGCTGGTGAACCGTCTCGTACGTCTCGATGTGCATCAGGAACGGCACGTGCACGGTGCCAACCTCGCAGACGACGCCGAGGTCGTTGCGCAGCAGGTCGGCGATCATCAGGTTCTCGGCGCGCGTCTTCTCGTCTGCGCGCAGCTCCTCCGCCAGCCGCACGTCCTCGGCCGGCGTCGCGCCGCGCTGGCACGTGCCCTTGATCGGCTTCGCCTCCGCCCAGCGGTCGCGGCCGATCGACAGGAAGCGCTCCGGCGAGGAGCTCAATACGGCCGCTTCGCCGACACGCAGGAACGCGGAGAACGGCGCCGGATTCACGCGCCGCAGCGTGCGGTAGAGCGGCAGCGGGTCGGGCCGCACCTCGGCGGTGATCTTGTTCGTGAGGCAGATCTCGTACGACTCGCCGTCGATCAGCTCCTGCTTGCACTGCGCGATGTCGGCCAGGTACTGCTCGTGCGAGCGGCTCAGCGAGAAGCGCACCGGAGCGTCGCCGCGCTCCGCCGGCAACCGTTCCCAGTCGGGTGCGTCGATGGGAGGCAGTGAGAGGAGCCGCAGGCTTGTCTCGCGGATCCAGGCCGCGCCCTCCTCGACGCCGTCGGGCTCAGTCACGCACAGCACGTACGTCGCCCGCTCGACGTGGTCGAACGCGATCAACCGGTCGGCGAACACGAACGCCGCATCCGGCATCGCGGAGCTGTGCGCCGCCTCGCCCTCGCAGTCGGCCTTCAGCTCATAGCCGAGATAGCCGACGAAGCCGCAGTTGAAGTCGAACGGCAGATCGTCGGAGACGTACCGCAGCCGGCGCATCTCGCGGCTCAGGTAGTCGAAGATCGACTCCGCGAAAGTCTCGACGACGCCGCCTCTGTCGACGCGCACGACGCCTTCGCCGACGGCGTAGGTGATGACGGACGACAGCGGCCCACCGGGTGCGCCCATGAACGAGAAGCGCGAGCGCTCGTCGACCTTGCTGCTGTCGAGCCAGAAGGCGTTCTCCGCATCGCCGTAGAGATGCACGAAGGCACGCTCTGCGTCGACGCGCGTGTTCAGCCGTTTGACCGTCAGCGTCAGGTGCGTGCGCTCGACGGGGTGTCGGGGCGGTCCGGACGGAGCCGACGCGGCGCCGTTGCCGACGCGTTTGCTGCCGTTGGCTGCCTGGTGCGCAGCCGTCAGGTCGCGGAAGTTGGCGAGCAGCTTGCGGCCGTACTCGGTGCTGATCGACTCGGGATGGAACTGCACGCCCCAGAGCGGTCGCGTTTTGTGCGCGACCGCCATCAGGATGCCGTCGCTCGTCCAGGCGATCGGCTCGAGCTCGTCTGGCAACGGCTGCTGCACGCACAGCGAGTGGTAGCGGACAGCTTGAAACTCCCGGGGAATCCCACCGAACAACGGCGATTCCTCATGCAGCACCGCGCTGACGCGGCCGTGCATCGGCTCGGGCGCGTGCACGACCTGCGCACCGCTCTTCCAGCCGAGCCCCTGGTGACCGAGGCAGACGCCGAGCAGCGGCACGTCCGCCTGCTCGATCGCCGTGCCGCAGACGCCGAAGTCCGCCTCGCGGTCCGGCCGACCTGGCCCCGGGGAGATGACGACGTTGTCGAACGCCAGCCGCGACAGCTCGTCCCACGATGCCTCGTCGTTGCGCACGACGATCGGCTCGTCGCCGTTCGCCTCCGTCAGCAGTTGGAAGAGGTTCCAGGTGAACGAGTCGTAGTTGTCGATCAGGAGGGTCTTCACCCGCCGCCGCCTAAAGGAGGTATTGACGCAGGATCTTGCCCGTCGGGCTCTTCGGGATCTCGTCCCGGAACTCGACGATCTGCGGCACCTTGTAGTTCGCCAGCCGCTCCTGCGCGTAGCGGATGACGTCTCTCTCCTCGCAGGTCGCACTCGGGACGACCGCCGCCTTCACGATCTCCTCGCCCGCGTTCTCGCCCGGCACGCCGACGACGATCGCCTCGGCGATGGCGGGATGGGCGTTGAGCACGTCCTCGACCTCGATCGGATCAACCTTGTAGCCGCCGACCGGGATCAACAGCTTCTTGCGCCCTGTGATGAATACGCGGCCCTGCTCGTCCAGTCGCCCCAGGTCGCCGGTCGCGTACCAGCCGTCGTGGAAGGCGGCAGCGGTCAGCTCGGGCTGGTCGAGATAGCCGGACGTCAACGCGGGGCTTGAGACGACGAGCTCGCCGACCGTTCCCGTCGCGACCGGCTCGCCGTCGTCGTCGACGACCTTAACGTCGACGTCGCCGATCGGTCTGCCGACCGACAGGAACGTGGCGATCGGGTCGGCGTCGAGGTTGGCGGCCAGCGTGCCCGTCTCGCTGGAACCGTACAGCTGCCGCACGGGGACGCCGAAGCGCTCCAGGAAGGCGTCGAAGACCCCTTGGGGCAGCGCGGTGCCGGCCGAGAAGCACCAGCGCAGTGAGGACATGTCCGCGTCGCGGGGCGCCTCGGCGAGCAGGCGGAACGTGAACGGGACGCCCGGGAAGACCGTCGGGCGCTCCTGCTCGATCAGCTCGATCGCCCGCTGGCGCTTGAGCAGGAACGGGTTGGGGTCCTCGAGCAGCACGAGTTTCGCCCCGGCGGGCGTGCTCGCGAGCAGACTGCACGTCATGCCGTAGTCGTGGAACAGCGGCGTCACGCAGAAGACGCCGTCGCCGACGCCAGTGCCGAACGTGGCGGGGTAGGTGCGGGCCTCGGCGCAGACGTTGCCGTGCGTGCGCGCCACGCGCTTGGGCCGTCCGGTCGACCCCGAGGAGAACTGGTAGACGAAGACGTCGTCGGGCGAGCGTGCCGGCAGGCGCTTGGGCTCGCCGCCCTCGATCAGCGAGGCGATCGTCGTGCCATGGCCGTGGGCGGTGCTCGTGGTGATGATCTCGACGGGGTCGTCCCAGCCGGCCACGATGCGCTCGCAGACACCGACGGAGCGGTCGTCGCAGACGATCCCGCGCACGCGACTCTGGCGGAGTCGGAAATCCAGCTCGTCATGCTTGAGCTGCGGGTCGAGCGGCACGATCGCCGCGCCCATGCCGGTGATCGCGTAGAAGGCGACGACGAACTCGGGAGCGTTCGGCAGCAGCAGCGCGATCGGATCGCCGGCGCTGAGCCCGCGGTCGGCGAGGCCGGCCGCGAGTCGCTCGACCCGCTCGACGAGTTCGCGGAAGCTGATCCGCTCGTCGCGATGAACCAGGGCGATCTCGCCGGGATGGTCCTCGGCGACGGCGTACACGAGGTCGAGCAGCACGTTCGGGGGGCTCCTGCTCGAAGCGTCAGCTTCCGAGACCGGCGCTCGCGTCCGACCTGGACCCCAGGAACCGCTCGATGCTCGCGATGCTCGAGAAGTTCTCGGGCGTGAGGTCCTCGTCCCCGATCGACACGCCGAAGCGCCGCTCGAGGAAGACGACGAGCTCGACGATGCCGTGCGAGTCGATCACGCCCAGCGCCAGCAAGTCGTCGTCGTGGTCGATCGCGTCGATCCCACGACCGGGCAGCAGCTCATCGATGATGAAGGCGTGGATGTCAGCGGCAGCGCTCAAAACGTGTCTCGTGGTCTGGGGGTTCAGCCGGCTCCGCCTGGGTCATCGGCTGTGCGGGGGCAGGACTAAAGCACCCCATGCGACCGATCGGACGGCCACTAGGATACGCGCGCATGAGGACGCAGGTCGGCATCGTCGGGGCAGGGCCGGCAGGTCTGATGCTCGCTCACCTGCTTGAGCGGGAGGGCATCGAATGCGTCGTGCTCGAGGCGCGCGACCGGCCTTATGTCGAGGCGCGCGTCCGCGCCGGCCTGCTCGAGCAGAACACGATCGACCTGCTCGACGAGGTGGGCGTGGGCGAGCGCATGCATCGCGAGGGCACCCCGCAGGACGGCGTCTATCTGCGCTACCGCGGACGCACCTGCCGCATCGACGTCCACGCGCTCACCGGTGGGCGCAGGACGCTGATCTACGGCCAGCAGGAGATCGTGAAGGACCTGATCGCCTCCTGGCTCGGCAAGGGCGGAGAGCTGCGGTTCGAGGTCTCCGCCGTGACACTGTCGGAGATCGACACGAAAAATCCCACGATCGACTTCGTCCAGGACGAGACGGCCGTGCGACTCGACTGCGACTTCGTCGCCGGCTGCGACGGGTTCCACGGCGTCTGTCGGCCCAGCATCCCCGCCTCCGCGGTGACGCTCACGGAGCGGCCGCTGCCGTTCGGCTGGCTGGGGATCCTCGCCGAGGCCACGCCGCACACGGACGAGCTGATCTACGCGTGGCACGAGCACGGGTTCGCGCTGTACTCGTTCCGCTCCCAACAGGTGAGCCGCCTCTACCTGCAGGTCCCCGCCGACGAGGACCCGGGCGCCTGGAGCGACGACCGGATCTGGGCGGAGCTGCAACGCCGCTTCGCCGCCGATGGCTTCGCGGTCGGCGAAGGTCCGATCCTCGACAAGGGCGTGACGGCGATGCGCTCGTTCGTCTGCGACCCGATGCAGTACGGCCGGCTGTTCCTGGCCGGCGACGCGGCGCACATCGTGCCGCCCAC
>Ga0070669_100000724_pt1 | contig 24104 bp, 17 predicted proteins | sample KBSS53metaG_FD_64680 | JGI IMG/M metagenome (GOLD analysis project Ga0070669, IMG submission 64680) | Switchgrass rhizosphere microbial communities from Kellogg Biological Station, Michigan, USA - KBS S5-3 metaG | ecosystem: Host-associated > Plants > Roots > Rhizosphere > Soil ...
GACACGCTCAGCCGTGCCGACCGCACACTGGAAGGCCGATGGTGGCGACGTGATGTCGGCCGCAAGATGGTGCGTTTCGTGGTGTGCCGCAAGGGAGATCGGCATGTGGTCGCGGCGCGCGACGATGAAATGTTGGTCCTGCAACGCGTCGCCCCGCAGGTCGGACTCGCGGGAATGGTCAACGTCGTGTTGGGGTCGGCGACGGCTGCCGACGTCGAATCGTTCACCGCGCTCTCCAGCAGGCTGGCGGAGGCAAGAAGTGCGAACCAGTTGGCGCAGTTCGGGATTGACCCAGGCTCGGCCAGAACCTATTCCGAGATGTTCGCCAACCCCAATAGTTGGGTGGAGCTCACGGCTAACGAGCGGCACGAGGGCGGAACGTATAGCAGGGCCGAGGTGGCCGCGGGCGTGCTGGACGCGACCCTTGGCCGTGTCGTGTCGCTGCCGCGGCGTGTCAACGGCGAGTTGTTCGGCAGCTTCCTGCCAGGTACCACGGAGAACCTTCAGCGTGCCCTCGAGGGACTCATGGAGTTCCTCCCGTCAGGCTCCTGGTTCGACAAGACTTCGGCGCAAGCCTCCGCCCAGCACTTCTACCCCGACTGAGAAAGGTTCCTCCCTGGTGGGCGACACTCCGCCGCACGACACCGGCGACGACGGTCACGACGACCTGTCGGCGCTGGGGTTCTACACGCCCGAATACCCTTCGGAGGATTCGGATCTGGATGCGTTCGGGGATTACGTCGGTGCGGCGGATGGTCATGAGCCGAGCGTCGAGCCGCCAGAAGACGAGGACCTTTCCGTACCACTGTTCACCGTCACGAATCCGCCGGGAACGGTGACCGTGACGAGCTTCATGGATGGCCGCATCAACCGAATCGAACTATCGCCGAAAGTGACCACGATGACCGAAACTCATCTGGCCGAAGAGATCGTCGTCATTGCGCGACTGGCCACTCAGGATGCCAGATCCGCTCAATACGCCTTCATGCTGGAGGGCATGAAGGAACAGGGCCACGACAATGTCACCACACGGGACTTCCTGAGTCGAGAACTCGACCTGCCGTCCCCCGAGCAGGCCAAGGCCGCCCGCGCAGAGGTGTTCGCCACCAGGTATGTCGGTGACTATGAGTGACCAACTAGCCGGGCTCTTCGGCAGTGCCGTTGGCATGTTGCCCAGCTCGCCTGCACGCTCGTTCGAGATCTTCTCCGAGATCACGGCTGTCGACGAGACCGCGTGCGACGCGTGGGTTGGCCGGATCCGTTGTGGCGACACCGATCGGGCCACGCTGTTCCGGGCGTGGTACTCGCGCGGCAACTTCGGAAAGCTGTCCGGAGTAGCAGAGATCTCGATGAACAGCCTCAACGCGCGAGTGCCGATCGGAGGTGAGTTCGGCGACATCACCTACCCCGTCACCTCACCGCTGGCGATCACCATGGGGTTCGCCGTCAAGGAGGCCTCCGAGGGCAACTACGCCGACGCGATGGAGGCGCTGGAAGGCGCGCCGTCGCGGGGCTCGGAGCATCTGGTGGCGTGGGTCAAGGCGGTGATCTACGCAGCCGGGCACCGGTGGACCGACGTGATCGACGAGGTGCGCGGCGCTGCCGGCTGGCCCGACAAGTTCCTTGCCGCCGCCGCAGGCGTCGCGCACGGTGTGGCGGCCGCCAACTTGGGACTGTTCACCGAGGCCGAACGCCGGCTTAGTGAATCGAATTCCGAGCCCGCCGGAGAGGCGTGTGCCACCGCGATCGCGTGGTACCTCGCTATGACGCGGCGCACCCAGGGCAATGAAGAGGCAGCGATCGCCCTGCTGGAGTGGCTACAGGCGACGCACCCGTCGCCAAGAGTTACTGCGGCACTGAGGGATCCGAGCTACCGACTGGCCACCACCACGCCCGAGAAGATCGCATCGCGGAAGGACCCGTGGGATCCAAACAGCGTGGAGGCCGACACCTCTGGTCGGGAGATTCTCCTCGCGGAGGCACAGGCCGAACTCGACCGCCAGATCGGGCTCAGCCGGGTCAAGGAACAGATCGAAACATACCGTGCGGCAACGCAAATGGCGAAGGTCCGCGCCGCTCGCGGGATGAAGGTCGCCCAGCAGTCCAAGCACATCATCTTCACCGGCCCACCGGGTACCGGCAAGACGACGATCGCGAGGGTGGTCGCCAACATTCTTGCCGGTCTCGGCGTGATCGCCGAGCCCAAGCTCGTGGAGACGTCGCGCAAGGACTTCGTCGCGGAGTACGAGGGCCAGTCGTCGGTGAAGACCGGCCGCACCGTCGACCGCGCCGTCGGCGGGGTGCTATTCATCGACGAGGCCTACACGCTCGTCCAGGAGCGCGACGGCAGGGCCGACCCGTTCGGCACCGAGGCGTTGGACACCCTGTTGGCGCGGATGGAGAACGATCGCGACCGGCTGGTGGTGATCATCGCGGGGTATAGCGCGGACATCGACCGTCTGCTGGAGAGCAACGACGGCCTGCGGTCACGGTTCTCGACCAGGATCGAGTTCGACTCGTACTCGGCCGACGAGATCGTAGAGATCGCCAAAGTACTTGCTGCAAACAATGATTCGACGCTCAGCGATGAGGCGGCGAAGCGGGTTCTCGACGCGGCCACCCTGCTTGGTCAGCGATCGCTCAACGGGAAGCCGGCCCTCGACATCGCGGGGAATGGTCGGTACGCGCGCCAGTTGGTGGAGGCGGGCGAGCAGTGCCGCGACATGCGATTGGCCAGGTCTGCGGACTTCGACAGCCTCGGAGTCGAGGCGCTCAGCGAGATCAACGGCGACGACATGGCGACTGCGATCGACGCCGTCCATGCACGGCTCAGCATAGGGAACTGACGCATGGCGGGATTTCGGCTCACCACCAAGGTGCAGGTCAGCGGTTGGCGCTTCCTGCTGCGCAGGGTCGAGCACGCCATCGTCCGCCGCGACACCCGCATGTTCGACGACCCGCTGCAGTTCTACAGCCGCGCCGTATCCCTTGGCATCGTCATCGCGGTGTTGATCTGTTTGGGTGCAGCGCTTTTGGCGTACTTCAAGCCGTTGGGCAAGCGAGGCGGCGACACGCTGCTCGTCGACCGCACCACCAACCAGCTCTACGTCGCCCTGCCGAACAACGGTCAACTTCGGCCCGTCTACAACCTGACCTCGGCGCGCCTGGTGCTTGGCAATCCGAGCAACCCGTCGGCGGTCAAGTCAGACGAACTGAATCGGCTGGCCAAGGGGCAGCCGATCGGCATTCCCGGCGCCCCGTATGCCACACCCATCGCCACCGCGCCCGCAACGACGTGGACGTTGTGCGACACCGTGACCAAGCCCGAGAGCGTCGCACCGACGGTCAGCGCGTCGATCGTCGTCCTGCCGCTCGTCACCGACGACTCGGTGGCGCCGATGCGCGCCGACCAGGGTGCGTTGATTACGTTCCGCGACAAGGACTGGTTGGTCACCGACGACGGCAGGCACGCGATCGATCTGTCGGACCGGGCGATCACCTCGGCGGTCGGAATCCCCGTGACCGCCAAGGCGACACCCATATCCGAGGGCCTTTTCAACGCGCTGCCGAACGCGGGGCCATGGCTGTTGCCGGAGGTTCCCGCCGACGGCGCGCCGAATACCCTTGGGCTGCCGCCGAATCTGGTCATCGGATCGGTGTTCCAGACGGTGACCGACGAGGGTGAACAGAAGTACGTCGTGTTGCCGGATGGCGTGGCCAAGGTCAACGACCCCACCGCTGCCGCGCTGCGCGCCACCAACTCCTACGGTTTGATCGCACCGCCGTCGGTGGAGTCCAGCTTGGTCGCGAAGATCACCGAGCAGGTGTACGTCTCGCCCCTGCCCGACAAGCCGCTGGAGATGCTGCTGCGCGAGGACGCTCCCACGCTGTGCTGGTCGTGGCAGCGCGAGCCCGGCGATCAGGCGCCGAAGACCTCGGTCATCACGGGACGACATCTGCCGATCGCGGCCTCCCTGATGAACACTGGAATCGATCAAATCGGTGGACCCTCAAAGGTTTTCATCGATGGTGGCCAGTACGTTCGATTGCAGTCGCCCGACCCGCGGTACGGCGAGAGCCTCTACTACATCGACCCGCAGGGTGTTCGGTACGGAATCCCCAACGAGGAGACCGCCCGCAACTTGGGGCTCTCTAGCCCGCTGACCGCGCCATGGCAGGTGGTCGGGCTGCTCGTCGACGGGCCCGTGCTGTCCAAGTCGGCCGCGCTGTTGGAACACGACACGCTGCCGTCAGACCCCAGTCCGCGCAAGATCCCTGACGGCAACGCATTACCTGGAGCCCTGCCAACCGGGCCACGACCGGGAGGTGGCTGATGACGACCAAGAAGTTCAGCACGATCATCAAGCGGGGTCCGCGTCTGACTCCCGGTGAGATCAACGTGACGCCGCCAGACGACCTCGGCATCGACATTCCGCCGTCGGGCGTGCAGAAGATCCTGCCGTACGTGATGGGCGGCGGCATGCTGGGAATGATCGCGATCATGATCTTCACCGGCGTGCGGCAGCTGTCGCCGTACATGCTGATGATGCCGCTCATGATGGTGATGGGCACCGTCGGGTTCATGGCTGGCGGTGGCTCGGGCGGCAAGAAGGTTCCCGAGATCAACGCCGACCGCAAGGAATACCTGCGCTACCTGTCGGGACTGCGCACGCGGGTGACGTCGTCGGCTGCCGCACAGGTCACGTTCTTCAGCTATCACGCACCCGACCCCGAGGATCTGCTGTCGCTGATCGGCACCAACCGACAGTGGTCGCGGCCAGCCAACACCGATTTCTACGCGGCGACGCGCATCGGGCTGGGTTCGGAGCCTGCCGTCGACCGGCTGTTGAAGCCCGCCGTCGGCGGTGAGCTCGCCGGACCGCAGGGCGCGCCGCAGCCGCACCTGGAGCCGGTCAGCCACATGTGGCTCACGAAGTTCCTGCGGACACACGGCCTGATCCACGATTGCCCGAAACTCGTTCAGCTGCGGACGTTTCCGACCATCGCCATAGGCGGCAACCCCGCGGGTGCCGCGGGGTTGCTTCGCGCGATGATCTGTCACCTTGCCGTATTCCATCCGCCCGACCTGCTGCAGATGCGGGTGCTCACCGACAATCCCGAAGATCCCGACTGGGCGTGGCTCAAGTGGCTGCCGCACACCCAGCACCAAACCGACACCGACGCCGCGGGTGCGACCCGCCTGGTGTTCACCCGCCCGGATGGACTCAGCGATCTGACGGCGCGGGGCCCGCACACCGCGGACTCCGCGCCAAGCGGGCCCTACGTCGTCGTCATCGACCTGAGCGGCGGCAGGGCGGGTTTCCCCGTCGACGGCAGGGCAGGCGTCACGGTACTGACCCTGGGCAACCATCGGGGTTCGGCCTACCGGATCCGGGTCGACGCCGACGGCACCGCCGACGACCGGTTGCCCAACTCGTCGTTCCGTCTCGTCACCAGCAAGACCGACAGCATGACGCCGGGCGAGGCTGGGCGAGTGGCCCGCAAGCTAGCGGGCTGGTCGGTCACGGGCACGATCATCGACAAGAGCACGCGGGTGCAGAAGAAGGTTGCCACCGAGTGGCACCAGATCGTCGGTGCCCAAACGGTCGAGGAAGTGACCCCGAGCCGCTGGCGGATGTTTAGCGACACGGATCACGACCGGCTCAAGATTCCGTTCGGCCACGAGCTCAAGACCGGTGACATCATGTACCTCGACATCAAGGAGGGTGCTGAGTTCGGCGCGGGTCCGCACGGCATGCTCATCGGAACGACAGGCTCCGGCAAGTCGGAATTCCTTCGCACGCTGATCCTTTCGCTCGCCGCGACCCACCATCCGGATCAGATCAATCTCCTGCTGACCGACTTCAAGGGCGGTTCGACGTTCCTCGGCATGGAGAAGCTGCCGCACACCGCCGCAGTGGTGACGAACATGGAGGAAGAGGCCGAGCTCGTCAGCCGCATGGGTGAAGTGCTGTCGGGCGAGCTCGATCGTCGTCAGTCGATCCTGCGGCAGGCAGGCATCCAGGTCGGTGCGGCGGGAGCACTGTCCGGCGTGGCGGAATACGAGAAGCATCGTGAGCGTGGCGCCGACCTGCCGCCGCTGCCAACGCTTTTCGTCGTCGTCGACGAGTTCGCCGAGTTGCTGCAGAATCACCCGGACTTCATCGGGCTGTTCGATCGCATCTGCCGCGTCGGACGATCGCTGCGGGTGCATCTGCTGCTCGCCACGCAGTCGCTCAACACCGGCGGTGTCCGCATCGACAAGCTGGAGCCCAACCTGACCTATCGGATTGCGTTGCGCACCACCAGTTCCGCGGAGTCCAAGGCGGTGATCGGCACGCCCGAGGCGCAGTACATCACCAACAAGGAGAGCGGTGTCGGCTTCCTACGCGTCGGCATGGAGGATCCGGTCAAGTTCCACAGCGTGTGGACCGGCACCACCTACGTGCCCACCGCGTCGCAGACCGATCGCGGGGACGCCGCGCCTCGGCACGTGGCACCGAGTCCGTTGCGGATCCGACCGTTCACTGCGGCGCCGATCTTCGAAGCGGCGGTGACCCCATGAGCCCCCGAAGACTAGCGCGAGTGGGGATCGCGGCGAGGTACGAGCGAGTGGGGGGCGAGGCATGAGCACCGAATCCGAACACCGGGTACTGCGCGAGGTCGTGCTGGAGCAGCTGACCACCGGTGAGATCAACGCCTACCGAATGTGGTTGCCGCCGTTGACCGATCCGACGCCGGTCAACGAACTCGTCGCGCGCGACCGGCGGGCGCTACTGCGGTTCGGCCTCGGCATCATGGACGAGCCGCGCAGGCATCGCCAGGAGGTGTGGGGCATCGACGCCTCGGCGGCAGGCGGCAACATCGCCGTCGGTGGCGCACCGCAGACAGGCAAATCGACGTTCCTGCAGACACTGGTGCTGTCCGCTGCTGCGACCCATACGCCGCGCCAAGTGCAGTTCTACTGCGTCGACCTCGGTGGTGGTGGCTTGATGTACCTCGAGGACCTGCCTCACGTCGGCGGTGTCGCGACGCGGTCGGAGCCGGACCGCGTCAACCGCATGGTGGCGGAGATGAAATCGGTTCTGCGCCAACGTGAAGCGATGTTCAAGCAGCACCGCGTCGGCTCGATCGCGGCCTACCGGCAGATGCGCGAAGACCCCAACCATCCCGCATCCGCGGATCCGTTCGGTGACGTGTTCCTGGTGATCGATGGCTGGCCCGCCTTCGTCGCAGAGTTCCCCGACCTGGAGCCGACGGTCCAGGACCTGGCGGGCCAGGGGTTGGCGTTCGGCGTCCATACGGTGATCTCGACGCCCCGGTGGACGGAGCTCAAGTCGCGCGTCCGCGACTATCTCGGCACCAAGCTGGAGTTCCGACTCGGTGACGTCAACGAGACGCAGGTGGATCGCATCACGCGCGAGATCCCGGCCAACCGACCCGGTCGCGCGGTATCGATGGAGAAGCACCATCTCATGATCGGCGTGCCGCGCCTGGACGGGGTGCACAGCGCGCACGACCTGGTTCCTGCGATCTCGGCGGCCGTGCAGCACATCGCGTCGCTGCATACCGACGAGGCACCCAAGGTCAGGGTGCTGCCCGATCGGATCTACCTCAAGGAGCTCGATCCGAACCCGCCGGGACCCGACTCCGACTACCGCGCCCGCTGGACCGTCCCTCTCGGCATCCGCGAGTCCGACCTGTCGGTGGCGTACAGCCCGATGCATACCTCGCCGCACCTGCTGATCTTCGGCGCGCCCAAGTCCGGCAAGACGCGCATCGCGCACGCCGTGTCGCAGGCGATCTGTGCGCGGAACAGTCCATCGCAGGTGAGGTTCATGCTGGCCGACTATCGATCGGGCCTGTTGGACGCGGTGCCGGAGAGTCACTTGCTGGCCGCCGGAGCCGTCAACCGCAACGCGGCGAGCCTCGACGAGGCCATCAAGGCCCTCGCGGCCAACCTGCAGAAGAGGCTTCCACCGCCGGATCTCACGACGGCTCAGCTGCGGGCGCGGTCGTGGTGGACGGGACCCGACGTCGTGTTGCTGGTCGACGACTGGCACATGATCGTGGCCGCCGGGGGCATGATGCCGCCGATGGCGCCTCTCGGCCCGCTGCTCCCCGCGGCGGCAGACATCGGGCTGCACGTGGTGGTCACCTGTCAAATGAGCCAAGCGCACCGAGCGACCATGGACAAGTTCGTTGGAGCCGCGTTCGGTGCCGGATCACCGACGATGTTCCTCTCGGGCGAGAAGATGGAGTTCCCGTCAAGCGAGTTCAAGTTGAAGCGTCGGCCCCCTGGCCAGGCACTTCTCGTCTCGCCGGAGGGCAAGGAAGTCATTCAGGCCGCCTACGTGGATCCACCCGACGAAGAAGTGTTAGCACCATCCCTGCAGGGCCGGTAAACTTCTGCGCAGACGTACAGCAACGCTGGCGGCGAAAAAACAGCAAACGGGTCGGGTCAACGATTCAAGGTGTTGCGGGAGGGGCGGGGATCAGCCGCATCCGGCATGGGGATCGTTTGCCTTCGACCTGCTCTACATAGGTAAGGAAGGCATACAGATGGAACCCTTGTCCCATAACCCCGACGCCTCGGCAATTGGTATCCAGGTCTTCGCCAACGGAGCTCGTGGTTTGGCTGCCGGAACTGCGGCGACCGCCGAAGCCACTGGCCTCGTTCCTGCCGGTGTCGACGAGGTTTCAGTGCAGGCCGCGCTCGCGTTCGGAACCGAGGCGCTAGAGGTCAACGCGCTCAACGCCTTCGCGCAGGAGGAGCTCTCCAGGGCGGGCGCTGCCTACACCGAGGCTGCCGCGATCTACACCACGGTCGACGAGGCCAACGCCGGCATCCTGTCGTAGTTTCCAGCTAATTCATACCTTTAGTCGAATTTGGGGTGTAGCAAACCATGTCCGCTGTCCCAGCCATGCTGGCGATGTTCTATGGAGCATTGCCTCCAGAGGTGAACACCGCTCGGCTCATGGCGGGCGCGGGTGAGGCGCCGATGTACCAGGCGGCAGCTGGTTGGGAGACGCTGGCGATCAACCTGGAGACACAGGCTGAGGAGCTAGCGGGCAGCCTGGCAGCGCTGACGGCGAGCTGGTCTGGCATGGCAAGCGAGCGGGCGATCACGGCGACCACACCGATGATCGTGTGGCTGAGGACCACGGCACTGCAGGCGCAGAAGCGGGCGATGCAGGCGATAGCCCAGGCCAACTCATACATGCTGGCGATGGCCACCACGCCGCCGATCCCCGAGATCGAGATGAACCACGTCACCCATGCGGTTCTGGAGGCGACCAACTTCCTCGGCATCAACACGCTCCCCATCGGAATCAACGAAGAGGACTACTTCGTCCGAATGTGGGATCAAGCGGCGGCGGCGATGGAGGGGTATCAGGCCGAGACGTCGGCCAACACCATCTTCGAGCCGATCTTGCCGATGACCCCGATCGTCGTCCCGGGAGTCGGTGAGGCGGCGGCCGGCAGTGCGCTGGGGCAAATCGCGGCGCTCAGCGCCGGGTCTGCACTCCGCGAAACGGCCTTCGCTCACGTCACCGCACAGGCCACCGTCGAATCGGCGGGTCTGCAGATCGGCCGCGGGGTGAACATGGGGAACATGGCCGCGCAGCGAGCGGAGAGCGCTGGCCAGCAGGCCCAGCAGGCAGGTCAGCAAGCTGCCAATCAGCAGGACAAGCCGCAGCAGGGCGTGCAGATGGCCGTCCAGATGGCCACGCAGGTCGGCTCGCAGGTGGCGCAACTTCCTCTGCAGCTCAGCCAGTTGGCCATGCAACCGATGCAGCAGCTCACTGCGCCGCTGCAGCAGATGACGTCGATGTTCAGCTCGATGGGCGGCTCCAACAACGCCGCGCAGATCGGACTGATCGGCGCCAGCCCGCTGTCGAACCACCCTCTGGTCGGCGGTTCTGGTGCCAGCGTCGGCTCCGGGCTGGTGAGGGCGGCTTCGCTGCCTGGCGCTGGCGGATCGATGGCGCGCACACCGCTGATGTCCAGCCTCGTCGAGAAGAAGGTGGACGCCGAGCCGCTGGTGGCTGCCGGTGCGGCAGCTGGCGGCAGTGGCGCAGGCCTCGCCCCGGTCGGCGCAGGCGCTGGCGGCCCAATGGGGGGCCCGATGGCCCACAACAACGAGAAGAGCGGCGGTTCCAAGCCGGGGCTGCGCTCGCCGACGGTACTCGTCCAGGATCTGGGCGAAGACGAAGCAGACGACTGGTAGTCGTCACGACGGACTTCCCGGCCAAGGGGCTGGAAGACTCGCCATTCCTTGGTGAGGACGCAGGTGAAGAAAGGGAAACAGGCATGGCCCAGATGAATACTGATGCCGCTGTCCTCGCCAAGGAGGCCAGCAACTTCGAGCGCATCTCCGGAGAGCTCAAGGGCATCATCGCACAAGTCGAAGGCACGGCGGGTTCACTCGCCGGCCAGTGGCAGGGGGAGGCCGGCATGGCCGCGCAGTCCGCACTCGAACGCTTCCGCGAGGCGGCGGCCCGTCAGGTCCAGGAGTTAAACGACATCTCGGGCAACATCCACACCTCGGGCGTCAACTACACGGTCACCGACCAGGAACATAAGGGAATGTTGGACGCCATGGCGGGAAGCTTGGACGGCCACCACGGCGGCTAATAAGAATCACTACTAGAAACCCATAGAACGGAGAATTCAATGAGTGAACAACTATGGAACTTCGCAGGCATCGAGGGCGGCTCCGCCGAGATCCACGGCGCGGTCGCGACCACCGCGGGCCTGCTCGACGAGGGCAAGGGCTCGCTTGCAGCGCTGGCCTCAGTGTGGGGCGGCGCAGGCAACGAGGCGTACACCCAGGTTCAGATGCGGTGGGACAGCACCTCCCAAGAGCTGAACTCCGCACTGCAGAATCTCGCGCACACCATCAGCGAGTCCGGCCAGGGCATGTCTCAGACCGAAGCGAGCGTCACTGCGATGTTCGCCTAACATCACGTGCACGGAGGTGGGCGAGTCGATCTCTGGTCATCTCGCCCACCTCGAGCGCGTCCCAACATTATTTGTGAGAGGTTCCCATGTCGGCCGACTATGACCGGCTCTTCCACTCCCCGGAGGCGGTACTCCCGCCCGAGGAGGAGGCATCGACCGACGACCGGCCGTCCGCAGCACCCACTCCGCCGCCACCGCCGCCCGTGGCGCCGCGACCCCCAGAAGTTCCATCGGGGCCGATGCCCATTCCGCCCTTGGCGGCGCAAGCCGCGCCTGCGCCGCCACCACGGCAGACCGAGGTCACTGCGCAGATGCGGCCACCCATGACGACGGCGCCGACGCGCCTGCCGAACGGGATGATGCGGACCCCGCAGGCCACCTCGACGACGGGAGCGCGGTTCGAACAACCGCGCTCCGCGCCGACGCCGCTGGCGCCTCAGATGCCTGCTCCCGCCCCTTCGCAACAGTTCGCCGCGCCCGCGGTGGAGCAACGAAGCGCGCGCGCCGCCCAAGCGGCAGCGCTTGCCGCACCTCCGCCGACGTCGGCGGCGCAGATGGGCAATCACCGCGCGATCGACGCCCTCTCGCACGTCGGCGTGCGGACTGCCGTCAAGATGCCCTCGCAGCGCGGTTGGCGGCATCTGATCTACATGTTGACCCGCATCAACCTGGGTCTGTCACCCGATGAGCTCTACGAATTGGATCTGTTCGCGCGGATCCGCCGCAACGCCCGCGACTCTTACCAGATCGGCATCTTCGGCCTCAAGGGTGGCGTCGGCAAGACTGCGGTGACCGTCGCGCTCGGCTCGGCCTTGAGCAAGGTTCGCGGCGACCGCATCCTTGCGATCGACGCCGATCCGGACGGCGGCAATCTCGCGGATCGCGCGGGCAGGCAATCGGCCGCGACGATCTCGGATCTGTTGTCGGACAAGGAATTGAACCGCTACAACGACATCCGCGCCTACACCAGCATGAACGGGTCGAACCTCGAGGTGCTGTCGTCCGAGGAGTACAGCGGCGCTCGCCGTGCCTTCGACGACGAGGACTGGAAGGGTGCCGTCGGCATCGTGTCGAGGTACTACAACCTCGTTCTCGCAGACTGTGGTGCAGGCCTGTTCCAACCGGCCTCCCGCGGTGTTCTTTCCACGGTGTCCGGGCTCGTCATCGTGGCGAGCGCGTCGATCGACGGCGCTCGTCAGGCCGCGGTGACGATGGACTGGTTGCGGCAGAACGGCTATCAGGATCTACTTGGACGGTCGTGCGTCGTGATCAACCACGTCGTGCCTGGTAAGCCGAACATCGATGTCGAGGATCTGGTGCAACAGTTCGAACGCCACGTCCCGCCTGGCCGGGTCATCGTCCTGCCGTGGGACAAGCACCTCGCCGCAGGTACCGAGATTCAACTCGACCTGCTGGACAAGACGTTCCGCCGACGGATCGTGGAGTTGGCGGCGGCGTTGTCCGACGACTTTGACAGGCTCGAACGTCGTTGACCACTACGGCCGCCGCACCTAGCTCGTCGAGTGTCACTCCCGGCAGGCCCGCGACGACCCGTGTCACCGTTCTGACGGGCCGCCGCATGACCGATCTGGTCCTTCCGGCGGCGGCGCCGATCGAGACGTACATCGACGAAACCGTATCGGTTTTGGCGGAGTTGCTGGAGGACACCCCGGCAGACGTCTTGGCGGGCTTCGACTTCAAGGCGCAAGGCGTGTGGGCGTTCGCGCGTCCTGGCGCTCCGCCGATGAGGGCCAGTGAGTCGCTCGACGACGCAGGCGTGGTCGACGGCGCGCTGCTGACGCTGGTCTCGGTGAGCCGGACCGAGCGGTACCGGCCATTGGTCGAGGACGTGATCGACGCGATCGCGGTGCTCGACGAATCGCCAGAGTTCGACCGTTCGGCGCTGAATCGGTTTGTTGGCCTTGCGATTCCCATCGTCACCCTGGTGGTCGCCGTCATCTCGCTGCTGACGTGGTCACAGACCGGCCACGGCTGGTGGTGGGCCGTGGCACTGGGTGTCGTCGGGATCAGCGTGCTGTTCGGCAGCGTGTTGGCGAAGAACCGCTACGGCAACTTCGACATGGCCGAGAGCCTGCTGATCGCCTCCGTTCCGTTGCTCGGTGCGGCTGCGGCGCTGGCGGTTCCGTTGCCGCGCGGCATCGCCGGGTTGGGCGCACCGAACGTGGCGGGCGCCGCCGCGGTGATCTTCCTGTTGGTGGTGGCGACGCGTGGCGGCCCGCGTAAGCGCGCTGCCGTAGCCTCTTTCTTCGCGGTGAGCGCCATTGCGGTGACGGTTGCGGCCGTCGCGTTCGGCTACGGCTGGAACTACTGGGTGCCTGCGGGCGCGATCGCCTTCGGTTTGGTCGTCGTCACGAACGCGGCCAAACTCACCGTCGCGGTTGCCCGCATCGCCCTGCCTCCAATTCCGGCCCCCGGTGAGACGGTGACCAACGACGAACTGCTGGACCCGGTGCTGACTCCCGATGCCTCGGACGAGGAAACGCAGACGTGGCAGGCGATCATCGATTCGGTGCCGGAGTCAGCCGCCCGACTCACCGAACGCAGTCACCTGGCGACTCAGCTTCTGATCGGCTTCCTGACTGCGGGCGTGGTGACGCTCGCGGCCGGTGCGATCACCGTGGTGGTGCAGGGTCATTTCTTCGTCCACAGCCTCGTCGTCGCAGGGTTGGTAACGGTGGTATGCGGCTTCCGCTCGCGCCTCTATGCCGAACGGTGGTGCGCTTGGGCGCTTTTGGCGGCAGTGGTCGCGATACCGACGGGCGTGGCCATCCGCCTGTGTTCCTGGTACCCGCACAATGCCTGGCTGGTTCTGAGCATTTATCTGGTGGTTGCCGTCGTGGCGCTGATCATCGTCGGGGCGTCGGAAGGCGTGCGGCGGATGTCCCCGGTGAGCAAGCGAATACTCGAACTGCTCGACGGGCTGGCGATCGCATCGGTGATCCCGATGCTGCTGTGGATCGCGAGCGTTTACGACGTCCTGCGAAACATTCGGTTCTAAGGGAGATGACACGGTGGTAGTTGGCGAGGGTCTCTCGTCGCTGAGGGTCGATCCGGAGAGACTGACCCGCCTTGGCAACCAATTGGTGTCCGCCGCCAATGGACTACCGGCTGCGCCCGAGCCTTTCGTCGAGAATGGGACGGATGAATTGAGCCAGGCGATTCGCGATGCGTTGCCCGCCATCGAGGATCCGATTCAGGCGGCGTTGCCGAAGCTCAAGACCGAGGCGACGAAGACGGCCAACAACATCGTGACTGCCGCGGGCCTCTATCAGCGCACTGACGAGCAGCTTGCCGCCGACTACGACGCCCACCGATTCGACGACGCCGCCGGCATGGGGGCAGGCTCAGCGGGTGGTGGCGCCGGTGCTGGGGGCGGCGCTGGCTCAATGGGGCAGTTCATGAGCATGCCGATGCAGATGGCTAGCCAGGCCGCACAGGTACCGATGCAGGCGATGGGCGCCTTGGCATCTGTTCCGCAGGGCGTCGTGCAGGGCGTGCAGCAGATCAGCCAGATGGCGGGTGATGGTACGTCGGGTGGATCTGGTTTGTCGGGCGGCACGGGCATCGATGGACCACGGGATCGTGCGGACGAGAATCGGGCGCGCGAGGAGCGGGAGCGGGAGCGGGAGCATGACGCGGCTGCGGGCTCGACCGGTGGGGAGCGTGCACCCGTTGCTCAGACGCCGGACGGAACTGCTGTGCCGCAACAGAAGTCGGGTCGGCACGCTGTTCCCGATCCATCGGTGAATCTGTGACCGGTTCGTTGGAGGTCGGCTCGCAGTTTGGGCCCTATCGTCTTACCCGCATGGTCGGCAGTGGCGGGATGGGCAGTGTCTTCGAGGCTGAGGACACGACGCTGCAGAGATCTGTTGCGTTGAAGCTGATTTCGTCGACCTATGCTCAGGATCCCTCGTACCGCGAGCGCTTGCAGCGCGAGGCGCGGATTGCGGGCCGTTTGCGCAATCCGCACGTGGTGCCCATTCACGGTGCCGGTGAGATCGACGGGCAGCTCTATGTCGACATGCGCCTGATCGACGGCGTCGACCTGGACACGACGCTCGCACGGTCGGGTCGAATGTCGCCGCAGCGAGCGGTGGCGATCGTGAGCCAGATCGCGTCGGCACTCGACGATGCGCACGCCGCCGGAGTACTGCACCGTGACGTGAAACCCGCCAACATCTTGTTGACGGAGAACGACTTTGCGTATCTGGTGGACTTCGGGATCGCCAACACCGCCGCCGAGAGCAAGCTAACCCAGGCGGGTGACGTCATCGGCACCTGGGCCTACATGGCGCCAGAACGGCTTGGCGGCGACCCCGCCATGGTGACGGGCAGCGCCGACGTCTATGCCTTGGCTTGTGTTCTATACGAAACGCTGACGGGTTCGCCCCCGTTCCAAGGTGATTCGATCAGCGTCGCCGGAGCGCACATAACCCAGCCGCCGCCGCGCCCCAGCGCCCAGGGCGGTATTCCCGCAGCGCTGGACGAGGTGATCGCCCGCGGCATGGCCAAGGAGCCTCACCACCGGTACGCCAGTGCGGGCGCCTTGGCTCGGGCCGCGCAGGCGGCGATCGAATCGGGGGCATCCTCGATTCAACGGCCGCCGCCGATGCATGGGCCTACGGCCCAACTACGGTTGGGGCCGCCCGGCCCTCCGCAGCGACCGGTCACGACGTGGAATCCGACTGGCCCGGGCCCGAGACCGGGGTTCCCAACGGGGCCGCACCCCCAACACTGGGCACCGCCGGTGGCCCCGCAACCGAGCAAGCCGCGGAAGCGCTGGCCGCTGATCGCGGCGGCAATGGGGCTAGTAGTGGCGTTGGTCATCGGTGCGGTGATCTGGAAGGCGACCAGCGGGCCGGCCAAGCGCACGACGGCCTCCGGCGTCGATCTCAGCTCGCTGGACGTGGGAAAGTACTCCACGCAGTCCAGGAACCTGCCGGCCATCACCACCGAGGAGGAAGGCCGTTTTCTCGCTGCGTTCCGCTTGGCCGAGAGCGTCCTCATTCCCTACGACTTCGACCAGGATCTGACCGACACCCTCGGAGTTGCTGCACCGGATCCTAAGATCGCGGCCACGTTGATATCGGGCAACTCGACACCGGTCGTCCAACCAGTGCTGGAACAGTACGGAATGACCACTTCCTACACCATGTTCGGTGGGACGCCACGGCCTGCGGCCCCAGGCACGATTACGAAATCGTTGCGCGTAATGGTGACGGCGTATCCAAACCAGGACGCAGCTACGAAGGCCGCGGCCGCGATGGACGACGCCGACTTCGCGCAAAACCCCAACAACCAACGCCAGGCGATCCCCGGTTACCCGGAAGCCCACGCTCATTACGACCCTGCAGACTCGTCGATGGCGGCCACCATGGCCAGGGGCTACTTCGCCATCTCGATCAATTACGGGGAGGGCGGTGTGTACAAGAGAATTGGATATTTTGACGAACTGGCGCAGAACGTGCAACACGTTCTCGACCTACAGATGCCGTTGCTGTTGGGTGTTGAACCGATTTTTGACATCGTGGTCACACAGCAAAGGCCAGACCCCGATGGCATGCTCCGCAGAGCGTTTGTCGCCGGTGCTCAACCGGCGATCTCTGCCAACTACGGCACGGTCGGTCCCCGAGCCGTCGTCACGTGTGAGAGCTCAACGCTTCTAAAGGCCGGCCTGTTCACCGACGCCGGCGTTGATCGATGTTCCCGCACCCCTGACGGCCAGCTCTATCGGACGCGCGATGACAATGCGGCTGCTGGGTTGCTGTCCAAGCTCATTGATATCAACCGAGAGACCAGGATCGACCACGACGTCGCGCCACCCGCCGGCCTACTCAACGAAACGCGGTGCTACGAACAGAAGGAGTCCTTCTGGAAGGGTCACCCCAACTTCCGGTTCGTCTGTCTCGTTACGTTCGGGCGGTACGTGGCCTTCGTCAGTTCAGGCGACGAGAACGACGTCCGCCAGCGGGCGGCAGCGCAGTACGCAATCCTGGTCAACAGCGCCTAAGGGCGACAAAACCAACCCTCTCCGGTGATCTTCGAGGTCTCCTCACGTCGACTGCGACTGTTTCGCGCCCCCCGCGCGGGGTATCTAGCCGTCGCTGGCGGTAAGCGCTGGCGACACGGCGACAGATGGGACCGCGAAGATGAAGGCAGTGACGTGGCACGGTAAGAGGGACGTACGCGTCGAAGAGGTGCCAGACCCCAAGATCGAAGTGGCCACCGACGCGATCATCGAGATCACGTCGACCAACATATGCGGGTCCGATCTGCACCTCTACGAGGTGCTCGGCGCGTTCATGACACCCGGCGACATCCTCGGCCACGAACCGATGGGCGTGGTGCGGGAGGTCGGCGACGACGTCACCAACCTCGCCGTCGGTGACCGTGTGGTGATCCCCTTCCAAATCTCTTGCGGCAGTTGCTACATGTGCGACATGCAGCTGTACACGCAATGCGAGACCACGCAAGTGCGCGAGCAGGGCACGGGCGCCGCGCTGTTCGGTTACTCCGAGCTGTACGGCTCCGTGCCCGGCGGACAGGCCGAGTTGCTGCGCGTTCCGCAAGCGCAGTTCACGCACATCAGGGTGCCGGAGGGCCCGCCGGATTCTCGGTTCGTGTACCTCTCCGACGTGTTGCCAACGGCCTGGCAGGCCGTCGCGTATGCCGACATTCCCGACGGTGGATCGGTGACCGTTTTGGGTCTAGGGCCAATCGGCGACATGGCTGCGCGCATCGCTCACCACCTCGGCTACCGCGTGATCGCCGTCGACCTGGTGCCGGAGCGTCTTGCTCGGACCGCCGCGTTCGGCATCCAGACCGTCGACCTCGGCCAACTCGACTTCCCGGTGGGCGACGCGATCCGATCGATGACGGATGGTCGCGGTACCGACGCGGTCATCGACGCCGTTGGCATGGAAGCCCACGGTTCTCCCGTCGCGAAGATCGCTCAGCAGGTCACTGGACTGCTGCCCGACGCGCTTGCCAAGCCGATGATGCAGGAGGCGGGCGTCGACCGTCTGGACGCGTTGTACTCGGCGATCGACATCGTGCGGCGCGGCGGCACGATCTCGCTCATCGGTGTCTACGGTGGCGCGGCCGATCCGCTGCCGATGCTCACGATGTTCGACAAGCAGGTGCAGGTCCGGATGGGGCAGGCCAACGTGAAGAAGTGGGTCGACGACATCATGCCGTTGCTCACCGACGACGACCCGCTCGGGGTCGACACCTTCGCGACCCATGTGGTTCCGCTGGACCAAGCGCCGCACGCCTACGACATCTTCCAGAAGAAGGAGGATGGCGCCGTCAAGGTGATCCTGAAACCGTAAGTGGTTGCGGCGGCTCAACTTAGGACGCGGAATGTTCGCATCGTCGGGTCGACCGGGTCGGGCAGGGTCATGCCGGATTCCGAACCCGTACGCAAGTAGTCGACGACGGCACCGTTGAGGCGCTCACCGGGGACGACCGCCGGGATACCCGGTGGATAGGGCGTGATCTGCTCGGCGGCGATCCGGCCGGGCGCCTCCTCGTACGACACCATTTCGGTGTTACCGAAGAATGCGTCGCGCGGGACCATGACGGTCTCGAGTTCGAGCTGACTTGGCGACGGCAGATGAATGGCCGGTGGTCGCTCGAGTTCGTCGGCCGACTCGCGCCAGCGCCACAACGCGTCGACCAAACGCTCGGCACTCTCGTCGTCGTCGGCGATGGACAAGGTCGCCAGGACTCGACGGTGATCTGACAGGCCCAAGTCGAGTCGCGTGTGTTCGCGCAGCCAGTCGGCCACCTGGTAGCCAGAGCATCCCGTATCCGACACGTCGATCAGGACCTGCAGTCGATCGAGGTCGTGGGATGCCTGCGCGCCGAGTAGTTCCGCGTCGAGCACTTCGACGTCGGGGATTTCGTCTATTGCTTCGCGAGTCTTGGCGGCCAGGTCGAGCGCCGCGCCGAGCAGTCCGTTGCCGAACTCGACCATCTGCCTGCGCCACCCGTCCATTGCGGCGTACACCAGCACGTTGGGGCTCGTCGTCATCAACAGGTCGGCGCACTTGGACAGGCGTTGTCTATCTACGAGGTCGCCCTGGACGTGAAACACCGAGCCCTGCTCGAAGCCGGCTCCCATCTTGTGCACGCTGACCACGCAGACGTCCGCCCCCGCGTCCATCGCCCACGTCGGCAGCTGATCGTGAAATGGCAGATGGGCGCCCCAGGCCTCGTCGACGATCAGCGGCTTGCCCCGCTCATGGCACACCTCGGCGATGCCCGTTAGGTCCGCGCACGTGCCGTACGGGCTCGGGCTGACGATCAGTGCCCCCGCGGCGTCGGGGTAGTCCCGCCACGCAGCGGCAACCTGCTCGGGCGACGGCGGGTGTGACAGATGGCGCTCCTCGTCCCACTGCGGCGAGATCCATCGGGGCTGCACGCCCGCGAAGACGAGCCCCGCGACGACGGACTTGTGGCTGTCGCGCCCCAGCAGCAGATCACCGCGTCCACCGGCGACGGCCAGCATCGCCGCCTTCACCGAAAGCGAACTGCCGCAGGTGGAGAAGAACGCGTCCGACGCGCCGACCGCGTCCGCCATGAGTTCCTCTGCCCGAGCCAGGAAGCGACCGCTGCTGCGTCTGTCGTCTAGACCGTTGCTCGCCAGCACGTCGTCGCGGAACGGTTCGCGCCCAAGAACGTCGATGACGCGCTTGTCCACCCCGCGGCCCTGCCGGTGAGCAGGCGGAGTGAAACCGTATCGGCCAAGGGAGTGGTAGTCGGCGAGCGCGTCGAGCAGCGGTGTCTCAGAGTGGTCCATGCGTCATGACGTACCCGACGCGCGGCCGCCACAATCGGCTGCCGTCGCGATGCCATGCCTTCAGACGGAGTCGTCGTTCGGAGCGTGGCGCCCGCTGCGGCTTCGGAGATACGCACGCTCGCGCAGGTGGGTCAACCACTCCGGGCCCAGAGCGACGCCCGGTCCGGAGTTTCGAGTGGGGTCGAAGGACACGTCGTGCTGTTCGTCGGTGGGGATCACCGCCGTCAACGCGAGTTCGGCCAACGGCTCGAAGGCACACGTTCCGTGCGCCTGACGTATGTCGAAAGTGACACCGCCGGTGCTGATCTGGTCTGTCACGGCGTCCAGCGAGAGGCCCCGTGCCAGCTTCGTGGTGAGCTCAGCCTTCAGCCACCACCACCCGTCGTCGCGGCGCAGCGGCATGAGGGTCGACAACGTCGTCCCCGTCCACGACAACACCGGCCGAAGTGCATAGCGGGTGAGCACACCGGATCCGGCTGACACCATCAGCACGTCCCACGGTGTCGAGGCAGGCTCTTGGGGAGGCATTCGCCAGGCGAGGCCAATCAGATCGGGAAACCCGCCTGGAATCCCGACGGCCTTGGACACTCGACCCAGGACGCCGGCGGATTCGATCGGAAGTCCCTGGCCCACGGGCGCCAACCGCTCGATGTGGCCCGTTGCAAGCACTCCGAGCGGATGGAACACCCTTCTGTGCCGAACCGCGGAACCCAGCTGTAGCGGCAAGGCGACGATGTCGGAACCCTTCATGTCCGTTGACTACCCACGCGTACTTGTTGCCCAACAATGCTGCGCGGAAGGGCAACGACGAGGCCTGCGTCTGGCCGAAGCGTGAGCGCGTCGATCGGCGACCTGTCGACGACGGAACGTTGATGGGCGAGCTGTTGGTGCTGCGCTCGGCGTAACTACACCCGCGCGGTGGCGTCGATCGCGTCGGACATCAACACGCTGAGGTGTTGCCAATACACCCAATCGGCGATCGCATCGCGCTGAAGCGCGGCGTCGGCTGCGGTGTGGGCGCGGTAGAGCGCTAGTTCTTGCGCATGGTCGGCGTACTGCACCATCAGCTCCATGTGCACTATGCCGCGGTCCGAGGTGGTGCTCATCAAAGGCACGGCCATGTCGAACCACATTGCGGCAGAACGGTCTTCGGGCGCTGAAGCATCGGCGGGCGCCGCGGGGAGGAGGTCATTGAGCCCTGCATCGGGTACGGCAGCGAGGTGAGCAGCGGCGCCCGGTGCGATGACCTCGAGGCGGCTGCGGCCCTGCATGGCCCCCGTGTCGGGGATGTCCTCGGCTTGCAGCACGATCTTGGCCGCGCCGGGGTCGAAGTTCGCGAACTGCGTCTCGGTGGCGATGACGGCCCTTAGCTTCTGCGCGTGTGCCTGGGCCCAACCCTGCACTGCCAGAATCGGATACGTCGCCCACTTGGCGCGGTCGGCCATCGGGATGGACTCGTCGGCGGTGGCCAACTTGACGTTCTCGGGCAGGTTCACCCCTTGGGGGATGTAGCCGAGGCCATAGCTGTTCGCCACGACGATCGTGCCGTCGGCGGTCAGGCCGGTGATCCAGAAGAAGCCGAAGTCGGTTGCGCCCACGTTGAGTGCAGCAGCGATCCGTCGCGCCAACGCGAGTGCGGCGTTGGCGCCGCCAGCGGCCATCGTGCCCGCGGCCGACGCGGCGAGGATTGCGTCGCGCTCGGCGCGCACGGCCGACACGGGGATCGGCGCCGGAAGGACGTCCGGCGGTTTGTTCGCAGCGGGATTCACGTTGGGACTCGGCGGCGGTGGAGGCGGGGGGCCAGCTGGTGGTGGCGTGGCCGGCGGGAGGAGCGGCATCGGCGGTACTGCGGGCATGCTGTTGACCGGCGGTGCGATCCCGCCGCCGCCACCGCCTCCCGGAGGGATCGGGCCGCCGCCACCGCCGGAGCCACCGCCCCCGGGGCCGCTTGGAGGTCCGGGGCCGTCGGGGACGGCGGCGGAAGTGTGGTTGATGGCTGCGGAGGCGATCGAGGCGGGGTCGATCGGGGGCGCAAGGGGAGCCGACAGAGCGGGCGCGCTGAAGGCGGCGGGTGCGACGGCCGGTTGGGCCGCGGGCGCCGCGAGTCGCGCCAGATCGTCGGGGGTTTGACCGGCAAGGTCTTGGCCGGGGCCTGCCTCTGCCTTCTGATCGCCCGTCTTGGCGTCCGACAGTGGCGAGGCGGTGCCGCCGCTCGACGATCCGCCGGCGCCGGGTCCGCCGGCGCCACCCGATCCTGCGCCTATCGATCCGCCGCCACCGGAGCCTGAGCCCGAGCCCACGCTGACTGGCGGAGGGGTTCCGGTTTTGGGGATAGCTGGGGGTGGTGCAGGGGAAGGGAGAGGGGTGACGACGCCGGCGGGGGGTGGAGTCTGCTGTTGCAAAGTAGCCGATCCGGTACCTGTCGCAGCGGCGGGAATCGAGGTTGTCGCGGAGATTGGCGGAGTCTGAGGTTGGCCAGCGAGCCCAGTTGTATTGGTATTGGCTACAGGCACAATGTTTGTTGTGGCCATCGGGGGCGCGACAGATTGGCCCGCGTTGCCATCAGTGCCTGTGGCTGCGGAAACAGGGCCAGCGGTCGCTCCGGGGGCGACAGTGCCTGTCTGCAAACCTGCTCCCGTGGTGCCAACCGCCGCAGCCGGTGGTGCTGCCGGAAGCTGGCTACTCAGTAACTGAGGGCCACTTGTCTGGGGGGGCGTATAGGGAGGAGGAGCGTATATTTGCCCGGTACGCAATGCTAATGCAGCTGCATTGACGACTTCAGTGTTCTCGTTCAAAGCCGCCTGGATCTGTGCATTTATTGCCGTTTCACGGTCTTCTTCCTTATCAAAATTTTGTTGGGAAAGACCGTCAATTATTGCTTGGTAATGGTTACAGATTTCGATGATTCGGTTCTTGGCATTGACGATTGTCGTGTGCGTATTGTCATAGAATGTCTTTGCGTCTCTGAGCAGATGGGTCACTGTAAGTATGGCTCCACTGTGGGAGTCCGTCCGACCCTTCGCGGTTCCGGACGCACAGCCGGTCCACGTCGAGGGTTCGAAGACTCCAGTGTTCGTGGTGTCCCACTGGTACTGCACTGATCCAAGCTGCTTCTCCAGGCCCTCCATCACCTGCGAACGACTGTTGGGAGACCCGCCATAGACCTCTTCGTCGGCTTCCGGCCACGCCGGGGGTATGGTCATTTCGCCTTTGCGTCCATCTGTCGGCCGTTCGATTGTGGTCACGATGCCTTACTCCGTGACTGCAAGGCATGCCCCAGAGACCAAGTTGGAGATACTAAATGCAACATTGGCAAGCCAACTATCGGCGGCGCCATTGTAGTCATCTCCAATAGCGACGTACGCCCTAAGGTATTGAGATGCGAGCACTGCGAAATCCTCAAGAACTGGGTTACCGCTTTGACGACCGGCAGCCTCCATGTCGTTGGCATAGGTCGTGAATAGAGGGCGGATTCGTTGTTCTGTTGCTCGGCGCTCGGGCGACCACTGCGGGGCGGGAATGCCGCCATCAAGATTCTGCCAATCAGGAGTGTCGGCGGTGACCTGGTTTAGCCGCCGCGTCCATTGGGAGCAAACCGAACCACGGTCGGGGATGAATCGTTGCGGATTTGACACGTCGTTGACCGGTGCGGACTCGGTAGGCGCCGAAGCTGGTGGGACGGCCAAGGTGCGCGCGGCTGCTCCGTAGCGTATTGCGTTGCAAATGCCTAGCAACGCCACGCCAGTGTTCACGTTTGCCGATGCCAGCCCATTGTCTTTCGGGGTATAGCCGGGAAGACTTTCCGCATACGCGCGGCCATACGCGATGAACTGCTCATAGAGCTCGCGCACCACGCGATGCGGGGTTTGCTTCGCCAGCGAAACCATTTGATCGGACGCGTTCGTCAAGGCCGTCGCGACAGCCTCGATCTGGGTTCGTTGGTCGGATGTCCATTCCGAGGATGGCCCGAGGGTGGCGCGCCCGTCGGCCCACCCGTTCTTCTCTACTGCGGCGATGCCATTGTTAATGCCGATATAAGCGTCACACGTCGGCTCCTCGCTGATGATCGAAACCGGCCCCCCGTCATTGGCGCTCGCGACATCGCTGGGCGCTGCGGATGAAGAAGTCGTGCTTCCGCCACCGCCGTTGTCCCGGGTGAAGTACAAAGTTCCGCCGATGGTTGCCCCAACCACCACCAGAACGGCCACTGTGCTCAGAACCCACTTGGCGGTGTTCTTCTTGTCGGGAGCGAAGTCCGGAAGTGGCGGCGGTGGCTGTGGGGGCCATGGGCCTTGCTGCCAGCCGGGCGGCCGC